>JRYH01005429.1_pt1 | contig 11652 bp, 10 predicted proteins | sample 235351 | NCBI WGS metagenome assembly JRYH01 (sample SAMN03074221, study PRJNA261480) | activated sludge metagenome | biome: Wastewater Treatment Plant; feature: Wastewater; material: Activated sludge; isolation source: activated biomass of a wastewater treatment plant treating wastewater... ... | reverse complement strand
GCCCCTCGGGCTCGGGCAAGACCACCCTGCTCACCATCCTCGGCTGCCTCGCCCGCCCCACCGAAGGCCGCGTGCGCCTGAAGGGCGAGGACATTTCCGGCCTGCCCGAGCGCTTCCTGACCGAGATCCGGCGCCGCACTTTCGGCTTCATCTTCCAGCAGTTCAACCTGGTGCGCGGCCTGTCGGCGGTCGACAACATCATCCTGCCCGGCTACCCCACCGGCACGCCGCGCGCGCGCCTGCTCGCGCGCGCCGAGGCCCTGCTCGCCGACATGCAGCTTGCCCACCGCCGCGACGCGAAGGTGGAATGGCTCTCCGGCGGCGAGCAGCAGCGGGTGGCGATCTGCCGCGCGCTGATCAACGACCCCGAGATCCTCGTCGCCGACGAGCCCACCGCCAACCTCGACAGCAAGACCGGCACGAGCATCCTCAAGCTGATGCGCGACATAAACCGTGAATCCGGCACCACCTTCGTCTTCTCCACCCACGACCGCAAGGTCATGAACATGGCGGACCGCCTGGTGCGCATCGCCGATGGCAGCATCACCGCCCTGGGCATGAAGTCCGAAGACCGCTGGGTGTTCGTGCAGGGACACGCGCCGCGCGAAGATGAAGCGCGGGAAATCTGACAATGGACCAGACCATGCCCCGATTGAAGCAACTCGCCCTCAGCCTCGGTCTCGCCTGCGCGGCGTTTTCGGCCCCTCTCGCCATTGCCCAGGTTGTGGAGCCCGACCAGATCGACGCCGCCGAGGCCGTCGAGAGCCCGGAGGCCGCCGCCAGCGATGCAATGAGTGATGCCGAACTCGACAGCCTGCTCGACGTCGGCGCGGGAGAGGAGGGTGCCGGCACCGGCATCAAGTGGGGAGGCTACGCAGAGTTCGCCGCGGCCTACACCTTGCCCGAGCCCGACCGCTGGTCCCACCTGCGCGCACGCGCCGAAGTCTCCGGCAGCGGCGCGCTGGGGGCGCGGGTGAGCTGGAAGCTCACGGCGCGCGCAGAGGCCGACGGCGCATTCGATCTCGAGGACGCGCACTACCCTGGGCCGGTGCGTCGTGATCAGCGGCGGGACTTCATGCTGCGCGAAGCCTATGTGGACGTCGGCCACGGCGACTGGGAGTTCCGTCTCGGGCGGCAGCACGTGATCTGGGGCGAAATGGTCGGTTTCTTCTTCGCCGACGTGGTCTCCGCGCGCGACCTGCGCGACTTCCTGCTGCCCGAGTTCGAGAGCATGCGCATCGGCCAGTGGGCCGCGAGAGCCGAATACTTCGGCAGCGACACGCATTTCGAGCTGCTCTGGGTGCCAAAGCCGAGCTTCGACGAGATCGGCAAGCCAGGCAGCGATTTCTACGCCTTTCCATGGCTTCCCGCCGACACGCGGATTCGCGAAGACAAGCCGAAGGACAGCATCGACAACGGCAACTGGGGGGCGCGCATCTCGCATCTGGTCGGCGGATGGGATCTCTCGGCCTTCTATTACCGCAGCTACGACATCTCGCCGACCCTGTATGCCTACGCGCCGGGCGAAGCCTCGCTGCGCCACGAGCGCCTGCACCAGGTGGGCGGCACCTTCAGCAAGGACATGGGCAGCTTCGTGCTCAAGGGCGAGGGCGTCCACACGCGTGGACGCAGCCTGAACACCTTCGCGCCCATCGGCGTCCCCGGCGCCTTCGCAGTGGGATTGGCGCCAACGGACATGGTCGACTACGCGCTCGGCGTCGACATCCCCGCGGGCGACTGGCGCTTCAACGTCCAGTACTACGGTCGCTGGCTGGAGGACCATCACCCGCTGATGATGAGCGAGCGCAACGAGACCGGCGTGACCTTCCAGGTGGTGCACGGGGTCGGAAGCAATCTCGAAACCGAGCTGTTGGCGGTGTCCAGCCTCAACCGCTCCGACTACATGCTGCGTCCGAAAGTGAGCTGGAAGTTCTCGCCAGCGTGGCGCGTGGTCAGCGGGCTGGATATCTTCGGCGGCAGCGATCCCGGTCTATTCAGTGCCTACGATCGCCAGGACCGCGCCTACGTCGAGCTGCGCCACTGGTTCTGAGCTTCAGCGGCGGCGCATGTCGTCGAGCAGCTTCTGGACTTCCACCTTTGACGGCATCAGGCGCCTCACGCAGCGCCGCCGCTCCTCCGCCCGCTCGTGGCGCGCGAGGGCGTGTTCGAACTCGTGCTGAGAGAGGTGCAGCAGCACCGCCGCCGCGCCCACGCGCGGGCAGATTTTCTCGGGGCCGATGCGCCGGTAGCCGAACACGCGCTGGTAGAAGCTGGCGTGACGCGGGTGAACCTCGATGAAGATGTCCGTCATGCGCTGCGTCATCCTCGCCAGGGCGTAGAGCGCCTGCAGCAGCCCCGCGAGCGCATCGTGCGAACTCAGTCGGGAATCGATCGCCAACTGTGTAATTTCGCACACTCGGCCGCCGATTTCGCGCACCGAGTCGATCTCGTTGCGGTACAAGGTATCTGCAAGCAAGCCGTTGCCGTGATCCATGCGCACGGTCAGGGTGGCCACCGCCAGGTCGCCGTGAAGCGCGACGACCGTGATGTCGCGCTTGTCGAGTTCGGTCCTGGTGCCGTAAGGGAAGAGGCCGCGCGCCGAATACATGCGTTCGATCAGTTGGGCTGTCTGCCGCTTCAGCATCTCGCAGCCATTGGCGATGCGGATCGTGTAGCCATTGCGCTCGAAGCTGAGTTCGTGAAGCGGGAAGGCGCTGAGGGCAGACTCGAACGGTGGAAGCGTGGCCGAGCCCGCCCGCGGAGTCGCGGATGCGAACGAAAGTCCACTGCACACCTTTGGCGCGCGCTGTGCGCCCGGTGTCAGATGAGATAAACGCATTGAAGTGGCCCGGTTGTCTCGAGATTCGGCGGGGTTAGAACCCCTTTCAAATTTGTGTCGAGGCGCGGGTGCGCCTGCGGCCTGCAAATCATTTCCGCGAATCTAACGCTCCCGCTTTCAAGCTAGTGTAAGCGATTGTGTGCGATTGTTCCTGTGCTGCTCCGAGCCGGTGCTCATAGCATCGTCCAGACTTGTCTTCCGTCGTATCATTCCAAATTCGAAAAACTGAAGGGGTTTGTCATGCTCATCAGCGTTCGCGACGCATGGTCCGCTGTGGTTCGCCTTCTGGCTCTGGCGCTGCTTGCCGCGGTGGTGGCTGGCTGCGCTTCGTCGTTCCCCTCGGCGCCGCCTGTTGCTGCCGACGCCGAGTACAACTATCAGATTGGCCCCGGCGACACGCTCAACATCGTGGTCTGGCGCAACCCGGAACTGTCGATGTCGGTGCCGGTGCGCCCCGACGGCAAGATCACCACGCCGCTGGTCGAGGACCTACCCGCGCTGGGCAAGGATGCCACCACGCTGGCGCGCGACATCGAGAAGGAACTCGCAAAGTTCATTCGCGAGCCTGTAGTCACCGTCATCGTCACCAACTTCGCCGGACCCTACAGCGAGCAGATCCGCGTCGTAGGTGAGGCCGCGCAGCCGCGCATCCTTCCCTACACGCAGAAGATGACCTTGCTCGACGTGATGATCGCCGTCGGTGGCCTCACTCAGTTTGCCGACGGGAATAACGCCAGCATCCTGCGCACCGGTGAGGGCAACAAGCAGTACAGCGTCCGCATCAAGGATCTCATCAAGCGTGGCGACGTTTCTGCCAACGTCGAAATGCGTCCGGGTGATGTGCTGATCATCCCGCAGAGCTGGTTCTGACGCCGCTCTCCCGACTCACCCCGGGGCAGGCCTGCTGCGGTGCCGGCGGCTCTGCCTCGAACCTGCGAAGCTGATTCATGGAAGAACTCGTATCGCAGATCACCGGCTACCTGCGCGGCATGTGGCGTTTCCGCTGGTGGGGGCTTGCGCTGGCCTGGATCGTCGGCATCGTCGCCGGCGTCGTCATCTACAAGATGCCCGACAAGTACGAGTCCAGCGCGCGCGTTTTCGTGGACACGCAGTCCGTGTTGCGCCCGCTGATGGCGGGTCTTGCCGTGCAGCCCAACGTCGATCAACAGATCGCCATGCTCAGCCGTACCTTGATCAGTCGTCCCAACGTCGAGAAGCTGATCACCATGGCCGACCTCGACCTGGAGGTGAACACGCCGGAGCAGCGGGAGGCGCTCATTACCGAGCTGTCCAAGGATCTTCGCATCGGATCCGCCGATCGCACCAACCTCTTCACCTTGTCCTATGCCGATACTCGGCCTGAGCGGGCGCAGCGTGTGGTGCAGTCCCTGCTGTCGCTGTTCGTCGAGTCCGGCTTGGGCAGTAAGCGCCAGGATACGGATGCCGCGCGCCGATTTATCGAAGAGCAGATTCGCAGTTACGAACAAAAGCTCACCGAGGCCGAGAACCGTGTGAAGGAGTTCCGTTTGCGCAACATGGCTGTTCTTGGGGACGGCGCGCGCGACTATATCTCGCAGATCGGGGCCATGTCCGAGCAACTCCAGCAAGCCCAACTCGAACTTCGCGAAGCCGAGAATGCGCGCGAATCGCTGCAGCGACAGATTGTTGGCGAGGAGCCGGTACTTCTGCCGCAGACGCCTTCGGCGAATGCGGTGTCCATCCCCGAGATCGATGGACGTATCGATACACTCAAGCGCAACCTCGACGAGCTTCTCTTGCGCTATACCGACCAGCATCCCGACGTGTTAGGTACCCGTCGCCTGATCCAGGATCTTGAAGCACAGAAGATCCAGCAGATAGAGGCCATGCAGGCCGCGGGTGGTAGCCAGTTCGGTGCGCTGGATTCCAACCCGGTTTACCAGCAAATGAAGCTTGCACTCGTACAGGCCGAGTCCAAGGTGGCCTCGTTGCGCGTGCGGGTCGGCGAGTTCCAGTCGAGGCTAGACCAGCTTCGTGACCAGGCGCGCATGGTCCCGCAGATCGAAGCCGAGATGGCCCAGCTCAACCGCGACTACAGCGTGCACAAGAGCAACTACGACGCGCTCGTGGCGCGCCGTGAGTCGGCCAACATCGCGGTCGACATGAACACGCAGACCGGTGTGGCGGACTTCCGCGTCATCGATCCGCCGACGTTGGCGACCAAACCCTCTGCGCCTAACCGCATCTTGCTGATTCCGCTCGCAGGACTTGCCGGTCTGGCGGCCGGCTTTGCGCTCACGTTTCTGGTCAGCCAGCTCCGTCCAGCATTCAGCGACGCGCGCTCCTTGCGCGAGATCACGGGGGTGCCCGTTCTTGGCACGGTCTCCATGCTGCGCACGCCCGAGCGCTCAGCGGCTCGCAGGCGGGGGTTGTTCGCCTTTGGGCTTGGGATCGCGGCCTATGCGGGTGCGTTTGCCGCGGCGGCCTTTGCGTTGCGGCTGATCCAGGGTTGAATGGGACATCACGATGAGTCTTATTGAAAAAGCCGCGCAGCGACTCGATCAGCTCAAGCAGGCCTCAGCCGAGCCCGGCGACGAGGCTCTTGCGCCTGCACCGTCGGCGTCTGTCGTTGCCGTGTCCGAGCCCGCTGTCGCCGCCAAGGCGGCTACCAGGTCCTCCGAAGTTCCTTTGGCGACAGCCCATGAGCCTGCCGCGGCCGTGTCGCGGATGATTCAGATCGACCTCGCGGTACTTGCGGCAAAAGGGATGGTCACGCCCGAGCATCCGCGCTCCCCAATCGCCGAGGAATACCGCGTCATCAAGCGTCCGCTGCTGCGCAACGCGACCGATGCCAGCTCGGCCCGCATCGACAACGCCAACCTGATCATGGTCACCAGCTCCCTGCCGGGCGAAGGCAAGACCTTCAGCGCGATCAACCTGGCGGTGAGCATGGCGATGGAGCTCGACTTCACCGTGCTGCTGGTCGATGCCGACGTGTCGCGACCTTCGGTCTTCCGACAACTCGGCCTGCCGCCAGAACGCGGTCTGATGGACGTGCTCGCCGGCGACGTGACCGATCTCAGCGACGTTCTGTTGCGCACCAACGTCGAGAAGCTGTCGATCCTGCCTGCCGGGATGCCGCACCAGCGCGCAACCGAGCTGCTTGCTTCCGAGAGCATGAACCGGCTCCTCAGGCAGATCGCCACACGCTACCCCGACCGCATCGTGGTGTTCGATTCGCCGCCCTTGCTGGTTACGACCGAGTCGCGTGTGCTCGCCACCCACATGGGGCAGGTGGTCGTGGTCGTCGAGTCCGAGCGCACCACGCACGCTTCGGTCAAACAGGCGCTGGCCACGATCGAAAGCTGCCCGATCAAGCTGATGCTGTTGAACAAATCGCGTCAGGGTGGTCCGGGGGGTTATTACGGATATGGATACGGATATGGCTATGGCGAGAAGCCGCGCGAAAACGCCGCTTGAGATCAGTCTCCCGCGTCTCTGCCTCATCGGCGCATTGCTGGCGGCAGCCGGTGCGTCGAGTGCCGCGATTGCCCAGACCGTGCGCATCCAGCCGACGCTGGATACGCGGCTCACCTGGACCGACAACGTCGATACGGAAGAGGACGGGCAGCAGGATTGGATCGCGGAGGTCTCGCCCGGGGTGTCGATCAGCCGCGAGTCGGGCCGTTTCAGCGGTGGGCTCAACCTGCGCCTCCGTAACACCGTGCACGCCGAGAAGACCGAAGACAACGCGACCTTCCTCGCCGTGAACGGGCGGGGCACGATCGAGGCGATCGAGGATGCTTTTTTCATCGACCTCGGTGCTTCGGTCAGTCGGGACAACCGCTCGGCCTTCCGGGGGCGTTTCGATGGCGACGCGCTCGACACCGACAAGAACAACGAAACCCGCCTGTTCTCCGTCGGCCCGCGCTTCGGCTTCCGCTTCGGAGAGAGCGGCCAGGGCAACATTGGCTACCAGCAACGCTGGCTCACCGGCGGAAGCAACACGCTGGGCGACCGCGAAACCGCAACCTGGCGGGTCGGACTGAGCGATCCCGTAGCCTTGCGCCTGTTCGGCTGGGGGCTGGATTACGTGCGAACCGACACGAGCTACGATGAGGACGTCACGCGCGACCTCACCGAGGAGGTCGGCCGGGCGACCTTGTTCATCAATCTCGACCCCCAGTTCCGCGTGCGTGCGATCGGCGGTTACGAGTCGAACGACTACTCCGCTGCCCAAGGCGAGGACGGCCCCATCTGGGGCGTGGGCTTCGACTGGTACCCCACCGAGCGCACGGCAATCTCGGCAACGGGCGAGGACCGCCTCTTTGGCAATGGCTACGACGTGAGCGTGCAGCACCGTATGGCGCGTTCGGTCTGGAGTCTGACCGCCCGGCGTGACATCTCCTCATCGCTGGAAGAGCTCGGGGAAACGTACCTGTTCACGCCCCAGAACGTGGCCGATATTCTCGAGCTTATCGGCAAGGGTGATCAGCAGGCCCTGCAGGACTACCTCGATGGACTGACGCCGACATCGATCCGGACGAATCGCTATTTCGTCAGCAAGTCCATCCGCGGTGCATTCACCCTGGTTGGTGTACGCAACTCCGTCACGTTCAGCGTGAGCCAGACCGATCGTTCGCAGCTCGACACCCTCGGCTACAGTGGCCTGATCAACGATGAATTCGACACCTACGACCGCGTCAAGACGCGGGCTGCGGTGTTGTCCTTCGATCACAGGCTCTCGGGTTTTTCCTCGCTCCGGCTCTCCGCCCAGCGCTCGAAGTCACAAGGCGACGGCACTGCCAACGACGAGACCACGCGCACGGGCTACACCGTCGGCGTCACACGTACGCTCAGCCCGAATGCGCGTGGCAGCCTTACCTACCGCCACGTCAAGGCCGATGGCAGCGACCGCTACAGCGAAAACGCCGTCGCCGCCACGCTCGGCATGCGTTTCTGAGCAGGAACCGATGTACGAATCCTTCTTCAAGCTTCGCGCCAAGCCCTTCCAGCTCAACCCCGATCCCGCCTTCTACTACGGCAGTCGCGGGCACCGGCGGGCGATGGCCTATCTCGAGTACGGCCTGCACCAGAGCGAGGGCTTCATCGTCATCACCGGCGAGGTCGGCGCGGGCAAGACCACCATCGTGCGCAGCCTGCTCGAGCACCTCGACCCCGAGCGCGTGGTCGCCGCCAACATCGTCAGCACCCAGATCGACGCCGGGCGACCTGCTGCGCATGGTCGCCGCCGCCTTCGGCCTGCCCACCCGCAACCTTGACAAGGCCGAGCAGCTGCTCGCGCTGGAAACCTTCCTGGTGAAGACGACCGCGGCGGGCAAGCGCGCGCTGCTGGTGGTGGATGAGGCGCAGAACCTCACCCCTTCGGCGGTCGAGGAGCTGCGCATGCTGTCCAACTTCCAGCTCGAGGACCATGCGCTGCTGCAGAGCTTCCTGGTCGGCCAGCCCGAGTTCCGCGACATCATGCAGCGCGCCGAGATGCAGCAGCTGCGCCAGCGCGTGATCGCCTCGTACCACCTCGGCCCGCTCGACGCGCAGGAGACCCGCGGCTACATCGAGCACCGCCTCTGCCACGTCGGCTGGACCGGCGACCCCATCTTCGATGCGGGTGCGTTCAACGCCATCTACGGCTACTCGGGCGGCATCCCGCGCAAGATCAACACCCTGTGCGACCGCCTCATGCTGGCGGCCTTCCTCGCCGAGCGCCACGTCGTCAGCGAGAACGACGTCCGCGAAGTCATCGACGAGCTCAAGGAAGAGTTCGCCTCGGCGCAGGCCCGTCCGGTGCACACGCCGCACTTTGCCACGACCGGCGAGGGCGCCCCCGCGCTGCGGCTCGATGCGCTCGCGCTCGAGCGTCTGCGCGCCACGCCCGAGCTCGCCGCGCAGGCCGCCGGCCTCGCCGGCAGCTACGACCTGCAACGCATCGAGGCCCGCATCGCCGGCCTCGAGCAGTCGGTGTCGGCTACCCTCAACATCCTCAGCCAGCTCCTGGAGGCCGTGCGCCGCGACGAGCCGGCAACGGACAAGACCCAATGAATGCTCCCGCCAACCGCCCCGCGCCGGTCATCTGCGTCGTCGGCGCGCGTCCCAACTACATGAAGGTCGCGCCCATCATCCGCGCCTTCGCTGCGCACAGCCCGCCGATCCCCACGCTGCTGGTGCACACCGGCCAGCACTACGACCCGGCGATGAAGGACCGCCTGTTCGCCGATCTCGCGCTGCCCGAACCCGACGTCAACCTCGCCGTCGGCTCCGGCTCGCATGCCGTGCAGACTGCAGAGGTCATGAAGCGCTTCGAGCCCGTCATCGATGCGCACGGCGCGCGTGCGGTGCTGGTGGTGGGCGACGTCAATTCCACGCTCGCCTGCGCGCTGGTTGCCAGCAAGCGTCACATTCCGGTGGTACATGTGGAGTCCGGCCTGCGCAGCAACGACCGGCGCATGCCCGAAGAGATCAACCGCATCCTCACCGACCAGATTTCCGACGTGCTGTACACCACCGAGCGTTCCGCCCACGACAACCTCGCGCGCGAGGGCATCGCGCCCGAACGCGCGGTCTTCGTCGGCAACGTCATGATCGACAGCCTGCGCGCCAGCCTGCCCAAGGCGGTGCCCGCCGAGGTGCTGCTCGCCCAGGCCGGTCTCGACGCGCGGCGCATCGCCGGCGGCTACGGCGTGGTGACCCTCCACCGTCCGTCCAACGTCGATCACCCCGAGGTGCTCGCCCCGATCATCGACGCCCTGCGCGAGGTCGCCGCCCGTCTGCCGCTGGTCGTCGCGCTGCATCCGCGTACGCGCAACAACCTCGAGCAGTTCGGCCTGTTCGGCCGTCTAGACACCCCGGACTTCCTGATCCTGCCGCCGCAGGGCTATCTCGAGATGCTCGGCCTGATGTCGGGTGCGCGCCTGGTGCTCACCGACTCCGGCGGCATTCAGGAAGAGACCACCGCGCTCGGCGTGCCCTGCGTCACCATCCGCGAGAACACCGAGCGCCCGATCACCGTCGAGCAGGGCACCAACACCCTGGTCGGCATCGACCCGCGCGCCATCGTCGCCGCCGCCCACGCGGTGCTCGACACCGGCGGCAAGGCCGGCCGCATCCCCGAGTACTGGGACGGCCGCTGTGCCGAGCGCATCGCCGAACATCTGCACCGCTGGCTGCTCGATGCCGAGGGCGGCCCGCCGGCCGGGAGCTGACATGTCCGCGCGCATCACCAACGCCTTTACCTGCGACGTCGAGGACTACTTCCAGGTCTCCGCGCTCGCGCCGCATTTCCCGCGCGAGCAGTGGGACAACGTGCCATGCCGGGTCGAGCGCAACGTGGAGCGCGTGCTCGAGCTCCTCGACGGCCACGGTGCGCGCGGCACCTTCTTCACCCTGGGCTGGATCGCCGAGCGCTTCCCGCAACTCGTCCGGCGCATCGCCGATGCCGGCCACGAGGTCGCCAGCCATGGCTATGGTCACCAGCGCGCCAGCGAGCTGTCGCCGGGCTCGTTCTCGGCCGACATCCGGCTCGCCAAGGCGATCCTCGAGGACATCACCGGCAAGGCCGTCACCGGCTACCGCGCGCCCAGCTTCTCGATCGGCAAGGCCAACCTGTGGGCGCACGACTGCATCGCCGACGCGGGCTATCGCTACAGCTCCAGCGTCTACCCGGTCAAGCACGACCACTACGGCATCCCGGACGCGCCACGCTTCCCGTGGCGCCTGCCCAACGGCCTGGTCGAGGTGCCGATCACCACGCTCAGCATGCTCGGCCGCAACTGGCCCGCCGGCGGCGGCGGCTTCTTCCGGCTGCTGCCCTATGCGCTGTCGCGCTGGCAGATCGCGCGCGTGAACGCCGCCGACCAGCGCCCGGCGATCTTCTACTTCCACCCGTGGGAAATTGATCCGGATCAACCGCGCGTGACCGATGCCACGGCCAAAACCCGGTTCAGGCACTACATTAACCTCAAGCGCACCGAGGCCCGTCTGGATCGGCTGCTTTCTGATTTCGCCTGGGGGCGCGCCGACGATGTCTTTCGCGACGCCGCCTGAACACATCGAGACTGGATGGAACGCATGGACCGCCTGCCGATTCACGTCAGCCTGCTCACGTACCCGCAACGCGAGCGGTGGGACGCGTTCGTGCAGCGGTGCCCGCAGGCCACCTTCTTTCACCTCTCGGCCTGGCAGGACATCCTCGAGGAAGTCTTCGACCACCGCACCTTCTACCTCTACGCCGAGCGCGCGGGCGACATCGTCGCCGTGCTGCCGCTGGCCGAGGTCCGCAGCCGGCTCTTCGGCCATGCGCTGACCTCGCTGCCGTTCTGCGTCTATGGCGGCATCGCCGCCGATGTCGATGCCGGCCCCGAGGTGCTGCACGAGCTCGAAGCCAAGGCCGAGACCCTGGCCCGCGCCCTCGGTGTCGGCCACCTCGAGTACCGCAACGTCCAGCTTCGCCACCAGGACTGGCCGCGCCAGGAGCTCTACGTCACCTTCCGCAAGGAGATCCTGCCCGAGGTCGAGGCCAACATGCTCGCCATCCCGCGCNNGCAAGGGCATCAAGAACGGCCTGATCGGCGAGATCGACGCCGACGTCGACCGCTTCTTCGCCCTCTACGCCGACAACGTGCTGCGCCATGGCACGCCGGCGCTGTCGAAGAAGTTCTTCCAGCGTCTCAAGGACAGCTTCGGCGACGCCTGCGAAGTGCTCACCGTCACCTCGCCCGAGGGCAAGCCGCTCTCCAGCGTGCTCAGCTTCTACTTCCGCGACGAGGTGCTGCCGTACTACGCCGGCGACGACGTGGCCGCGCGCGCCCTCGCCGCCA
>JRYH01003757.1_pt1 | contig 11664 bp, 9 predicted proteins | sample 235351 | NCBI WGS metagenome assembly JRYH01 (sample SAMN03074221, study PRJNA261480) | activated sludge metagenome | biome: Wastewater Treatment Plant; feature: Wastewater; material: Activated sludge; isolation source: activated biomass of a wastewater treatment plant treating wastewater... ... | reverse complement strand
GGCTCGAGGTCGAAATAGGTCGGGCGCGCGATCAGCTCGTCGCCCGACTCGCGCTTGAGCGCCTCGTTCAACGCCTTGCGATGCGAAGGGTTGGCCGGGTCGTAGGCCTGAAACTCCTTGTCTTCCCAGAGCGTCTCGAAGTGCGCGCTGGCGCGCTCGAAAAGATCGAGTTGGCCGCGCTCGGTGAACTTCACCGTCCATTCCAACCCGCCCATCAAAGCCGCGCCTGACAGGTTCGCGCTGCCCACGTAGGCAGAGCCGAAACCGGTCCGGCGACGGAACAACCAGGCCTTCGCATGCAGCCGCGTGCGCCGCCCATCCAGCGACACGCGGATCTCACATCCCGGCAGCCGGGCAAGCTCATCCAGGGCGCGGATCTCGGTCGCGCCAGTGTAGGTGGTGGTCAACACGCGCAGCCGGGTGCGCGGCTCGCCTTCCGGCCCGATCGCAGTGATCGACTGCAGGATGTCGAGCAGCTTGCGCACGCCGGAATGGGTGATGAAGCTGACCAGGATGTCCACCTGATCGCAGGCCGCAAGCTCGCGGCGCAACTCGGTCAGTAGCGACGGAGAGCCCTTCCCCGCGGTGAAGAGCCAAGGGAAGGCCAAGCCGGTCTCCGGGATCGCGGGCTTGGGCGATTGGCGGTGGATGGCCTGGAGAATCTGTGGCGGAACGGACAGGGTCTCGGCGTCGCCTGCGCGCTTGCCGAGGCGCTGCTTCAGGCTGACGAGGAGGAAATTGACGAGGTCGAGTTGCTGTCGGAGCTTCTCGGCGCCGTCGCCGTGCAGGTCGTCGAGGATGCGGACGAGCTGGGAGGCGAGCGCGTCGGCCAGGCGCTCGGGAGCGTCGTCGGCGGTGAGGGATCTGAGGCTGTGGGCGCGCTCGTCGGTCGTCCTCGCGACAGAATCGCGAAGCGCCTCAGTAAGTAGCTGGTCGTAGAGACCGTCCGGCAAGGGCATATAGAGACCTCAGAAGCGGCTTCAACACGTGCCGAGAAGTAGGATGGACGTGCATTGAGAACTTATTGAGCATCGACAAGCCGCTGCAGCGTTTCCATCCTTGAAAACTAATACCGCTCGATAAACTCAATTGGAGTCATGATCTTCCATCCAGGAAAGTCGATCCCTTCCGAAATATCGACCGCCAGCCGTTGGGAGGGCCAAGCGAGCTCCACTTCGGCGACCACCAAGCCCTTCGCGTTGGTGAACTCGTACCCTACCACTGGGACCTCGAAGCACTTGTGCTTTGCGTGCATCAGAGCTCCATGCACGGACAGGTCGGCCAGCGCGATGGCCTGTTCCCAGTCGCCTGCAACAATGCTCTGCTCGCGACGCAGGCGCGTCAGCACCTGCATGTCAGCCGATGAGATGAACATCCAGTCGTGCAGGGGCTGCTTTCGATGACAGTCGGCGCACAAGGCTCTTAGGTTGCTCACCGCGTTGTCGGACTTCACGCCGTTGACATGGTGAACATGAAGCAGATGCCGGTGCTCCGAGAGGCTCACACCACACTCGTTGCAGACAAAGCCACAGCGACGCCGTACGTTGGCGGATATCTCCGGCCAGTCCTGCGTGTACTCGTTGGCCAGCGACCGGTTCGAGAGGGTGCGCGGCAGGTAGCGAAAACTAGTGCTGTACGTCTCAAAGAACTTGCCAATCTCGAACGCCTTCCATATCGATGCGCGTCGAGTCTCATGGCAATAGTTCTGGTAGTTCAGCTTCTCGAGACAGTTCTTGCAAACGAGTAATCGTGAATCGAGCTCCGCCGGCTGACCTCTAGCGTTCTTCCCGCTAATCGGAAAAACCCCGCTCAGGTTGTTCGTGACCACGTAGCGATCGAAGCGCCCCTTCGCCCGCATATCGGCCAGCGTCTTGCAGTCTGCAACGTGAAAACGCTTGCCCTCCTCGGGCGTCCTTTGAACGACCTCAACCGGCTTGTATTGATCCGGGATGTACAGCAGGACTTGGCGACCATCAACGCTCAACAAGCCGTTGATGACATCCAGGTCTTCGAGCTTGACCTCCCGACCTTGGAGCAGTTCGATGTCGACCGGATCCAACTGGGCTGCAGCGGTCCAGTCGATCGTCTCAACCTTCTCGGCACCGATCCGTTTTGCTTGCGCCCACAGCCCGGAAAAATCAAACTTGATTTCCATCGAGCCTCTCAATGATGTTGCGGATCTGCAGCTCGGAATTGGTGATGACCCGAAAATTCACACGCCGCGAGCGAGCCGCATTCTCGACTTGCTTTTCGGAGTCCATCACACGACGTGACGAGGAGTAGCCCNNCAACAATCCCATCACGTACTCCAGCACCGATCGGGTGCGATCCTGAGACAGCGCCATATTGGGGAAGTAGGCCTTCTCACCATGCAAGCTGCCCCAGTCACTGCTGGTGTGTCCTTCGATGCGGATCTCCTCGATGGCACTGCGATAGCGGGAAAGCACCGCCACATAGCGCGGGAAGAAGTCCGAAAGGATGTTCTTGAACTGCCCGTTCAGCTCGGGCGAACCGGCGCGGAACAGGACTTCCGGGTTGTTGAAGGTAATCTCGAGCGTATTGCGCTCGATCTCGGCATTCCAGCGCGGCAGGTCCTCCCGGAATTCCTCCATCAGATCCTTGTAGATCGCGACCTGCGTCTCCTTGTATGCCACAGCGATCGTTTTGATATTCTCGCGCTCGATCTGCACGTAGTACATGTACGCCACGGCCATGAAGAGGAAGACCATCATCAGGCCGGACATCATGTCGGAGATGCCGATCCAGTGTTCGGCATCCTCCTTGTTCGTGCGCCGAGACCGGAACAAGCTGTTCAACGCACTCATTGCACACGCATCCTCTGGGTCAGCTCGGCATGGTCATCGGCAATGCGCCGCGAAATCGTGGCGAGCGCCGAACCCATTTCCCTGAACACCTTCTCCAGTTCGCGCTCGATCGCCTTGTCCATTGCGCCAAGCTGCGCCTGCAGGGACGCGCTTGCGCGATCGGTCGCCTCGCGCACCTGCGCTTCAACAGCGCCGAGAGTCCGATTCGCCGAGCCCTGAAGCTGCGTCTCTGTGTGGCTCAGACTCGCCTCGACCGAGTTCTTCAGCGACGTCAGGGTTGCATCGACCGACGCGGTGAAGCTGCTGTGAATGTGCTCGGCGACGCGTTTGAACTCGTTGGTCAGCGCAAGCGTGGTCTGCTCCACAGCCTGCCCCATCTGCTGTTCAATCGCCTTAGCGTTCTTCAGCATGACCTCCATCGTGTCGCGGACCGAGGTGGCGAATTCCTCGGAGGCGTCCTTCATATTCACGCCGATCTGCTCTGTGTGAGAGCTGATCACGTGAGAAGCTTCGGTGAGCGCCGTATTCGTGTGGTCGACCGAGCGGCCAAACTCCTGCGCGCCCTCGTGCATCTTGGCTGCAACTTCGTGCATCTTTTCCGAGAGCTGTTTCGTGATCGCGTCCATGTGCTGTTGCATCTCGGGCACGGCGCGCACGGCCTGGTCGCGCAGCGCGACAAAGGCTTCCAAGTGCCGCTGCAGTTCCTGAATCTGGTGCTGATTGGTCTGCAAGACGGGCGTCAGCTGCCCGATGGCTGACGGAATGCTCTGGCAGTGGTTCTCGATCGAGCCGATGGACTGCTCGGAGGTGGCAAGCGACTTGCTGATGGCCTCGTTGGCCGTCGCAGTGCGCTCGAGCTCGCGCACCGCCGTCTCGATGCGGGCCTCCAGCGTCTCGACGTGCTGTTTGTACTGCTCCTGCCAGTCGATCATCTTCACGACCGACTCATTGAGCGCCTTGAAGTTGTCGCCAAACTGCTCCACCAGGTTCCGGTTGAAATCCTGGATCACCTGCCGCAAGGCCTCGATCACGACCTCGGTAGCCGAGCGCGACAGCATCTCGGCAAACTGCGTGAGCTGGGTAAACAGGGCCTGTCTAAACTCCTGCTGATCCCTCGCCAGCGCTTGGCGGAAGTCGTTCATGTCGGTGCGCAACAGCTTGAGCTGCCCGGACACCGATCCTTCCTCGTTGCCCGCCAGCGACTGGTTCAGGGTCTCGAGCAGCTGAACCTGGCGATTCATCGCGCCATAGATGTGTTCCGGTGTGACGGTGTCGGGTACGACCTCTGCCTTGCTTCGTGCCGGCGCGAACCACCAAGCATCAAGCGCCTTCAGGACGAGTGAGAGAGACATCCCCACAAGACTCGTGATGAACGCCGTCTTCAAGCCATCGAGCAATCCCTCAATGCTGTTTTTGATGTCCTGTGCATTGAAATCCAGCAGGCCGATTACGATGCCGATGAAGGTTCCCAGAATGCCCAGGGAGACCAGCACTGCCGGAGCATGTTCAAGAAACTGCCCATGCGCCCCCTTTTTCCCTTGGAGTACGGCCACCACAAAAATCGACGCCATAATCCAGATGAACAGCTCGGTCACAGAGTGTGCCGTCGCACTCCTCAGCAAACCTTCGAGGAAACTTCCAATCATTCAGTAACTCCAGAGTCAAGATATACGATTTCTGCCCGAAGCTACGACGTGCTCTTTGCAGGACGAATAATGAGAATCGCATTGAGCCACTCGCCCTTCGGTAGGCCGAGAGACTTCACGGACAGTTGCTCGAAACGAACAAGGACGTTATTGGTACGCGAGACGATCTTCGAACATAGCCTCTGTCAGAATGCCGACGCCCGCATCGGCATCGTCGCCCGGCACTTCGGATAACGAATACACCCCCAGAACCGTCCGCGCTTGCCGTCGCGCGCGGCCATCTTGACGCCGCAACTCGGGCAGGTTGGGATCGTCCAGTCGCCTGCAGTCGCGAAGCGCAGCAAATGCTGGGCCGACGCTTCTGGCAATCGCTCGAGCATGGCGAGAAACAGCTTGTGGATCGGTTTCGTTCTGGAACAGACGCACATCCACCCCGCCGTCCGCGCCGAGGGCGGTGGTCTCCGCCCGGATGCCCAGCACCTTGTAGAACTCGCAGCAGAGATCCTCAAAGCGCTTCCACTCGATGCGATCGATGACTTCGCGCGACCATTTCGTGGGCTTCTCCTCCGACGAGGGGACGGAACCGGCTGCCTGCTCCTTCATGAACCGGAACAGCGAGATGGCGCCAAAGACGCAGGCGAACAGCCACGCGAATGCGCTCAACATCGGCACCAAGGCCCCGAGCACCCTGCTGCTGCCGAACAGGGCGGGGATGACGAAGGCGGCTCCCACCACGCTCACGAGGGACATGCCGGCGGCCACCTTCCAGTTGGAGGTGGCCGCGATCTCGATCAGGCCGGGTTCTCGCCTGGACTTGCGGTAACGACGAGTCATGTCGCGATTATCCTCATGCCGCGATTATCCCCGAGCCGGGAGTCGCGGACATGCGCGTTTCATGCCAAGCGAGACCTAGTTCTCGGCGCGGGTCGGGCGCGACGGGGGGTGGCGCCGCGAACGCCGCCGGGGGCTGGGCAAGACCGGCACCGCGCAGAGGCCTGCCCGGCCAAAAAGTCGCTTCCCTTTTTGCTTTGGCTTCCTATGCTTGAATCGATTTCGCGAGCGATGGAGGTCGGCCGTGAACACGACGAACCTTTCCTTCGTGAACGTCGACAGTTTCCGTCTCGAGGCCGAAACGGCTCCCTTGCCGCCACCGCTGTTGCCGTCACTGCGTACCCCGTTCGTTTCCATCTACGAGACGGAAGATGGCGCCACCACGTCGCTGCCCCTGCGCGAGGCCTACGCCGAGCTTGTCGACCGCTTGCACGACGACGAATTTGACGAGGCGCTCGCCGCGGTGCACGCCGAGGGGCGCGCGTTCCACGACGCGCAGATCGCCGCCGGTGTCGCGCGCGAGCTCGCCGATCAGCGCCTGCGCCAGCACTTCGAGCCCCTGATGCGTGCCAGTGCCGGGATGGTCGATGCCATGGCTGCGCGCTTCGTGCCCCAGGAGGCGGCTGGCATCGCCGAAGGCGAGGTCGACGCCTTTGTCGACGAGGGCTATGCGCCGAGCGAGCCGCTCGCGCCGGCGTTCGAAAACCTTTTCAAGAAGGTCTTCAAGAAGGTGGGCAAGGTGGTGTCGTCGGTCGCCGGCAAGGCGCTGAAGGGGCTCACCACGCTTGGCCTCGGCCCGATGCTCGCGCTCGTCAAACGACATGTGCTCGGCTTCATCAAGGCGGCGGTGCAGCGCGTGATCGGCCGCTTGCCCCCGCCCGTGCAGCCGGCCGCACGTCAACTGGCGGCCAGGCTGGGGCTGCAGCTCGAGAGCGAGACGGCGGCCGATGCGGGCGAGGCGAGCGCGCTCACCGAACAGATGCTCGACGAGCAGCTCGCGGGCGCAGTGCTGGCGCGCGACGAGGGCGAGCTCGAACACGAGCTGGCGATGGCCGAGGCCGCGCCCGGCGCACAACCGGTGTATGCCGATCTGGAGGATGCGCGCGAGCGATTCATCGGCGCGCTCGAAACGCTCAAGGAAGGCGAAAGCCCGCAGCCCGCGCTCGAGCAGTTCCTGCCCGCCATCATGCCCGCGCTGAAGCTGGCGTCGAAGGTGATCGGGCACAACCGCCTCGTCGACGTCATCGCCCGCGTGGCTTCGCCGCTGATCGGCCGCATGATCGGCCCCGAGCACGCCGGGCCCTTGTCGCGCGCGATCGCCGACGCCGGGCTCAAGCTGCTCGGCATGGAGATCGACGAAGGCGAGGAACAGCGGCTCGCGGCGCCCGCGATCGCGGCGACCATCGAGGAGACCGTCGCACGCGTCGCCGAGGCGCCCGCCGCTGTCTTCGAGGACGAGGTCCTGCTCGAGGCGTTTGCGCTGGAGGCCTTCGAGCACGCCGCGGCCGCCAACCTGCCGACCCTGTTCTCGGCGGAGATCTACCGACGCCGTCCCGACTTGCTCGAAGGCGGCGTCGAGGCTGCCTGGGTGATGCTGCCGCTGACACGCCGTCCGCGCCGCTACAAGCGCTGCACCCGCGCCTTCCCGGTGCGCGTATCGCCTTACATGCTGCGCGAGGTCGAGACCTACGAAGGCGCTCCGCTCGCCGACTTCGTCGAGGACCAGCTCGGCTTCGCCGAGGAAGGCGAGCTCGAAGCCGAAGTCCACCTCTTCGAGACGCTGCCGGGAACGAGCCTGACCGACATTGCGCGCGGCGAGCGCGAGCTGCTGGGCGCCGCGACCGCGGACGAGGTGAACGCCGAGCAGCTCCATCCGCTCACGCCCCAGGCGGCCGCCGTGCTCCTCGGCCGACCGGGACTCGGCCGGCCCTGGTCGCCGGGCACCCGCCACGCGCCGCAGCCCGGCGGCCAGCGCTTCTATGCCCTGCGCTGGGCGAACAGCCCACGCCGTCACTACCAGCGGCGGCGCCAGATGCATTTGCGGATGACGCTCGATGCGGTGCGCGACGAGGCGCGCATATGCGTTTTTCTGAGCGAGGCCAAGGCGCAGAAGCTGGCGGTCAAGCTGCGCCAGCAGACGCACCCGGGGTCGCTCGCGACGGCTTTTCATGACTGGATCGCGCCGCGCCTGACGCACTTGCTGAGCGGTCACGCGCGCCACCGCTTGCGTATCGTCGATGCCGCCGCGGCGCCGGGGCAGCCCGCCGCCGCACGGGTGCGCCGCCTCGCCCCCACTATGGCGCACGCCTTTGGCGAACGCCTGCGGGGCTGGCTCCTGCAAGGGTTCGCGGAGGCCTTGAAAACGCAGGCGCAACAGATCATCGCCGCGACCGAGAATGCCGCCGATGGCATCACGCTGCGTTTCGTCATCGCGCGGCCGCCAGGGCTCAAGGCCTTGCCCGCGGCCGCGGCGGGCGCGGGGTCGGCACCGCTCCCGGCCAGCGCGAACGCCGCCCCGGCAGGCATTCGCGTCGAGGTCGCCTCGGGGCACGGCTGTGGCTGAGCTCGTCAACGCGATCGAGGCCCAGGTCGCGCGGCAGGTCGCGCACTGGGTGGTCGCGGCTTCGCGCCTGAGGCTCGACGATCTCGCATCGAGCGAGGCCTGGGGCCGCATGGAGCGTTACCTCGGCATCTCCGTGCGTCGTCATCTTCAGGGCGTCATCGACCGCCTCTCCGCCGACGCGCGTGCCCTGCAAACGCTGCAGGCGGCGGCGTCCGACGAAGCGGCGCTGGGCGAGGTGCATCGCCACCTGCTCGCCTTCCAGCGCCGCTACCTGCGTGCCGAGACCACCCTGGACTTCTTCGCCGATGCGATCAACGTGCGCACCAACAACGAGATCGCGGGCTTGCTTCGCGCCTGCGACACCCTCGCCCAGCGCAGCATGGCCGCGCTGCTCGACGTCATCGGCAAGCCGACCCCGGTCGCGCTGACCTACCTCGACAAGGGACGCGGCGCCGCCATCCTGAAGGCCGGCCTGCGCCTGTGGGACGGCGGTGAGGTGTGCCCGGTGGCGGTGATCAAGGTCACCCGGCACAACCTGCTGCGCGCCACTGCGCTCGCGCACGAGGCGGGTCACCAGGTGGCGCACATCGCGGGCTGGAACGCGGAGCTCGCCGCGGTGCTCGCCGAGGGGCTGCTGCAGGAAGGCGGTTCGGCGGTCGATCTGTCGCAGACCTGGTCGGGTTGGGCCTCCGAGATCGCGGCCGACTGCTTCGCCTTCGTGCACACCGGATATGCCAGCGTCGTCGGCCTGCACGACGTGCTCGCCACCGAGGCGCCGTCCGCGTTTCGCATGGTCGGCGGCGACCCCCACCCGGTGAGCTATCTGCGGGTGCTGTTCGGCGTGCAGCTGTGCCGCCACGCCTGGGGCGACGGCCCGTGGGACGAGCTGGGCAGGGCGTGGCGCGCGCTCCATCCGCTCGAACTCGCGAGCAATGACGTCCGCGACCTGGTGCGCGACTCGCTGCCGCTGCTGCCGCTCATCGTGCGGCTTTGCCTCGACCGGCCCATGCAGTGCTTCGGCGGCCGCTCCTTGCGCTCGATCGTATCGACCGATCGCGTCAGCCCCGCCGCGCTGCGCGAAATGGCTGCGCGCCTGGGTCCGGCGCTGTTTACCTCGGCGCACTGGCTGTGGAGCGAGCCGCTGCGCATCATCGGCCTCACCGGCCTCGAGCTGGCACTGCGGCCGCGCGACTTCCACCCCATCCTCGAACAGCAGCGGCAGGCCATGCTCCGGCTCGGGGGGGCGCTGCAAACCACCTGACCGCATGGAGATCCGCAATGGAAAAGAAGAACGCCACAACGAGCGAGGACGACACCAGCCGCCGCGCGGCGACGGCCACGACCAACGAGGTCGCGGCGGCGCTGCTCGAGATACTGCGCAGCGTCGATCGCCAGGCCGCGCGGCCTGCGCCGGAGCTCAGCAGGGAGGCGCTCGCCGCGGTGGAGCGGTTTCGGGCCATCTCGGCCGCCCTCGATGTCGTTCCTTTCAGCGCCAGCAAGGGCAAGGCCAGCGGCGGGAGCGCCGCGCCGGCCTGAGCCCCCCGCCCGAGGAGGACCCCGTCATGTTCAGACAGCTCGCCACCCGCATCCCGGCCGTGGATCTGTTCAATCTGCATCCGGTGGAGATCGTCTCCACCCTCGAGCGCGTCTGGGGCCGCCGGCCGACCGCCAACGTGCCGCTGGGCCACCCCGACAACCGCAGCAACATCAACGAACTGCCCCCGTGGCTGCCGATTCCGAACCCGGATCCGCTGTTCGACGGCGAGTTCCCTCCCCCGCTGCGCTGGGACCACCTGATCTATGCCTACATGGTGGAGAACACCCGCGTCTATGAGATTTTCAGGCGCGTGATGACCGAGCTCCTGCATGGCGAACGGATCGGCACGCCGTCCGCCGACGCCCAGCGCTGGGTGCGCACGACCGAAGAGCTTTTCTTCCGCGACGGCGCGCCCTTTCTGGTCGGCTCGGTACAGAGTCTGCTGCGGCCGAACCAAGCCGCGAGCCGGCGCACCTGGTACGAGATCCTGTTCGGCATGGAGCTCAACCATGGGGGCGACGACGGCAAGCCCTACCCCTACACCAAGGCCGCCACGGCCAACGGCGACTTCGTCGCCACCTTCGAGGAGCTGCTGCGCGAGGTGTGGATCGGCATGACCTACGTCACCGCGACGAGCAGCTCCAACCCGACCGACCCCGCGAAGATCGCCAGCCTCGCCGAGAAGCTGCACGACATGCTGCGGTCGCGGCGCCAGAACGGGAACCTGTCGCGCGAGGAGTTCGCCGCCGTGTGCGTGATGTCGTGGTTCCACCTCACGCTCGAGTTCGACTCGCCGATCGTGGTCTCGCTGCGCGCGGACGCGACCGGCACCGAACAGCGCCTGTTCAAGGTGGCCGAGCGCGTGAAGCTGCCGGCGCACGGCCTGGCCAAGCACTTCTTCGAGATTGCCGATCCGATCTCCCGCATCCTGATCCAGATCGAGATGGGCGACTACAACACGCCCTCGGCGGTGCCCGCGCTGTACACGCCGGTGAACCCGAGCACCGGCAGTCCGGAAGCGGCGATGCGCGAGATCATCATGAACTGGACCGCGATCCGCGGCGTCGACGTCAAGTCGCGCAAGGTCACCACCTCGAGCTGACGACGCCGGAGACCGCCGTGCTGACGCCGTCCCCGCTGACCTCGCCGTTCCTGAGCGAGGAGATCCTCGGTCCATCCACCGAACAGGTGATGCCCGAGCCGAAGCCGGCGCGGCTTCCGCCCACCGCGGCCCAGCCCAAGCTTCGGCTCGTCGGTCCCGATGGGCGCCCGCTGGCCAACTTCCGCTTCACGCTGGTGCAGGGCCGAGGCACGCTCAACGGCAGCTTCGACAGCAATGGCGAGACGGCCGGGCTGGGCACCGCCGCCCTGCCCTTCGACCGCGCGCAGCCCTTCAAGCTGCACGTGCCCGGCATGGTGTGCACCATCGTGAGCGGCGCGATGCTGCTCGTCGACCAGCCCGAGGTCGAGTACGGCGGCTCGTTCTTCGACTGGAAGCTCGCCGGCGATGGCGACGCGCGGGTACGCGGCGCGTTCTGGAAGGAGTACGAGGAGGTGCGGCGCCGCGCCGACGAGGTGGGGGCGCTGCACTTCCTGCAGCAGGATCACATCGTGCGGCGCCCGGTCAGGATGACCTCGATGATCGCGGTGTTCGAGGCGCGCGAACCGGCGGTGCGCCTCGGCCCGATGGTGCGCTACACCGACGACCACCAGGCGCGGATCTGGCTCGAGCTGAAGACGCCGGCGCTGGTGCGGGTGATCTTCGGCAAGGCGCCCAACCAGGCGCGGCTGCCGCTCAAGACCGATGCGCCGGCAACGACCGCTGCCCGCCACGCCTGCAGCGTGCGCGTCGGCGGCCGCCATTTTGCAATGATCACGCTCGACGGACTCGACGCCGACAGCTTCGTCCAGTACCGGATCGAACTCGGCGCACAACCGGTCGCGGGTTCGCTGCCGCAGCACGAGGCCAAGTTCACCGAAGCGGTTTTCCCGCGCCGGGCGCGGCCCGATGGTGCGCTCGCGGCGGTCGCGTTCGACGCGTCGCCCTGGCTTTTTCTGCGCACGATGCCGCGCAAGAGCGACACATTCCGCTTCGCCCACGGCTCGTGCCGGAAGTGGCCGAACGACAGCGGCCCGAAAGGCGAGGTTCCGGGTCCGGACATGCTGGAAGCCTTCGGCGAGCAGTGGCTGGGCAAGCTCAAGGATCCGGCGAGCTGGCCGCGCTTCTTCGTCCACACCGGCGACCAGATCTACGCCGACGAC
>JRYH01000583.1_pt1 | contig 11679 bp, 9 predicted proteins | sample 235351 | NCBI WGS metagenome assembly JRYH01 (sample SAMN03074221, study PRJNA261480) | activated sludge metagenome | biome: Wastewater Treatment Plant; feature: Wastewater; material: Activated sludge; isolation source: activated biomass of a wastewater treatment plant treating wastewater... ... | reverse complement strand
CCGACAGCGTGTTCAATCCCGGAGCCAGCAGTGCCGGCTGGATCTGTGCGCCCGACAACAATCCGGGCAGCCTGTGCACCCTGACCATCGGCAATCTGGCCGCGGGCAACGGTGGCAGCGCGAGCTTCGCGGTCACCATCGACAATCCGCTGGCCACTGGCGTGACCCAGATCGCCAACACCGCGGTCATCGCCGACGACGGCAGCAACGGTCCCGATCCCACTCCGGGCGACAACCTAAGTTCCGACACGACACCGGTCTTTGCCGCGCCCGATCTCAACATCACCAAGGACGACGGCGGCATCAGCACCGTACCGGGCGGTACCCTCGTCTGGACGCTGAGCTATAACAACGCCGGTAACCAGGATGCGACGGGGGTGGTCATCACCGACACCGTGCCCGCCGACAGCGTGTTCAATCCCGGGGCGAGCAGCGCCGGCTGGATTTGTGCGCCTGACAACAATCCGGGCAGCGTCTGCACCATCTCCATCGGTACGGTGGCCGGCGCCGGTGGCGGCGGCAGCGTGGTCTTCGCCGTCACCATCGACAATCCGCTGGCCACCGGTGTGACCCAGATCGCCAACACCGCGGTTATCGCCGATGACGGCAGCAACGGTGCCGACCCCACCCCGGGTGACAACAGCGCCAGCGACGTCACCCCGGTGAACGCGGCGCCCGATCTCAACATCACCAAGGACGACGGCGGCATCAGCGCCGTGCCCGGCGATGTGGTCGCCTATACGCTGGCCTATCAGAACGTGGGCGATCAGAACGCCACCGGCGTGGTCATCACCGACACCGTGCCCGCCGACAGCGTGTTCAATCCCGGGGCGAGCAGCGCCGGCTGGATTTGTGCGCCCGACAACAATCCGGGCAGCGTCTGCACCATCGCCATCGGTACGGTGGCCGGCGCCGGTGGCGGCGGCAGCGTGGTCTTCGCCGTCACCATCGACAATCCGCTGGCCACCGGTGTGACCCAGATCGCCAACACCACGGTTATCGCCGATGACGGCAGCAACGGCGCCGACCCCACTCCGGGCAACAACAGCGCCAGCGACGTCACCCCGGTGAACGCGGCGCCCGATCTCAACATCACCAAGGACGACGGCGGCATCAACTCCAACCCCGGCCTGGTCATTCCGTACACGCTGAGTTATCAGAATGTCGGCAACCAGGCGGCTACGAATGTCACCATTACCGACACCGTACCGGCCAACACCGTGTTCAACCCCGGTGCCAGTAGCGCCGGCTGGACCTGCGCGCCCGACAACAATCCGGGCAGCACCTGCACCTTCGCCCTTGGTACGCTGGCCGGCGGCGCCAGCGGCAGTGTGGTCTTTGCAGTGACGGTGGACGATCCGCTGGCCGCCGGCGTGACGCAGATCGACAATACCGCAGTGATCGCCGACGACGGCAGTAACGGTGCCGATCCCACACCGGGTGACAACAGCGCCAGCGACGTCACGCCGCTGGGCGGTGTGCCCGATCTCAACATCATCAAGGACGACGGCGGGATCAGCGCCCAACCCGGTGACGTGGTCGCCTACACCTTGATCTATCAGAACGTGGGCGACCAGAATGCCGCCGGCGTGGTCATTACCGAGACGGTGCCGGCCAATACCACCTTCGATCCGGCCACCAGCACCGCCGGTTGGGTCTGCGTGCCCGACAACACCGCCGGCAGCACCTGCACCTTCGCGGTGGGCGCGTTGCCCGGTCAAGGGGGCAGCGGCAGTGCCGTGTTCGCTGTGCAGATTGACGACCCACTGCCGGCCGGCGTGACGATGATCGACAATCTGGCGGCCATCGCCGACGACGGTACCAACGGCGCCGATCCGACACCGGGCGACAACAGCGCCGGCGACCAGACGCCGATCATGTTGAACCCGCCGCTCGGCCTGAAACTCGGAGAAGTGACCGGCCAGGGTGAAATCACTTGGACGATGTGGTGGTTCAACAACGCCAACAACGGCGATCTGCCGGTTCTGATCGTCGATCCATTGCCGCCGGATACCACCTTCGTTACCGGCTCACTGCTTTGCTTGCCCGACGGGAGCAGCCAATGCCTGAATGCGGTGTTCAACGCGGCACTTAATCGGATCGAAGTCGAAGCGATTCTGGCCAGTGATGCCGGCGCCGCGCCCGACAGTTTTCCCGATCAACTCGGCAACGAGATCGTCATCGAGTTTCGGACCCAGGTCAGCCGTTCTGGCACTTTCCTCAACCAAGCCGATGCGTTCTGGGACGAAAACAACGACGGCTCGCCGCTCGACGAGCAGGGTGGCGGCCAATCGCCGGTCATGACCGACGATCCGGTCACCACCGCTCCCGGCGACCCGACCGCCGTCTCGATCGCACTCGCCGTGCCGGCGCTGAACCGCTATGGCCTGTTGGTTATGATTTTGCTGATCACATGGTTTAGCCGCCGCCGGCTGGCGTCTGCGTTGAAATGACACTGCTTCCCCTGGCGCCCTAACAGGTTGTTGAAAAACGCCATCCTGGCGTTTTTCAACGTCGCTTGCGAAAGGCGCGACTTTCGCTGCGCTCCCGAAATCAGCCGCTAAGGAGCGCCTGATTTTCGCCGGGCCATCCGTGGCCCGGATTAGCAGGCTGTTTTTCAACAGCCTGCTAAGGGTGCCAGGGGATGCCGGAATCATTCTTCCCCCGCTCGCAGGGAGTGGGGTGGGAGCGGGTTTCGCGCAATGAGCCGTTTCATTCATCAAGCAGGCGGGGATCGATATTGACCGAATGGAGCCGGCTCATTGTCTGGATGCCGAGGGGCGAAAGTGAAATCGCGCCGTTGCCGGAACGACGGTGGCCGATCCAGCCGAGGCGGGCATCGACGAAATTGCAGCGGTTGACGTAGATCGTGCCGCACGCCAGGGCCGCGATCAATGCTTCGCCGCGGGCCCGTGAGCGGGTGAAGATCGAGGCGGTCAGACCGTATTGGGTATCGGCGATCAACTCGATCGCGGTTGCGTCGTCCGCAACCCGCATCACCGGCAGCACCGGGCCAAAGGTTTCTTCGCGCATCACGCGCATCGAGTGATGGGTTCGGGCCAGCAACGTCGGCGGCAGGAACAGGGCCGGCCCGATCGTTCGTGGCTCACCGCCGGTGACGATTTCGGCGCCGTCGGCGGCGGCGTCGGCCACGATCGCGGCGAGCGACTCGACCGCCGGCCGGCCGCCGCGCAACGGGCCGAGCGTGGTCGCCGGATCGCGCGGATCGCCCGAGACTTCGGCGGCCATCACCGCGGCGGCGCGGGCGACGAATTCATCGTGCAGCGCATCGTGTACGTAAACCCTTTTGACGGCACAGCACGATTGTCCCGAATTGTGCAGGCGGCCGATTTTCACTACCCAATTGACCGCCTGACCGACATCGGCATCGGCGGCGATATACGCCGCGTCGTTGCTGCCGAGTTCCAGCGAGTACTGGATGAACGGGTTCGGTACATCGTTCGCGGCGCGCCGCGCGACGCTGGCGGCGATGTCCCGCCCGCCGCGTACCGAGCCGGTGAAGATCACATGATCGATCGCGCCTTTTTCGATGATCTCGGCGGAAGTCGAAAAATCGACGATCACGTCCTGCACCAAGTGGTCGATCTTGTGCAATGTTCCGAATGCCCGTGCAAAATGTCTGCCGACCGACGGCGCCGTAGTGTGTTTCAACAGCACCGCGTTGCCGGCGAGCAGGGCGCAGACCGTACCGTTGATGGCGCAGAACAACGGGTAGTTCCACGGCGAGATGATGTATACGACGCCCTTGGCGCGGTATTCGATACGACCCTCGAACGTTGCATCCCTGTAAACGCCAAGCGAGAGCGGTTCGAGGCAACCCTCGGACGCGAAGCGGCACAGGAACTTGGCCCGCTCGATCATGAATTCGAGTTCCTCGGCGGCGGCCGAAAGCGGTTTTCCGGTTTCGCTTGTGATGCCTTCGACGATGGCGTCGCGTTGTGTCGTAAAGTATTCGAGGGCCTTAACTACGGCAGCGGAGCGCACTGCCGGGGCAAGCGCTGACCAGCGGCGACTGGCACTTCTCGCCCAGCCGATTTTTTCTTCGATATCATGAAATCGTTCGCTGTCGGCGGTGAAAACCGTTTCTCCGGTAAACGGGTCATTGACGGTAATGGTCTCGTTCATCTCGTTCTCTCATGGTTGATTTTCCCCCTCCCCAACCCTCCCCCGCACGCGGGGGAGGGGGAAAAAGCGGACGCTCGCCCCGCGCGCGGGGGCAACAAGCGCGGGCGGTCGCCCGGCAAGCAAGGGGGGAGCAACAAAAGGTGAATGTCGCTCTGCAAGCGGGGACAGGGTTCGAGTGATGTCTTGCATGCTCCTATTCCTGCGTGAAGAGGCCCAAAACAAATGCCGCCGTACAGCCGTGCTTCAATCGCGATCTATGCGACAGCGGTGCTAGGTAACGAACAGTTCACCGGTGGTGCCGAGTTTCGGCATTGCGCCTTCGAGTTCGAGCAGAAAACGCTTGGTTGCCAAGCCGCCGCCAAAGCCGGTGAGCGAACCGTCGGCGCCGATCACGCGGTGGCAGGGCAACATGATCGGGATCGGGTTGCGGCCGTTGGCGGCGCCGACGGCGCGGACTGCATTCGGTTTGCCGATCCGGGCTGCAAGCTCAGCGTAACTGATCGTCTTGCCGTAGGGAATCGATCTCAGAGTATGCCAGACGACGCGTTGGAATTCGGTGCCTTCCAGAGCGAGCGGCAGATCGAACTCGGTGCGTTGGCCGGTGAAATACTCGTCGAGCTGCGCGGCAACGGCGTCGAGCAGCGGGTGTGTCCCGGGTCTCCAGCGCGGATCGCGCGGTCGCGGATAACGCTCAGTGGGGAATTCGATCGCCTGGACACCCGCGTCTGAGGCGGCCAGCCGCAGCGGGCCGACCGGGCTTGTGTGGAGACAATGGAAGATCGGTAAAGGCGTGTTCATGCGGTTTTCCTCCGCGCGATGATGGTGGCCGGGCGCGGCTTGACGGCCTCGGCGGCAGCGCGCCACAAGTGAATCACGGAATAGGCCCGCCATGGACGCCACGCCTCGGCATGCGCTTCGAGGGCTTTGGCGGTCATCCGGCGGCCGTCGGTGGGTATGGTTTTCTGTAATACCAGATCGCCGGCCGGAAATGCATCGGGGTGAGCGAGTGCGCGGAGCGCGACGTAGTGCGCCGTCCAGGGACCGATACCCGGCAGGGCGACCCAGCGTTCGACGAATTCCGCTAATGTCTGTTCCGGACGGAAATCGATCCGGCCATCAAGCAGGGCTTGGGCGATAGTCCGCACGGAGCTGGCGCGGGCGCGGGTCAACCCGGCGCCGGATAAGTCGGCGTCGGCCAGCATCGCCGGAGTGGGGAACAGATATTCCAGGCCGCTAGCGTGCGGTGTGGCCAGCATCGTGCCGAAACGTCTTGCCAGTCGGGCGGTGGCGGTGCACGCTGCCGCGATGCTCACCTGTTGGCCGAGCACGGCGCGAACCGCGATCTCGAAACCGTCTAAGCTGCTGGGCAGGCGCAAGCCGGGTCGCCGTTTCAGCAACGGCTTCAGCCGTTGGTCTGCGGACAAGACAGAAGCGATTGCCTGCGGGTCGGCATCGAGATCGAACATCCGGCGGATACCGTTCACCACCGCTTGCAATTGCTGCGGCGCGACGCCATGCAGCTCGAGGCGCAGGGCAGGTTCGCCGCCGGGCCACGCACTGATGCGCAACCAACCGGGCGTCATGGCGGGCTCAGCCGGAGCGATCAGACGCTGATAGCTGCACTCGTCGACCACTTCGCTGCCCGGTAACGCCCGGCGGCGTAGAAAGTCGAGCATCGCCGCCAGGTCGTAGGGCGGCCGATAACCCAGGCGCAGGACCAATGCACCACCGGGCACGGCAACCGGACGTTGGCGCAACTCGTGCGGCGCCATCCGGTAGGCGTCCTTGAACGCCGTGTTGAAACGGCGCAGGCTGCCAAAACAGGCGGCCATCGCAACATCGGTGATCGACATCTCGGTCTCGGTCAGCAACTGCTTGGCGAACAGCAGCCGGCGTGTGTTATGGACACGGAGCGGCGCCACGCCGAGGCGATCGACGAATAGCCGGCGCAATTGGCGTTCGCCCAGATGCAGTCGTTTGGCCAAAGCTGCGACCGGCGCGGTATCCAGCACGCCTTCGTCGATCAGCTTGATGGCGCGCGCGATCGCATCATCGCCGCGCCGCCATTGGCCGCCGCTCGGCGCCAGTTCGGGCCGGCAGCGCAGACAGGGACGGAAACCGGCGGCCTCGGCCGCGGCGGCATTCGGAAAATAGACGACGTTCCGGGGTTTTGGGGGCGGCGCCGGGCAGACCGGCCGGCAGTAGATCCCGGTGGTAGTGACGGCGGTGAAGAACAAGCCGTCGAATCGCGCATCGCGGCTGATCCGGGCTTGTTCGCAAACCGGCACGGGCGGTGTGGTGCGGGAAGGCCGGCCGGTGGATGTTGCAAGATTCAACATGCGGTCAGCTTACCACCGCCCGCCGGCCCGGACTCGCCGTTTTCGGACTCGGCAACCGCCCCGATCATGGCTCCTCAGACCCCAAACACGAGTGCCACAGGGGGGATACAGGCCTATGACACGGCCTGGTGGATGTTTTATAATTCCCCTCCCGCCCCAACCCGGCGGCCCGCCTGGCCGGCATAGCTCAGTCGGTAGAGCAGCGCATTCGTAATGCGCAGGTCGGGGGTTCGAATCCCTCTGCCGGCACCAATTTCAAGCGATCGATGTCGTCAGGTGAAGACGGAAGCGATCGAGCCCCCCAATTCGAACCCCCGACAATAGACATGCAGGTTCGCAAGATCCCGCAGGAAGCGGAACGGCAAAGCTGGCGTGGCTCCGGCTACTGCTGGAGATCGGCAAATGGGGCGCTTATACTTCTATACGCGCACTCGGCCCAGTGGCGGACCTTGAATCCTATGAATCCGTCATGGCGCGGCTTTAAGGGGCGGGTTCATGCGATGGCTTGGCAGACCCGCGCTGACGATTTCTTTCCCCGACCTGCGGCTGGACGGCGCGGACACGCATTTATGCCCGCCCATGCCCAGAGACTGGTCCGAATGGGCGGAGCCGCGCAGCTATCTGCGAATCGATGTCCAATGGCAGGATCATGTGCTCTCTGCCATGATCAGCGACGATTGGCCCGCCCACAGCTCCTGAAGAGGAAACCGTCATGACCGTCCAGACAGAACTTGCCAAGCCTGAAATGTTCGACAGCTTCATGCATTACTCCGGCATGGCGATCGAAATTACGGGGGTCAGCATTATCATCCTCGGCGCGCTGCTGTCAGGCCTGTTATACCTGCGCAGCCTGCTGCGCAGGGATGGGGCGGATACGGCCTATGCGAATCTGCGCACCAATCTGGGCCGGGCGATTCTGCTGGGGCTGGAATTCCTGGTCGCGGCGGATATCGTCGGCACCGTGGCGGTGGAATCGTCATGGGACAATATCGGCATCCTCGCCGCGATCGTGCTGATCCGGACCTTCCTCAGCTTCGCACTGGAACGCGAGGTTCAGGCTCGCGAGGGATAAACCACCCGTGGATTTTACCGCGCGTAATGTCCAATACACAGCGATCCATCAAGTCTAGGCCAGCCAGATGAATACGAAATCATGCGGAACGTCATGCGGATGTAACGGCCCGTCAAAGTCGCAGTACCTTCTTACGGCCGTCCTCCTCGTGGCGGGCTGTTTTATTATCCCGGCATAAAAACAGGCATGCCGGGTTAATATTGCCCAGCACGGCCGGCTGTATCGTGCGACCTCCGTTTACAAAATGAAACATTCCGTTTGAAGATGATTTGCAATTCGGGCTCAGAGTACGCCTGCCGATACGGCAAACATTTGTCCCAAACCAATTCACCAGGAGATCGTATCATGCAAAGAAGTGTGACCACCCGAACCGTGATATTGCTGGCGGCTATGTTCAGTGTGGCTGCGTTCGCCCAGTCGCCGGACGAGCGGGCCGACCGTCGAGCCGATCGCCGCTCTGACTTTCAGGAGCAGGTCGAACAATTCCGTGAGGCGCGCGAGCGTCTGACTGAGCTGGCCGAGGAGTTCAACCTGACCGATGAGCAGCGCGATGCGATTGTGCAGATCGCCGAAGCCGGCGCTTCGGAAGCCCGGGAGATCGGGTCCGAAATGCTGGCTAACCGGGATGCCATGACCACGGCGATCACCAGCGATCCGGTTGACAACGCCGCAATCGAGACGCTCGCGAACGCGCAGGCGGAGAGCGCCACCGAACTGGTACTGAACCGTGTCGACACGCTGAGCCAGATCCGGGCGGTGCTGACCGAGGATCAACTCGGTATGCTCACCGAAATTCGGGCTGTAGCCCAGGAGCGGATCGCCGCGTTCGCCAATGCGCCGCACCCGCGCCGCGATCGGCGTTTGGCGCTGCGTGCCTTGCGCCGCGAGTCGCGTGACGAGTTGCGTGAGCTGGCCGGCGATTATGGACTGAGTGCTGATCAGCGTGCCGAAATCCGCGCCATTCTCGAACAGGCCGTGCCGGAAACGTTTGCGACGCTGACCGAGATGGCCGCCAACCGCCGGGATCTACTCGCGGTAATCGCCGCCGAACCGATTGACCTGGCCGCGGCCGAGGTCGTCGCCCTCGACCAGGGCGCGCTTTTCGGTGAACTCGTCCTGCGCCATGCCGACACGCTGCTCCAGATCCGCGAAGTACTGACGACCGATCAGCTCAGCTTCATCGCCGAGTTGCGCGAGGTGATCAGCCAGCGTTTCCAGCTGATCGTAGAATCTATTAACATATAAACGGCTCGGACTCTGGATACCGATCCCAGGGCTCGCCGCACCGGCGGCGAGCCTTTATTTCGAGAATAGGGTTCATTGAACAACACTTCTTCCACCGTGGGCCGCCATATCCTCGTCGTGGACGACGACCCCGGGTTACGCGAGTTGCTGGCCCAGTTTTTGGGCCGACATGGCCTGCAGGTGAGCACGATGCCCGATGGGGCATCGATCGAACGCGAGCTTGTACGTCGCGCAGTCGACCTCATCGTGCTCGATGTCATGCTGCCGGGCGAGGACGGAATGGCGGTCTGTCGGCGGCTACGCGGACATGGACACGATGTTCCGATCATCATGCTGACCGGCCGCGGCGACGAGGTGGACCGGATCATCGGCCTTGAAATGGGTGCTGACGATTATCTCGGCAAACCTTTCAACCCGCGCGAACTTCTGGCACGCATCGAGGCGGTGCTCAGGCGCGCTGGAAACCGACCGATGGATTCAGCCGGTGTGGCGCGATTCGGGCCGTTCAGGCTGGACGTGTCGCGCCGCGAACTGACCCACGACGGGGCCCGGGTGCCACTGACCCGGGGTGAATTCGAGCTGCTGCGAGTACTGGTCGAGCACAGCGGTCGGCCATTGAATCGCGACCAATTGCTGGATCTCACCCGCGGCCGTGAATATGACGCGGTTGACCGGACGATCGATGTGCAGATCTCCAAACTCCGGCACGCAATCGAAGAGGACACTTCCAATCCGCGCTACATCAAGACCGTGTGGGGGTTTGGTTACGTGTTCGTTGCGGAGCCGGAACCATGAGACGCTGGGACACGATCGACCGTCGGGTCACGCTGGTCTTGCTGGCCACGGTGGTGCTGACCCAGGTCGGTGTTTACCTGGCATTGCGCGAGCTGGTGCGCGGACCCGCCGCTGAGCTGGTGGCCAGCACGCTGATCGCTGAGCTGGACCGGGCGCTGGAATCGCCGGTGCACGGGCGTGACTTGACCGCCAGCCCGTTCGATCTTCGCCTCGGAACACCACCACCGATTGCTGCTTCCCGCAGGCCGATAGTACCGATGGAGCGCGAGATCGTACACCGACTCGTGGCCATGCTGCCGCCGGGCGCCGAGATTCGCCACGGTGGAGCCGGCCTGGATCGCACGTTGTGGGTCCGGCCTGGGGCCGGACGGGAGTGGGTGGAGGTCAGCGGGTTCGGGTATCTGCAAAACGCTTTTACGGCGATTCTCATCGGCGCCCTTTTCGGTGGCCTGCTGGTGTTGATCGGTGCAGCGGTTTCAGCCCGCATCCTGACCCGGCCCCTGCGCCAGTTGGCAGCCTCTGCGCCGGCCCTGGTGCTGGGCGATACCTGCGCGGTGCCCGACGGCCCCCTCGAGGTGGTGGCATTGGGGGATTCGCTGCGTGCGACGGCACGCCGCCTGGCCGAAACGGAGCGCGAGCGGGAACTGCTGTTGGCCGGCATCTCGCACGATCTGCGCGCTCCGCTGGCACGCCTGAAGCTCCGCGTGGCGTTGCTCGATGACTCGGCCGCGGCCCAGGGTCTCGAGGCCGATCTCGGCATCCTCGGCGCCATCGCCGACAGCTTTATCAGCTATGTCCGCGACGGCCGCGACGAGAATAGCAAACCGATCCAGCTCGACGAATGGCTGGCCGCCGTCGCTGCACCGTATCGCGATCGGGGATTGCTGCTGAACCTGGATCCGGCGTCGGCTTGGATTCGACCGCTGGCCCTGAAACGCGCCGTGGTCAATCTGCTCGAAAATGCGTTCGCGCACGGCCGGGCGCCGGTCTCACTGGACTGCCACACGAACGCCTCCGAATCCGTCATCGAAGTCCACGACCGGGGTACGGGTCTGAGTGAATCGCAACTGCGTCGCGTCCTGCGACCGTTCGAAACCTTCGACCAGGCTCGCGGCTCCAGCCATACCGGCCTTGGCCTGGCGATCGTCGACCGCATCGTCCGCCAGCACGGTGGCCGGATCGAACTGGTCAATGACCCGGCCGGCGGGCTGCGCGTCTTTCTCCGTCTGCCGCGAGGTGCAGCAGACGAAACTGACTTGAAATCACTGTGATAAACCCACCCGATGGGCCGCCGCCATTCGGGAGGCCTTGACGGTGTTCATGTTCCCCGAACCCTATCGTCGGCACCTGCGAACCAGCAACATGGTGGAGCGGCTGAACAAGGAACCCGAACTCGGAACGCTGGAGATTCCGGTTCAGGAGCCACCGCCGTTTTTGCCGCGCCGGAACCGTCGATTGCCGCCCGTGTCTCGCAAGCGCTGGCGCGCTGCCTCGCGTTCCTGCTGACTGACTACGCCATCGCCGTCGGCATCGAATTGTTCCAGGGCGCGGGAACGGGCCTGATCGCGGACGGCCTGACGCTCGCCTTCACTGACTACACCATCGCCGTCGGCATCGAGTTGTTCCAGGGCGCGGGCGCGGGCCTGATCGCGGGCGGCCTGACGCTCGCCTTCGCTGACTACGCCATCGCCGTCTGCGTCGAATTGTTCCAGGGCGCGGGAACGAGCCTGATCGCGGGCGGCCTGAAGTTCCGTATCATCCAACTGGCCGTTGCCGTTGGTGTCAAAAGCCTCCAACAGGTTCGCCTGGACCTGTTCACGACTCGGCGGTTGGGAAGTCTGCGCGTAAACCGTGATGCTCGCCAACAGCAATGCAGTGACAACTGCATGGTATAGATTATTTCTGGACATCGCTAATGCTCCTTCGATAGATCTGTTTCGATACGATTGCACCCGAATCCGGTGCATTGCCGGGATTTTGCCCACATCTTTGTCGACCGCCTCGGGTCGGCAGGCAAACAATATTGTCGAATTCACTGCTGTCCCATAAACTTTACGCGAATACAAAGGCTTTCTGTAGACT
>JRYH01000538.1_pt1 | contig 11721 bp, 14 predicted proteins | sample 235351 | NCBI WGS metagenome assembly JRYH01 (sample SAMN03074221, study PRJNA261480) | activated sludge metagenome | biome: Wastewater Treatment Plant; feature: Wastewater; material: Activated sludge; isolation source: activated biomass of a wastewater treatment plant treating wastewater... ... | reverse complement strand
CGCGGGTCATTCGGCGGCCTCCATGCTGATGCGCATCCGATCCATGATCCAGCGGACCACGGGCGCCGCCATGCTGTTCCCGTAAGCCTTGTATTGCGGGCCATTGGCAGCGGGCTTGCCGCGATAGGTGATGGCCGTGTGATCGTCGGGAAACCCCTGCAATCTGGCGCATTCAACCGGCATCAGGCGGCGGACGGCCCACGGCTGGGCGATGTAGCTGCGGCTCGATCCACCGGACGCCGCGCGGATATTGGCGGTGTCATGCGGTCCCTCGGGCATTGCGCCACCATCTCGGCCTCGCATGTCGAACGCCACCGCCTGCACATGGTGGCGCGCTTCCAGCGTATAGCCCACGCCTTCCTGCCAGCCTTTGCCCTGCGGCCCCGCATTTGGGTTCTCGCTGACGGCGCGCTCTTGGATCGCCACCGGAACCATGTGACCCGCTGCGGCGTGGTCTGCGCTATTCGACCAGCCGCCGCTGTCGCGACATGCCTTCATGTTCCCAGCCACATCCATAGGCGCGGCCTCTGCGGCGATCAGCCCTCCGTCGCAGTCGAAGTCGGTTCCAAGCCCGCCACCGCCCTTAGTGCGCGCGCTAATTGTGGGGGCAGGTCTTTCCCCCGTTTCGCGGCGCGGCGGAGAATCCCCGCGCAGGCGGTCGGGCTCAAGTAATACCGCTGCGGGATCGACGCAGTTTCCAAAATCGACGACAACGAACACGCGCCTGCGCCGCTGCGCCACTCCGAACCATTGGGCGTCAAGAACGGCCCACGCAGCCCGTGCCCTTGGCCCCTCGACCATACCTTCACCGGGCCAGCTTCCGTCTGCTGGTGGTGGTAGGGCATCCATTGCGCCGACAAGTCCGCCCAGGAAGCAGCCGAACGCATTGCCTCTGTCGGACAATACGCCGGGGACGTTTTCCCAGAGCACGGCGAGTTTTCCATCGGGTCTAGCATCGACAATTGCATGGCATATTTCCACGAATGAGAGGGTGAGGTTCCCGCGGTCGCCGGAAAGACCAGCGCGCAAGCCAGCGACCGAGAAATCCTGACACGGAGTTCCGGCGACTATCAGATCCGGCAGCGGTATGCCGCGCGACCGCAACAGGTCGGGCGTGACCTTGGTCATGTCGCCCCACAGCAACGGATCGCCCTGATTGTGATCCTCTGGCAGTCGATAGCCGAACCGCTCTTGCAGCACGGCGCGCGGGAATGGCTCGATCTCTGACGCCAGCCGCCAGTCAACCCACGGAGCAGCAACCTCGGGCGCTCCAATGCCCGAACAGAATGTCGCGCCAATCATTCCGTCGCCTCTCGGTGCGCTTCGCGCTCTCCCGCGCTCTGGCGGGGCTGTGTGGGGCGCTTGTCGTCGCGGGTCATTCGGCGGCCCACGCTTTCCGGGCCAACTCGACGGTGACGTCCTTGCGGTCGCCGTTGAATACACGCGCCACCCGCAGCATGTGCTCTATCGCTGGCTCAACACGGATTTCCACGCCCGCCAAGTCGCAGACGTCGCGGAAATCTTTGCTCGCCATGTAGCGCCTGACCGCTCTGATCTCAGCGTCAAGATCGCGGATTGAAATCGTGCTAGGCGATAGGCGCAGAGTTTTCTCGCCACGCATGGACGCGTGGAAAATCTTGACCTGATCCCCGGCAAACAGCGACAGCACCGCCGCGCCGAGACGGCGGATGTCCCTGACCTCTGCCGGATCAAGCAAGTGAAAATCTGGAAATCATATTCGCAGCCCCATTCAGGACCGCGCAGGGTTTGGCAGGATCAGATTACCCTGCCGGAACGCGGTCCGCAAGGCGACGATACGTTCAGATAAAATCGTAAAATCGTAAGNNCTTACGATTTTACGATTTTATCATATTATGTATATAATATCTATACAGATCATGAGGTTAGCTAAAATATAAAATCGGAAAACTGCTTCCGATTTCTTCCGATTTTATCCGATTTTATACGCCTTTTGGTTGTAAAGAACCGCCCTCCACAACGTGAAGGGCGATAAACTCGTTCTCTTCGGATAAAATCGGAAATAAAATCGGAGGCTCATTTCCGATTTTATCCTGACATGCGCAGCATGGTCCCCGGCTTTTTGGCAGTCTGAACGACTACCTTCTCAATCACGTCCGCATCTGCCAGCGAGTCGATGATCTCATCGAATTCGCGTCTCGGGATATTGCGACAGCGGTCTTTCAAAACGCCCTTCATGATCCCCGCTTCGCCCGCCGCCCTGATCTTGCGCTCGACCTCGTTGACGTTCCGTTCGGTTTGGTTATCCGCGACATGGGCGGCGATACTGTTGATCATCACATTGGCGCTCCACCACGCCAGAGCATGGCCGATATCCATATCCCTGCTGTCTATCTCCGGGCTGACAGGATCGCGCCCCACGGCAGATATCAGAGCTATCTTGAGCGCGTTCTCTGTCACCCGCCGCAGGATCGCCCCGCCGCCCTTGACGCCGTTATTTTCGGCGTAGGTCGCGAACGCGCTTTCCTTGTGCTTAAGCGCGGCGCGGGCCTTTTCCGCGTAGTCATCCAGCGGCACGGTCATGGCCTGCGTGTTTCCAAGATTTCCCCGTGATCGTCCCGCCATGGTCTGCTTTACGTCGATGATACGATCCGCAACCGCCTGCATCACCGACTTGTCCACATCCTTGCCGCCGGTCTCTCCGAGCGGAAATACCAGATATCGGGCCACCGATCCGTCCTCCATGCTGGCCGAGCCGAACGCGCGCCAAAACTGATCCGGCGTCGCCATGCCAAACAGGCATAGATGCGGATAACTGATCGCCCGGTCGCGCCCGTCCGCGTAGGCCGCACCTGTGAACACGGTCCCGGCAGCGGAATAGAGCGCGGTTATTTCGGTCAATATCTGCTTGGCATGCGCGCCCGATCCGGGACTGCCGATCTGTTGCAACATGTGGCCGAATTCGTCCAAGAAGCTGATACGGCACGGCCCCTGATTGAGCATCTGCAGTAGTCCCGATCCAGACACGAATCTGTCGCTCCCGATCAGATCGAATGCCTGACCCATCGTCAGCAGCTCTTTTGCGGGCGAGACAAGGCTTGTCTTGCCGGTCCCTGAGCCGCCAAGCGCCACCGTATACACATTGGACCTCAGCCCAGTGGGCGTGGCATATCCCTGCCCAAATACCGCTCCCAGAAGCGGGATGGCGACGGCCAGCGCGCCTGCCTCTGTTGCGGTGGCAGATGCGGCGTCTATGGCCCGCGCCACGTCGCCCAGAAGCCCCTCACAGACGCTGTAATCAGGGACCGGAAACGGCGGCACTTCGCCTGGCATCATGACGTTCCACTCGGCCTCAGTAGGTTCCGCAACCGGCTGGATCGCAGAATACGACCTCGTTCCGGGAAATACGGGCGTTGCTATCCAGTTCGATACGTCGCGCGCAGTCTCCTTGTGTGGTTCGGTTTTCAACGGCGCGGTTTTCGCGGCTGGCGCTGCGACGTCCATCCGAATAACCTCTTCGGGCCGGATATACTGCCCCAGCCATTCCGCTGCCGCCGCGAACGAACAATCACGCGCCGCGCAGACCAGATCGGCAGGCGTGTACGATCTGTCAGCGCCGAAATCCACGATACCAGCCGGAGATATCCGCAGGTTCGGGTTGCGATCATGAACTGCCCGGCCGCCATTCGATGCCCGCCACCACGGCACGCCCTCCCAGAAGCCTGACCGTCCGCGTTGCCGGGCTTTCGGCAATCCAAGGGCCGGAAACCACTGGTCGATAGCGCCCGGCTCCATTGCCCGATCATTCAGCGCGCGCCCGAACGGTTTTTCCAGATCGTGCGCACTCGGTAGCGCGAACTGTATCAGATTGCCGCCGACCTGACGTGGTGCCTGTCGGGTCAATCCTATCTTGCCAAATTCCCGGTCCAGCGCCTCGAAATCCGATCTCGACATCTCCGGCAGGTCGGAAATGTCGGTGTCCTCCAACGTGGACGGAGTCGTCCATGTGTAAGGCGCGTTCGTTCCGGGATGTATTGTCGGCGGCAGGACCGATTGCGTCCCATCCAACAGCAGCTCTACCAGCGGAGATTTGCTGTCTGATCCTTTTTCATACCAACGGACCCGCGCAACCAGTCCAATTTCTGACAGATCGGGACCGGGGCGGAAATAGCCCATCCAGCCCTTTGCGCCACGCCTGCGCACATTCGGCGGCGCAACGGCACGATGCAGCGCCTCTGCGACGTCCTGCCGGTCGGTGTCCAGATCGAGGCCGATGATATTCCCGTGCGCCACACAAACTCCGGCGTCAGGCCAATCTTCCCAACGGTCATGCACGAATTCCGGCGGCATGGCGACGCAGTATTTCTGCCATCCCGCCATCGGTTGCCAGGTGTCGTTTTTATGCTCGCCCGGAAACTTGGTGCCGGGACCGACCGGCATGACGTGATAGCCGTTTTCGCGGAGATTGGCGGCGGATTGGTGATATGGGGATGTCATCAGAACGGAATCTCATCGTCTGCGAGCCGTTGCAGTTCGGCGCAGGTGCCCTTGAACATCGTGCGGCAGAACGAATCCCATTCTGCCTTTGTCATCGTCGTCAAATCCGTCTTGCCGATACTTTCCAGATACTGACCGGCCAACTTGCCTCCGGCGGCAAGCGCCTTTCCTTCATTATCGTCGCTGAACACGATTGGCCCTTTCATGACGTGGATTTGCGCGCAGCGGCGCGAACAGAATTGCGCCAGCCTGCCATCCATGTTGACGGTAATGTTGTTGGACGGCGCGCAGCAGACGGCGCAGGGATAGCCCGGAAGCTTCATGCTGCACCCTCCGCCATCTCGCGGCGCAGCTTGTGAATGCGCCAGTATTTGCCCTCGCGCCGGATGACGGCCTCGGACGGTGCTCGCACCTCGTCGGCGCGGTCCAGCGCCTCTGCCACGCTGCCGGGCGGCTGCGTTCCGGCGGCGCGATGCCACCAATGGACCGCTTTTTGTCGCGGGAACCCGCTGTGCTCTATGCACACCCATTCCGATATGGCGGTGCCGTCGATCAGATATTCGACCCGCAAAGAGACCGGGCGTCCATCGCGCGGATCATGGCGGCGCATGGCGAAGTCCTGCACCGGCCTCCAATCGTCTTCGGCGGTCATGTTCATGATAGCGGCGGTGCTGGCTTCACGCTCAATGACCGGTTCCGGCGGCGGAAATTCGTGGCCGCAATCCGGACACTGCATTTCCGATATCCGCAGAATGGACCCGCATTCCGGACATTCTTTGGCTGGTGCCTCGCCCTTCTCCGCGTCGGGGCCTTTGGCACTTCCGGGTGCGCTGGTGACGCTGATCCCATCCACCGGCCCGTGTCGCATCACGTTCCCGGCGTAATCCAGAACGAGACCGTTCTCCTTGCCGGGAGCCGTACGCATGGCCCGACCGGCCATCTGCATATACAGGCCGGTCGATTGCGTTGGCCGCAGGAACGCCAGCAGATCGGTTGCGGGCGCATCGAAGCCGGTCGTCAACACGTTGACATTCGTGATTGCTCGGATGCGCCCGGCCTTGAACTCCGATAAAATACGAGCCCTGTCCGCCGCTGGCGTTGCACCCGTCACGACCTCGGATGAAATACCGTTCACGCGAAGCTCGTCCCGCACTTTGGTGGCGTGATCGACCGAGATACAAAACAGAAGCCAGCTTTTTCGATCCGCGCCCAGCCGGATGATTTCCGCGACAGCTTGCCGGGTGACGTCCTCCGTATTGAACCGGGCGTCCATTTCGCGCTCGATATAATCCCCGGCGCGGGTGTGTAGTCCGGCGGTATCGAATTTCAACTTCGGAGACTTGGATATCAGCGGTGCGAGATACCCGCGCTCAACAAGCATCTGGATCGGGATGTCATAAGCCACCCCGTCGAAGATCGCACCGTGACCCCGGTCCAGCCTGCCGCTGTCCAGCCGGAACGGCGTGGCGGTCAGGCCGATCACCTTCATGCGCGGGTTGATGCCGCGCAGACCAGAGATGAACCGCTGATACTGCGTCGTGCCGGAACGTGGAATCAGGTGCGCCTCGTCAATCAGCAACAGATCGACATGACCGAACTGATCCGCTTTTTTGGCGACCGACTGGATACCGGCAAACGTGATTGGTCTGCCGACCTGCCGCCTCGCCAGACCTGCCGAGTAAATCCCGGCAGGCGCGCTCGGCCACATACGCATCAATGCCTGATAGTTTTGCTGGATCAGCTCCTTGACATGCGTGGCCGCTATGACGCGGGTGCCGGGCCAATCCTGAACCGCGCGGCGGATCAACTCAGACAGGATAACCGACTTGCCCGCGCCGGTTGGCGCGCAAATTAAAGGGCACTCACCGCGACCAGATGTCCAATATTCGAAAACTTTGTCGACTGCGGCCATCTGATAATCACGAAGCTGCACGGCGAGACTCCGATCTGTCAGCAGCCCTCAAGAAGCTTTGATGCGAAAAGAAAATGTCGCATTCTTCTGCAAGAAATCGAGACGTGACCGTCTCTTCAGAATACGGATCTCCAGTAACCCAGCTGTAGGTTACGATCTCAAAAACCAGCCCGCGATGAGATCTGATTTCGAACTGCCATTTAGCCTCACCCTCGCGGTCATAAGAAAGCCCCCAAACCTTTCCGGGCTTCTTTTCGATGATCGCTATAATATCGGTGATGAGGTTTTGTTTTTCGTGAACAAAATCACTGTCCATCACGACGCCTCCGGTGCATGAGCGCCATCGGTCCATTCTGTCCCGTCGCGCATTTGATAGGTGATGGTTTCGTTTTCGCTGTCGCCGTCGATCACATCGCCAGCGACAAGACCCGGCAGGAACAGGTGCGCCGGACATCTGGCCCCTTCCTGCTGTTGGGCAGGTGTTTTTGGTTCGTCAAACCGGGCGCAATGCCCGTTCCCGTCCGCACCGAATGTCCAATGCAGACAAGTCCGGCATGACCGCTTCGCCAATGCACCGTCAAAACAGACTGGCGCATGGTCGCAAAACCGACAGGGCGGCGCGCCTCGGATTTTCGCCGACTTGATCTCGGTCGTGGCATCGCCCAGCATGCCGAGCGGCGGCTCATGGTCCTCCACGGCGCGCATCACGCGCGCCTGCTGGCGGGCGACTTCCTCGTGATCAAGATGCAACCGTTCAGTCAGCAGCTCCATCGTGTCAGCGTTTTCCGCGACGTACAGGCCGCGTTCGATGCCGAGCGCCGCCATACCCATATGGAGTTGGTGCCAGTGCTCCGGCTTCTTTTCGCGCAGACCGTGCTTCTGAATCGCCCGCCAGTCAGCAGCCTTGATACACTTGATCTCAAGAACATGTCGCGCTCTTGGGGCTTCAAGGACGCCCGACAGGATAACCCCATCGGCACGTCCTCTCAGCCATCCATCAACTATAGACAGACGCCACTGTCGTCCGGTTGCAGGGTCAACGTCCTGAACATCAAGCCCAGCGCGGCGCAGATCATTGATAATACGCTCTTCGGCCTCGTTGCCGCGCCGGAAGATGCGCAGAGTCCGACCTGTCAGCCTTTCTCCGTCCGATGCCCATCGCAGCGACATCCAAAGCTGGCGGTCACAAACCGTGCCGAGCGCGGACACGCTGATGCCGTATCCTTTGTAGTGCGCTTGTGGCGTTTCGTAATGCGCGGTCACGAGCGCATCCATGACCGCATCAACGGTGCGTTGCGGCGCTTCCGGAAGCGCGACCATCAGCCCGCCCTCCGCTGTGCTGACATCGCGGCCAGATGATCGCGAGACAGGAACGCCGTATGTTCGCCGCACCCATCGCAAAACAGTTGTGCGGCATGCATTCCGGGTGCCTTGGTGGAAAGCGTTGCCGTTTGACCGCCGCACGTCACGCACGACCTGAACGGCCCGGCGACGTTTGTAATGCTGACGTGCACGCCCTCTAGATCGGCATAGTATCTCTGTGCCATGAAGATACCTCCTATGGCTGGATTTCAAATTCAGTCTGGGGAGGGACGCCGCTGGGTTTGGCGACTGTTGGCGGCGTCCCGGCTAGACTACTGGTTCCAAGGAGCGGAAGCGTTTCCGCCGCCAGAAGAACCGGACGACCTGCCGGCCTGCGCCGCCTGCGCGGGCGCGCCGTTCAGTGGTTTGTAGCCAGCGACACGGTTCTGGGGTCCGTATTGTTCGTTATTCTCGACCTTCAGCTTTACCCGCATCGGAATGCCGTGCAGATCTTCGCTGTCATCGACCTGCAACTTGCCTATCGCGTGACAGATCGAATTCAGCTCACGCTGCGCGATATCGACGGCAGTGCTGTTGCTGTTCCACAGGTTCAGCATCGTCCAGAACCGGCGCCCTTGAGCTTCGCCGTCCTGAACCTCGAATTCGAGGTTGATGTAGGCGTTGCCGGGCGTCTTGGCGTCTTTCTTTTCGCTCTTGACGATTGCGGCGACATACTCGCCCGCTGGCAGAGCGTCGCGAGATTCCATCGTCTGGCCGTTAGAGGCGTTGTATCCGTTAAGGTTTCCCATGATATCTTCCTTTCTGTCCTTGGATCAGGCGGCCTCAGCCGCAGTGGTTTTGGTTTCACGATGCCCCGGCAGGTGCGGCGCGAGCGCGGCATAGCCTTGGCCGTTGTTGATGAGGATTTTTTCCGGCATCGAATAGCGGTTTCCCGCCTCGAATGTCGGGCGCGGCGCGAGGTTCAACTGCCGCTGGCCGCTACCCTTTGCCTTGGCGGCATCCTTACCGCTTTTGCCCTTGTCCAGCGTGACGGCCATGTTCATGAACCCAACCACATCGGCGCGTTCGCGGATCATCGCTTCCGCGCGTTTATGCAGGCGCATCTTGTAGCGCGAATAATCCTCGCGCTCGGGGTCTGAAAACGTCTCGACTGTCTCGTGCGCGATCAGGATGACTGTCATGTTTTTGCGGTCGCGCAACCACGTGCAGGCCGACAGGAAGTCGCGCCAAACGACATCGGCTTCAATGTAACCTTTGCCATAGCCGGGGGCTTCGATGCTGTCCCAATTGTTACGGCGGCAGGTTTCCTGCCAGATGATCGGCTCAAGCTGAGTGATGCTGTCCACGATCAATGTTTTGAATTCGTGGTCCTCGGTCGCTAGCGCTGAAAGAGCCTCATGGACTTCGTTGTAAGTCGTCAGAGGTTCATCTTTGAAGCTGCTGACTTCGATGTCGCCCGCACCGTCCTCGGTCTGAACGAAGATTGCGTCCGGGAATTCGCTGGCGAGGGTGGTCTTGCCCATTTTGCCCCGCCCGTAAATCACGATAATAGGCGGCTTATCCGACGTTTTTCGGATGACGTTGCTAAGTGAAAGCGCCATAGCGCCCTCCTTTCTGTTTCCGGCGGCATTGCCAAACCCCGCGCGGATTGATGCACCTGAAACCCGGTGCCGGTATCTTTCAGAGCGGCGTCACGGTGACGCGCGCCTCCGCTCTTTCACCCCAAATTTTTTGGCATGAGCCGTTGGCAACCTGCGCGTCGTCCAGGAACGCAATGCCGTTAAGGGCGTCTTTAATCGCCTTCTCGATGTTGTCGCGGTCGGGCTTCTGTGTGTGCCAGCCACCCATCGCGGCGGCGCGGCGCTTCTTCGACCAGCTCGCCGCCGGGCAGAACACAGCGACGATATCAAGCCGCACAGGGCCAGTGATCGGCGATGTGAATGCAGTCTTTGCCGCCGAGCGGACGGCGCTTTCGTAAGAAACCGTCTTCTCTGGCGTCCGCATGTGTATGCGCCCCTTGCGGATCGACGCGCGCGGCCTTCCTTTTGCGACAGGCGTTCCGGGGATTGTGAAGGTGACGGGACTCACGCCGGACCTGCCTGCTTTTTCGGTGCTTTGTCTTGACGTGGGGGTGCCTCGCGCATGAACGCGATAACCTTTTCCAATGTGGCGCGGCGCGGTTCGCGACCGGCTCGAAGATCAAAGACAAATCTCGGATCATTCACCGCGCTTGATCCAAACACGGATGGCGTAACGTCCTTCGCGGCAAGAAATGCCTCGATCTCCGTCAGAATTGGGTGTGTGGTGATGCTCGACATGTCGCAACAGTAGGATATTTCCTAACCTGCCGCAACTGGAAAGTTCCTATTGGCGTCACTATGTGCCTTTAGGATAAACCCTATTTATGGAGCGGGACCAGATTGCCATGCTTGTTGCGCGGAACATAGAAGCCGCAATGTCTCGGAAAGCGACGAACGCGGCAGAGGCTGCCCGCCAGCAAACTGCCTGAAACCCGACATGTAGAAACGAATCGTTCATCCGGCACAGTGCAGTTTATTTTAGGATTCATCCTATTTAACCCTTGCCATTAGGAAATATCCTAGGCATATTCATCCCATACCCCGCGACGACCCGCCGACCGCATGACTGCAACGGGCGACGAGAGCCGGGACACAGAGAGGATGAACCGAAATGGCTACTCACGCCCCTGAGACAGAATACCGGCGCAGCAATGTCACCCGCTTCGCCATGACGGACCTGCCGCCGTGGATTTCACGGAATGCAGGCAATGGCCTGATCATCGACCTAGCCCGCAAGGACTGGGCGCATATTGAGCCGCATATCGCCGCCGACGCCATGATGCGGGTGCAGAAATGACCCGCCTCGCAATCCTGATCGCCACAGAGGCACCCGCCAATCGCTGCACCACGGGAGAGACAACCATGAACCACCTGCACGACCCCCGCCCGATCCGCGACATCTGCCGCTCGATTCGCTTTTACGGGGCAAACCCCGTCGCCCTGGACCATGCAAATGATGCGTGGCTCGATGATGCTGGCCGCGTCTCCGAGCGCAATAGCCGCTTCCACTATATCGGCGACGTATCGCACCTGCGAGGTGCCGCTCGCGTTGCGGCTGCCCGCACCCTGCTGGTTGCTTACCGCACTCGCACGCTGACCGGCGGTGACGTGTCCGGCCACATCGCCACGTCAAAGGGCAAGGTGCTGGCACTTGAGGCCCGTGTCGCGGCCTGTGGTGGCCGGTGATGAACCGCCTGACCCCACGCGGCCCGGTTCATGGCTTCAAAAGCCATGAGGAATGGGTGGACCTGAACCGGATGCCCATACCACCGGAACCGCGCCGCATGAACGCCGCAGTCCGTGATGCCGATATCCTCCACAGCGAACTCTACCGTGCGCGCCGCATCGTGGCCGCCGCCCCGTTGCAGCGGGTTTCGGCTTCTGCCACGAGGAACGCCTGCGAATACCTTTTGCGCAATGGTGACGCGATCGACCGATCCCGCGCCAAGAAAATGCTTCGCGAACTCGACAGCACACCCGCATTTGATCGTGACTGCGTGTTGGTTTGGGGCAGCATGGGGATCGGCCTCGCGCTGTTCTTTATCTTCATCGGCATTCCTGCCTTTGCACGGTTCATCCAATGGGGCGGCAACATCGTCGCGGGCTGGCTCTGATGGGCGACCGCTATATCTGCGACAAGTGCGAAGGCACTGGCCTCGTTCGGTGGGGTAAGTGCTTTGCCTGCCGCGGGCGCGGCGATTTTGCGTCCAGCCCTGAACAGCGCGCGGCAGCAAAGCAGAAGCGTGCGGAGAAAACCGCGTTGCGCCACGCTGGGGCGCAGCAGGAGAACCGCAACCGCTCTGTTTACCTTGCCGTGATGAACATCGAACGCGGCGATGCGCTGTTCATGCAGATGCGCCTCGATCACGGGGCGGGCCGGGAATGGACGCCGGCGCAACTCGCCTCGGCGCGCGAGAAACTGCGCGCCGA
>JRYH01011907.1_pt1 | contig 11724 bp, 10 predicted proteins | sample 235351 | NCBI WGS metagenome assembly JRYH01 (sample SAMN03074221, study PRJNA261480) | activated sludge metagenome | biome: Wastewater Treatment Plant; feature: Wastewater; material: Activated sludge; isolation source: activated biomass of a wastewater treatment plant treating wastewater... ... | reverse complement strand
GACAGGGCCAGCGCATGGCGGCTGCCGATCAGCTCTGCGAATTCGCGTTCGAGCAAGGCCACCGGCGCATCGCGGCTGTCCCGGTAACGGAACAGGTCGCCCGTCCGCAGCAGCTCGTCAATGGCATCGCGGGCGCCCGGAGGGATCGGCTCCGCATCATGGGTCTGGGAGGATGATGACATGTCGCGTGCCCGTTGGTGCAAGCTTTTACAACTGATAGAACAATGCCTTCCAGGTTCCAAGAACAACCGCCTGTGGGTGGCGGCGTCGCGGCCTGCCCTCGGCGCTCAGATCCCGATCCGGTCGCGCAGCCGGTACCAGCTCATCGCCAGCGCAAGCAGCGGCACCCGCAGCCGTCCGCGGCCCGGAAAGGCCGGGGCGGGCAGGGCGGCCATGGTGTCGAACCCTTCGGCCTGCCCCCGGATCGCATGCGCCATGAGCAGCCCCGCATGGGTGGCCATGCCGACGCCGTGCCCCGAATAGCCCGATGCCGACATCAGGTTCGGCGCACNNCCGCCCCAGGCATAGTCGATGCGCACGTCGTGCAGATGCGGAAAGATCCGCAGCAGGCGCCGGCGCACGAGCCCGGCGATGTCCCGCGGAAAGCGATAGCCATAGGTCTCGCCGCCCCCGAAAAGCAGCCGCCCGTCGCGGCTCAGGCGGAAATAATTGACCACGAAACGGCTGTCGCTCACGGCGATGTTGCGGGTCAGCACCCGTTTCGCACCGGGGCCGAGCGGCTCGGTCGCGACGATGAAATTGTTGATCGGCATGACCCGCGCCGCGACCCGGGGCGAAAGCCGGTCGAGATAGCCGTTGCAGGCCAGGATCGCGTGATCGGCGCGGACTTCGCCATGTTCGCTCCGCACCAGCACCTGCCGGCCCGGCTCGATGTCCCGGACATGGGTCATCTCGCAGATCCGGACCCCTGCCGCCGCGGCGGCACGCGCCAGCCCGCGTGCGTAGTTCAGCGGATGCAGATGGGCCGCCCCCCGGTCCAGCAGGCCGCCGCGATAGGATGGCGAGGGGCAGAGCGCCCGGCTGCGCCCGGCGTCGAGGAACTCGATATCCTCGTATCCGTAGCGGTGGCGCAGGTGCGCGCCATATTCGCACAGCCGGTCCAGCTCGGCCCGGCGCGCCCCCGCATGGAGGATCCCCGGTGCAAGGTCGCAGTCGATCCGGTGGCGCGCGATCAGGGTCCGGACAAGCGCCTTGGCCGCCTCCGCATGGTCCCAGAGACGCCGCGCATCCGCATCGCCGACCAGCCGCTCGAGCTCGTCCTGGTCCATGCCGTGTCCGCTGCCGAGCTGTCCGCCGTTGCGCCCCGACGCGCCGAAGCCGACACGATGCGCCTCGAGCAGCACGACGCGAAAGCCGGCCTCGGCCAGATGCAGCGCCGCCGAAAGCCCGGTATAGCCCGCACCGATGATGCAGACATCGGCGCTCATGTCGCCCCTGAGCGGCGCAAAGGCCGGGAGCGGCCCGGCACTCGCCGCATACCAGCTTTCGGGCAGCCTGCCGCGCCTGTCATTGGCAAAAAGCAGCTTCATCCGGAAACTCCCGCCCGGCGGCCTTGGTGCGCGCGCCCCCCGGGTCTTCTTCTGGCTGTAAATATCCATATCCTGCCGCCTGCCGCCCCTCGGTGAGGCCGGGAACGGGCCGCGGTCAGACGTTCAGAAGCAGGTGCTCGCGCTCCCACGGAGAGATGACCTGCAGGAACTCGTCATATTCCGCCCGCTTGAGAACCGAATAGACGCGCGAGAATTCCGGCCCCAGAATCTCGTGCAGGTCGCGGGCCTCCTCGAAAAGGTCGAGCGCCTCGCCCAGAACCCGGGGAATGTCGCCTTCGCCCGCATAGGCGTCGCCCCGGAACTGCGGGCGCGGGCGCCGCTCCTCGATCAGCCCCATATAACCGCAGGCGAGGCTCGCCGCGATCCCGAGATAGGGGTTGCAGTCCATCCCGGCAAGCCGGTTCTCGATCCGGCGCGCCTCGACCGTCGACAGCGGAATGCGGATGCCGGTCGTGCGGTTGTCGCGGCCCCATTCCAGATTGATCGGCGCCGACTGGTCGCGCACGTAGCGCCGGTAGGAATTCACATAGGGCGCCAGCACCGCGACCACTTTCGGCAGGTGGCTCTGCAACCCGGCGATGAAGTGGAAGAACGCGTCGGTCTCGCCGCCATGGGGGCCCGCGAACAGGTTGCGCCCGCTTTCCATGTCCAGGATCGAGTGATGGATATGCATCGCGCTGCCGGGCTCGTCGGCGATCGGCTTGGCCATGAAGGTTGCGAAACACTTGTGCCGCAGCGCGGCCTCCCGGATCAGCCGCTTGAAATAGAACACCTCGTCGGCAAGCTTCACCGGATCGCCGTGGCGCAGGTTGATCTCGAGCTGGCCGGCGCCGCCTTCCTGGGTGATGCCGTCGATCTCGAAGCCCTGCGCCTCGGCGAAATCATAGATGTCGTCGATGATCGGGCCGAACTCGTCCACCGCCGACATGGAATAGGCCTGCCGCGCGGCGGCCGGCCGCCCGGAGCGCCCGATCATCGGTTCGATGCTTTTTGCCGGGTCCAGGTTCGGCGCGACCAGGAAGAATTCCATCTCGGGCGCCACCACGGGTTTCCAGCCCTGCGCATGATACAGCGCCACCACGCGCTTCAGCACGTTGCGCGGCGCGTATTCGATGGGGCGGCCCTTGCGGTCATAGGCATCGTGGATGATCTGGAGCGTCGCATCCGCGGTCCAGGGCGCGGCGGTCGCGGTGCCGAGGTCTGGCTTCAGGATCATGTCGCGCTCGATGAATCCCTCCTCTCCCGCCGCCTCGCCCCATTCGCCGGTGATGGTCTGGAAGAACAGGCTGTCGGGCAGGTGGAAATAATCCTGCCGCATGAACTTTCCGGCAGGCATCGCCTTGCCCCGCGCGATGCCGGGCATGTCGGCGATGATGCATTCCACCTCGTCCAGGTGCCGCCCCTCGATATAGGCCCGCGCCGCCTCGGGCAGGGCCTCGGGCCATTGATCGCCTGCGGACATCAGCCTTCCTTGCGCCGCAGGAAGTCGGCCATCATCCGTGCAATGGCGGCATTGTCGTTGGGCTTGCCGAATTCGGCGCGGGCAGCGGCAAGCTGCGGTTCGGGCACCACCCCCGTGCGCGCCCGGATCAGCCCTTCGATATAGGCATCATCGAATTCCGGGTGCGGCTGGATCGTCAGCATCGCGTCGCCGTAGCGCAGCATCGCATAGGGGCAGAAGGCGTTGCTCCCGATCACCTCGGCCCCTTCGGGGAGCCGGGCGACCTGATCCTGATGCCAGGCATTCAGGAACACCGGCTTGCCGTTCAGGACATATTCGGAGCGCCCGACCGCATAGCCGCCCGGGTATTTCTCGACCTTGCCGCCAAACGCCTGGGCGATGATCTGATGGCCGAAACAGACCCCGACCAGCGGGCGGCCGCTGTCATGGATGGCGCGGATCAGGGCCTCGAGCGGGGCGATCCAGGGCAGGTCGTCATAGGCGCCATGGACCGAGCCGGTGATCAGCCAGCCGTCGGCATCTTCGGGCCCGGCGGGGAACTCCATGTCGAGCACCGCCCAGCTGCGGAAGTCGAACCCATATCCGGCGAGCAGATGGCGGAACATGTCGTCGTAATCGCCAAGCTTCGCGGCAAGTTCGGGCGCGGCACGGCCCGCCTGCAGGATACCTATCTTCATCGTCATGCTTCTTTGTTCAGACATGGGCGCAGGGTACTGATTCGCAGCGCTCCGCCCGGATGACATATGCCATGGATCCGCCCGGCAGGTCAGGCCGAATCATCGCCTTCCCGCGCCAGCCCGGCGTTCGCGGCGCGCTGACGGGCCAGCGCGCTGTCCACGTCGCCGATGCCGAGCAGCCGCACCACGAGCCGTACCAGCGCATCTTCGTCCGCCGTATGCGTGCCGTCGGCCAGCGCCACCTGCCAGAGCGCCTCGACGATCTGCAGGCGCTCGTCATGGGGGATGGCATCCTTGATCACGCGGGTGAACCGGACCGTGTCGGGGGCTTCGGTCTCGAGCGTTTCGGCCTCGCCGCGCAGGGCGATGGCTTCGAACGGGGACAGCCCGTAGCGCATCGCGAGGATATGGCCGATGCGATTCCGCTCGGCCTCGGAATATTCGCCGTCGGCCCGCGCACAGCGCACCAGCAGCGCCGCCAGCGCAAGCCGGGCGTCACTTTCCGGCAGGGGCGCGGGGGCACCGGTCAGACGGTTGAGAAAATCTGAAAACATGGGACGATGCGGACGCTCTCTGCGGCGGGGGCGCTATTGGTGACCGGCCTGGCCGGTCCCGTTTTCAGCGCCCGCTTCGGTTGCGGAGCCGGCCCGGTTCCCGGCCCGGTTTTCGGCGCGCTCGCGGGCACGGGCGCTGTCCAGGCGGCTCAGCCCCATGGCCTTGCGGGCCTTTTCCACCATGTGCAATTCTTCCTCGCGGATATTGTCGCCGGCCAGCAGAACCTCCCAGAGCGCATCCAGGGTCGCCAGCCGCGTGTCGAGTTCGGTGGTCTCGCGGATCAGCCGCGCGAAAGTGTCGGTTTCGGGTGCCACGGCATGAAGCTTTTCGCAGGTTTCGCGCAGCCGCGCCGCCTCGGCCGGGCCCAGCCGGAACCGCTGCGCGAGGATGCGCTCCACCAGGGCCATCTCGGCGGGCGAGCCCTCGCCATCGGCGCGCGCGACGCGCACCAGAAGCGCCCCGATCGCCATGCCGGTGTCGGAGGCGGGGAGGTCATCCTCCGGGTGGTCGGCGCGAAAGGCCGCGAACAGCTTGTTCAACATGAGCGCCATGCTATCCGCGCCGCACGCCCCCGCCAAGCGCGAAGCCATCACATTTCGGTTTGCGCCCATGCCCGGCCGGTTGCGTTTCAGGCGCTGCAGCGAAGCGCGCATCACACAAGGCGCGAGGCGGCGATGGCCGCGCGCACGAAATCGGTGAACAGCGGATGCGGAGCAAAGGGCTTGGATTTCAGTTCGGGGTGGAACTGCACGCCGATGAACCAGGGATGATCGGCCCATTCCACCGCCACGGGCAGTTGATCGTCGGCGGACATGCCCGAGAACCGCAGCCCCGCCTGCTCCAGCCGCTCGCGATAGGCGGTGTTGACCTCGTAACGGTGGCGATGGCGTTCGCTGATGCGCTCCGTCCCGTAAATTTCCGCCACTTTCGAGCCCGCGGCAAGCACCGCCTCGCATTCGCCAAGGCGGATCGCCTCGGCAAATTCGCCCGAACCCTCCGCCGCGTCACCGCAGGGGTCGTCGGCGGCACCCTGGGCCGAGCGGTGAATCACCGCCTCGATCCGGGTGTTGCCGCTTTCGCGGATGAATTCTTCCGACCCTGCCGTCGGCAGCCCGGCAACATTCCGTGCCGCCTCGAGCACCGCCATCTGCATGCCGAGCGAGATGCCGAGATAGGGCAGCTTCCTTTCACGGGCGAATTGCGCGGCTTTGATCTTGCCCTCGGTGCCGCGCTCGCCAAAGCCCCCCGGCACCAGAATGGCATGAAAGCCGGACAGGTGCGCCGCCGGATCCTCGCGCTCGAAAAGTTCGGCCTCGACCCATTCGATCTGGACCCGCACGCGGTTCGCCATGCCGCCGTGAATGAGCGCCTCGGCGATGGACTTATAGGCATCCTCAAGCTGGACATATTTGCCGACGATGGCGATTCGGACCGTGCCTTCGGGATGTTCGACCCGCTCGGCCACGTCGCGCCAGCGGTCGAGCTGCGGGCGCGGGGCCGGGGTGATGCGGAACGCATCCAGCACCGCCTGGTCCAGCCCCTCGCGGTGATAGGCCAGCGGCGCCTCGTAGATGGACTTCAGATCATGGGCAGCAATGACGGCATCGGGGCGCACGTTGCAGAACAGGGCCAGCTTTTCGCGTTCCTTGGCCGGGATCGTCTGTTCCGAACGGCAGACGAGGATATCCGGCGCAAGGCCGATGCTGCGCAGTTCCTTGACGCTGTGCTGGGTCGGCTTGGTCTTCAGCTCGCCGCTGGCCTTGATGTAGGGCAGCAGGGTCAGATGCATGAACATGCACTGGCCGCGCGGCTGTTCCTGCGAAAACTGGCGGATGGCCTCGAGAAAGGGCAAGCCCTCGATGTCTCCGACCGTGCCGCCGATCTCGCAGAGCATGAAATCCACCTCGTCGGCGCCGATGCGGATGAATTCCTTTATCTCGTCGGTGACATGGGGAATCACCTGGATCGTCTTGCCCAGATAGGCGCCGCGCCGCTCTTTCTCCAGCACGTTGGAATAGATTCGCCCGGCGCTGATCGAATCGCTGCGCCGCGCCGCGACGCCGGTGAAGCGTTCGTAGTGGCCAAGGTCGAGATCGGTCTCGGCCCCGTCGTCGGTGACGAAGACCTCGCCATGCTCGAAGGGGCTCATGGTGCCCGGATTGACGTTCAGGTAAGGGTCGAGCTTGCGCAGGCGCACCGAATAGCCGCGGGCCTGCAGAAGTGCCCCGAGCGCCGCCGAGGCGAGCCCCTTGCCAAGCGACGAGACGACACCGCCGGTGATGAATATGAAACGCGCCATTGCTGTCGGCTGCCCCCGTGACGTGTGGATTCTTGTGGCCCTGACCGGTCGGGAAAACCGCGGCATCACGGGATTTCACCAGTAAGGGATTTGCTTGGGGCGCGCAAGGCGAGGCGGAAAAAAGCAGCCGCAAGGGCCGCGGCCGGAGCCGCCCCGAAATGCGCGGAAATGTTGGCGGGTTCCCGCGCGGCCGGTCAGTCGTCGGCGCGCGGGGTGAGCGGTTCGTCCGTATCGGGCGGGCTGCCGTCAGTGCCGCTGCCGGACTCGGGGGCGGTCGCTGACGGCGGCGGCAGGAGGTCGTCGCCCAGCGGCGCTGTCGGGGCCGTCGCATCCGGCTGCGCGCCCGATGTGCCGAGCCGGTCGACCACCGATCCGCCGGTGACACCGTCGGCTGCAAGAACGGTCAGATAGATCGAGGTGCCGAGAAAGGCGATCGCCAGCACCCATGTCACCTTTGCGAGCGCGGTTGCCGCGCCGCGGCTCGTCATGGCGCCGCCGCCGCCACCGCCGATGCCAAGCCCCCCGCCCTCGGAACGCTGCATGAGGACCACGCCGATAAGGCCGAGGGCCAGAAGAAGATGGATGGTGAGAACGATATTTTCCATGAAGACCTGCGGCGGCTCGATGTCGAGGCGCTGTCTAGGCAAGAATGCGGCCCGGGGCAAGAGACGACTGCGGCACCGTCGCTGCAGAGCACGGAGAGCGCCGCGAAAGATTGCGGTTTTCCCGGTCGGCGGGCAAGGCTATAGGGAGAAGGCGGTTTGAGGGAACAGATAAGATATGGCCAATGTCGTCGTTGTCGGCGCCCAGTGGGGCGACGAGGGCAAGGGAAAGATCGTTGACTGGCTGAGCGAGCGCGCCGATGTCATCGTCCGGTTTCAGGGCGGGCACAACGCCGGGCATACGCTGGTCGTCGATGGCACGGTTTACAAGCTGAACGCGCTCCCCTCCGGGGTGGTGCGCGGCGGCAAGCTGAGCGTGATCGGCAACGGGGTGGTGCTCGATCCCTGGCACCTCGTGCGCGAGATCGAGGCGATCCGCGCCCAGGGCGTGACCATCGACCCCGACACCCTGATGATCGCGGAAAACACGCCGCTGATCCTGCCGATTCACGGCGAGCTCGATCGTGCGCGCGAGGCGGCGGCAAGCAAGGGCACCAAGATCGGCACCACCGGGCGCGGCATCGGGCCGGCCTATGAGGACAAGGTGGGGCGCCGCTCGGTGCGGGTTGCGGATCTCGCCGATCCGGCCACGCTCGAGGCGCGGATCGACCGTGCGCTCCAGCATCACGACCCGCTGCGCCGCGGGCTCGGGATCGAGCCGGTGGACCGCGACCAACTGCTGGCCGAGCTTCGCGCGATCGCGCCCGAGATCCTGCAATATGCGGGGCCGGTCTGGCGGGTTCTGAACGAAAAGCGCCGCACCGGAAAGCGGATCCTCTTCGAGGGGGCGCAGGGGGCGCTGCTCGACATCGACTTCGGCACCTATCCGTTCGTCACCTCGTCCAATGTCGTCGCCGGGCAGGCGGCGACCGGGGCCGGGATCGGGCCCGGTGCGATCGACTTCGTGCTTGGCATCGTCAAGGCCTATACCACGCGGGTCGGCGAGGGGCCGTTTCCCACCGAGCTTTCCGACGCGGACGGGCAGCGGCTGGGCGAGCGCGGGCACGAATTCGGCACCGTCACCGGCCGCAAGCGCCGCTGCGGCTGGTTCGATGCGGTGCTGGTGCGCCAGACCTGCGCGGCCAGCGGGGTGAACGGCATCGCCCTGACCAAGCTCGACGTTCTCGACGGGTTCGAGACGCTGCGGATCTGCACCGGTTACGAGCTTGACGGCGAACGGCTCGACTACCTCCCGACCGCCGCCGACCGGCAGGCGCGCTGCCGCCCCCTCTATGAGGAAATGCCGGGCTGGAGCGAAAGCACCGAAGGCGCACGATCCTGGGCGGAACTGCCGGCCAATGCGATCAAATACGTGCGCCGTGTCGAGGAACTGATCGACTGTCCCGTTGCGCTCCTGTCCACGTCGCCCGAGCGCGAGGACACGATCCGGGTCACCGATCCCTTCGCCGACTGATGGCGCTCGGTTACAAGGCCCGCCGCCGCTGGTCGCTGGTGATCCTGGTGATCGGGCTTCCGGTTTACATCATCGTCGCGGTCACGATCATGAGCCGCCTGGACCGCCTGCCGGTCCTGGCGGAGCTTGCAGTTTACATCGCGCTGGGCGTGCTCTGGGCGCTGCCGTTCCGCTTCGTCTTCCGCGGGATCGGACAGGCGGATCCGGAGGCGGAAAAAGACCCCGACCGGCCGGACCGCTGATCCCGGGCCGCGCGACCGGCCGGCCCTTCGGATACGGACCGGACAGGGATCACCCGCATCAGGGCGTGCGTGATCGGCCACCCTCATCCCGTGATCGGAAGGTTCGCACGCCCATGGGGGAAGCCCTTTGCCCGGGCGAAAGCTTCGCGCCGCCCCGGATCGGCGATGCGACGTTGCGCGGGCGGGCCGCGCGTCCCTTGGCCGATCCATCGGTGCCCCGGCCGATGATCTTGCAGGCCGTTGAATCCCGCCGTTGCGGCCGGCGAAGGAGCGTCCTGCCGATTTCATTCGAGGCCAACGTGGCAGGACTCCCGGCCGGGCCAAAAGGTCCGGGCAGGGCCTGCGCCGGATGGCTCGCGCCGGTTTAACCCCGCGTTCTGGTCCTGCCCTGGTCCGGCGTGAAAATGCGGGGCTCGTCGCCAAGACGATTCCGGCGGCCCTTTGATGCGCGGAATGACGACTGGGGCCGTTCGCGCAGAGACCCGCCGGCGTGCTGTTCCCCGCCGTGCGCGGAGGGACGGATTCAGGGGGCGGCCGGGAAGGCGGATTCTGTCCCGGATGATGTCCCGGATGATGGCGGCGATGATGGCGTGTCAGGCGGTTCCGGCGCGTTCCTCCCTGCCCGGGGGCGTGCGGATCGCTCCGGGGCGTGGCGTCGCCTGCCCGTTCAGCGCCGCCGGCGCAACGCGGCGGGGGCGGACCGGGCGGAGCTCCGGCCGCGCCGGATCGACGCGCTGTTCCGCCACGAGCCGGAGCGGCGGAAGCGGGGCATCCATGTCCGGCCGGGCGCTTTGCACATGCGTGCCGTCGAGCACCGGGCGGCGCGGGCGGATGGCCTCGGCAAGGTCGGCGCGATAGGCGGTGCTGCCGTCCATTTCCGGCCCCGGGTCGGGTTCGATGCGCTTGTGCGCCACGGCGGCGCGCATCTGTTCATAGGCTGCATGGTTCGACGCGGTGCGCTGCTCGCCCATGCGTGAATCGGCGGCCTCGGCCAGCCGCGCAAGCTCGGCCTCCTGCGGCGGCGAGGCGGAACCGGTTTTCGCACCCCCGCCCCCCTCCATCCCGTTGCCGGAAGGCGGTGTCGCGCGCAGGGGAACGGAGACCTCTGCCTCGATGGTCCCGGTCCCGATGGAGTCGGGCAGGCTGCCGGTGACGACCGGGAGGAGCCTGTGGCGCTGCACGGTCTCGACGATTTCGGCCTCGAAACAGGGCAGCTCCGCAGGAGGCGCCATGTCGCTGCCCGCAGCCGCCGCGGGATCGGGGAGATCATCGGCCCGCCCCCCGTCGGCCTCGTCCGGGGCTGGGTCGTCGGCTTGCACGCCCCCTTCGTCCTGATGTGGGGCCATCTGCGGGGCTGTCCTGTCCGGGTGCGCCGGGACTGGCGGAATGCGGATGCCATCGCCGGGCGGTGAGGGCATGCCGGTTGCCCCGTCGCTGTTCCCGTCGTCCCCCGGCGGGGCCGGCGGCGTGCCCGGAAGCGGAGCCGTTTCCGGCGATGCCGGCATGTCGGGGTCGGTCGTGAGCCCGGGCACCGCGACGTCATGTTCCATATCCAGCCGTGCGAAGATCCCGGCCAGCTCCTCGTCGGCCCGTTCGTCCGGGGCCTCGACACCGGCTTCGTCCTCGTGTTGCAGGGCGGTGCCGATGTCCTGGGCGACGGTGCTCACGAAGATGTCTTCGGGCTCGTCCTCGCAAAGGGCATCGTCGGGCGTGTCGCTCCGGGCGACGACCGCGCGGATCCGGCGCAGCCGTTCGGCGATGCTGTCGATCCCGCGCAGGCCACCGGACCCCGGGGGATTGTCCGCCATCGCGCCTGGGGCAGGGGGCCGGGGCATCGAAAAGGCCGCGAATCCGGCGGCCTGCGCCTCGGGCGCCGTCATCGGCGCGCCGAATCGGGGCTCTTCCCCGGCGATCCTGCGGAAATGGTCGGCGACCTCTTTCATCGCCCCGACGGAATCGTCGAATCCCTCGAGCGTGCACGAGAATATGCCGTAGGAGACCGTGAGGATCCTGTTGCTCTGCGCCATGGGATGGCCCATCCTTCGTTCGACCGCGATTCCGCGCGCTCACCCCTGTGAAAGTAGAATGTTCTCAGGGCGATAATGTGACCCCTTCCCGAACAAATGGTTAATGCGATCCCGATGAACGAGCCGAGCCAAGCCGCGCAGCCGGTAATCGTCACGAGTGCGCAGCCCGTCACGCTGATCGGGGGCGGGCCGCTCGGGCCCGGGGATCTGCGCCTTGCGCTTGCCCATGCGCCGCTTCTGGTTGCCGCCGACGGCGGTGCCCATGCGGCGCTTGCGGCCGGCCATATGCCCGAGGCGGTGATCGGGGATCTCGATTCGGTCGGCACCGGACACCTGCCCGGCATCACCCCGGAGCGGATGCACCGGATCGCCGAGCAGGACAGCACCGATTTCGACAAGGCGCTGCGCAACATCGACGCGCCGCTGGTGATCGGGGTCGGGTTCTGCGGCGGGCGGCTCGATCATCAGTTCGCGGCCTTCAGCACGCTGCTGGAACAGGCGGCGCGCCCCTGCATCCTTCTGGGGAGCAGCGATATCGTGTTCCACGCGCCCCCGAGGCTGCAGCTTGATCTCGTGCCGGATACGCGGTTGTCGCTGATGCCGCTCGTGCCGCTTGGCGGGCGGTCGCGGGGGCTGCGCTGGCCGATCGACGGGCTCAGGCTTGCGCCGGGCGGGCGGCTCGGCACCTCGAACCGCGCCACGGGCACGGTCACGCTCGATATCGACGGCAAGGGGATGCTGGTCGTCCTGCCGCGGGCGGAGCTTGGCGCCGCGGTGGCCGGGCTCGCTGCCGCCCGGGATGCGGGGCGGCAGCG
>JRYH01004141.1_pt1 | contig 11736 bp, 14 predicted proteins | sample 235351 | NCBI WGS metagenome assembly JRYH01 (sample SAMN03074221, study PRJNA261480) | activated sludge metagenome | biome: Wastewater Treatment Plant; feature: Wastewater; material: Activated sludge; isolation source: activated biomass of a wastewater treatment plant treating wastewater... ... | reverse complement strand
GTCCAAGGTGCCGGTGGCGAGGACGCGCAGGGCGGTCGATTTGCCCAAGCCGGTCGCGCCCTCAAGGACCAGCATCTGGTCGAACTTCGCCCCGGGCTCGAAGGCCCGCACGATGGCCGCGGTCAGCCAAGCGGCCCCCGCCTCCCGGGTGTAGGCGTTGTCCTCCGCTCCGAGGTAATCCACCAGCCAGGTATCGAGGCGCGGCGTTCCATCCCACGGGGGCAGCGCGTGGAGGTGGTCGAGCAGCGAGTCAAAGCGGTTTTCCGTGCAGAGCGACAAGACCGCGTTGCGTGGATTCACCTCGCCCGGGTCGAAGCCGAAGCGGCGGATGATCGCGTCACGCAAGATGCGCTCCGCGTGGTCGGAGAAGTCGCCCGCGTACTCGTCCAGCTCGTGCGAGCCGATGAGGTGCCGATCCCGGAACTTGTCATAGCNNGTTCGCCGTTCTGGTTCATCCGATCCCACGTCAGGACCTCGCCGCCCGGCAGCGTCCCGGCGGTCCCGTCCCCCTTCGCTACTTCGGCAAAGGCGCGATTGACTTGGCGCTCAACGTACCGGCGCTTGTTCCCCTTCTGCGCGCTGACGTGCTCGTAGAAGGCGGCGTTGTTCGAGTCGAGCAACAGCCCGGCGACCAGCTCCTTGGGCGCGCCCACCCGGGCGAGGTGGCAGGTAACGGCAAACACCATGTCGCTGCGGTCGCCGTCATACTTCGAGGTGTCCCCGGTCGTCACCAGCGCCAGCGCCCAGTCGTCAATCGTCTTTCCGTTCGCATCGGCCCATGCGGTCAGCTCCGCCGTGCCCACGGTCGCGGGGATCGCGGCGTCAGCAATCTTCCACTTGTCCGCGGGTGGCTGCTTCGGGCGCGGCGCAGCCTGTCCGGCGGTCGCCAGCGGCGCGGCCTCCTTGGGCTGGTCGGCGTATGCCTTCAGCTTGTCGAAGTCCTCCGCGGTGTAGCGGCGGGAGAAGTCCGCCCCCGGGACCAGCGAGGACAGGGCAGGCCCGCGGCCCTTCGCCGCCTTCTTCTTGTTGGGCACGTTGATAGTGCCCGGGAGGCGCAGGAGGCGCGTGCAGNNTTCGTTGCCTTCGCCCTTCCACTGCGGAATCATCAGCGGTTCGCCCAGCAGCCACACCGCCTGATACCCGCCCCCGCTCGAAACGACCAGCGAAGGCGACGGCACGCCGTCCCGCGGGGTCGTCAGCAGCTTGTAAATGCGCTCCTGCTCGCAGGCGAGTTCTTCCCCGGCCCGCGGATCAACATCAATATGGAAGGCGCGGAAACCGGCGATTTGCTCCTTGCTCGCTTTCTTGGTGAGGCGGGAGCGCACGAGGTTGATGTGGTAGTAGATTCCCCGCTTGCCCTGATGGCCTTCGATCCACGCGGCGGCGGCTTCCGCCTCGCTGGGCTTGAAGGTGCGCGTCTCGGTTCCGCCGTCCGGCTCGATTGCCGTGAGGCTCCAGCCGTTTTCCGGCGACAGGCGGCGCAGGAAGTAGATGGCGGCGGCGGTGTCGTGTTTGAGTTGTTCCATCACACACCCTCCGCGGTATGGTTTTGTTCGTTGGCGGTCAGCCACTCGTCAAGGGCGGCGCGGCGGTACAGGACCCGGCGGCTCAACTTCGCGTAGCGGGGGCCTCCACCCTTCACGCGCAGGCCTTCGAGGGTCTGGCGGGACAGGCGCAGGTAGATCGCGGCTTCCTCGGTCGTGAATACCGCGAGCTGCATCACCTGCTCGATGCTCAGAGGGTTACGCGCTTCCATCTTCGCGGCCCTCCTCGTGCTGCTCCGGCCACGATCCCACGCGGTGGCCCGGCTCGAAGTTCGCCCGCCCGGCTACCAAGTCCGCGGCGTGACGGACGGTGCGCTGATATGCGGCGAAGTCTGGACAGTTCGCCAGCTCGGGTTGCTGGGCGAGGAGGCGCGCGGCCTTCTGCATCTCAGCCCACACACGCTCCCATGCGTAGATATGGAGGGTCTGAAGGTCCTGCTGGGCTTGGTCGTTGGCCCACTCGGGGAAGAACGGCGGGACATAGCCCGGTTCGCCTGGTTGGCGCGCAAAGGCGGGGCGATGGTCCGGCAGAGCCGGGGCGCGGTCGAACAGGTAGGCGCGAGCGATGCTGTCGTGCGTCTCGCCCAGCAGGAGAAGGGCGGCGGTCAGCGACTCTACCCCCGGCTTGGGTGCGAGGGGGCTTTGCTTCCCGGCGGCTTCGCTGGCCTGCCATGCGTCCAGCTCATCCTTGTAGAAGAAGGATGCGCGCCGGTCGGGGGAGAACTTGCGCGGTTTCGGAAAGCCGGGATCGTTCTTGGCTTTCCAGTAGATGTTGGCGACAGACTTGTTGAGGTAGGCTGCGGCCTCGGTCGGGCGCAGCTTGATACGAGTGTCTTGCGTCACGGCGGCATTCCTTGAGCAATCAAGCTCACGCCACCGGCGGGACAGCGTGAGCAGTCAGCCCCGAAGGGCGATGGCTCGATGCCTCACCGCTGTGTATCTACAGGGGAGCGGGACTCCGTGATGGGCCGGGGCTGCGCCCCAGAACCTGTGTCCCTTGGAGGATATGCCGGCGAACCGGGGAATCCTGCAACCGACTCCGGCCCCGGATACCCCGGGGCCTCGGTGTAGATTATCCCGTAAGAAAAGCCGTTTTAGAAGCGGTTTTTCGTGTCAGATAAGCACGTAAGTGCTTGATCCAGAAAAAGTATATTACTTCTTCGGGTCCTTTTTCGACTCAAGTGCTTGTCCCTTCTGGGCTTTCTTCGAGCCATCGCACAGGAGGCGCAGCCGGTCGGAAATCTGCTGCATAGGCCCGCGCAGGTACTCTTGGTCAGGGGTGTAGTAGTTGCGCGTGATCTTCCGGCTGGACCGGGCCGACACGGCGTGATTCACCAAGACTTGAATTACCGGCTCTGGGATGCCGAGCTGGTACGCCTGCGTGATGAACGTATGGCGCAGCCCGTGAATCGAGAAGGGGATGGACAGCTTCACCTTGGGCTCGCTGATATGGCCGCTCGCGCTTTCCGCCGGGAACACATAGGGCGAGTTGGGGAAAGCCTTGTTGGTCAGCTCGCATTCCTGCCGCTTCTTCAACAAGTCAATGAGGTAGTCCGACAGGGGGAGGAAGAAGGCCCGATCCTTGCCGCCCTTCGGGTTGGGCACATACAGCGCGCGGTCCTCCCACTTCACATGATCCCATTCGACCTCCGCGGCGGAGCCCCGGCGCATCCCCGTGAATAGGACAAACAAGAGGTAGTCCCTTCTGATAGGGTTATCCAAGCCCAGCACCTCGGCAAACCAGCGGGGCAGGTCCTTGTCTGGGATGGCGGCGTCCCGCTCCTCCTCCCTGTACCAATCGACGGCGATGCAGGGGTTGTCCGGCATCCCCTCATACTGGCGGGCGGCGCGGTTGTAGATCGCCCGGAACACGCGCATGACGGAATTGGCGGTGTAGCGGCCTGACTCCTCGGTGCGCTCCTTCTTGTAGGTTTTCCCGTTCTTCGGGGTCACGGTCGCGTACTTGCCTGCGGCGATGTCGGCCACGATCTGATGATGGCGGCTGTTCGCGTCCTCCCGGGTGATCGAGGCCAGCGGCTTGTTCAGCCAGTCCTCAAGGTAGCGCGTCATCAGGTACTCATAGTCACCGATGGTCCGGGCGCTGCGGCCCTTCGCCTTCATCGTCTTGAGGGTCAGCTCAAGCCCCTCCTTGAGGGTGATGGTCTGGTTCTTCGGCGCGAGCCCGACCCGGGCGGAGGACGGCGGCGCGAGCCCTTGCAGTTCGAGTAGTGCCGCCTTCGCCTTCTCGCGGCCTTGGTCAAGGGTCAGCTCGCCGTAATGCCCAAGGGTGACGCGACGGCTCCCCCTCTGGGCAAAGAATGTCTTGGTCCTCGCGCCCACGACAACCCCGAAGCCCGCCAGGGCGGTATCGAACAGGACCCGCTGCCGGTTCCCCTTCTCGGTCGTCACAGGTTCGGCGCTGTCCAGTGCCGTCTTGGTTAGCTTGATCTTCTCGCTGTAGGTGCCCATAATTCGCCTCATCTAATAAGGGTCTAATAAGCGACAGCGTAGAAGCCGGAGGGGTTTTGGACCTCCTAACCTGCTAACTTGCGCGCCGCAACTCCCCGTAGGATAAGGCTTTAGTCCATTATTAGGGAAGGGGCTGGGATTGGGGCTAGTCTTTCGTAATGCGAAGGTCGTAGGTTCGACTCCTATCACCGGCACCACTGGATTCAAGCACACTCGCCAACCCAGCAGGGTTGGCGTTTTGCTGTGCGGCGCCGCTTGCGGTCCGCGGGGAGCGGCGGGCAGACCATGAGCGGATTCGAGGATCACCAACGCACACTCGGCGAGATCGAGCTGGAGATCGAGCGCAGGGGGGTGGTGCTCGGCATCGACTGGGGGAACGACGCCCAGGTGCGCGCCCTGGCGCGCGAGGCGCTCGCCGGCGGCGAGGCGCATGCGGCGCTCGCCGCCGACCCCGCCGACTACCGCGCGCGGGCGAAGCTTGAGCTCTTCGGCCTCGTCGCGTTGATGCTGCGGACGATGGAGGAGACCGCTGCCGACCTGGGCTACGAGAGCCATGGGGGCATCGTGTGGAAGGTCTTCGCGCGCGCGCTGTGGGCGGAGAAGGCGCAGCGCGAGGCGGCGCAGGGCAACGACTGAAGCCGGTTCAGCGCTTGCCGCTGCGCGGGGCCGCGAGGTTCAGCCGGCCCGCGTCGCTGAAGCGCACGGTGCCGAACAGGCCGCCGGCGAGCTTGCCGCGCAGCACGTAGGGGAGGTCTTCCAGGTCGGCGTTCTCGGCGAGCCCGAGCGCCTGGCGCACCGCGGTCAGCGCCGACACGCTGACCGGCACGGTGAGCACGGTCTCGCCGAAGCGCGGCACGCTGCCGCGCTGGTCGCTGACGCCGCTCGCGAAGCGGCGCTCGTTCACATCCAGCTCGACGGCGACGCCGTCATACGCGATCGCGCTGTCGTTCGGATTCTGCACCCTCAGCTTCACCGCGAAGCGCAGTTCCAGGCCTTCGCCCCGCAGCGGTTCGATGCCGACGACGTCGATTCGCGGCGGGTCGCGATCGGGCAGCGAGGCGCAGCCGCCGAGCGCCGCGATCGACAGCAGCGCGAGCGCCAGGAGCAGGAGGCGCGACACGGAACGGGCGAGCGCAATGGCGGGAATGGGCATGGTCGACTCCGGTGGCGACGGTCGGGCCCCATTGTAGCGGGCGGGTCTCGCCGCGGGCGGCATTCGCTCAGCGCACCAGGAAGGGCAGGTTGGCGGTCGCCGCCTTGCCCTTGCGGTCGCGCAGCGTCATGAACAGCCGGTAGGCGCCCGGCCGTTCCGGCGCGAGGAAGCGAACGGTGGCGGCGTCGGCGTGCAGCATGCGCACCGGGATGCGCGCCGGCGGCGGCTCGAAGTCTTCGTGCGGGGCGCGGCCGGCCGACTCGGCCACCACCTTCCATTCGGTGCGCAGCGGCGAACCGTCGAAGGAGAGCGCATCGACCCCGGCCGAGATCTCCTGCCCGGGCGCGAAGGCGTCGGCGGCGATGCCGATGCCGCGGATGCGCGGGGCGGGCTCGCGCACCTCGCGGCCCCAGGCTTCGCTCAGGGCGTCGGCCATCGCGGTGAGGCTGCCATCGGCCAGCAGCAGGCCGTGCCAGGTCTCGGTCTGTTCCTGCTTGGCGCCCCACAGGAAGGGGAAGCTGCCTGCCACCTGCGGCTGGCGGGCGAGGAAGGCGAGCGCCTCGCGGTAGAAGGCGGCCTTCTCGGTGCTGGTGGGCTCGACCGGCGCGCCCCAGGGCTTGCGTCCGGCCTGCCATTGTCCGAGCGGCCCGAACTCGGTGACCACCACCGGCTTGGTGATCCCGGCGGCGCGCAGACGCCCGGGCAGGGCGAACACCGCGCCGCCGTAGAGATTGATGCCGAGCAGGTCCACGCTGGCGCAGCAGTCCGCGAGCGCACGCAACTGCGCGTCGCCGGTGTCGGCCACCGACATCAGGGTCGGATGCGCGGGGTCGAGTCGCTTGACGATGGCGGCGAGGCGGTCGATCTCGCGCCACATCGGCAGCGGATCGCGCTCGCCGATCTCGACCTCGTTGCCCACGCCCCAGGCGAGCAGGGCGGGGTGAGCGCGGTAGCGCTCGACGAAAGCGCGGATCTCACGCTCCTGCGCCGCCACCGCCGCGGCATCGTTGAGCCGGAAGCCGTGGCGTGGATGCGCGACCCACAGTCCCATCACCACCTTCAGGCCGAGGCGGGCGGCCTCGTCGAGCACCCAGGCGTCGGTGTCGTGGTGATAGACGCGCACCACCCGGCCGCCGGCGGCGGCGAGCGCCTCGAGCGTGGTGCGATCGCCGGCGAAAGCCGCCCCTTGCCATTGTGAGGGGGGAGCGGCCGCCGCGGGGGCGGCGCACAGGATGGCGGCGAACAGGGCGGCGGCGAGCCGGTGGAGCGGGTGCTTGGGCAAGGGATGTCCCCGGTAATGAGCGTGCGATGCTCGCGCGCGGAGCAGGCGATCGGGCCGCTCGGGCTCGCGTTCGACGCCCCGCCATCGACCATGTCGATCGCTCGCAATGAAACACCAATCTGGCGGAATCGGCCAGCGATCGTTGTCGGGGTGCGTGTCGGGAACGCCCTCGCGGGGCGCTCCGCCGCAGGTCGTTTGGGGCGTTTTCTGGCGCGCTGCAACATTCCTGAAACATCAGGAAACGGGCGTTCATCGTTATTCATCATCTGATTTTTGCAAATTCGAAATCGCCGTCTATACTTTTAGTTGTTGCAAGGCAGCAACCGAAATGCATAGTTCCACCGACGCACGCCAACCGACTTGTCTCAGGGGTTTTTCATGACCGACGCAAACCAAACCTTCGCCGCCGCCAGCAAGGCCGGTGCAGACTTCGTGCTCTCCCTTGCCAACGCCGCCTTCGGCAGCAGCGAGCGTCTGGCCGCGCTGAATCTGAGCACCTCGCGTGCCCTGCTCGACGAGACCGTGGCCAATGCCAGGACCCTGCTCGAAGCCAAGGACGTGCAGGAAATGATCAAGCTGCAAGCCGGCCTCACGCAGCCCCTGGTCGGCAAGGCCACCGAATACACCCGCAGCGCGTTCGAGATTGCCGCGCAGGGCCAGGAAGAAGTCGCCAAGGTGTTCGAAGCCCAGATCGCCGAGTTCAACAAGCAGCTCCACGAGATGCTCGACAAGGCCGCCCAGTCGGCCCCGGCCGGGTCGGACTTCGCCGTCGCCGCGATGAAGTCGGCGCTGGCCGCCGCCAACAGCGCCTACGAGAATGTCAGCAAGGTCGCCAAGCAGGCGTCCGAGATCGCCCAGACCAATATCGAGGCCGCCACCGAGGCGACCGAGAAGGCCGTTCGCAGCACCAAGAAGGTCGCCTGATCGGCACTCGGCGCGGCCCCAGGGTCGCGCCCGGCAATAAAGTGAATGCCGTCCGGTTCGCGCCGGACGGCATTTTTCGTTTTGCGGCCCGCCGGCGCCGTTGGGCGATCCGGTCCTCGCCGGCGCGCCGGCGCTTGTCCGCCGGCCAGCCCGGTCGGCAGGCGATCAGGAAGCGTACTCCCAGAACTTGCAGCTCGCGCCCGGGCGCGTGGTGCCGAAGGTGCGGCAGCGCCGGGTGAGCCAGTCGTACTCGGCGCAGCGGGAACAGGTCTGGCTGTCGCTCTTGCCGGCGCCGCTGGCCGGGCGGCGGATGTTGGCGAACCAGCCGACGAATCGGCGCGTGTGGGCTTTCAGTTGCATGGGGTGACCCTCCTCGATCACGGGGTGCGACGACGCGCCGGCCCGACTCTCACGGTCGGGGCCGCCCGGTGGGGCGGTTCGTGCTCGGTCGCGAAGCAGTAATGATCTTAATTATCCCATCTTTCGTTTTTATGATCTGTGTCCAAATGCATATGACGTGTTGACCGGCCGGCGGGGCGCTAGGATCGGACCCTTCGGAGGCCGCACCGGTGCGCGATCGGACGCGCTCGACGTTCCTGAACGGGACGCGAGGCGAGAGTGTCCAAGGCTCATTCCGACGCCGGGCGCGGAGCGTCTTCATCGAGTAGGCTGAAGAAGCTGCGGCGCCTGCTGGGCCGCCGGGCGCGTGTTCGTCGCCATGCCCGCGCCGTCCGCCATGTCCGAATTGCGAGGAGATTGCCGTGCCCGATGCCGATCTGCTGCTCTACGTGGATGCCCGTTTCCTCAGCCCCTACGCGATGTCGGCCTTCGTCGCGCTGGCGGAGAAGTCGCTGCCGTTCGGCATCGAGACCGTCGATCTCGCCGCCGGCGAGCAGCGCGCGCCGGCCTATGCCACGCTGTCGCTGACCGGCAGGGTGCCGACCCTGGTCCACGCGGGATTCGCGCTGTCCGAGTCGTCCGCGATCGCCGAGTACGTCGACGAAGCCTTCCGCGGACCGCGGCTGTTTCCGTCCGAGCCCCGCGCGCGGGCGCGGGCGCGGCAGTTGCAGGCCTGGCTGCGCAGCGACCTCGACGCGCTGAAGGCCGAGCGCCCGACCGAGGTGGTGTTCCGCGCGCCGGCCGCCGCGCCGCTGTCGGCGCCGGCGCGCGCGGCGGCGGCGCGCTTGTTCCGGGTGGCGGATGCGCTGCTGCCGGCGGCCGAGCCGAACCTCTTCGGCGACTGGTGCGTGGCCGACGTCGATCTCGCCCTCGCGCTCCAGCGCCTGGTGGCGAACGGCGACGAGGTTCCCGCGCGGCTGGCGGACTACGCCCGCGGCCAGTGGGAGCGGCCCGCCGTGCGGCGATGGCTGGCACGGGGCCGGCAGGCGACATGAGCCGCGGCGCGCTCCCCAAGCTGTCGGATTTCGTCGAGCTGGCCGCCGCCGAGTACTATCTGGAAACCGGCCGGGTCGAGCTCGACGCGCGCTGGATCGCCACCTACTTTCAGGATAGCGGCGTCCTGGATGCCTATCCGCGGCAGGATCCGGTCGCGTTCGGCGAGTTGGTGCAAAAGGCACTGGACACCCATGCCGAGCGCGCCGACAAGCAGATGCGTGTGCACCTCGCCCGGATCGCCCGCGTCGAGGGACGCCTGCGAAGGCGCTGAGGTGCCCGGGGGCACCGCCTGCGCGGGCGCTGAGCGGCGGGTCCGCGCGGTGCACCGCGTTTACGCGATTCGCGCGTCGGTGCGCGCCTTCAGGTAGCGGGCGAGGCCGCGGCCGCCAGCCTCCATCAGCATGTCATGATTCCAGCGGAACAGCGGCTTCGCCAGCGGGGCGACGAGGTTCATCCAGCGCCGCGTGGTGCGCACCCGCCAGTCGTAGCGGACGAGGACGCGGCCGTCGCAGCGGGTGAGGCGGCAGCAGCCACGGCCTTCGAGCTCCCCCTCGACCCTTCCCTCGAGCAGGCGCAGCGGCTCGAGCGCGGTCACCCGCGAGACGAACGTCAGACGGTAGGGCAGCACGCTGCGGCAGGTGTAGCGCCGGCGGGCGCCGACGCCGTCGTCGTTGCCGGGTTCGAGGACGACGACCTCTTCGATGCCCGGCCACCAGCGCGGCCAGCGTTCGGCATCGACGAGCGCCGTCCACACCGACTCGAGCGGCGCATCGAAGTGCCAGAGGGTGGTGAGTTCGTATTGGCTGCTGGCCCGCACGTGCAGTCCGGCCGCTCAGGGGGTGAAGAAGTGATCGGGGAAGACGATGCCGGTCTCGGCATCCGTCATGTCGACCGTCTCGATCGGGCTGCCGTTCGGGGCGAAGCTCTCCACCCGCAGCGGCAACGGGTCGTCCTGCGCGAACCAGACCCGGTATCGATGCACGCCGCTCACCGCTGCACCGGCTTCGCCGACGATCTCGACCCCCGTCGCGGGGCGGCCGCCGACGGCAGTCTCGCCGAGCGGCTCGACGCGACCGCGCGCCGCCAGGCGGCGCAGGTTGTCGAGCAAGGCGCCGACGTCGGAACGGTCGACCCGGTGACCGCGGGCGTCGCGCACCAGGCGACTGTCGGGCGACAGGCTCAGGTGCAGCGTGCGATCGGTACCGAAAGGCCACAGCCGTACCCTGCGCGCCTGCGGATCGTAGATCAGCACCGCGCCCGGGTGCGGGCTCACCGTCTCGATCCGCACCCAGCCCGGCTTGCGGAAGTAGTAGCGGATCAGCCGCCGCTCGCCATCCGCAGCCAGCGTATGAATCGTCGCCCGGTAGCTTTCGAGCGCGTCGAAATGGGCCTCGGCCTCGGTCAGCGGGTCGGCCATCGCGCTACCGAGGGCAAGCAGCAGGAGAAGTGGCGCCCATGCCACGCCTCACTCCTCGACCACCAGCACGCCGGCCATGCCGCGCTCGCGATGGCTCTTGAGGAACAGCAGCCGGTTCGGGCAGTGGTACGCATACTCGCCGCGCGACAGCTCGAGGCGCAGGATCTGCGGCTGCTCGCTGAGTTCGACGTCCGCGAGCGTGCGTCCGTCGGCCGCCTCCAGGACGAAGCGGTGGGGGACGAGGCCCGACTCCATGCTCACGCTGAGCTCGAGCGGCCGGTCGGCGCGGACGACGATGCGTTCGGGACGGAAGAAATAGCTGCCGCCGACGATCGTCACTCGTTGCGCGTCGGCGGCAGCGTCGGCCGCTCCAGCCGGCGGCGCCGCGAGCACGGCGAACGCGGGCAAGAGGAGGGCGGCAAGGTGCTTCCGGGCGTAAGGCATGGCTTCCATGGCGATCGCGTTCTCCGGGCGGGGCCGGCGGCGGGCACAACGGACGTCGCAGCGCTCCGACGGCGCGCCGGCCATCCATGCCTTCATGAAAGACCATCCGGGCGGCCTTCGCCGGCAAAACTGACGTCGGCGAGGTCGTGAGGCTGCGGGCTTTGCGTCGGTCGGCCGGCGTGCCGCGCTCGACCGCTCAGACGATCAGGATCGCGCGGAAATCATTGACGTTCGTCAGCGTCGGCCCGGTGACCAGCGAATCCCCCAGCGCCTCGAAGAAGCCGTGGCCGTCGTTGTCGTCCAGGCTGTCGCGCGGGCGGATGCCCTGCGCCCAGGCGCGCGCCAGGGTGTCGGGCGCCAGAAAGGCGCCGGCGATCTCCTCCACGCCGTCGACGCCGTCGGTGTCGCCCGCCACCGCATGCACGCCGGCGACGCCGTCGAGCGCCACCGCGAGCGCGAGCAGGAATTCCACGTTGGGGCCGCCGCGGCCGACGCCTCGCACGGTGACGGTGGCCTCGCCGCCGGACAGCAGCACGCAGGGCGGCGCGATCGGCTGGCGATGCCGGCGCACCTGCATGGCGATCCCGGCCATCACCTTGCCGAGCTCGCGCGCCTCGCCCTCGATGCGGTCGCCGAGGATCACGGTGGCGAAGCCGGCCTCGGCGGCGACCCGGGCCGCGGCCTCGAGCGCCATCTGCGGGGTCGCGATGAGGTGGGTGCTGACGCCGGCGAGGCGGGGGTCGCCCGGCTTCGGCGTCTCGCCCGCGCCGCACTCGAGCAGTCGACGCGCGCCCGCGGGCAGGGCGATGCCATGGCGATGCACGATGTCGAGCGCATCGGCGCAGGTGGTGGGGTCGGCCACGGTGGGGCCGGAGGCGATGTCGATCGGGTTGTCGCCGGGCACGTCCGAGATCAGCAGGTTCACCACCCGCGCCGGATGGCAGGCGGCGGCGAGGCGGCCGCCCTTGATCGCGGAAAGGTGGCGGCGCACGCAGTTCATCTCGGTGATCGTCGCGCCCGACTTCAGCAGCGCGCGGTTGATCGCCTGCTTGTCCGCCAGCGTGACGCCCTCGCCGGGCAGGGGCAGCAGCGCCGAGCCGCCGCCCGA
>JRYH01002086.1_pt1 | contig 11742 bp, 13 predicted proteins | sample 235351 | NCBI WGS metagenome assembly JRYH01 (sample SAMN03074221, study PRJNA261480) | activated sludge metagenome | biome: Wastewater Treatment Plant; feature: Wastewater; material: Activated sludge; isolation source: activated biomass of a wastewater treatment plant treating wastewater... ... | reverse complement strand
GGGGTGTTCGGGGCGGCCTTGGGGTAGAGCTTGCGGAGGATCGGCATGAACATGCCGAAGATCAGGCCCGCGACGATCGCCCAGCTCGCGTTGGTGGGCAGCGAGCCGAATCCGTTGGCGAGCACCTCCGCCACGCCGCGCCAGGCGTGGGCGGCCGGTGCGGGGTACTCGGGATCGAACCCGATGTCGTAGGCCTTGGCGAAGATGAGGTAGACCGGGACGACGACGGCGACGCCCGCGGTGATGCCGATGCACTGGGCGATGATCTGCTTTCGGGGTGAGGCGCCGAGCATCCGCCCCGTCTTGAGATCGTGCATCATGTCGCCGGCCTGGGAGGCGCCGGCGCCCGTGATCGCGGCGCCCATGAGGTTGGTCGCCATCTGCCCCGGCGCGATGCCCGCGAAGACGAGCTGGGTCACCTTGCCCATGCCCCCGACCGGGTTGATGTCGGTCTCGCCGGTCGAGCGGACCGCGATCGCGGCGAGCACCGACGAGAGCGCCACGGCGATGAGCGTCAACCAGAACGGGATGCCGAAGACGAGTTCCATCACCAGCATCGCCGTGCCGGCTCCCAGGCAGAGCCCGCCCATCCACCACGAGGCCGGGACCCGGGCCTCTGGCGGCTCGAAGATGCTGGCGGCGTCGCCGGCGTCGGATGAGCGTCGGAAGGTGTTCGCGATCGTCTTCCACGACAGGGCGAGCGAGGTCAGCGCGTCGGCGACCATGATCGCAACACCCGGCCAGAGGATCCACCCCTGCACGCCGTACTTCGCGTCGAACACGGCCTGCCTCTCCGTCCACCCGCCGTGGGCGCCGAAGAGGGCGGCGAGCGGGCCGGCGCCGGCCATCACATAGGGCCCGAGCAGACCCCACCCGATCAGCCCGCCGGCGAGGAGCGAGATCCCGATGCGTGGGCCGACGATCAGGCCGGCGCCGGTCATCGCGGGGGTCGCGATCGGGTAGAAGCCCCACTTGATCAGCATCGCGACGAAGAGCGCCACCGCGGGCGCGGTCGGATCGTTGAGCAAGGCGTCGTGCGACCGGCCCCCGGTGATGATCGACAAGGGGTTGTTGACATTGGCCGCGATCGCCGTGTACGCGTCGTGCCAGTTGGTCTTGAGCGCGATGACCAGGGCCCCGACGAACGCGAAGGCGAGGAGATACTTCGCCTTGCGGATCGCCTCGGCCCCCTCGGCGAAGATCGAGACGATCGTCTGGGCCGTCGCGGTGCCGGTGGGGAACCGGAGCTTCTCGACGACGACCATCTGGTTCCGGAGCGGGACGGCGAAGAAGACGCCCAGGTACCCGACCGCGAGGGCCCAGAGCGTGAGCTCGAAGTAGTTCAGCGGGATCGTGTGCTCGTCGCTGAGCATCGCCAACGCCGGGATCGGGGCGAGCAGGCCTCCCGCGGAGGCCATCGCGCCGGCGGCCGATCCGGCGGTCTGCGTGATGTTGGTCTCGAGCACGCCGTACCGGCGGACCTTGAACACCTGGTGGAGGAACGCCCAGACGGAGAACCCGAGGATCGCGGCGATGATCGAGCCCCCGAAGCTCCACCCGATCTTCAGCCCCAGCGAGATGTTCATGGCGCCGACGACGCCCCCGATGACGCAGCCGGTGATGATCGCCCGCGGCGTCAACTGCATCTCGCCCGCGTGAGGGGTATAGATCTGGTCTTCGTTCTTCGGGGCGTCGGTCGCGGCTGGGGCCCCGGTCGAGTCGGTCATCGTGGATCCTCCGAGGGAGTGCCGGTGTCCTGCCCTGCGGGCGGGACAATCTATTTGCTTTCGCCTTGCTTGCCAAGTTCGCGCGCGACAAAACCCGCGATGGGCGTGCGATCCTCGCCGTGTCCGGATATCCGCATGCCGAAAACCCAGGGAGAATCGGTCGGTTTCTGCTTCCCTCGTCTGTCGCGACCCTCTTAAATAGGTATATGCAAGAAGGAACGGCCCTCATCGCGGCGTGCGGCCTGATGATCGCGGCGGCCCCGATCCTCGGCGGCGAGGCCCCGGTCGCCGCGGTCACCGATCTGATCGTGTTCACCGATGCCTCCGGATTCCCGGTGAGCTCCATCAACCTGCTCGCGGCGATCGGGCCGGCCGGGCTGCCCGGGCCTTTCGGTGGCACCCTCGTCTTTTACAATGCGCCGTTCGGTCCCGGGGGCATCCTGCCCGCGGTCGACCTGACCGATCCCGCCTACGCCCCCCATGTCGCGAGGCTGACCAATGGCGTCGATGACGATCTCTGGTTCGGCGGCGGATCGCTCTTCGCGGGCGACTTTGCGCGATACCGCGAGACCGCGGTCTTCGGGCACCTCGGCGGGGTCGATCTCGCGGGGTTCGTGCCGACCAGGATCGAGTCGCGACTCGACGACATCTCATTCTTCTGGGACGGCGTCTCACGCACCTATGTCTTCGTCGTTGTCACGACGACCTTCTACGCGGACCTGCCCCCGTGCAACGACGCGGACCTTGTCGAGCCCAACGGCGTGCTCGACCTCGCCGATGTCACGGCGTTTGTCGAGAGGTTCCTCGCGGGCGACCCTTCCGTTGACATCGCCCCGCCGGAGGGTCTGCTCGACCTGCGCGACATCGTCGCGTTTGTCGGGCAGTTCGCCGCGGGCTGCCCGTGAGTTCTACCCTCGGGGGATGACAACCCCGGCACATTCCCCGCGTCGCTGCACCGTCGGACCGATCGGCATCGGCGAGGGCCTGCCCTTGGCCGTCATCGCCGGGCCTTGCATGTTCGAATCGCTCGCACTGGGGCTCGAGGTGGGGCACGCGCTCAAGGGGGTGTGCGCCGAGTTGGGGCTCCCGCTGGTGTTCAAGGCGAGCTTCGACAAGGCCAACCGCTCCAGCGTCCGCTCCGCCCGCGGGCCGGGGCTGGGGCAAGGGCTCGAGTGGCTCGCCCGCGCCCGAGAGGACTTGGGCTGCCTGGTCACGACGGACATCCACGAGCCGGGGCAGGCCGAGCCCGTGGCGAGAGTGGTTGACATGATCCAGATCCCGGCGTTCCTGTGCCGGCAGACCGACTTGCTCGCCGCGGCGGGCGAGGCCGCCGCCGGGCACGGGCGGGCGGTGAGCGTCAAGAAGGGGCAGTTCCTTTCCCCGCGTGAGATGACCGGGCCGGTGCGCAAGCTGGCGGAGGTGGGGTGCGAGAATGTCCTGCTCATCGAGCGGGGGACATTCTTCGGGTATCACCGGCTCGTGAACGACTTTGTCGGTCTCGGCGACATGATGGATCTCGACTGCACCGCGTTCACCCGGGCCGGGCCCCCCCCGGTCTGCTTCGATGTCACCCATTCGACGCAGACACCGGGATCGGGCGAGCAGACGGGCGGGCGCCGGGACCGGGCCTCGCTGCTCGCAAGGGCCGCGACGGCCGCGGGGGTGCACGCGCTCTTCATCGAGGCCCACCCCGATCCATCCTCGGCGATGAGCGATGGCGCCACCCAGCTCCCGCTCGGGGAGGCCGCCGAGTTGCTCGGCCGCGTCGCGGCGATCCGCGAAGCGCTCGGATGACGGGGCGGATCAGTCGCGCGGCGGGCGGCGCGGGCCGCGGTCATCCGGTGGGCCTCCGTCGCCACGGGGGTCGGAGGCGCGCTCGACCACGCGCTTGAAGTGATCCTCGACGATCGAATCACGCTCCGCCCGGCGTACCTCGAGCGCGGCCCGGGCGGCGGTGATGTCGGCATCGGCGCGATCGAGCCGCGAGGCCTCGAGCCGATCCCGCAAGTCGATCTGTCGAGCGATCGTCTCTCGGAGGTCGTCGCGGGCGGCGGTGATCGCCTCATCGGCCGCGCCGCTCTCCGCGAGCCGGCGGAGTTCCCGTGCCTTGCCCAGGATCGACATCGCCGTGCGCATCTCGTCGAGCCGGAGCGCGGCGCCCTCCGGGTCGTCGCGGTGCATGCGGATGAGGTCCGAGAGCCGGGGCGACATGCGCTCGAGCATCTTGTTCACGCGGGTTGGGTCGACCCGCTCGGCCTCGTTGAGCCGCTCGGCGAGCTGCGGGAGATTCGCATTCACAAAGGCTCGAATCTCATCGAGCGGGACCGGCTCGGGCGCCGGCCCATCGACGGGCGGGGGGCCTCCCGGCGGACCCCACAGGCCGAGGCCTTCCGGCTCGTCGCGCGGCCCCCAACCCCTGCGACCCATGAGACGCTCGAGCCCCGGGCCCAACGCCTCTCGCGGGGGAGCACCTTCATCCAGGCGGGCGAGCGCGGCGCGGAGTTCTTCTCTCGCTTCGTCGAGTTGGGCAAGCCGCTGACGCACCCGCTCGCGGAGCGCGGCCCCGTCGGGCTCGGCTCTCACCGGAGGCTGCTCGCGTGGCACGGGATCCTGGGCGACGGAAAGCCCGGCGCCCGCGATCGAGACGATCAATCCGGCGATCAGCCGAGTCATGACTCACCCCCTTCATCTCGGAGCAGTTCGTAGAGCCACTCGTCCGCGGTTCGTTCCTCATCGGTCTCGAAATCGAGCGTGCCGGGGACCACAGCCCGCTCGTCGGGCAGCCCGTCGATGAACAGGAAGTCCTCGATGTCGGATTCGAGCGAGGCGAGCAGCACCGTCGGCTCCGCCGCGGGCGGCGGCGCGGAACGGGCGAGCCAGAACCCCACGATCCCCAGGGCCGCGCACGCGGCGATCGGCAGCGACCACCACGACGCCCAGAGCCCGCTCGAGCGACCGGGTCCGATGACGCCCGCCACGCCCGGCCTCGTCGAGCGGGCGAGTCGGGCCTCGAAGCCGGCGTCGGGCCACCCTCGGTCGGCGGCGCCGAGGTGGTCCAGCCGCCGGGCCAGGTCCCGTAGCGCGGGGTCGTCGAGATGCGAATCGCGGGTGTGGTCGTTCATATCCCTTTTCCTCTACGAGGCGGCGGCGCGGTCGCGTTCGGCCTCGATCGCGCGGCGGATCTTCTTGAGCGCCCGGTGGTGCCGGGCCAGCACGGTGCCGAGCGGCTCGCCCAGCATCGCCGCGATGGTGGCGAACGGGAGCTCGCCGTGATGACGGAGTTCGATGATCTCGCGGTCCTTTTCGTCGAGCGTCTGCACCGAGCGGCGGAGCCGATGCAGGTCCTCGGTCTCCAGGCCCGGCCCGTCGTCGCCCGCGGCGGTCGCGGCGGAGCCCAACGAGAGCGGGCCCGTGTCCGCGGCGCGGCGTCGACGCCGACGCCCCTCGTCCCGGACCCGGTTCATCGTGATCCGGAAGAGCCACGACTCAAACCGCCCGCGCTCGTCGTACGCCCCGGCCCCGCCGCGGAGCTTCTCGGCAAGGGTCGCAAAGACACCCTGGGCGATCTCCTCGGCCGCTTCGGGGTCCCCCAGGCGGCTCTTGGCCATCGCGAAGATCCGTCGCCCGTACTCGCCCACGATCGCCTCCCAGGCCGACTCGTCACCCGCGGCGGCCCCGGCGACCATCGCGCGGAGCCGGTCGGCATCGGCCTCGGGGAGCGTGCCGGCCTGTTGCTCGGCGGCGTCGTGCCGCATCGTCCTCCCCTCTCGGCCCGGTCCACGGGCCGCCGAGGCCACCCGCCCAACGCGAACGGGCGGCGGCGATTGCAGGCACGCGGCGTTCTGGGGCCGCGCCGGCGCGATCCACCCCCCTTCGGGCACCGTACACTCGCGGGATGCCCCCTGTCGAGCCCCATAGCCCGGATGATCGGACCCCGGGCCAGGCGGGCTCATCCGAATCGGATGAACGCCTTTTTCTGCGATTCCGCGACCGGGGCGAGACCGAGGCGTTCCGGGTCCTGATCGACCGGTACCACGACGATCTGCTCCGCTTCCTGTTCCGGATGCTCGGGGATCGTCAGGGTGCCGAGGATGTTTTCCAGGAGGCCTTCCTCCAGGCCCACCTCTCCGCCGGCTCATTCGATCAATCCCGCAGATTCCGACCCTGGTTGTTCACGATTGCCGCGAACAAGGCGCGGGACCAACTGCGTAAGAAGGGGCGTCGCCGCGCCGCGGAGCTCTCCGCCCCGGTCGGGGGTGGCGATGGGGAAACCGCGTTCATCGACCTGATGGAGGTCGAGGTCCCGGCCCCCGATGAGAGGCTGTCGGCGGCCGAACGCGACAGGCTCGTCCAGAGGGTCTTGAACGATATGAGCCCGCCGCTCCGCGAAGTCCTGCTTCTGGCCTACTTCCAGCGGCTCACCTACGCCCAGATCGCGGATGAACTCGGGATCCCGCTCGGCACCGTGAAGTCCCGCCTGCACTCGGCGGTCGCGGTTTTCGGGCGGGGCTGGAAGCGTCTGACCAAGGGGGAGTTCAACGATGCCGGCGAGTGACGACAGCACGCAGCACGCGGGCCCGCTCCACGGGCCGGACGCGGCCGCCCTGGACGCCCTGGTCGAGGCCGGGTTCGACCCGGACCGGGTCGACCCCGTGTTCCGGGAGCGGGCGACTCGCGTCGCCGCGCTGCTCGGGCTCCTGGACCCCGTGTCGCTGCCTTCCCTGGACGGTGAACTGGCCGATGGCGTGCTCGCCGCGGTGCGAGCAACCGCGGAAACCGGGGTCCGTCTGAGCGGGCGAGACGACGCCGCGCTCGAGGCGATGGTGATGGCGGGGTTCGACCAGGGCCGCGTCGCCGGACCGCTTCGCGACCGGGCCGGTGCGCACGAGGCCCTGCTCCACGCGGTCACGACGCTCGGGCCCGAGGGCGAAACCTGGGTCGCGCAGTCCCGTGCCTCGCGTTCGGCGTCGGTCCTGGCCGCCGTGGCGCAGGCCGAGGCGGCGCCCATCCCGATCGAGTCGTTCCGTGGCCCGCGCGGGTTCCGCCTGGGGGATCTCCTCGTCGCCGCCGCCGTGCTGCTGATCTTCAGCGCGATCGGGATGCCGGTCATGAACTCGATGACGGAAGAGGGCCGACGGGTGGTCTGCCAGTCGAACCTCCATGCCGCGGGCCTGGGGCTCGGGCTGTACGCGATGGCGCACGACGATGCGCTGCCGATGGCGACGGCCGGGTTCGGAGGGTCGTGGTCGCAGGTGGGCAACCCGGGTCGGTCGCACTCGGCGAACCTGTTCACGCTCGTGCGCACGCGGCATGTCCCCTCGTGGAGCCTGACCTGCCCCGGGAACGACAAGGCCCCGGAGGTCAGCCCCGACCGAGACGCGTCGGATTGGAAGTCGCTCGACGAGGTGTCCTACAGCTATCGGCTGATGCCGCAGGGCGAGGCTCGGCTGCATCGGCTCTCCCCGGATTCGGTGGTTCTGGCGGATCGGTCGCCCATCCTCATCGCCGGGCATAGGGGCCAGCGGGTGAGCCCCGAAGCGAATTCGCCGAATCATGGGCGCGAGGGGCAGCACCTGCTCCGGGTGGATGACTCGGTGGCCTGGGTCGGGTCCCCGGTTCTGGAGAACGGGGACAACATCTGGCTTCCGCGCGAGATCGAGGAACTGGTGCAGAAGATCCGTGATTTGTCGGGTCATGTTCGGGGGAGCGAACTTCCGGCCTCGGTCTCCGATACCTTCCTGGGTCCCTGACCGACGCCGGGCTTCCACCTGCCGGATCGCGCTTGAAGTGGAGTGGGGCGGGGGTGTGGGCTATTGTTGCCGTCCCGCGTCACCGGCTTTTCGTCCGGGGCGTGAGCCGTGACGACCGCCGACGAGGTGCCGAATGCCGAAGAACAAGCCGCACAAGGGTTTTCTGAAGCGTGTAAGGGTGACGAAGACGGGCAAGGTCCGTCACCGTTCCGCGTTCCACTCGCACCTGAGTTCGCACAAGAGCGGCAAGCGGCTGCGTCAGCTGCGGGGCGACCACTACATCTCGAACCCCGAGATCAAGCGTGCGGAGAAGCTGCTGTTCCGCCGCCTGCGGGGCAGGACGCAGCCCAGGACGGCGTTCCGGGTGAACCCGTCGCCCGAGCAGCGTCGCGCGGCGCGTGAGGCGAAGAACGCGGAGTAACCCGCGGAGGCAGACCACAATCGGCGTCCGTCGGGACCAAAGACATCGGCGAGTGACCGATGCCCCGCCGGACCCAGGGAGTTGAACGATGCGTGTACGCAAGGGCGCTGCCCGCAACCAGGCCCGCCGGAAGCTTCGGAAGCAGGCGCGGGGCTACTTCGGATCGAATCGACGCAGCCCGTACCGCGCGCAGGACGCGGTTGTCAGGGCCGGGGTGTACGCCTTCCGCGACCGCCGGGCCCGCAAGCGGGACATGCGGGCGCTGTGGATCACCCGCATCACGGCGGCCTGCCGGATGCGTGGGACGCGGTACAGCGCGTTCATGAACGGCGTGCGGCTGAGCGGGCTGCTGCTGAACCGGAAGATGCTCAGCCAGATCGCGATCGACGACCCGAGGCTGTTTGATCGGCTCGTGGAGATCGCGAGCAAGGTGAGCAAGGCGTCGCCCAAGAAGAAGGCCGCCTTGGCCTGAGTGGTGATTGCCGGCGTGATTCTGACGGCGCCCCCGCGTTCGCGCGGGGGCGTTTTCGTTGCGGCGGAGGTATCCTCGAACCATGGGATCAGGCTGGTGGGTTGCCGAGGTGCTGCACGACCCCGCCCGGGGGCCGGCGGTGCTCGTGTCGTGGATCGTGCTGGTGATCGGGTCGATCGTGCTGCACGAGTTGGCGCACGGGTGGGCGGCGATGCGCCTGGGAGACATGACGCCCCGCTGGTCCGGGCACATGACCTGGAACCCCCTGGTCCACATGGGGCCCTGGAGCCTCGCGGCCTTCGCGCTGATCGGGATCGCGTGGGGCGCGATGCCCGTCGACCCGTCGCGGCTGCGGGGGCGGCACGCGGAGGCGTGGGTCGCGGCAGCCGGGCCGGCGATGAACATCGCGTTGGCGGCGGCGTCGTTCGCGGGCTGGTCGATCTGGGAGGTGGCGTCGGACCGGTTCGGCGTGAGCAACCCGCTGCGGGGCAATCTCGCCGCCTTCTTTGAACTCGGGGCGGTCCTGAACCTGGTCCTCGCGGGGTTCAACCTGATCCCGGTCCTTCCGCTGGATGGCGGGCGGATCGCGGCGTGTCTTTCGCCGGGCTACAGCCGGCTCGCATACAGCGAGCACGGGCAGTGGCTGATGATCGGGGGGTTCATGCTGTTCTTCTGGTTCGGCATGGACCTGGTCGCGGGCGCGGCCTGGCTCGTTGTGGGGACGCTCCAGGGCGTGGTCCTATCGGTTCTCTGAGCGCCGCGCTCCGAGCCCATCGAAAGCCCCGAATTGAAAAGCCCGGGCGTGCGCCCGGGCCGGATTTCATAGGGTATTGCACCGTCGGGTGTCGGCTCAGTCGACCAGCCGCAGGGGTCTGACGGTCGCGATGTGCCGGAAGACATCGCGGAGGTCCTCTTCATAGTCGGCGACGGACTGGCCGCCCGGGATCGAGAAGTAAACGCCTTCGGTGGTCTCGGCGACCTGCTGCATCAGCGCGTGGTCGGCGCCGGCGCCGAGGCTGATCGCGGCGATGGGGAACCCCGCGTCGGCGGCGGCGTAGGACTCGTCGATCACATACTGGGTGGCGTACTCCGCCGGCAGGTTGGCCTGGCCGTCGGTGAGCAGGACGATGGTCTTGAGCGTGCCGGTCCGTCCGTTGGTCTCGAGTTCCTGACGACCGACCTGCATCCCGGCCCCGATGTTGGTCGAGCCGTGGTAGTGCCCGGCCTGGCGGTGCCAGACGAGCGAGCGAATCGTCTCGATGTCCTCGGTCAGCCCGTGTTCGAGCAACGCGGTCCCGTTGCTCGCCGTGAAGACGGCGAGGGCGACGCGATCCTCGGTGGCGACATCGCGGAGGTAGTCGAGGAAGATGTCCACGGCCTCCTTGACGGCGGTGAGCGGCTGGTGGCTGGTCATCCAGAGGTCGGGCGTCTGGTTGGCGCCCCGGCGACGCTCGAGCAGGTAGTTGACGAAGGTCATCATCCCGTACTGCTTGCGGTAGCTGTTGCTCGAGAGCGTGCTGTCGCCCTGGACATAGTTGATGTAGTCGTTCCAGGAGCCGCTGGGGTAGGGGTAGGGGAGGTACGCGAGGCCGAGCCGGTTGCGGACATACCAGTCGTCGTTGGAGGAGATGTAGACAGGGTCGAACTGCATGGTGCCGTATGTATGGCCCCCGAGCTCCTGCCAGATCTGGTAGAGGTTGTCCCGGATGGCCTGCTCGCCGAGGTAGGGGATGTTGCGGATCTGGCTGTCGTAGTTCATCGACCCTGAGAGGTCGATGACGAGGACGATGTCGCGCGGCCTGTAGACAGCGGTCGCGGAGGCCCGGACATCGACCTCGCCCGAGCCGAAGATCTGCGCAAAGGCCATGCGGACCGGGTTGCCGTGCTCCTCGTCGAGGCCCGCGGTGACGCGGACGGCGTCGGCGGAGACCTCGTCGCCCGGGGCGAGCGGGGTGAAGGTGCGGGTGTCGGGGTCCCAGTCGCCCAGGACGACATCGTCCTGGTTGACGGAGATCGCGGTGCCGCCGGCGGTGTTCTTCTCGCCGTACTCGGTGGCGCGCTGGCGGGCGGTGTTCGGCCCGTCGATGAGGCCGCTCGCGCCGGCGAGTGCGGCGGCGTCGGCGGCGGCCTGGAGGTCGGCCTGGGAGGCATAGAGGAGGGCGCCGTCGACGACGAGCGCGGCGGTGGTGAGGAAGAGCCCGATGGAGAGCACGCCCCAGATGGTCGCGGTGCCCCGGCGTCGGGCGGCGAGGGCCCGGCCGGCGGCGTCACGGAGGCGGTGTGCCTTCGGGGCGGTGTCGCCTGTGGTGTTCATAGCGGTGCGCCTTTCGTGGTGGCGGGTTCTCACTGCTCGCTCCGCATCGTGACGCTGACGGTCATCCGCTCATCGCCGAACAGCCCGAACATATCGCCGAGCGAGGCCTCGGCAAACGGAACACTGACGGCGACGGTGACATCGCGGTTGGGGTCGTCCAGGCCCGGGACCGTGGCCTCGACCTGGAAGTCGAGGTTGTCTCCGGGGAGGAGGTCGTTTGCGATCGCGACGGCGTCGGAGACCGACCCGCCCTCGACGGCGATGGTGCGGGCGCTCTCGCGTGCGGCGAGGAGCATGGTGTGGCGCAGGTGGAGGAGCGTCCCGAACTCGATCGAGCCGAAGACGAGCATCAGCATGATCGGGACGATGAAGGCCGACTCAACGATGGAGATTCCGCGTCGGGACTTCCATTTCATGCGTGCCATTGCTGTGCTCCAAGGAATGCCAGCGCGGCGCCCAGGAAGATCGCCACGCCGTAGGGGATTCGACGCGAGCCCCCCGACGGGGGCATGAAGGCGAGACACTCGGAGAACCGGAGGCTGCCGTGCGCGACGCCGAGCAGGCCGCTCGTCGCGGTGGCGAGGATCCCGATGGTGTGCCTCGCGTCTCCCCTTGCGAAGCTGATGGCCAGCCCCGCGACGCCCCCGACGAGGGCGACGGCGACCAGGGCGAGGCTCCCGTGCATGATCCCGAGCCACGCGCCGACCCCGGCCATCATCTTGGCGTCCCCCGCGCCGCCTCCGGCGCCGAGAAAGAGGATGACATAGGGAAGGGCGAGGATGATGGACGCCGCGAAGGCGGCCCCGAGACCCGGGAGACCGCCGGTGAAGGTCGCGTAGGCCAGGCCGCTCGTCCAGAGCGAGAGGGTGAGGGCATTGGGAAGGCGGCGAGCGCGGAGATCGGTGAGACACCCGACCGCGCAGGCGAGCAGCACGACGCTCCAGGGGAGGATGTTGTCGAGCGGGTTGGGGACGAGCGTGTCGAGCATCGTGGGCTCCAAGAAAAAGCGCCGTGGCCTTGCGGGGCCGCGGCGCCGCGGTGCGTCGGGGGGCGGGCGG
>JRYH01014698.1_pt1 | contig 11758 bp, 7 predicted proteins | sample 235351 | NCBI WGS metagenome assembly JRYH01 (sample SAMN03074221, study PRJNA261480) | activated sludge metagenome | biome: Wastewater Treatment Plant; feature: Wastewater; material: Activated sludge; isolation source: activated biomass of a wastewater treatment plant treating wastewater... ... | reverse complement strand
AGGACGTCACCGTGCAGGACGTGTTCGAAGGCGTGGGCAAGCATTCGGTCGGCGACCTGTCGGACGAGGATCTGCATGAGCTCGAGTGCGTGGCGTGCCCGAGCGCGGGCGCGTGCGGCGCGCAGTTCACCGCGAACACCATGGCGTGCGTGTCCGAAGCCATTGGCCTTGCGCTGCCCGGATCGGCCGGCACGCCGGCGCCTTACGAGAGCCGTGACGCCTATGCCCGCGCCAGCGGCGAAGCCGTCATGAAGCTCATCGCGCTCGGCCTCCGCCCGCGCGATATCTGCACGCGGAAGGCGTTCGAGAACGCCGCGATCGTCGTGGCCGCCACGGGCGGCTCCACCAACGGCGCGCTGCATCTCCCTGCCATGGCGCACGAGTGCGGCATCGATTTCGATCTGTTCGACGTGGCCGAGATCTTCAAGAAGACGCCCTACATCGCCGACCTCAAACCCGGCGGAAAATATGTGGCGTCCGACGTGCACGAGATCGGCGGCGTCCCGCAGATCCTGAAGGCGCTGCTCGAAGGCGGCATCCTGCACGGCGACTGTCTGACCGTTACCGGCAAGACGATGGCCGAGAACCTGGCCTCCGTGACCTTCAACACGGACCAGAAGGTGGTCTATCCGGTGTCCAATCCGATCAGCTCCACGGGCGGCGTGGTCGGCCTCAAGGGCACGCTCGCGCCCGACGGCGCGATCGTGAAGGTCGCCGGCCTTCAGACGCTCAAGTTCCGCGGTCCGGCCCGTTGCTTCGACTGCGAGGAGGACGCGTTCGCGGCCGTCGAGCGGCGCGCCTACAAGGAAGGCGAGGTGCTGGTGATCCGCTACGAGGGCCCCAAGGGCGGCCCCGGCATGCGCGAGATGCTGGCGACGACGGCCGCGCTCTACGGTCAGGGCTCGGGCGACAAGGTCGCGCTCATCACCGACGGGCGCTTCTCGGGTGCGACGCGCGGGTTCTGCGTCGGCCACGTGGGACCGGAAGCCGCCGTGGGCGGGCCCATCGGGCTCGTCCAGGACGGGGACATCATCGCGATGGATGCTGTGACCGGCACGCTCGACATCGAGGTCGAGCCGGCCGAGCTCGAGCGCCGTCGCAAAAGCTGGAAAGCGCCGCCGAATGCGTACCAGAGCGGGGCCATCAGAAAATTTGCGGATCAGGTGGGCCCGGCCCGTTACGGGGCCGTCACCCACGCTGGCGGGAAGGCGGAAATTGTTTGCTATGCGGACATCTAGGCTGGTTCTCGGATTGACCGTGGCGCTGCTGCTGCCGGCGGTGGCGCTTGCGCAGACGACATCCTTCAGCTCGCCGCGGGAGGCGTTGCGACAAGGCGTGAGCGCCTTCCAGGGCGGCTATTACGAGATCGCCATGCCGGCACTCGCCTATGCGGCGGGCGGCGGCGAGTACATGGCGAACTACTATCTGGCCAGGATCTACCAGGACAACGCCAGCGCCTATACCAACCACGCCAAGGCGTATGCGCTCTTCGAGAAGATCGCGGACGAGCACCTCGACGTCGATCCCGACGATCCGCGCGCGATGTACGTCGGCAAGGCGCTGACGGCGCTCGCGGGCTACCTCCTGCGCGGACTGCCGGAGATCGGCCTCGATCCGGATCCGGAGCGCGCGGTGTTCTACCTCAAGAACGCCTCCACGACCTTCAACGACGAGGATGCGCAGTTCGAGCTGGCCAAGCTGCAGCTCAAGGGCGAGGGCGTCGAGACCAACGTTCCGCTCGGACGGCACTGGCTGTCGGTGCTGAGCCGCAACGGCCATGCCGGCGCGCAGGCCTTCTTCGCAGATCTGCTCTGGCGCGGCATGCATGTCGAGGCCGATCCTGCGCAGGCGCTGGCGCTGATCTCGGTCGCCGTCGAGAACGCCGCGCCGCAGGACGCGATGTGGATCGAGGAGATCTATCAGAACATCTTCTGCGGCTCGGCCGACGGTACGCGCAAGCAGGCGACGGGCATTGTCGCCCAGTGGGGCAACCGGTTCGGGCGGCCGCCGGCGAGCAACGTGCGCGACCACAGCGGTCTGCCCAAGCTCGCTTCGGGCCCGGTGCGCACGTGCAAGAACGGCGAGCGGGTGAACGCGCTTTCGGCGACGGTGAGCACGGCCGCGGCGAGATCCCGTCTTCCGGCGCCGGAGACGCAGCGCAGCTTCAATTACGGTTCGTCGACCGGCACGCCGGCGCTGCGCGACGTCAACGCACCCGGGCCTCAGCCGGGGGCGGGCTCACGCTGAGCGCGGCTGAGCTGGCACGTTGGTTGGCCGGTTTCGGTCGCGGGCTGGAACCCGGCGCACGATCTCCAGCCTGTCGCCGTGGGCGCGAGAGCAGCAGATCGGCATTGATTGGCTGGGCAAGGCGAGAGCGGGCCCGCTCCGCCACGCAGCGACCTCTCTCGCTGGATGCAGAGCCCCAGTGAGATCGCCGGCGAGCGCAGGGCAGGATGCACGCCAGAGCGCGATCACTCTTCGGCTTTTGAGCGTGAACGCGCTCCAAGTCGTTGTTTGAGAGTCTGAGCGCGTCCTCGATGCGAGCGATTGCTCGCATCTCAAACGATCAGGCCTCTACGCCTCGGGCAGGGCCCGTAAAAGCCGAAAGATCAGCTTGCGATCGGCGCAGCAGGGGCGCTCTCACTCGCCGAAGACGGCGACGCGGTTGCGGCCGGCGCCCTTGGCCTCGTAGAGCTTCGAATCGGCACGCTGCACCAGAGCGTCGACTGTATCGCCGGCGCGATACTGCGCCACGCCGAACGACGCCGTGAGCTGCCCGACCTTCTGGTTCGTCTCACGCACTGTGAGCTTCTTGCTTTCGAACTGACGGCGGATGCGCTCGGCCACGCCTTTCGCGGCCGCCTGATCCGCCAACGGCAGCACGACGGCAAACTCCTCGCCGCCGTAACGGATGACGGTATCGCCCTCCCGCATGGCCGAGGAAATGACGCGCGAGAACATCTTGATGATCTCGTCGCCCACCTGATGCCCGAAAGCATCGTTCACGCGCTTGAAGTGGTCGATATCGCAAATGACGAGCGAGAGCGGCGTCTTCTTCTCGACGCAGTCGTCGATGGCCTTGCGCATCGTCAGGTCGAACGCGCGCCGATTGCCGACGCCGGTGAGAGGATCCTGCAGAACGTGCTCGCGCGCCTCCCTCAGGCTCGTGCGCAGGTCCTCGACCTGCTTGCGGGCCTCTTCGAGGTTGGCGACGAGGTGATTGCTGTCCCGCCGCATACGCTCGTTCTCGGCCACCAGCAGGCTCACGATGACACGGACCTGCTCGGCCTCGTTCAAGCCCGAGAGGCGCGTCTGCGCATTGGCGAGCGACTTGGCATAGCTCTCCTTGGTGGCGATATGGGCGCGGATCAGCTCCAGCACCTTCGACAGCTCGCGATCGAGCTTGCCCCCGGCCCTCGTCACGTTGTCGTCGGGGGTGGCTGCGGCGGCCGTGGATGCCGCACCCGAGAGGCGGGGCAGGATCCAGAAGACGAGCCCGGCGAGGGCCGCGATGACGGCAAGTGCGATCGCCGCCATGCCCAGGATCGCGAGCGGATTGTAGGTGGTGTAGATCACCGACCCGCCTTCGCCGATCGTGGCGGTCTGCACCGTGCGGAATGCCGTGGAATCGAGATCGGATGTGCCGATCAGCACGCCGATGAGCGTACATACGGCAGCGCCCCCGGTGAGGAGCAGCGCCCGCTGTGCAGAGGTGAGATTGAATGACGTCATAGGGCCTTTGATCGCAAGCAGATCGACTCGCACGATCGCACGGGTCTCGAGCATAGCTTTCGGGACGGACACGGCGGAACGTGGACCTTAGGAGAACCCTTGCGTCCACTCACTGTCCGCATGCAGAATTCTGGGCGCGCCAGTCCTGCCCCGGACGATAGTCACGTAACAAACTAATTGATTCTAGAACCCAGCGGGGCGAAATCGCGGGCGGGAAGACGAGAACCGAGCGCCGGCGCGTCTCGAAAAATCGCTGTCCAGAACGTTTACCTTTCGCGCGCGGTATTTAAGTAGCAAAGGGCTTGCTGGGTTCCGCCAGGTGGCCTTCGACGCACCTTGCCGAAGAGCCGGCGAACGGCCGCACCGGGCTTAGAATTATCTCTTGGAATCATAGCCCGAGGAGCCGGTCGGGCATATGCACCTCGTGGGCCGGCTTGTCCTCGCGCAGCCCCTTGAAGGCGGCATGGCGCAATCGGCGGTCGGTCGTCACGGCGCGATAGGCGATCTGGGCCACCTGTTCGGGCGTGAGCCATACAACACCGCGCCGCTGCAATGCGGTGAGCCGGCCGGCGAACGGGGGGCGGCTCTGGGCCAGAGGGTGAAGCTGGGCGAAGAGATGCCGGGCGGATTGGTGCGTAAAGCCCGTTCCGACGCGCCCGACATAAACCAGGCGTCCCGCGTCGTCATAGGCCCCGAGGGCGAGCGCGCCGATGGCCTGCGGATCGACGGTCGAGACGACATAGCCGCCGATGACGAATTCGTCGGTATGGCTGCATTTGGATTTCAGCCAGTCGCCGCGCCGCCCGGAGCGGTACGGCAGATCGCTGCGCTTCGAAACGAGCCCTTCGAGGCCGAGCCGGCAGGCCTCCGCGAGGAGGGCCGCGCCGTCGCGCACGAAATGCTGGCTGTAGCGCAGGCGCGTCGAGCGCGTGCGCTGCATGAGAACTTCGAGCAGCCCCTTGCGGCCTTCCAGTGGCTCCCTCGTGAGATCGACGCCGTTGAGGAACAGGAGGTCGAAGGCGATGTAGGCGAGGGTGTCGGAGCGGCCCTGCTCGAGCGCGCTGACGAGATCGGCAAAGCTCGTCACGCCATCCTTGCGCTCGGCCACCACCTCGCCGTCGATGAGGGCCGAGCGGACCTTGAGCCGCGCGAGCGCCTTGGCGACGGCTGAGAAGCGATGCGTCCAGTCGAGGCCCGTGCGCGTCAGGAGCGTGACCGACCCGTCCACGATCCGCGCCTCGATGCGATAGCCGTCATATTTGATCTCGTGCACCCATCCCGCGCCGGAGGGGGGAGTCTCGGCGGGCGTGGCGAGGCACGGCGGAACGAACTGAGGGCAGGCACTGCTGGCATCGGACGCGCGGGAGGCGTGGCGCCGTGCGGTCTGCGTCGGGCTGTCGGCGGCTTTTTTCATTGCGACCGCCGGCCCTGAAGGAACTGCGGCGCCCCGACGAGCATTCGCGTAAGAGCGGCGCGGCCGAGATCGTGGCCCGCGCGCCCAGATCCGGAGAACCCCATGGTCAGCACCGCGCTCGTCACGTTCATCCTTCTCGTCATTATCGGCATCGTCGTCGGCCTTGCGTCCAATCGCTACGGCCGGAGTTGGTTCGGCCGCCAGGTCGCGGGGGCAACGGGTGCGGGCGACGTCACCGCGAGCCTGGTCGGGATCTCCGGCTCGTTCATGGGGTTCCACATCGGGGTGATCCTCGGAATTCTGCCGTCCGTGCTGCTCTATGTCGTGGCCATACTCGGCGCGGCGCTGACGCTCTGGCTGTGGCGTGGCCGCTGAGACCGACGCGAGCGGGCTTCATCGTCCGCGCACCAGACGCCGGATCGCGGGAGCGAGCGGACGGGCGGCCGCGGCGTAGTCCGCCCAGGCTTTCGACGTCTTGAGAAGGCGCGGAACGGTCGTGAGCGTGTAGCGCATCGGATCGAGCCCCTTGCGCACCTGGCCCCACGTCAGCGGCATCGAGACGGGCGCGCCGGGCCGCGCCCGCGGCGAGAGCGGAGCCCCGGCGGTCGCCATGCGGTCGTTGCGCAGATAGTCGAGGAAGATCCTGCCGCCTCGTAGGGCCTTGGTCATCGTCGTGAGATAGCGGTCGGGACTGTCGGCCGCCATCATCTCGCAGACGGCGTGGGCGAAGGTTTTGCCCTCGCTCCAGCCCAGGCCTTTGGCCCCGCTGGTGTCGAGCGGCACGACGACATGCAATCCCTTGCCGCCCGTCGACTTGCAGAACGGGACGAGGCCGAGCGCCGTGAGCCGCTGGCGCATCTCGTTGGCGGCGTCCACGACGTCGTCGAAAGCGACATCCGGGGCGGGATCGAGGTCGAAGACGAAGCGCCCCGGCGTGTCGGGCGCGCCCGGCGCGCAATTCCAGGGATGAAACTCGATGGCCGCCGCCTGCGCCATCGCGACGAGGCCCTCCACCGTGTCGATCTGAAGATAGGGCTCGCGATCGCCTTTGATCGTGACGAGCGTCACGAGATCAGACGTCCCGCGCATGGCGTGGCGCTGAAAGAAGCTCTCGGCGCCGATCCCGTCCGGCGCGCGGATGACGGAGCAGGGCCGCCCCGCGATGTGGTCGATCATCCAAGACCCCACCGCATCGAGATAGCGCGCGAGGTCGAGCTTCGTCAGCGCCGGATCGGACTTGGTTTTCGGCCACAGCGCCTTGTCGGGATTGGAGAGGGCGACGCCGCGCACAACATTCGGGCCCGGGTCCGCCGGGGCGGCGCCCGATGCGGAATGCCACACGGCATCGGCTTGGGCGAGGCCGCGCCCGCCCAGCATGAAGGGCTGCGGAGCCTTGCCCTTGCCGGCTGCGATGGCGGACATGCTGCGTCCGGAGGCGACCGAGCGGTCCTTCCGCAGCACAGCTTCGCCGTCGCCCGGTTTGGCATAGGCATCGCGGTGCTTGATCAGCAGCCAGTTGCTGCGCGCGCCGCCCGTGCGGTCGCGCCGCATGCGCACGAGCACCCAGCTTCCCTTGAGCTTCGTGCCGGCGAGCGAGAACTTGAGCTCGCCCTTCGCAAGCGCCTTGGCGGCGGACGCGGTCTCCTCGGGAAGCCAGAAGCCGCGGTCCCACAGCATCACGGTGCCGCCGCCGTATTCGCCTTCGGGGATCGTGCCCTCGAAATCGCCATAGGCGAGGGGATGGTCCTCGACCTCGACGGCGAGACGCTTGTCGGCGGGATCGAGCGAGGGCCCGCGCGTGACGGCCCACGACTTGAAGACGCCATCGACCTCGAGGCGGAGATCGTAATGGAGCCGCGTCGCATCGTGCTTCTGGATGACGAAGCGGGGGTATTCCGCGGTTCGGATCGCCCGACGTCCCGATGGTTCGGCCGTCTTCGCGAAGTCGCGTTTGGCGCGGTAGGTGGAGAGCTTGTTGGTCGAGGATTTGGCCATGCCGCTCCTGGTCCGTCTCCCGGTGCGCGTTCCGGCCCGTCTCGCCGCTTACGCGCGTTTCTTCGTGGTCCGCGACGCCTTCCCCTTGGAGGGAGAGGAGGAGGATCTGCCCGGCGTGCCGCCCCGCCCGGATCCGCCGGCGGGAGCGCCGACGCTGCGCTTGAGCGCCTCCATGAGGTCCACGATGTTTCCGCCCTTGGGCCGATCCTGCTCGTGCGCCACGATCTTGCGGCCCTTGAGCTTGTCCTGGATCAGCGCCTTGAGGGCGGTCTGGTAGTGGTCCTCGAACTTCTCGGGCTTGAACGCAGCGGACTTCTTCTCGATGAGCTGCACGGCGAGATCGATCATCTCCTTGTCGGGCTTCGCGCCCGGGACTTCGTCGAAGAAATGCGCCGGATCGCGCAGCTCCTCGGCATAGCGCAGCATCTCCATGACGAGGCCGTCCTCGAGCGGGGCGATCGCCACCAGCCATTCCCGCCCCGCGATCGTGATCTGCGCGAGGCCGACCTTGCCCGTCTTGCGCAGCGCGTCGCGGATCACGACGTAGCCCTCGCCCGAGAGCGCGTCGGCGGGTGCGATGAAATACGGGCGCTCGAAATAGCGGTAGTCGATGTCCTTCGCGTCGACGAACTGAACGAGGTCGATCGTCTTCTTGCTCTCGAGCTTGACGGCGTCGATGTCCTCGGGGTCGAGCGTGATGTAGGTGTCCTTGTCGACCTCGTAGCCCTTGACGATGTCGGCGCTCTCGATCTTGCCGAGGCCCTGCACGACCTTCTCGTAGTTCACGCGCTTGCCCGAAGGCTTGTGGATCTGGCGGAACGAGATGTCGGCCTTCGATTCGACGGCGTTGTAGATCTCGACGCCGATGGTGACGAGCGAGAGCCGGAGAAAACCTTTCCAATAGGCACGGGCGGATTTGGGCATGACGCGGAACTCAATACGAGGGCTTGAGAGGAGGCTCCCTTTCTGGCGTTCGAGAGGGAGGCGGGCGTCTTACGAGAGCCACGATAGCAACGCGCTGCGGGCCGACAAAGTTCATTCTCCGGGGAAGCGGGGCGATTTGCGGTTAACGGCGCGGCTTATCGGTTTCAGCCGGGTTGACCGCGCGCCCTCCGGTTGCCACGCTCCGCATGCGCCGGAGAGAAGGAAAAGGATCGCCGCATGACCACGCCAGGGAGCGATCGCGAGGGGGCCGAGGCGCAAGGGACGAGCGGAGCGGAGCCCGCGCTGCACCGCGTCATGGGCCCCTGGCTGCTGCTCCTCTTCATCATCGGCGACGTTCTCGGCACCGGCATCTATGCGCTCACCGGCAAGGTCGCGAGCCTCATCGGCGGCGCCGTCTGGCTGCCGTTCCTGATGGCTTTCGCCGTGGCGCTGCTGACCGCCTTCAGCTACCTCGAGCTCGTCACGAAATATCCCCGCGCCGCCGGCGCCGCCCTTTACACGCACCGCGCCTTCGGCGTGCATTTCATCACGTTCCTCGTTGCCTTCGCCGTCATGTCGTCCGGGATCACGTCGGCGTCCACGGCCTCGCGAGCGTTCGCGGCCAACATGAACGATGCGTTCGGCCTCGGTCTCTCCGGCGGCATCGGCATCACCGTCCTCGGCCTTCTCTTCATGAGCCTCGTCGCCGCCATCAACCTGCGTGGCGTCGGCGAGAGCGTGAAGCTCAACGTGGTTCTGACCATGGTCGAGCTGACCGGACTTCTGATCATCATCGCCATCGGGCTTTGGGCGATCGGCAGCGGCGAAGGCGACGTCTCCCGTGCCTTCGTGTTCGAAGCACCCGACGGAGGCAGCCTGCTCTGGGCTTCGATCGCTGCGACCACGCTCGCGTTCTTCGCCATGGTCGGCTTCGAGGACAGCGTGAACATGGCGGAGGAGACCAAGGATCCGACGCGGACGTTCCCGAAGGTCCTCCTGCTCGGTCTTGCCGTGACGGGGCTGATCTACGTGCTGGTCTCGGTCTCGGCGATCACGCTCGTGCCGCCCGCCGAGCTGGCGGAGGGCGAGACGCCGCTCCTCAAGGTCGTCGCCGCCGGCGCGCCGGGCTTTCCCATCGCCGTGTTCGGCTTCATCACCATGTTCGCGGTGGCCAACAGCGCGCTCATCAACATGCTGATGGCGAGCCGGCTCGTCTACGGCATGAGCCGCGAGCACGTGCTGCCGCCGCTGCTCGGCAAAGTACATGCAACGCGGCGGACGCCGTACGTGGCGATCGCATTCACGACGGTGCTGGCGATGCTGCTGATCACGTTCGTGGGCGAGGTGCCGGCTCTCGGCGGGACGACGGCGCTGCTGCTGATCTGCGTCTTCGCTGTGGTGAATGTGGCCGTCCTCATCCTGCGACGGGATTCGGTGGAGCATGCGCATTTCCGCACGCCCACCGCTCTGCCGGTCGCGGGGGCGCTGAGTTGCGCGTTCCTCGCCGGTCCTTGGACGGGGCGCGATCCCGTCCAGTATCAGGTCGCGGGCGTTCTTGTGGCGTTGGGCGTCGCGCTCTGGCTGGTGACGCTCGCCATCGATCGCGCGATCGGCGCATCGCCGGCGGAGCCGCGGGCCGAGGACATCGGCGGACCAGGCCCTCGCAACTGACACCCTCGCAACTGACAGGAGCGCGCGGCAGCGCGGGAACTCATCGCGCCTTCGGGCGTTCCATCATAGCCCTTTCGTCCGCACGCGCCCCCCGCGCGTGAGCGGCGGCGTCAAACGCACGGAACTCGGTTGCACGACGATGGGTCCTCGCTCCTGGCGAGGATGCTCCCATCGACGGCGGCCGCGTCATCGCCCGTATCCGAGGCTGGGGAATACTACGTAGCCGATTGCGAATGTTGACCCCGGAGACACCAGCGCGCAGCATGCAGGCCGATCCCACCACATCCTTGTCCACACCGCGCCGGCTCACTGCCCGGGAGGGTCACGCGATTTCATCGGTCTCCCAACTTTTGCAACGTGTTCTGCCACTTGGCAGCTCACCGGCCGTCCGCTCGTTCCGCATTGTCATCGGGTATGCGCTCGCCGCGGCGGCCATTGCGCTCGCGTCGCTGACGATGCTGGGCCCGCTCGTGTCGTCGTTCGTCGACGACTGGTCGCGCCGCGATGTCGAGCAGCGCGCCGTGCTCGTGTTCAATGCCATTGGCGGACCAATATCCACGATGCTTTCGAGCGGAGAATCCGAGGGCATCATGGAGCTGTTCCAGGGCGTCGCACGCGATCCGCGCATCGTGGCGGTCGGCGTTTGCCGCGCCGGGGATGCGCCCGAGTATGCCACCCAGCTCATGCCCTCCTCGTGCGGGAAGCTCAGCCGCGGCGAGAGCGAGAGGTTCTCGCCGCTCGTCGTGAATGGCCGGCGCATGCTGGTCGGCACCTTTCCGCTCTCCGGTGAGGCGCATGACGGCCATCTCGTCATCATCCAGGACCTGAGCTTCTCGGAGCATCGCGGCCAGGAGGCCCGCACCTACGTCACCCTCATGCTGGGCGGCGTGATCCTGGTCGGCGGTGCGTTCGCGCTGGGCCTCGGGCTCTATCTGATCCGCAACTGGATGCGCAATTTCCGCGAAGCCGTCATCACCGCTGCGTCGCGCAGCAGCACCGTGCAGACTACGAGCGGCTTCAGCCCGATGGACACCGAGGTGCGCCAGCTCTTGCGCGAGCTGGAGATGAGCCAGGTCTCGGTCGACCGCGATCAGGCGATCTGGAGCAAGGCGACTCTGCGCGACATCATGATGGAGCTGCCCGGCGTCGAGGTCCTCGTGGTCGCCAACCGCGAGCCCTACATCCACAATCACATGCCGGACGGCATCGAGATTCAGCGCCCGGCGAGCGGACTCGTCTCGGCCGTGGAGCCGGTGATGCGCGCCTGCGGCGGGACCTGGATTGCGCACGGCAGCGGCACCGCGGACCGCGACACCGTCGATGCCGCCGACCGCATCGGCGTGCCGCCCGAGAATCCCGAATACACGCTCCGGCGCATCTGGATCACGGAGGAGGAGCAGGACGGCTACTACTACGGCCTCGCCAACGAAGGCCTCTGGCCGCTCTGTCATATCGCCTTCACGCGGCCGGTCTTCCGCGAATCCGATTGGCGCATGTACCGCGCCATCAACCAGCGCTTCGCCGATGCCGTGGTGGCGGAGGCCAAGACCGCCTCGCCCATCGTACTGGTGCAAGACTATCACTTCGGCCTGCTGCCGCGCATGGTGCGCGAGCGCCTGCCGGAGGCGACGATCGTCACCTTCTGGCACATTCCCTGGCCGAACTCCGAGACGTTCGGCATCTTTCCCTGGAAAGAGGAGCTCATTCACGGCCTCCTCGGCAGCTCGATCATTGGCTTCCACACGCAGTTCCACTGCAACAACTTCCTCGAGACCGTGGACCGCTTCGTCGAAAGCCGCATCGACCGCGAGCAGGAGTCCGTGACGCTCAAGGGGCACGAGACGCTGATCCGCCCCTATCCCATCTCGATCGACTGGCCGCCCGCGGCCCTCGTCGAGCAGAAGAGCATCGAGGAGTGCCGGCGCACCGTGCGCGAGCGCCTGGGCGTGCCCCTCGACACCAAGCTCGCCGTCGGCATCGAGCGCTTCGACTACACGAAGGGCGTGCTGGACCGCATCCGCG
>JRYH01001953.1_pt1 | contig 11766 bp, 5 predicted proteins | sample 235351 | NCBI WGS metagenome assembly JRYH01 (sample SAMN03074221, study PRJNA261480) | activated sludge metagenome | biome: Wastewater Treatment Plant; feature: Wastewater; material: Activated sludge; isolation source: activated biomass of a wastewater treatment plant treating wastewater... ... | reverse complement strand
ATCGAGCTTCCAGTTCACGCCTACATTGCCCTGGGACTGCGCGCCGATGTCGCTTTCCACGGTGACCCGGGGCAGGACACGCACCTCGATGCCGACCCTGCGGCTTTCCGGCGTGACGCCCTGGTTCATCTTCACGAACACGTCGTCGGTGAGGTACTTGCCGATGGCGAGGCTGGAGCCGCCGAGCGTCTCGCCGGTCTCCACCCCCAGCACGTCGAGCCCGGTGCTCTCGCGCAGCCGGTCGACGACCGAGGGACCGCCGACGCCGGACAGGGTCGCCGCCGTCTGGGCGAGCTGCACCGCCTGGAGCGGGCTCAGCGAGCCTGAGGACGTGCCGAAGAGCAGCCGGGCCAGGATCTCGTCCTGGGGCAGCGCGGGCTCCGAGGTGAGGGCGATGCTCGGCGCCGACGCCGTTCCGGAGACGTTGGCGTGGACGGTCAGCGCCTCCGCCTCGGAATGCGCGCTGAAGGCGAGCTCCGGATCGATCGCGCCGCCGCCGACGAAGCGCACCGATCCTTCGTCGAAACGGAAGTTGCGGCCGAGCAGGTCGAGCGTGCCGCGCACCGTATTGAGCTCGCCGGTGATGTCCGGGGCGTCGGTCGTGCCGCCGATCTGCAGCCGGCCGCGCCATTCGGACTCGAGGCCGCGCCCGCGCAGGAAGGCGCGGCCGGGCACCCTCACCGCCACGTCGAGCGCGAGCGGCGCGCCCGGCGCCGAGGCCTGCTCCGGCCGGTCCGGCGGCTCCCGCCCCGCCGGCCCGTTCACCTCGGTCACCTCCAGGGTCACGATCTCGCCGCCCAGACGCTCGGGAATCCGGAGCTCCGCGGAATCGACCGTCACCGCGCCCGCGATGCGGCCGCCCGACCCGTCGCGGGTGACCGCGACACGGCCGGTCGCCTGCACCGTCGCATCGCGCCGCCGGAGCGCGGTGAAGCGATCGAACGCCGCCTCCACGGCGAGCGGGAAGTCCGCCGCCGGATCGACCTGGACCTCGCCGGACGCGGTCACCCGGCCGCCTTCGCCATCGCCGGCGGTGAGCGAGACGAGACGCACGCGGTCGCTATCCCCGACGATCTCCGCCGTCACGTCGCGCAGCACGGTGCCGGCCGAGGCGCTCTCATAGGCCGCCCTGGTGAGGTCGGCGCGGCCGCCGACGCGCGGATCGGCCAGCGACCCGCTCACCGCCAGGTCGAGATCGAGCTGACCGCTCATCGCGTCGCCGTAGAGGTCGATCACCTTGGGCAGCAGCGCCAGGTCGATCCTGCCGGCGACGCGGCCATCGAGCGGACCGTCCGCGGCGAGCGGCGCCGAGACGCGGGCATCGAGCGCCATCTCGTCCACCCCGCCGAGCTCGGCCGTCGCATCCACCCGGCCGCCGGCGAAGCGCCCCGCGATCTCTCCGGCGAGCGTCACCGTCTCCGCGGGGTCGAGCCCGGCCTCGCGCAGCTCGGCCAGGGTGAGCAGGACCTCGCCGGTCGGCGAGGCCGGATCGCCGCTGAGCCGCGCGCGGCCCGAGGCGCTGCCGTCGATGCCGGCGCCGGCCAGGGCGGCAAAGGGACCGATGGGGATCTCGGCGAGCGTCGCCTCGAACGTCAGGTCGCCCGGCGCCACCCGGGCATCCGCCTCGATCCGCCCGCCGCCGACGCGGGCCTCGAGCCCGGCGATCTCGACCGCCGCGCCACCCCAGGACACCTGCGCCGGCGCGGCGAGGCTCGCCTCGACCGTCCCGACCGCCGCCTCGAGCGCGGCGACCGTCAGCTCCGACCGGTCGAGGGCGAGACGTCCGGCGGCGTCGAGCCGCAGCGCCGGATGCGCCGCGCCGCTGCCCGCGACGGTCCAGCCGAGATCGGACAGCGGTCCCTGTGCCGTCGCCCTCAGCTCATCGAAAACGGCGCCGCCCGCGACGACACCGGCCGCCTCGATCCTGCCGTCGAGCCGCTGTGCGCCGAGCGCATCGGCCAGGTCGAGATCGAGCCGCAGCTCGCGCAGGACCGCCGCCTGCGCCAGGTCGAGATCGCGGCCGCTCACCTGGGCGGTGACACTCTGCCGGCCCCGCTCCGCCCGAAGCGCGACGTCGAGCTCCGCCGCGCCGGCGAGCTCCGTTCCGGCGAGCGCCTGCCACACCGTCAGGTCTCCGATGCGCCCGTCGAGCGCGCCTGTGACGAGGCCGTCGGGGCCGATCGACAGGTCGCCGGCGATCCGCGTGCCGCTGCCCTCCACCTCGAAGCCCTGCAGCCGCACCGCGCCGGACTCTGTCAGGCGGAAAGCGGTCGCGGCGGAGAGCGCCGCCCCGCCCGGCGCCGCGGCGAGGCTCACCCGGCCCTGCGGCCGGCCAGCCAGGCCGTCGAGCGACGCTTCGAGCTTCGGGTCGCCGAGGGCGATGCCGGCGGCGGCCATGCGCGTGCCGTCGATCCGCGCCGTGACCGCAGGATCCGACGCGGGGCCCGTGACATGGCCCTGCAGCGCGAGCCCGCCGGCGAGATCGATGCCGAGCGGGCCGGAGAGCGGCGCGAGATCCGCGGCGGCGGCCTCGACCCGGAGATCGAGCCTGTCGGCGGCGATGCCGGAGACCCGCAGCTCGGCAGCCGCCATGTCGAGCCGGGCGCGATCGATCGCGACGCGTCCGGCTTCGACGGTGGCGGCAGCGACGAGATGCGGCGACGGACCGAGCAGCGCGGCGAGCACCGCATCTTCGGTTGCGAAATCCTCGCCTCGAGCGTCGAGATCGACCGCCAGCAGCGGCAGCGTGGCGTCGCCCTGGAGACGCAGATCGGCATCGAGCGCGCCCGCCATGGGCAGGCCGGCCCGGCCGCCAAGGGGTGAAACATCGTCGAGGTGAAGCCGCGCCCTGACATCGACGTCCCGGCCCTGCGCCGCCACGCGGCCGGTGCCCGAGGCGGAAACGGCGGCGCCGGTGACATCGAGCGCCGCGATGTCGACATCGCCGCGCGACGGATCGACGACGCCGTCCAGCACGACCACGGGCGCGTCCCCGAGCAGCGCGGCGAGCGCGGGATCGAGAGACAGCGCGAATCCCGACGTGGCGACCTGCGCCTCGACGCGCCATCGTGACGGATCCTCGCCGGGTGTGAGGACGCCGGACAGCGCGACGGTTTCGGCCGACAGCTCCGGCGCGCCGAGCTGCGCCAGCGTGCCGTCGAACGCGACCGACGGGGCGGCGAGGCTGCCGGAGGCGCGCGCCGTGAGCCGCAGCGATCCGGCGGAGACCGGATCGGCGAGCCGCGCGACGAGCGCCGCATCGGTCACGGCAAGCTCCGCCGTCGCGGCGATCGCTTCGTCCGACTGATCCAGCCGGCCCTGCAGCCTGGCCTCGACGCCGGAGGCGGACAGATCGGCATGGCCGATCTCGATCAGCTCGCCGGGCGTCCAGCCGACTGCCGCGTCGATGCCGATCGGCCCGGGCTGGAGCTCTCGGAGCTCGTCGCCGGCGAGGTCGCCGGGATCGACCTCGCCGGCGACGGCCAGCTCCACCCGGTCGCCGAGCGCGAGGCGCAGGTCGAGCCCGGCCGCCGCCGCGCCGGCACGCGCCTCGAGCCGGCCCTGCCAGCCGGTCGCCGGCCCCGTCCCGTCGAGCCGCAGCGACACCGGCGGCAGGCCGGGCAGCTCGAGCAGCCGGGCGACGATGCCGCCGGCCGGCTCCTCGATCGACGCGGCGAGGGTGAGCGCGCCATCGGGGCGGTCCTGCGCCAGCTCCAGCGTGGCGCGGCCGGGCGGGCCGTCGAGCCGGACGAGGTCGAGCTCGAGCGCCGCATCCTGCGGCCGCCCGCCGATCTCCGCGCTGCCGAAGACGGCCGCCGCCACGTCCTGGCCGATCAGCCCCGCGCCCAGACGGATCTCGCCAATCGAGAGATCCCGCAGGACGAGCTCGACCGGAAGGCTCGGGATCTCGAGCCGGAAGGGCGCGGCTTCGTCCTCCGGCGGCTCCGGCGCAGCGCCGGCCGGCGCCCGGTGGACCGTCACCTGCCGCGCGGCCAGCCTGTCGATCTCGACGCGGCCGCCGAGCAGCGCGACGGCGCGCCAGTCGAGCGCCAGGGCCTCCGCCTCGAGCCACACGCCCTCGGCATCCGCGATGCGCAGGCTGGACAGGGTGAAATCCGTCGGCACGGCGCCGTCGATCCGGCCGATCGAAACGGCCATGCCGCTGGCCTCGCTCGCGACGTCGGACAGGGTCGCCGCGAGCCAGGTCTTGGCCGGCGCGGTCTGCAGCAGCAGGAGCGCCGCGACGACGATGCAGACCAGTCCGACGACGGCCCCGCCGAGCCACAGCGCCGCGCGGCGGAGAATGGCGCCCGCCGCCATCAGAACGCCTGCCCCAGGCTGACATAGATCTGGAAGTCGTCGTCTTCCTCGCGCGGGTTGAAAGGCAGGGCGACATCGAGACGGATCGGACCGAGATCGGTGAAATAGCGCAGGCCGATGCCGCCGCCCCACAGGATCTCCTCGCCGAAATCCGGAACGACCTCCTCGTAGACGTTGCCGCCCTCGACGAACACCACGCCGCCGATCGTGTCGGTGATCCGGCTGCGCAGCTCCAGCCCGAGCTCGAGCTGCGAGCGGCCGCCCAGCGGGTCGCCGCCGGAATCGAGCGGGCCCAGCATCTGATAGCCGAAGGCGCGGACGGACCCGCCGCCCCCGCCATAGAGCCGCTTGGTCGCCGGGATGTCGGCGTTCTGGTCGCCGACGATCGAGCCCAGGCGCCCCCAGGCCGCGAGGATCAGGCGGCCGTCGTCGGCGAGCGACAGGTAATGCGCGTCCATGAGCCGGGTGACGATGAATTGCGTGCTGTCGCCGAGCAGCGACACGTAGGACGTGAGGCTCGCGGTCAGCCGGTTGCCGCGCGTCGGATCGAACAGGTCGTCGCTGGTGTCGCGGGTGAGCGAGAGGGGCAGGCCGACCAGCGTGAACTCGCTCTTCTCGCCGTTGTCGTCGATGTCGGCATATTCGAGCGACAGGCCGGCGGCGAGAGCGAGGGTCGGCGTGGCGGCGTATTCGAGGCCGACCGAGGCGCCGGCCGTGCGGCTCTCATAGGCGTCGCGGTTCTCGTCGGTGATGTTGGCGGCGGCGAGATAGGTGAAGCGCGGATCGGGCAGCGCCGGCGCGCGCAGATTCGCCTCGAGCCCGTTCACCGTCTGGCCGCCGAGCGCGGCGACATAGAGCCTTTCTCCGCCGTGGAACAGGTTGCGATGCTCCCAGAACAGCTTCGCGCCGAAGCCGTCGCTCGTGGACCAGTTCAGCCCCGCGCCCACCGAGCGATGCTTCGCCTCCGTAACCTGCACGGCCACCGGAAGGTTTCCGTCCTCGTCCACGGCATCGCCGGGTGTGACCGAAACCGTCGTGAACAGCCCGGTTTCGCGCAGTGACTGCCGCGCCTGATCCACCAGGCTGCCGTCATAGGGCGCGCCCTGCGTCCAGGGCAGCCGCGCCGCGACGAACTCGCGCTTCACCGTCTCCAGCCCGTCGAGCGTCACCTCGCCGAACCGCGCCCGCGGGCCGAGATCGACCTCGAGGTTAACGGTGACGCTTCTGTCCGCATGATCGACCACGATGTTCTGGTCGGTGATCCGGGCGAGCGGGTGCGCCTGCCGGGCGAAGGCGGCGAGCAGACGCGCCTGGGACGCGACGATCGGCGCCGCCTCGGCCGGCTGGCCCGGGCCGACGCCGAGATCCTCCTGGCTGACGCGGACGCTGCCGTCGGACAGCGCCGGCGACGGCCCGGTCACGTTGTAGGCGACGAGGCGGTATTGCGGGCCGGCATCGACGCGCAGCTCGACCCGGGCCGGTGCGGCGCCGGTGTCGATCTCGTAGGCGATCGTTCCCGCGTAGTAGCCGAAGGAATCGAGGACGGCGTCGAGATGCTGCAGGTCCGCCTCGGCGCGGCGCCGCAGCGCCGCCTCGGTCGGCGGCGGCCGCTCCGCCTCGGCGATCAGGAGCGAGTTGTTGCGCAGCGCGTCGAGAAGATCCTCGTCGGCCGTTCCGGCGATCGCGACGTCATAGGGAAGCTCGAGCGCCGCCGCCGGGCACGGTACCGCCAGCAGTACCGACAGCAGCGCCGCGCCCAGGTAACCGCGCAGCATCGCGGCTGCCGCATTCTGGCGAGCCCTCATCCGGCAAAGATGGCACGTTCCGCGGTCCAGGCAAAAGCGGCATGGACCGCCGCTTCGATGTCACGCCGGGACCACACGCTCCTCGCGCGGCGTGCGCCCGAAGAACTCGCGGAAGCATTTGGAGAAATGCGAGGCGGAGACGAAGCCGCAGGCGAGCGCCACGTCGAGCACCGACATGTCGGTCTGCAGCAGCAGCAGCCGTGCGCGGTTGAGCCGCAGCTCCAGGTAGTAACGGGTCGGCGTGCGGCCGAGATACTTCCGGAACAGCCGTTCGAGCTGGCGGCTGGAAAGCCCCACCGCATCGGCGAGCCGCGCCCGGGTGATCGGCTCTTCCAGGCTGTCCTCCATGAGCTTGATCACCTTGACCAGCTTCGGATGCCGCACGCCGAGCCGCGCCGGCAGGGCCATGCGCTGATGGTCCCGGGCGCTGCGGATGCGGTCGTGGATGAACTGCTCCGACACCTGCGCGGCCAGGGCATGGCCGTGCTGCAGCGTGATCAGGTGGAGCATCAGATCGAAGGCCGCGATCCCGCCGGAGCAGGTGAATCTGTTCCTGTCGATCTCGAACAGCTCCGACGTGACGTCGAGATTCGGAAAGGCTTCGGTGAAACTCGCCAGGTTCTCCCAATGCAGCGTGCAGCGATAGCCGTCGAGCAGGCCGGCTTTCGCCAGCACATAGGGGCCGAGGGAGATGGCGCCGATGTCGACGCCCTGCCGGTCCAGCCGGCGCAGCCAGCTGAACACCTGCTTGTCGTCGTAGAGATGGGAGTTGAGGCCGGAGCAGACGACCAGGGTCGAGAACGGCGGATGATCCGCAATGCTCGCCTCCGGCACCACGGCGATTCCGTTGCTCGCCGGCACCGGCTTGCCGTCCACCGACAGGATGTGCCAGCGGTACAGCTCGCGGCCGCTCATCCGGTTCGCGCTGCGCAGCGGCTCGATCGCCGAGCTGAACCCCATCAGGGCGAATTGCGGCACGATGAACAGGCCGATCCGCTGGGGAAGGGAGGAAGGGACGCTGCCGAACATGCTATGACCCGGGGGGCCGGCCCTGCCGCCGGCGCGGAGAGGCAGCATAACCCATGGGACTTTCGGGACAAGGCGGTTGGCATGCAGATGAAACACCGCGTCGCCGGCGGCCGGAGGCGGAATGCGCATTCTGATCGCCGCGGTCGGCCGGCTGAAGCCCGGCCCCGAGAAGGAGCTGTTCGAGGCGTATCGCCGGCGCATCGCCTGGCCGATCGCGGTCCGGGAGGTGGAGGCGCGCGGCGCGGCGCCGGCCGAGCTCAAGGCCAGGGAAGCGGAGCTGCTGCTCGGCGCGCTCGCAGGCAGGAGCTCCGGGAAGCGGCCGGGCAGGCCTGCCTCCGGGCGGCGGGTCGTCGTGGCGCTCGACGAGCGCGGCGAGGCGGCGAGCAGCGCCGACTTCGCGCGGCGGATCGGCACCTGGCGCGATCAGGGGGTGGAGGAGATCGCTTTCGCCATCGGCGGAGCCGACGGGCTCGACGGGGGCTTTCGCGGCCGTGCCGACTGGCTGCTCGCGCTCGGCCGGCTGACCTGGCCGCATCTGCTGGTGCGCGCGCTCCTCGCCGAGCAGCTCTACCGCGCCCAGCAGATCCTGGCCGGCCACCCCTATCACCGCGAATGACCCATGGGGACCCTTCCCCGGGGCGGTTCCCGGGGCTACCCCTGCCGCCGTCGATCGACTATCTAAGGGGGGCCGCTCACCCCCAACGCTGCAGGTTCTGATGGCCCAGTCGAAGGCTCCGCGTCCCGTCGTCCTGTGTATCCTGGACGGCTGGGGTTACAGCGACCGGACAGAGGACAACGCGATCGCGCAGGCCCGGACGCCGGTCTGGGACGGTTTCATGCGCGACTGCCCGCATGCCCTGATCGACGCCTCCGAGCTCCATGTCGGGCTGCCCTCGGGGCAGATGGGCAACTCCGAGGTCGGGCACATGAATCTCGGCGCGGGCCGCGTGGTGATGCAGGACCTGCCGCGCATCGACCAGGCCGTGAAATCCGGCCAGCTCGCCGCGAACCCGCATCTGCGGGCGTTCATCGCCAGGCTGAAAGAGAGCGGCGGCACCTGCCACCTGATGGGGCTCATGTCGCCGGGCGGCGTGCATTCCCATCAGGACCACATGGCCGCGCTCGCCCGGATCCTGTCCGAGGCCGGCGTCCCCGTCGCCGTGCACGGCTTCCTCGACGGCCGCGACACGCCCCCGTCGAGCGCGCGCGGATATGTCGCCGCCTTCCGGGACGCGACTGCCGGGCTCGACAGGCTGTCGATCGCCACCATCGGCGGCCGCTACTATGCCATGGACCGGGACAAGCGCTGGGACCGCGTGGCGCTCGCCTATGACGCGCTGGTCGAGGCCAAGGGCCATCGGGCGCCGAGCGCGGATGCGGCGATCGCGGAGGCCTATGCGCGCGGCGAGACCGACGAGTTCGTCAAGCCGACCGTGATCGATGGTTACCGCGGCATGCAGGACGGCGACGGCGTCCTCATGGCCAATTTCCGTGCCGACCGCGTGCGGCAGATGCTGACGGCGCTGCTCGATCCGGCGTTTCCGGGAGAGCCGGACGGCTTCACCCGGCCGCGCGTGGTCGCCTTCGCCGCCGCCGCCGGGATGACGGAATACTCGACCGCGCTCAACCGCTTTCTCGCCGCGCTGTTCCCGCCCGAGCAGCTCGCCGACACGCTGGGCGAGATCGTGTCGAAGGCAGGGCTCGCGCAGCTGCGCATCGCCGAGACGGAGAAGTACGCGCATGTGACGTTCTTCTTCAACGGCGGCGAGGAACGGCTGTTTCCCGGCGAGGAGCGCATCCTGGTGCCCTCGCCGAAGGTCGCGACCTATGACCTGAAGCCGGAGATGTCCGCCTTCGAGGTGACCGACAAGCTGGTCGCCGAGATCGCCGCGGGCAGGTTCGACCTCGTGGTGGTGAACTACGCCAACACGGACATGGTCGGCCATTCCGGCGACCTCGCAGCCGCCGTCAAGGCGGTGGAGACGGTCGATACCTGTCTCGGCCGGCTGCGCGACGCGGTGGTCGAGGCCGGCGGCGCCATGCTGGTCACCGCCGATCACGGCAATGCCGAGACGATGCGCGACGCGGCGACCGGCGAGGCCCAGACCGCCCATACGCTGAACCGCGTGCCGGTGGTCCTGGTGAATCCGCCGGTGCCGGCCGAGCTCGTCGACGGGCGGCTGGCGGACGTGGCGCCCACCGTGCTGAGCCTGCTGAAGCTTCCTCAGCCGGCGGCGATGACCGGACGGTCGCTCATCCGCGCCGCCGCGCCGGCCGACCGCAAGACGCGTGTTCCGGCCTGAGCGTCCATGACTGCGCGCCGGAGCCGGCGCCGCATCGCCGTCCTGTCCGCGACGGCGATGCTGCTGGCCGTCTCCGCCGTCCACGGCAAGGAGGATGGCCAGGCGGACGAGCCCGACGCCGCGCGGCTCGACGAGATCGAGCGCAGCCTCCAGCGGGAAGGCGAGCGCGCCGAGACCCTCGCGAAGGAGTCGAAATCCCTGGCCGGCGAGGTCGAGCGCCTGCAGGGCGAGCTGATCGCCGCGGCCAAGGCGGCCCAGGACCGCGAGGAGGAGATGTCGGAGCTCGAGGCGACGCTCGAGACTCTGGAGGACGCCGCCGCGGAGCGCGAAGCCGAGCTCGCCGAAAGGCGCGGACAGCTCACCGACATCGTGGGCGCCCTTCAGCGCCTGGCGCTGCAGCCGCCCGAGGCGTTGCTCCTCGGCCCGGCGAAGCCGCTCGACACCGTGCGCGGCGCGACGCTGCTGGGCGTCGCCCTGCCGGCGGTCGAAGGCCGCGCCCGCGCCCTGAAGGCCGAGCTCGATTCCTTGCGCGAGCTGCGCGACGAGATCGATACGCGGCAGCGCGCGCTCGCCGATGCGGCGGCGGCGCTATCGTCCGAGCGCGAGCGCCTGGCGTCCCTGCTCGAGGAGAAGCGGCAGCTCCAGGCGGAAACCGAGGACGAGCGCAAGGGCGCGGAGCTGCGCATGGCGGCGCTCGGCCGCGAGGCCGCCGACCTCAAGGAGCTCATGGCCCGGATCGCGGTCGTCCCGCCCCCGGTGCCGGGACCCAAGCCGGCGCCGCCGGACGCGCCCCGGGCCCAGGGCACGCCTCAGGCCGAGGAACCGCCCGCCCGGGCGGAGCCGGCCGCCCTGCAGCCACTCGCCCGGCCGCCCGCCATCCGCCAGTTCCCGGCGGAACAGGCGAGCCTGACGATGCCCGCCAGGGGAGAGATCACCGGCCGCTACGGCGAGACCGCGGAAAACGGGCAGACCAGCAAGGGCGTGCTCATCTCGACCCGGCCCTATGCCCAAATTGTTGCCCCATTCGACGGTCAGGTTATGTTTCGAGGACCCTTCCGCGGCTATGGCGAAATCTTGATCCTGGAACATGCCGGTGGATATCATACCCTCCTCGCCGGTCTAGGCCGGACCGATGCGATCGTCGGACAATGGCTGCTTGCGGGGGAGCCGGTGGGCATCATGGGGGCCACCGGAGGTGGCAACCCTGAGCTCTATCTGGAGCTGCGGCGCGATGGCCAGCCGATCAATCCGCTGCCGTGGCTAGCCGTCAGCCACAGCGATACCGAATGAGGAGCCGATGCGCAATTTTCGCCTGCTGGGCAGACTGACCGCCGCCGTCGTTCTGCTCTCTCCTCTGGCAGCCACGGCGCAGAGCACCTCGGAGACCTATCGCCAGCTCAACCTGTTCGGCGATGTCTTCGAGCGGGTGCGCGCCGACTATGTCGAGGAGGTCACCGACGAGGAGCTGATCAAGAACGCGATCAATGGCATGTTGACCGCGCTCGACCCGCATTCCAGCTATCTCGATCCCGACAATTACCAGGAGATGCAGGTCCAGACCCGCGGCGAGTTCGGCGGGCTCGGCATCGAGGTCACGATGGAGAACGGCCTGGTCAAGGTCGTGTCGCCCTTCGACGGTACGCCTGCGGCCCGGGCCGGCATCCAGACGGGCGACTACATCACCCATCTGGACGGCGAGGCGGTGATGGGCCTCACCTTGTCCGATGCCGTCGACAAGATGCGCGGACCGGTCGACACGGACATCGTGCTGACCATCCAGCGCGCGAACCAGGAGCCGTTCGACGTCACGCTCACCCGCGCGATCATCACCATCCAGTCGGTGCGCTCGCGCCTGCATGACGACATCGGCTACATCCGCATCACGAATTTCAGCGAGCAGACCGAAAGCGGCATGCTGAACGCGATCGAGCAGCTCCGCAGCGAGGCCGGCGACAAGCTGCATGGGATTGTGCTCGACCTCCGGAACAACCCGGGCGGGCTGCTCGACCAGGCGATCGCCGTTTCGGACGCCTTCCTGGAGAAGGGCGAGATCGTCTCCACCCGCGGCCGCCACAGCGACCAGGCCCAGCGCTACAACGCGAAGGACGGCGACGTCATCGACGGGATGCCGATGGTGGTGCTGATCAACGGCGGCTCCGCCTCTGCGTCGGAGATCGTGGCCGGCGCCCTGCAGGACCATCACCGCGCGCTGCTTCTCGGCACGAAGAGCTTCGGCAAGGGCTCCGTGCAGACCATCATCCCGCTGCCCGGCCACGGCGCCATCCGCCTGACCACGGCGCGCTACTACA
>JRYH01000062.1_pt1 | contig 11770 bp, 12 predicted proteins | sample 235351 | NCBI WGS metagenome assembly JRYH01 (sample SAMN03074221, study PRJNA261480) | activated sludge metagenome | biome: Wastewater Treatment Plant; feature: Wastewater; material: Activated sludge; isolation source: activated biomass of a wastewater treatment plant treating wastewater... ... | reverse complement strand
CGGTGGTCGCGCCGATGAAGGTGAACAGGCCGCTCTCGACGTGCGGCAGGAAGGCATCCTGCTGCGCCTTGTTGAAGCGGTGGACCTCGTCCACGAAGAGGATGGTGCGGCGGCCGGCCGCCCGCTGCTGCTCCGCCACCGCGACGGCCTCGCGGATCTCCTTCACGCCGCCCAGCACCGCGGAGATCGCGATGAAGTGCGAGTCGAAGGCGTCGGCCATCAGGCGCGCCAGCGTGGTCTTGCCCACGCCTGGCGGTCCCCAGAAAATCATCGAGTGAGGCTTGCCGGCCTCGAAAGCCACCCGCAGCGGCTTGCCCGGGCCGAGCAGGTGGCGCTGGCCGATCACCTCGTCGATCGTGCGCGGGCGCAGCCGCTCGGCGAGCGGCACGGCAGCCATGTCGCGGCCATTCCCGCTGCCCTCGTCGGCAGTCGAGCCGGCCGAGGTTGGCGCGCCCTCGCGGGGCGCCGATCGCCCTGCCGGGACGCCGAACAGGTCGGGTTCGGCGCCGCTCATTGGCTTCGCTCTCTCAAGATGCGCCCCTGCCTCAGGCCGCCTTCGCCGCCTGCGCGGCCTGGCCAGCCTGCGCACGCGCGGCGCCGCCGGCGCGGAAGGCGCCCGCGATCATCAGGACCTGCGCGATCGCGATGCCGATCCAGACCCCGGCCGGCGCGCCCTTGTCCAGCATGAAGCCGAAGATGGGCGGAGCGATCGACATGCCCAGGTCCAGCCCCGAATAGACGACGCCGTAGACCCGGCCGGTGGCGCCGGGCGGCGCCGCGCGCCGGATCAGCAGGTCGCGCGAGGGATTGGCCACGCCCGCCGCGAAGCCCATCAGCGCGAATGGCACCGGCATCGCGGCGCCCGGCCAGGGCACGAAGGGCAAGGTGACCGCGACCAGCGCCGCCAGGCCGAAGGCCATCGCGATCGTGCGCTCGGCCCGCGAAGGGTCGGTCGCCACGAAGCCGCCGGCGATCATCCCCGTGGCGCTCGACAGCATGTAGGCGGTCAGGCAGACGGCCACCACGCCGAGCGGCACCTCGTGCAGCAGTCGCGCCGATTCGGGGCCGAAGCTCTGCACGCCGCCCAGCGCGAAGGCGCTCGCGAAGAAGAAGGCGAAGCTGAACCACACCGCCGGCAGGCGCATGAAGTCGAGCGGGCTCGGCCCGGCAGCGACGGCCTGCCGGCTGCGGGTCGCCGCGGACCCGGCCGCCGGCGCCGCCGCCTCGGCCACTCGATGGACCGCGACGACGAGCAGGTCGCGGCGCAGCGTCACTGCGGCGAGCATTGCCGCGGCGAGCAAGGCAGCGCCGAAGAAGGCGCCTTGCCAGCCCGCGAGTTGCGCGATGCCCACCATGAAGACCGGTGCCAGCGCCCAGCCCAGGCTGCCGGCCACCCCGTGCATGGCGTAGGCATGGCCCAGTCGCGGCGTGGCCACCCTGGCGTTCAGGATCGAGTAGTCGACCGGATGGAAAGGCGCATTGCCCAGGCCGATGAGCACCGCCCCGGCCACCAGCCATTCCCAGGACGAGGCGAGCCCGATCAGCGTGGCGCCGCCTGCGAACAGCGCCAGCGCAGCCTGCATGACCGGTGCCGGGCCGACCCGGTCGACGAGAAAGCCCGCCAGGGCCTGGCCGATGCCCGACACGGTGAACAGCACCGTCATCAGCAGGCCCAGCTCGGCATAGCTCAGGCCGAAGGCCTCGCGCAGCCAGGGAAACATCGGCGGCAGCACCAGGTGGAAGAAGTGCGAAACGCCGTGCGCCGACGAGACCAGCGCGATCACGCCGGCGTCGCCGCGCGTGCCGTGCCCGAGGGTGGCCGTGGTCATGCGGGCGTTCCCGGTGTTGCGCGCGGCAGTCGGGCGCTCAGCGCGACGCGCCGCGCGGCAGCACCGGCCAGACCGCCTCGACCGCGTTGCCGCGATAGGCGACGATCCAGTCGTGCAGGTTGACCGTCGGGTCGCAGTGCCCCGGATCCAGGATGACCCTCTGGCCCAGCGCCAGCGGCGCGGCGCCTTCCAGCGGCTGGATCACCGTGTGCTCGTCGGACAGCCCGATCACCTTCCAGCGCGGATCGCGCATCGCGGGCAGGCCGGAGTCGACCGCGAAGCTCTTCAGGCCGCCGTCGAGCACCGCATGCGAGGCGCGCCGGCTGATCACCGTGGTCATCACGCCCAGCGCCTGGCGCAGCCGCGGCGCGGCCGGATCCACCGCGTTGGCCCGGTAGTCGAGATCCATCAGCGCGTAGGAGCCCGCCTGCAGCTCGGTCCAGACGCCGGCGCCGGCCTCGTTCGGAAAGCTGCCGGTGCCGCCGCCGCTGATCTCGTTCACCGGGTGGCCGGCCTGCTCGAGCGCGGCCCGGAACTCGCGGGCCACCGCCGCCGCGCGGGCGACCGCCTCGGCCCGCTCGCCGGCGCCTCGCAGGTGCTGCGCCCGGCCGTGATAGGCCTGCAGGCCGCGCAGCGCGAGATGCGGGGCGGCCCGGTCGATCGCCTCGGCAATGGCCAGCGCCTGCGCGGGGGCCACCACGCCGCAACGCTGCTGGCCGACGTCGACCTCGATCAGCACTTCGAGCCGGCTGCCGGCGCTCGCGCAGGCGGCAGCGAGACGCTCGACCTGCAACGGGTCGTCGACGCAGGTCGCGATCCGCATGCCGGGCAGCGTGGCAAGGCAGGCCAGGCGCAGGCACTTGTCGGGGGAAACGATCTCGTTGGTGACGAGGATGTCGCGCACCCCGGCGGCGGCGAAGCCCTCGGCCTCGCCTACCTTCTGCACGCAGAGGCCGATCGCGCCCGCCGCGATCTGCCGCAGCGCCAGCCGCGGGCAGCGATGCGCCTTGCCGTGCGCGCGCACCGCCAGGCCGGCGACGGCCGCCTGCGCGTGCAGCGCGGCCACATTGGCGTCCGAGGCATCGAGGTCGAGCAGCAGCGCCGGCGTGTCGACGGCGTCGAGCGGGTAGCCCGGGCGGGCCGGCGGCGCGAGCAAGGGGCCCGGGGCGGGATGCCCGGCGATGGTCGGGTTCGTGTCGGTCGGGTTCGTCATTTCTGCTCGATCACGTCGGCGCCGGCGGGCGGTGCGAAGCGGAACAGCGAGGCGGCGAGCTCGGGATTGCGCTGGATTCCGTCGAAGGCGAAGACCGAGGTGCGACCGAAGGCGTCGCGCACCTCCATGACGGCCGGCAGGCCGTCGCGCAGGCCGATCGCGATCCGGTCGAAGCCCTGGTCGGTCTGCTTTGGCAGGGCCTCGACCCATTCCAGGCCGTCGCGCTCGCCCTGCTCGGACAGCGTGAAGGCCTTCTCCAGGTCGCTCGAGCCGAACAGCAGCGCCGCTGGCGTGGAACCGACCGCCGCGCCGATCTTCTGGATCGTGACCTGGTTGAGGTCCTTGTCGTGGAACCAGAGCCGCTCGCCGTCGGCCACCATGAGCTGCTCGAAGGGCTTGCGCACCTCCCAGCGGAACTTGCCCGGCCGGGCGAAGGCGAACACGCCCTGCGTGGACTCCAGCGTCTGGCCGTTGGCGCGCAGCACTTTCTGGGTGAACTCGCCCTGGGCGCTGCGGGTCTCGGTCAGGAAGGCGCGCAGCTGGTCGAGCCCGGCGGCGAAGGACGGCGCCGCGGCGAGCGCCTGCATCGCGAGAGCGAGGACGGACGCGGCGAGGACGGTCGCGAAGCTCCCGCGACGCCGGACATGCGGGCGCGAGGCGGGCATCGGAGCAGTGATCTGGGTCATGGCCGAGAAATTAGCATGCCGCGGCCCGCCGCCCGGCGAGCGATACGCGGCATGCGAAAGATTCACAGCCGCTTACGCGAATACGCTAGTCCTCGCCCTTCTGCTGCGGCACCAGCAGTTCCCGGTTGCCGTTGGTGGCCATGGCGGACACCAGCCCGGACTTCTCCATCTGCTCGAGCAGGCGCGCGGCGCGGTTGTAGCCGATGCGCAGGTGGCGCTGCACCAGCGAGATCGACGCCCGCTTGTGCTTGACGACGACGGCCACCGCCTGGTCGTACATCGGGTCGGCCTCGCCGTCGACGCCGGCCTCGGCCAGCGTCTGCGACAGCCCGCCGAAGCCGACCGCGCTGCCCGGGTCGGCTTCTTCCGGCACCCCGCCCTCGAGGATGCCTTCGATGTACTGCGGCTCGCCGCCCAGCTCGCGCCAGTGCTGGACCACCGCGTGGACTTCGTCGTCGGCCACGTAGGCGCCGTGCACCCGCATCGGCAGGCCGTTGCCCGGCGGCATGTAGAGCATGTCGCCCTGCCCCAGCAGCGATTCGGCACCCATCTGGTCCAGGATGGTGCGCGAGTCGATCTTGCTCGACACCTGGAAGGCGATGCGGGTCGGGATGTTGGCCTTGATCAGGCCGGTGATCACGTCGACCGACGGCCGCTGCGTGGCCAGGATCAGGTGGATGCCGGCCGCGCGCGCCTTCTGCGCGAGACGCGCGATCAGCTCCTCGACCTTCTTGCCGACGACCATCATCAGGTCGGCCAGCTCGTCGATGACGACNNCGCTCCATCTCGGCCACGCACCAGTTCAGCGCGTTGCCGGCGTGGCGCATGTCGGTGACCACCGGCGCGAGCAGGTGCGGGATGCCCTCGTAGGTGCTCATCTCGAGCATCTTGGGGTCGATCAGGATCAGCCGCACCTGGCTCGGGTCGGCCTTGTAGAGCAGCGACAGCAGCATCGCGTTGATGCCCACCGACTTGCCCGAGCCGGTGGTGCCGGCCACCAGCAGGTGCGGCATCTTGGCCAGGTCGGCCACCACCGCGTTGCCGGCGATGTCCTTGCCCAGCGCCAGCGTGAGCGGCGAGGCGCTGTTCGCGTAGACCTGCGAGCCGAGGATCTCGGACAGGCGAACCGTCTGGCGGCGCGCGTTCGGCAGCTCGAGGCCCATCAGGTTCTTGCCGGGGATGGTCTCGACCACCCGGATCGACACCAGCGACAGCGCGCGGGCCAGGTCCTTGGACAGGTTGACGATCTGGCTGCCCTTCACGCCGGTGGCCGGCTCGATCTCGTAGCGCGTGATGACCGGCCCGGGCTGCGCGGCGACCACGTTGGCCGCCACGTTGAAGTCGGAAAGCTTCTTCTCGATCAGCCGCGACGTGTACTCGAGGGTCTCGGCCGACACGGTCTCCTGCTGCGCCGGCGGCTCGTCGAGCAGCGACAGCGGCGGCAGCTCGGTGTCGGCCGGCAGGTCCATGAACAGCGTGGACTGGCGCTCGGCCACTGCCCGCTCGGAAGGCTGGATCCGCGCCACGGGCGGTTCGATCCGGATCGGCGCCGGGTCTTCTTCGAAGATCTTGCGCTTTTCCTGGACCTGCTCCTCGCGCACGCTGGCCGCCGCCTCGCCGATGCGCCGGTCCTTGCGCGCCGAGACCGCCTGCACCGCGCGCAGGGCCAGCCACTCGATCGCGGTGCCGACCCGCTCGAAGATCGCGAGCCAGGACCAGCCCGACCACAGGCTGAAGCCGGCGGCGATCAGGCCGAGCAGCGCCAGCGTGCCGCCCACCGCGCCCAGCGCGTCGAGAAGCGGCGTGGCCACGATGCTGCCGAGCACGCCGCCCGGCGCGAACGGCAGCTCGGCGCCGATGCTGTGCAGCCGGGCGGATTCGAGGGCCACGCAGCCGACCATCAGCATCGCGAAGCCGAGCCAGCGCTCCCAGGCGAAGCGGCTGCCGGGCAGCGGCTCGTCGGGCTTCTGCGCGCGCTTCTTCGGGGCTTCGGCCTCGCGGGCCGCGGCGCGCAGCCGGGCCATGCCGCGCACGACCGACACGCCCATCGCGCCCGCCAGCAGGTAGGCGCTGAGCCCGAACAGGTAGAGCAGCAGGTCGGCGAACCAGGCGCCCACCCTGCCCCCGGCGTTCTGGACGATGCGATCGGGCGCGGCGTGCGACCAGCCCGGATCGGCCGGGTGATAGGTGGCGAGGATCAGCAGCAGGAACAGCGCGAGCACCGCCAGCGCGAGCCAGCGGGCTTCCTGCACCAGGCGAAGCGCCCTTTCGGGCAGCACGAAGGCCGAGGCGCGGGACGCGCCATTGGAGAGCGTGGAACTACGGGACATCGACGATCAGTGGGTGTAGGAGCCGAGCTTCTCGCGCAGCAGCATCCGCCCTTCGGGCAAGGGCACGACGAAGCCCTCGGTCTCGAGCCCCTTCATGACCCGCGACACCATCTCGCGCGAGGCGCCGATCATCTTGGCGATCTCCTGGCGAGGCAGGCGGTTGCGAACGATCCGCTCGCCGTTGATGTCCTCGGAGAAGTCGAGCAGCACCCGGGCGACGCGGCCGTAGACGTCGAGCAGCGCCAGCGTCTCGATCTTCCGGTCGGCCTCGCGCAGCCGGCCGACCAGCTGGCGCATGACCGCCATGCTGACCTCGGGACTCTCGGCGAGCAGCTTGCGGAAGCTGGCCTTCTCGATGGCCATGAACTCGCAGGGCTCGAGCGTGATCACGCTGGCCGAGCGCGGCGCGTCGTCGATCATGCTCATTTCGCCGAACCAGTCGCCGGAGCCCAGCACCGCGAGGATGACCTCCTTGCCCTCCGTGTCGGAACGCTGGACCTTCGCCCGGCCCGACAGCAGGATGTACAGCGACTGCGACGGCTCGCCTTCGGCGACGATCGTGCGACCGCGCGGAAAGCTGCGGCGAGCGCTGCCCGCCGCCAGGGCGTCGAGCTGCTGCTCGCTCAGCGTGGCCAGCAACGGAATCCGTCGCAGGAAAAGCTTGTTTTCTTCCTGACGCATACCCACCTCGGATTGCAGGGCTCGACCGCCGTCTCGGCGGCCGGAATCCCTATAATTCTGCCCTAGTCGTGCCGAATTTAACAAAGCGCTCAAAAAACGACCCGCTAAGCCGATGATTTTTTGAGTTTTTCGCAACGCAGCCCGCCGCCGAACCGACGAACGGTCCGGCCGGGACGAACCAGGCCTCCCCGATCATGTCCGTACCCCGTCACGCCCGCCTCCTGATCCTCGGCTCCGGCCCCGCCGGCTACACCGCCGCGGTCTATGCCGCCCGCGCCAACCTGAATCCGGTGCTGATCACCGGCCTGGCCCAGGGCGGGCAGCTGATGACGACCACCGACGTCGACAACTGGCCGGCCGATGCCGACGGCGTGCAGGGGCCGGACCTGATGGCGCGCTTCCAGAAGCACGCCGAGCGCTTCGGCACCGAGATGATCTTCGACCACATCCACACGGTGAAGCTCGACGAGCGTCCGCTGCGGCTGATCGGCGATGCCGGCGAGTACACCTGCGATGCGCTGATCGTCGCCACCGGCGCGTCGGCCAAGTACCTGGGCCTGCCCTCGGAGCAGGCCTTCATGGGCAAGGGCGTGTCGGCCTGCGCCACCTGCGACGGCTTCTTCTACCGCAACCAGGACGTCTGCGTGATCGGCGGCGGCAACACCGCGGTCGAGGAGGCGCTCTACCTGACCAACATCGCCCGCAAGGTCACGGTGATCCATCGCCGCGACAAGTTCCGCGCCGAGCCCATCCTGATCGACAAGCTGATGGACAAGGTGCGCGAGGGCAAGGCCGAGGTGCGCTGGTTCCACGAGCTCGACGAGGTGCTCGGCGACGCGACCGGCGTGACCGGCGTGCGGATCCGCGACAACCGCAGCGGCGAGACCGCCGACCTGCCGCTGACCGGCGTGTTCGTGGCGATCGGCCATTCGCCGAACACCGAGCTGTTCGCCGGCCAGCTGGAAATGGCCAACGGCTACATCGTCACGAAGAGCGGGCTCGACGGCCAGGCCACCGCGACCAGCGTGCCCGGCGTGTTCGCCGCCGGCGACGTGCAGGACCACGTCTATCGGCAGGCGATCACCAGCGCGGCCACCGGCTGCATGGCCGCGCTCGACGCGCAGCGCTACCTCGAGGCCCAGCCCGGCCACTGAGGCCGGCTTCGGGCGCACGACCTCGTCTCGACCGCGGAGCCCGTCGCGATGAGCCGCCGCGCGCGCGATGGGCGCCGGAATGCGCCGCTCGAGGGCCTGGAGGCGCTCGCCGGCCTGCGCGAATCGCTGGCCGAGCAGGCGCGGCGGGCGCGCCAGGCCGAGAAGCAGGCGCGCGAGGCCGCCCAACGCGCGGAGCGTGAAGCCAACCTGTTTCGCGCCGAGATGGCCGGCGCGACACCGCTGCGCGCCAGCGGGCGCGTCGAGCTCCGCCCCGCGGCGCCGCCGGCGCTGCCGGTCCAGCGCATGCGCGACGAGCAGGCGGTGCTCGAGGAGTCCCTGTCGGACGAGATCGACATCGAGCGCTACCTCGACACCGACGAGACGCTGTCCTGGCGCCGCGCCGGCATCGGGCCCGACGTGGTGCGCCGGCTGCGCCGCGGCGAGTGGGTGGTGCGCATGCAGGTCGACCTGCACGGCCTGCGGGTCGACGAAGCGCGCGAAGCGCTGGTCGGCTTCCTGGCGCAGGCGGTGCGCGACGAGATCCGCTGCGTGCGGATCATCCACGGCAAGGGACTGGGCTCGATCGGCAAGGAGCCGGTGCTCAAGCGCAAGGTGCCGCGCTGGCTGGTCCAGCGCGAAGAGGTGCTGGCCTTCTGCGAGGCGCGCCCCAACGACGGCGGCAGCGGCGCGATGATCGTGCTGCTGCGGGTCCAGTGATCTCCGAGCTGCTGCCGCCCGGCATGGCGCCATGGCTGCCCGAGCTCGCGCTCGCGGCCGCGCTGGCCTGGGGCGCCGGCATCCGGCTCTACGCCGTGGTCTTCCTGTTCGGCCTCGCGCACAAGCTCGGCTGGTGGGAGCTGCCGACGCATCTGGAGGTGCTCGCCCACCCGCTGGTCCTGGGTGCGGCGGCCTTCATGGCGGCGGTCGAGCTCTTCGCCGACAAGCTGCCGCTGCTCGACAGCTTGTGGGACGGCCTGCACACCTTCGTGCGGATCCCGGCCGGCGCGGCGCTGGCGGCCGCGGTGTTCGGCGACTCGGGGGCCGCGATCGCGGTGGCGGCCGCGCTGCTGGGCGGCACGCTGACCGCCACGACCCACCTGGCGAAGTCGGGCACGCGGGCGGCGGTCAACACCTCTCCCGAGCCCTTCTCGAACCTGTTGGTGTCCTCGGCGGAAGACCTGCTGGTGCCGCTGGGCGCCTGGCTGGCGGTCAGCTGGCCGCTGGTCTTCCTCGGGCTGCTGCTGGTCTTCGTGGTGCTCGCGGCGCTGGCGATCCGCCTGCTGCTGCGGGGCCTGCGCCGCCTGACCCGCCGCGCCGCGCCGGGCGAACCGGGCGCACTGGGCGGCCCGGGTCTGTGAAGAGGCCCCGGGCGGGCGCGATTCAGATCGCGCTGTCGCCGGTCTCGCCGGTGCGGATCCGGATCACCTGCTCGACCTCGCTCACGAAGATCTTGCCGTCGCCGATGCGGCCGGTGCGCGCGGCCTTGGTGATCGCCTCGATCGCCTGCTCGGCCTGATCGTCGTTGAGCACGACCTCGACCTTGATCTTCGGCAGGAAGTCGACGACGTACTCCGCGCCCCGGTAGAGCTCGGTGTGGCCCTTCTGGCGGCCGAAGCCCTTGACTTCGGTGACGGTCAGGCCCGAGACGCCCACTTCGGCCAGCGCTTCGCGCACCTCGTCGAGCTTGAACGGCTTGATGATCGCGGTGATCTGTTTCATGAGTTCTCCGGAAAGTCCTGTCAGTCCCTGAATTTCGAGGTGATCGGGTAGCGCCAGTCGCGGCCGAAGGCGCGATGCGTGACCCGGATGCCCACCGGCGCCTGCCGGCGCTTGTACTCGTTGGCCTGGATCAGGCGCACCACGCGTGCCACCGCATCGGCCGGGTGCCCTGCCGCGACGATCTCGTCGACGCTGCGGTCTTCCTCCATGTAAAGGCGAACGATGGCGTCCAGCGTTTCGTAGGGCGGCAGCGAGTCCTGGTCGGTCTGGCCGGGCTTGAGCTCGGCCGAAGGCGGGCGGGTGATGATCCGGTCGGGAATCACGTCGGACACCGTGTTGCGCCACCGGCAGAGCCGCCAGACCAGCGTCTTGGCGATGTCCTTGATGACCGCGAAGCCGCCGGCCATGTCGCCGTACAGCGTGGCGTAGCCGACCGCCATCTCGCTCTTGTTGCCGGTGGTCAGCACGATGGAGCCGAACTTGTTCGACAGGGCCATCAGCAGCATGCCGCGGATCCGCGCCTGCAGGTTCTCCTCGGTCGTGTCCTCGGGCAGGCCGCGGAACTCGCCGGCCAGCGTGGCGCGAAAGGCGTCGAAGCAGGCGCCGATCGGCAGCTCGTCGTAGCGCACGCCCAGCCGCTCGGCCATGTCGCGGGCGTCGAGCCAGGAGATCTCGGCGGTGTACGGCGAGGGCATCATCACCGCGCGCACCTTGTCGGCGCCGAGCGCGTCGACCGCGATGGCCAGGACCAGCGCCGAATCGACCCCGCCCGACAGCCCGACGATCGCGCCGGGGAAGCCGTTCTTGCCGATGTAGTCGCGCACGCCGAGCACCAGCGCCGCGTAGACCTGCGCCTCGGGCGGCGGCGACTCGGGAATGGCCTGGCGCACGAAGTCGACGCGGCCGTCCGCACCGGCCTGCAGCTCGACCACCAGCAGGTCGCTCTCGAAGGCCTTGCCCTGCGCGGCCAGCGCACCCGAGGCGTCGAGCGCGAAGGACAGGCCGTCGAAGACGAGCTCGTCCTGTCCGCCCACCTGGTTGGCAGCGAGCATCGGCATGCCCAGGGCGCTCACGTTGGCGCGCGCGGTGTCCAGCCGCGTGTGCTGCTTGCCCAGGTGATAGGGCGAGGCGTTGAGCACCAGCAGCGCCTGCGCGCCGATCTCGTGCAGCGCGCGGGGCGGCACGGGGAACCAGAAGTCCTCGCAGACCGCCACGCCCAGCCGCATGCCGTCGACGTCGAAGACGAAGGCTTCCTCGCCGCGCGCGAAGTAGCGCGCCTCGTCGAACACCGCGTAGTTGGGCAGCTCGCGCTTGCGGCAGACGCCTACCACCCGGCCGCGGTGCAGCAGCGATGCGGCATTGAAGCGGCGCCGGGCGGCCCCCTGCCCTTCGACGACCGGGTGGCCGACCAGCAGGAACAGGTCGAGCGGCGCCGTGGCTTCGCGGATGCGATCGAGCGCCTCGTCGCTGCGGCGCTGGAAGGCGTCTCGCAGCAGGAGATCCTCGGGCGGATAGCCGGTGAGCGAGAGTTCCGGCGTGACCAGTACCCGCACGCCGAGGTCGGCTGCCTGCCGAGCAGCGCCGATAATGCGGTCGGCGTTGCCCGGGAAATCACCGACGGTCTGGTTCAGCTGGGCAGCGGCGATTCGCATGGAGGATTGGGAGTGTCCGTAGCCGACGATTATCGCATGCGACTGGTGGACGACCTGGCGACAGTCGCGTCCGCCGACTGGAATGCGCTGGCGGCTGCGTCCGGCTCAGGACGGGCGCAGCCCTTCCTGCGGCACGAATTCCTGCACGCGATGGAGGCAAGCGGATGCGTCGGCGCGGGCACCGGCTGGCTGCCTCGCCATCTGCTGCTCGAGGACGCCCGGGGCCGGCTGCGCGCGGCCGTGCCGCTCTACCTGAAGAGCCACTCCTACGGCGAGTACGTGTTCGACTGGGCCTGGGCCGATGCGTACCAGCGCCATGGCAAGCGCTATTACCCCAAGCTGCTGTCGGCGGTGCCCTTCACGCCGGTGACCGGCTCGCGGCTGCTGGCCGCGGACGACCGCGCGCGCGAGGCGGCGGCCCGCGCCTTGATGCGCCTGGCCGCGGAAAGCGGGCTGTCCTCCCTGCACGTGCTCTTCCCGACCGAGTCCGAGGCGGCCCTGCTCGA
>JRYH01003770.1_pt1 | contig 11772 bp, 12 predicted proteins | sample 235351 | NCBI WGS metagenome assembly JRYH01 (sample SAMN03074221, study PRJNA261480) | activated sludge metagenome | biome: Wastewater Treatment Plant; feature: Wastewater; material: Activated sludge; isolation source: activated biomass of a wastewater treatment plant treating wastewater... ... | reverse complement strand
GGCCGCGTCGGCCAGCAGATCCGCAACGAGCTGATCTTCCACGCGACAGGCGGCGGCGGCGAGGTCGTGCAGCCGGATATGCGGCTCGACGTCGCCATCCGCGAGAGCGTGACCTCCACGCTGGTCGCGATCGACGGCGATTCGGCGGGCCAGATCTACAACGTCGAGGCGAAGTTCAAGCTCATCCGCCTGTCCGACAAGTCCGTCGTGCTGTCCGGCATAAGCTACGGCCGCGCCAGCTTCGAGCGCAACCTGTCGATCTTCTCCAACGTCCGGGCACGCGAGGATGCGGAGAACCGCGCTGCCAAGGTCGTAGGCGAGGATCTCAAGGCGCGTCTCTCCGCCTATCTCGCGGGCGCGGCCTGATCCTCGCGCCTCCGCGCGCGCCGGTTTCGATCCCTTTGCGAAGCGAGGCCTTCCCATGGTTGCGGTCAAGGCGCATCAGGCGGCGGCATTTCTCGCAGCTCCCGACCCCAAGATCCGCTCGGTTCTCTTCTTCGGCGCCGACGCCGGTCTCGTCAGCGAGCGCGCGCAGAAGCTCGCGGAGCGGGCCGCGCAGGATTTCGATCCCCCGGGCGAGGTGATCCGGCTCGACGACCAGGATCTCGACGGCGACCCGGACCGGCTCGGCGTCGAGCTCAACACGGTGCCGATGTTCGGCGGCCCCAAGATCATCCGCACGACGGCGAGCCGGCGCGTCACGGCGGCGGTGCTGAAGCCGTTCGTGGCGGACGCGGGACGCGCGGGCCTCCTCATCGTCGAAGCCGGCAACCTGAAGCCCGACGAGGCTCTGCGGACCTTGTTCGAAAAAGCGCCGCACGCCGCCGCCATCGCCTGCTACGCGGACGGCGCGCAGGATCTCGACGGCCTCATCCGCGAGATCACGCGCGAAGCGGGCGTCACCATCGCCGCGGACGCGCGGGACGCGCTCGTCGCACGTCTCGGCGCGGACCGGGCGCTCTCGCGCGGCGAGATCGAGAAGCTCGTGCTCTACGTCGGCGCGCGCGCGGCGATCGGGCTGGACGACGTGGAAGCGATCGTCGGCGACGTCTCGGAGCTGGCGCTCGACCGCGTGACGAACGCAGCCGCGGCGGGCCAGCCTCAGCAGGCGGTCGCGGAATGCGGCCGCGCGGTCTCCGCCGGCGAAAGTCCGCAAGCCATCATCGCTGCCACGCAACGGCACTTCCAGCGGCTGCATCGGGCCCGCGCGGCCATGGACCGGGGCAGCTCGCTCGACGACGTGCTGCGCCAGATGCGCCCGCCCTTGCACTTCAAACAGAAGGACGCCTTCGCTGCCCAGTGCCGGCTGTGGTCCAGCGCGCGGCTGGAAGAGGCCCTGGCCCGGATCGGCACGGTCGCCAAGGCCGCCCGGCTTTCGAGCGCGCTCGAGACGGCCTTGTCCGAGCGGCTGATGATGGGCCTCGCCACCATGGTCGCCGACCGCGCCCCTCCCGCCTCGCGCGACAGACGCGGCCGTCCGTAGACGGACGCGGTGAGTTCGCACTCCCATGCACACACCTTTTTCCCTCTCCCGGGAAGGGAGAGGTGACCCGTCGAGCCGGAGGCTCGCGCTCAAAAGACAGGCCGGTGAGGGACTTTGCTCTGGCTCTGCGGCTGGCGTCGTGCACGCCGAAGACCCCTCATCCGCCCCATCTTTCGATTACGAGCCTCCGGCTCGACGCGGCACCTTCTCCCGATGGGAGAAGAACGTGGGGCGGCAACCCCCACGCCGGCCTCTCGATCCCGAGACGACCGAAACCTCTTCACTCCCCGCCTGGATGCGCTAAACCCGGCCCATGACCGACCTCAACCCATCGCCGTCCGCTGCCGCCCTCGCCAAGGTTCGCGCCCGCATCGCCGCCGCGGCGCGCGAGGCCGGCCGCGATCCCGCGTCCGTCCACCTCATCGCCGTCTCGAAGACCTTCGACGCCGAAGCGATCCTGCCGGTCCTCGAAGCCGGCCAGCGCCATTTCGGAGAGAACCGCGTGCAGGAGGCGAAGGCGAAGTGGCCCGCACTCCGCGCCCGCTTTCCCGATGTCATGCTGCATCTCATCGGCCCGCTGCAGTCGAACAAGGCGCGCGAGGCCGTCGCGCTGTTCGATGCCATCCACACCATTGATCGCCCGAAGATCGCGCGCGTCATCGCCGAGGAGCAGCAGGCTCAAGGCAAGCGCCTGAAGCTCTTCATCGAGGTCAATACCGGAGAGGAGCCGCAGAAAGCCGGCATCCCGCCGAAAGAGACGGCCGCCTTCCTCGCCCATTGCCGGGGCGACCTCGGCCTCGAGATCGCGGGCCTGATGTGCATCCCGCCCGTCGAGGAGGAGGCCGCTGTGCACTTTGCCTTCCTTGCCAAGCTGGCAGGCGACCTCGCGCTGCCGGAGCTCAGCATGGGCATGAGCGGTGATTTCGAGGCGGCCGTACAGTTCGGCGCGACGGATGTGCGCGTCGGCTCGGCCATCTTCGGCGCCCGCTGATCCCGACCGGCTGAACCACGCGGTCGCACACCGAGACCACCTTCCACAGCTTTTGCACTTCTTATCCCCAGCGCGCCCCACGCTACGCCACGGCCGATGCTAGCGTTTTTGCGAGCTGAGTGATTCGCAGCGACACCGCCACCCTGCGACCGATCGGGCGCAGAACCGGCGTGCCGTGCGCACCCGAGGAAGGGAGACCGCCATGACCGCAGCCCCCGCACTGAAGGCCGTCGAGGCCCGGGCCGACGCGGCCGCCGCCGATGCCGCCCGCGACGCACGCGCCGAGGTCCTGAAAGAGGCCGCCGCCGCCGAGCCGACCGTCACCATCCGCAGCCAGCCGACGAGCCGCGCGAAGGCGCCGAAAAAGCGCGCCTCCGACGGCTGGGACCGCTTCATCGTCGACATCTGGATCACCAACTTCAACTTCACCGAGTTCGGCATCTACAAGCGCAGCCGCAACCGCGCCAAGTCGCGCCAGTTCACATCCGACATGGATATCTTCGGCGAGATCATCGAGAACGGAGCGCGCACGGGCCTCTTCGGCTACCGCGAGGACATCTGGAAGAAGGCGACCGGCACGGACCGCCGCCTCGTCTTCAAGCTCTTCACGCCGAATCTCGGCTGGCGCGCCACGATGGATCTGATGGTCGGCCGCTCGCTGCAGCAGACGATCGGCGCGCGCGGCCTGCCCGTGATGACCTATTCGATCAACACCGACGACGACAATTACATCATCTATCTCGAGCGCTCCGCTGCCAAATGGCCGTTTCTGCCGGAGCACTTCTCGTTCTTCATCATCGACGGCAAGGGCAAGCCCGCGTTCTACCGGCTGAAGCGCGCGTTCATCAACCTCGGCGGCGACTATGCGCTGATCGACCAGAACAACGAGACCGTCGGCTATCTCGACGGCAAGGTGTTCTCCATCGGCGGCAAATGGAAAGGCCAGATCCGCTCGGGATCCGATAAGCGGCTGGTCACCGTGATGAAGCTGTTCGGCGCGATGATGATCTTCAACGGCGATTGCCGCCGCCACATGAAGCGCCTCTACAAAGGCGTCCGCGCCGGCAAGATCATCCCGGCGCTCGATCGCCAGGAGGCCGATCTCTACATGAACCCGCGCCGCGTCCGCTGACGCGCGCAACGCCCTTGTGACGGAAAGCAAAGGCCGGACCGCGATGAGCGTCCGGCCTTTTCAATTCAATTCGGGCAAACCCGCCAGCTCTTCGCAACCGGCGCTAATGCAGCGCCATCGAAGGCGGCTGTGTCTCGGCCGCGCTCGCCACCGTGGCCATCACGGAGGCGGCCGTCTCGTCCGCGCTTGCCAGCGTCCGGTCGATCTCGCGCAGGTCCTCGACGAACGCCGACAGGCGCCCCGAGATCTTCTCGATGAAATGATCCGCGAGCGTGGGATCGTCCTGCATGTGCGCCAGCATCTCCGCCCGCGTGATCCGCAAGGCCCGCACCGGCGTCTTGGCAACGACCGTGGAGGAGCATTCCGTCTCGATCAGCATCGTCATTTCGGAAATGAGCGCGCCCGCCGGCACCGCGTCGCCCTCGCCGATGACGCCGGGCCCCTCGGTGCGCACCGCCTCGCCCGAGACCACGAGCACCGCCGCATCGCTTTCCGAATGGGCCGACACGATCACGTCGCCCGGCTTGTAGACGATCCGATCCGCGCGCCGCGCGATCTCGGTGAGCTGAAGCGGCTTCAACCCCTGAAACAAGGGCACCTTGAGAAGTGGCAGCACGAGTGCATCGATCGCCATGACGAAAACCCCCCGCAACATGAAACTACCCGGCATGCCTTACGCGACGCCGACCGGCCGGAGCGGACGCGAGGGAAGGCCGCACGCCTTCCCTCTTGCTCTTGGCACGGGACGCAAGGCTCGGGTGATTCGGGGGGAACGGTCCAGGGTCGGCGGCGCGCGTGTGGACGGCCGCGGGATAACCTGTTCAAGACGCGAGCTTGTAGCCGCCGGTCTCCGTCACCAGGATCTCGGCGTTCGAGGGATCCTTCTCGATCTTCTGGCGCAGGCGATAGATGTGCGTCTCGAGGGTGTGCGTGGTGACGCCGGCGTTGTAGCCCCACACCTCGTGCAGCAGCGTTTCGCGCGAGACGACCTTGTCCCCCGTCCGGTAGAGGAACTTGAGGATCGCCGTTTCCTTCTCCGTGAGGCGGATCTTGGCACCCTTCTCGTCGAGCAGAAGCTTGCTTGCCGGCTTGAACGTGTAGGGCCCGATGGTGAAGACCGCGTCCTCGCTCTGCTCGTGCTGGCGGAGCTGGGCCCGGATGCGCGCCAGCAGCACGGCGAACTTGAAGGGCTTGATCACATAGTCGTTCGCGCCCGCATCGAGGCCCAGGATCTGGTCGGCGTCGCTGTCGTTCGCCGTCAGCATGATGATGGGGCTCTTGAAGCCGCCCTTGCGCAGCAGGCGCACGGCCTCGCGCCCGTCCATGTCGGGCAGGCCGACGTCGAACACGACGAGATCATGATGCCCGGCCTTGGCCGCCTCGATGCCCTTGCCCGCCGTCCCGGCGACCGAGACCTCGAACTCCTCATGCAGGCCGAGCTGATCCTGCAGGGATCCACGGAGATCCTCGTCGTCGTCGACAAGCAGGATCTTGCGTGCAGCACTCATGATCTCGCGCGCTCCGGCTGTTGGTCCGATGGGTGGCCCCTCTTAGCATCTGTACCACGCCTGAGGTAGGGTACCCGGCGCCCGAGGGTTATCGGACCTCGAGGCCGGTGGAAAAGGGGGCTCGCCGTCGCCGTGCGTCACATCGTCGTGAGAAGCCTGTCGCCGAAAAGCACGCGCGGCCATGTCCGCTGCGGCCCCCTGGTCCTGCCCTGCGCGCTCGGCCGCGGCGGCATTACGAGCCGCAAGCGCGAAGGCGATGGCGCCACTCCGCGCGGGGTGTTCCGCCTGGAGGGCGGCTTCTTCCGCCCGGACCTGCGCCCGCGGCCCCGGACCGGGCTCCCCCTCGCCGCCACGCGCCCGGACGACGGATGGTGCGATGCAACAGAGGACCGCAACTACAATCGTCGCATCCGCCATCCCTATCCCGCGAGCGCGGAACGCCTCTGGCGCAAGGACGGCCTCTACGACGTCGTCGTCGTCCTCGGCTACAACCGCCGCCCGCGCGTGCGCGGCGCCGGCAGCGCGATCTTCCTCCACGTCGCCGCAGCCGGCCTCAGCCCGACCGAAGGCTGCGTCGCCCTCGCCTACCGGGACGTCCTGAAGCTCCTGAGCCTCGCCCGCCGCCGCACGCGCCTCATCGTCGTCTGAGGTCTCCCAAAAAAGAACCCGAGCAAGGCCCGGGTCCAGTTTGGAGCACGTCTAGGGGAGGACGCGTGCTCGGAAAAAATGATCGGTCACACCCCCGCCCCGGGGCCGTAGCGGCTGGCGCGCGTGCGCCAGCCGCCTTCGCCGGCTTAAGGGACCGCCTCGCCATGCTGGTTGATGTCGAGCCCCTCGCGCTCCTCGGCTTCGGTCACGCGCAATCCCATGAACGCCTTGACGATCATCAGGATGACGAAGGTCGCGACCGCGCACCACACGACCGTGGCGAGCACGCCGTAGATCTGCGTCCAGACCTGGCCGATGTTGCCTTCGATCGCACCTGCCGTGCCGCCGATCGCCTCGCGGGCGAACACGCCGGTGAGCACCGCGCCGACAATGCCGCCGATGCCATGCACGCCCCACACGTCGAGGCTGTCGTCGTAACCGAACGCGCGCTTCACGGCCGTCGAGAAGATGTAGCAGACGACGCCCGCGATCAGGCCGATGATGAGCGCGCCCATCGGATCGACGAAGCCTGCCGCCGGCGTGATGGCGACGAGACCGGCGATGGCACCGGACGTGGCGCCGAGCACGGTCGGCTTACGATGCACGATCCACTCGGCGAGGAGCCAGCCGATGACGGCCGCGGCGGTGCTGATCTGGGTGACGAGGGCCGCCATCGCCGCAACACCGTTCGAGGCCGCGGCCGAGCCGGCGTTGAAGCCGAACCAGCCCGCCCACAGCAGCGAGGCGCCGATCAGCGTCAGCACGAGGTTGTGCGGCGCCAGGTTCTCGACGCCGTAGCCCTTGCGCTTGCCGAGCACGATTGCGGCGACGAGGCCCGCCACACCGGCATTGATGTGCACGACCGTGCCGCCCGCGAAGTCGAGCACGCCGTCCTTCGAGAGGAAGCCGCCGCCCCACACCCAGTGGCAGACGGGCGCGTACACGACCAGGCTCCACAGCACGAGGAACACGATGAGGCTCGAGAACTTCATGCGCTCGACGACCGAGCCGACGATCAGCGCCGGCGTGATCGCGAAGAACGTCATCTGGAAGACGACGAAGAGCGATTCGGGGATCGAGCCCGAGATCGCATCCTTCGTCACGCCTGCGAGAAGCGCCTTCTCGAAGCCGCCGATGTAGGCGTTGAGCGCACCGCCGTCCGAGAACGCGATCGAGTAGCCGACGAGCATGTAGACGACCGAAAGCACCGCCACCGCCACGAACACCATGGCCGCCGTGTTGAGCACGTTCTTCTTGCGCACCATGCCGCCGTAAAAGAGCGCGAGGCCGGGGACGCTCATGATCAGCACGAGCACGGTCGAGACGAGGAGCCAGGCAGTATCGCCCGAATCGATCTTGGCAGGCGCCTCGGCCGCGGCCGGCGCCGCCTCCTGCGCCCAGACGGGAAGGGACGTGAAGAGCAACGCGGCGCCGGCTGAGAGCGCACCGGTCGCGCGAGCGGAAAGACTGGGCTTCATGTCGTGAACTCCCTGCATGTGAAATGCGGATTTGCGAAACGGAGGCTCAGAGCGCGGCATCGTCGGTCTCATCCGTGCGGATGCGCCGCGTGTGCTCGATGGCGGAGACGAAGATTTTCCCGTCGCCGATCTGGCCGGTCTTGGCGGCCCGGACGATGGCCTCCACGGCCTTCGCCGCGAGCGCGTCCGCGACGACGACCTCGATCTTGAGCTTCGGCAGGAAGGTCACGGCGTATTCCGCGCCGCGATAGACTTCGGTATGGCCCTTCTGGCGGCCATATCCCTTCACCTCGGTGACGGTCATGCCCTGGAGGCCGATGTCGGTCAGGCTCGACCGCACCTCCTCCAGCTTGAAGGGCTTGATGACGGCAGTGATCAGTTTCATGAGAGCACCCCCTTGCGTTGTGTCTCCCGGCGCCTTTGGCGAGACGCGGGGACAGGTCTCCGACATGCCGCCGGCCACGAGGCCGGCCGCAATCGGACGCTAGAGAGTCAAGAGGTGTGCCAACACGCGGGGCGCGCGCTAGAAGATTGATTTTACAAACGTTTTATAAATACGCCGGCAGGGACCTGGGCCAATGCCCCCGCAATTGCGCATAATTTTTAATCACCCAATGGGCTTTGCAAATTATTTAATCAGATAGGCCGTCTGCCGTTTGCGGATCAGCCCCTCCTGCACCGTCGAGGCGACAAGCCGGCCGTCCCGCGTGAAGAAACTGCCGCGGCAGAAGCCGCGCGCTCCCGACGCGCTCGGGCTGTCCTGAGCATAGAGCAGCCAGTCGTCGGCGCGGAACGGACGATGGAACCAGAGGCCGTGATCGAGGCTCGCGAGCTGGATATCCGGATCGAAGAGCAGCTTGCCGTGCGCGATCAGCGCGGTGTCGAGCAGCGTGAAGTCCGAGGCATAGGCGAGCACGCACTGATGGAGGCGCGGATCGTCCGGCAGCGGACCGCTGGCCTTGAGCCAGAGGTTCTGGGCCGGGGCATGCGGCTCGCGGCTAAGATAGCGCGAGACATCGACCGGCCGGAACTCGATCGGATTTTCCCGCAGCCAGAAATTGCGCATGCTCTCGGGCAGTGCGTCCGCGAGCTCGGCGAGGCGCGCACTGGCGGAGGGCAGCGTCTCGGGCGGCGGCACGTCCGGCATTGGCGCGGCGTGCTCGTAGGCCTCCTCGTCCTTGTGGAACGACACGCTCATCGAGAAGATCGCGCGGCCATGCTGGATCGCCTTCACGCGCCGGGTGGAGAAGCTGCCGCCGTCGCGGATGCGCTCGACGTCGTAGATGATCGGATGCGTCGGATCGCCCGCGAGCAGGAAATAGGCGTGGAGCGAGTGCGCCGGCCGGCCGTCCTCCACCGTGCGCCCGGCCGCCACCAGGGCTTGGCCCAGCACCTGCCCGCCGTAGACGCGCTGCCACCCGTTCTGCGGGCTCACGCCGCGGAAGAGGTTGACCTCCAGCCGCTCGAGGTCGAGCACGTTGAGAAGCCCGGCCAGCGCCGGACACGTCGAGGCTGCCTCACCGGACATGGTGCCACTCCGCAGTTTTGATGCTAACGACGATCGGGAAAAACGATGGGCCGGCCGGAGCGGACCGGTCAAGGTCGTCCGTGCCGCAGCCGATCCGAAAGAGCCGATGCCAGAGCCGACCCCACAGCGCTTCGATATCGTGATCTCCGGCGCGAGCTTCGCCGGCCTCGCGCTCGCCCGCGCGCTCGGCAGGACGTTCGGACGGGACCTCCGCATCGCCGTGCTCGATCGCACGCCGCGCGCAGCGGAGAGCATCCCCGACGCGCGCGCCTTCGCGCTCTCGGCCGGCGCGCGTCGCATGCTGGAGACGCTCGGCATCTGGTCCGAGGTCGCCGCCACGGCCCAGCCCGTGACGGGCATCGAGATCACGGATTCGAGCCTCGAAGCCGGCATTCGCCCTGTCCTCCTCACTTACGACAACCACATCGCAGCGTCGGAGTCCGGCGCCAGCCAAGAGCCGGCGAGCCACATCGTCCCGGCCCAGGCGCTCGAGCACGCCCTCGCGCGCGCCGTCGCCGCCGAGCCGGGCGTGACGTTCCTGATCCCCGCCGAGATCGCGGCCTTCTCCGACACCGGCTCCGCGGCAGATATCCGCCTCAAGGACGGACGCACGCTGTCCGCTTCCCTGCTCGCCGGCGCCGAGGGCCGCCGCTCACCCTCGCGCGAGGGCGCCGGCATCAAGTCGGTCGGCTGGCCCTACGGCCAGACCGCCATCGTCACCACCATCGCCCACGAGCGTCCGCACGAGGGCCGCGCCATCCAGCACTTCCTGCCGGGCGGCCCCTTCGCCATCCTGCCGCTACCGGACAACCGCGCCTGCCTCACCTGGACCGAGGACGAGACCGAGGCGCGCCGCATCCTCGCCCTCGACGACGCAGGCTTCCTGGCCGAGGTCGACACCCGCGTCGCCGGCCGCCTCGGCGCGCTCGAGGTCGTCGGCCCGCGCCAGTCCTGGCCGCTCGGCCTGCACCTCGCCCGCGCCTACGTCGCCCCGCGCTACGCGCTGATCGGCGATGCCGCCCACGGCGTGCACCCGATCGCCGGCCAGGGCGTCAACCTCGCGCTCCGCGACGTCGCGGCCTTGAGCGAGATCGTGGCTGACAGCCTGCGCCTCGGCCTCGACCCCGGCAGCCTGCAGGGCCTCGCGCGCTACGAGCGCTGGCGCCGTTTCGATTCCTTCCTGTCGGCGGCTGCGTTCGACGGCCTGAACCGCCTCTTCTCGAATGACTCGATCCTGCTGCGCGCCGCCCGCGACGTGGGCCTCGGCCTCGTCGACCGGCTTCCGGGCTTGAAGCAGCGCTTCGTCACCGAAGCCGCCGGCCTCTCGGGCGACCTCCCCCGCCTCTTCAAGTCGGAGCCGCTTTAGGGTCTCTCCGCTCGGAGCGGAGGCGTCGTGGCGGTTTCTCGCTTCGCCGCTGGCTGCTGACGGATGACATTCGAGGGCTCAAAAAGTCCCTCATCCGCCCTTTCAGGGCACCTTCTCCCGTCCCGGGAGAAGGAAAAAAGAGGAGTCCGCCGAGGGCGAAGACACGAGCCTTTTCCACGGAAAGACACGAGATCTTCGGAGCGATACGATTCCCCGGGCTTAGGCTGGGTCCACGCCTTCGTCGCCCGCATCCACCTCCTCGGGAGGCGCGAGCACGATGACGCCGCCAGCAACGTCCACACGCACCACAACGCCTTCGATCATCGGATAGAGCGCGGTCCGTTTGTCCTGCCCGCTGCGCACCTCGAGGATGTCACCCGCGCCGTAGTTCAGCACCGCCACCACCTCGCCGAGCACCGCGCCGGCCTCCGTCACGGCCGCCAGTCCGATCAGGTCGGCGTGGTAATATTCTCCCTCCTCGGCTGGCGGCAGCCGGTCGCGCGGCACATACAGCGCCGTGCCCTTGAGGCCTTCCGCCTGCGTCCGATCGCCGACCCCCACGACCTGGCAGATGAGCCCCTTCGCCGTCGCGCCCGTGACGGCGATCTCGAACGTTGCCCGGCCATCCTCGCTTTCGAGCGCACCGTAATCGCCGATAGTCTCCGGGTCGGCCGTGTAGCTCTTGACCAGCACTGCGCCGCGGATGCCGTGCGCGCCGACGATATGTCCGAGCAGCACGCGCCCCGCGCCCTCGGCCCCAGTGGATGTCTTGTCCGCCATGTCAGAAACGTCCATGTGCTCCCGGAGCCAACGGCCGGGTTTTCGGAATTTGCGACGGCGTCAGGCCGTTCCAAACATGACCTTGCGCCCATCGGGATCGGCCACCGTCACCGTGACATCATCGACGGCCACGGGCTGCACGTGAAGGTGCTCCAAGTGCGCGAGGAACGCTTTCTGATCTTCGATCTTGAAATAGAGATGGGTCAGGTTGGTGCCCGCAAGCGGCGGATGCGCGTAACCCGCGAACGCCTTGGCCTCATGGATCGCGAGTTGCATGTCGTCGCGGTCCAGACACCAATAGACATACGCGCCCGGCGTTCCCATCGTCTCGAGCGGGAGCGCGGCGACCTGCTCGTAAAATCTCGCTGTCGCTTCGGGCGTGTCGCTGGTCAGGAAGACCCCTCGAAATTTCGTTTCCATCGCATCAAGCCTTGTATCCGCCGTGTCCGCCGCGGTTGAACCCTCACCCCCGTCGACGGGGAGAAAAAAGCCAGTCAAGCGCCGGCCCACGGCCCCACATAGCGCAACTCCACCGAAACGGCAGCCCCCGCCACCTCGACCACCGTCGACGAGGCGGGCCGCGGCGGAACGAAACGCCCCGAAAGATCGAGCCTCAGTCCCTCGGGCCCGGCCGCGAGACCTGTCAGCAGCACGCCGTGGGGTGGCACCGTCAGCCGCAGATCGACGATCGCCTCCCCGCAGGCAGGATCGTAGCGGTAGCATCCGACGAACAGGCCGCCATGGGCGTCCGCGCCGAGCACGCGCCCGTCGCGCAGGATGGCGAGCGCCTCGGTACGCTCCGGAGAGCGTTGCCCGCCCGATGCCGAGACGGCAGCCAGATGCAATTCGTAAATGCCT
>JRYH01000280.1_pt1 | contig 11779 bp, 14 predicted proteins | sample 235351 | NCBI WGS metagenome assembly JRYH01 (sample SAMN03074221, study PRJNA261480) | activated sludge metagenome | biome: Wastewater Treatment Plant; feature: Wastewater; material: Activated sludge; isolation source: activated biomass of a wastewater treatment plant treating wastewater... ... | reverse complement strand
GGCGCCTTCGTCAGCATCGACAGCGCGGGTGTCCTCCATGTGGAGCGTGGCTACGTCCAGCCCGAGGACGAGCCCGAAGCAGAAGGCGAGGAGGACGACGGAGACGACGAAGAAACCGGCTCGGGGAGAACGACTGCCACCGGGGCCGAAGCCGATACAGATGACGAGCCCGCCGTCGACGATCCGGAAGAGGACGAGACCGAGGATGCGCGTCCGCTCTCGGACCGGCTCATGACCGAACTCACCACGCATCGCACGTTGGCGCTACGCGACGCGGTCGCCAACGATCCCGACGTTGCCTTACGGGCTACGGTGCATGCGCTCTGCCTGAAGCTATTCTATCGTTATGGCTACGATACCTGCCTCGAGATCGAGGCCAAGAGCATCCTGTTCGGCAACGCATCCGGGCTCTCGGATACCGCCTCCGCCAAGACCATCGACGCCCGCCACAAGCACTGGGCCGGCCAGATGCCGAAGAACCCCGCCGATCTGTGGGACGTGCTGGCCGACCTCGACGGTGACAGCCGGCAGGCGCTGTTCGCCCATTGCGTGGGACTCACCATCAACGCCGTGCATCAATCCTACGATCGCCGGCCGAAAGTGCTGCAGCATGCCGATCGTCTCGCCGCCGCCGTGCATCTCGACATGGCAGCCGCCGGATGGATGCCAACCGCGGACTCCTACCTGGGCCGCGTGACCAAGGCACGCATCCTCGACGCCGTGCGCGAGGCCAAGGGCGCCAAGGCGGCCGACCGCATTGCCCATCTCAAGAAGGCCGAGATGGCCAAGGAAGCCGAGCGCCTGCTCGACGGCACCGGCTGGCTGCCCGAGCCGCTGCGGACGGCGGATCTGGAGCAGAACAACGGCGCGGAAGCATCGCGCGTCATGGCTGCCGAATAGACCATGGGAGGCGGCAGCTTCGGCTGCCGTCCGCCCTTTCAATTCGTCTCGCCCGGCCCCGTGCCGGGCTTTTTTTTCAGGAGAGTCCTGATGGCCACATATGTCTCTTTCACGCTGCCTTCAGATCGCCGACATAGCACCATTCCAGATCGTCTGGACATGGCGTCTCCAAGGATCCTACGCAGATGACCATGCGCTCATCCGCCACCGATCTGGCACAGCGCCTCGCGCGCGAGGCCGAAGCAGTGTGCCGGCACTATCTCTCCAACGGAAGGAAGGTTGGGCGCCATTGGATTGTCGGGGACGTCCGCAACACGCCCGGGCAATCCATGTACGTGCGCCTGTTCGGTCCCGAGAGCGGCGCCGGCGCAGCCGGAAAATGGACCGACGCCGCCACCGGCGAGCATGGCGATCTGCTCGACGTCATCCGCGAGATCTGCGGCCTGCTCGAGTTCCGCGACGTTGCCGACGAAGCGCGCCGGTTCCTGAGCCTGCCGCGCCCTGAGCCCGCGCAGCAGACCAAAGCGCCGCCCACAGCGGCATCCACAGGTTCGCCCGAGGCAGCACGCCGCCTGTTCGCAGCATCGCAGCCGATCGCCGGTACGCTGGCCGCGACCTACCTGCGCCATCGCGGCATCGACCGGCTGCAGGATACCGATGCGCTCCGCTTCCATCCGCGCTGCTACTACCGGTCAACCTACACGGCAGCGCGCGACAGCCGGCCGGCCCTGATCGCGCGTGTCACCGACCTCGCCGGCACCATCGCCGGCGTGCAGCGCACATGGCTCGACGTCTCCGGGCTCAGCAAAGCGCCGATCGACACACCGCGCCGTGCGATGGGCTCATTGCTCGGCAACGCCGTCCGCTTCGGTGCGGCAGGCGACGTCATGGCGGCCGGCGAAGGCATCGAAACGATCCTGTCCCTGCGCATAGCGCTGCCCGGCATGGCGATGATGGCCGCGCTGTCGGCGCCGCATCTGGCCGCCATCCTGTTCCCGGACACGCTGCGCCGCCTCTACATCGCTCGCGATCCCGACTCCGCCGGCGACACTGCCGTGGCAGCGCTGACCAAACGCGCCGAGGCCGCCGGGATCGAGGCCATCCCGCTCTCGCCACGCCTCGGCGACTTCAACGACGACCTCGTCGCCTTCGGCTTCGATGACCTTCGGGCCATCGTACGCCCGCAGCTCGCCCCTGAGGACGTCGCCCGCTTCCTCCTTCCGGCAATGGACCACCGCTCCTGACGAGCGCCTGAGCTCCGATCGCGGCCGGTAGTGCGCAGGCCTGCCCTGCTTCAGGGCCGCGCCCGGCCTTCAAGAGGCGATCGAACGGCAGCCGGCCCGGTCCCGCAACCGCTGTGCGCGGCTTTCTTCCCCTGGCGGCGCTGACCCGCCGCCATTCCTCGCGAGACAAGAAAGCCGTGCTCGCCGTCCTCCGCTCATGCTCCGGCCGCGGTCGCCGCGCGCCCGCGGTGCAGGCCCGCTCCGCCCGCCGTGAGGGATCGCCGGAAGGCCGCGATGGGCGCGGCCAGACCGACACAGGAGCCCTCCTATGACCACCAGCCTCGACAAAGATCCCACGCATACCTCGTCCGCCACCGGCCACGTCCTCGCGGAACTCCAGCTCTACGCGCACCGCCCCTTCGACGACGAACCAGATCCGCGGCCTCTGCCCGACGNNTCTTCGATGCGCTGGTCGCCACATTGAGCGACACGCGCCTCGAGCCCGATCTAGAGCCCCTGCTCTGGTCGACAGTCAGCTTGTTCCACCGGGCTGTTGCCCGCATCGAGCGCGACCTCGATGCCAACGAGCAGGCGCAGAAGAAGAGTCAGCGCATCCAGGACGGCTCCGAGATCCGCTCGGTTGAACTCGAACGACTCATTGCTGAAGGCCTCACCCTGATCGAGCGCCGCAACGCCATGGAGTTGTTCCGCGATCAGGCAGCCGAGCTGTTCGCAACCCATACCGGCAGTATCTGGCGGCCCCGGGCAGGATCGCTGGTCAGCCACCGGGCACTGACCGCGGCCATGATCGACAGTCGCGATTTCCTCGCCGCGAGGCACCGCGCCGAGACCGAGCTCATGCTCCCCCAGGGTCCGAAGATCGCCCTCTCGGGCGGTCTCGGCTTCAACGATCATCATCTGATCTGGGACCGCCTCGACAAAGTGCACGCGAAGCATCCCGACATGGTGCTCTTGCATGGCGGCGGATCGACGCGGCGCCGAGCGCATCGCCGCCTGCTGGGCCGAGAACCGGAAGGTCACGCAGATCGCCTTCAAGCCGGACTGGAACCGGCACGCCAAGGCCGCTCCGTTCCGCCGCAACGACCAGCTCCTATCGGTGATGCCCTACGGACTGATCGTCTTCCCCGGCTCCGGCATCACCGAGAACCTCGCCGACAAGGCCCGCCGCCTCGGCATCCCCGTCTGGCGGTTCATCGAGGACGGCGCGTAAGCGCCGTTTTCTTGCAAATCAGGAAAATCTGGATATTATGGAGATGGACGAAGGAGTACGGCCATGCGGCAGTTCACGACAGGCGATCTCAACAAGCAGGTTGGCGACGTCACAGACGTTGCCAGCCGCGAGCCCGTAATTCTCACCAAACACCGGAAACCCCGGTTTGTGTTGATGAGTTACGAGCATTACGAACGGATGCTTGCCGGCGGCGATCCCCGCCGGGCATACCCTGTCTCCGAGATGCCGAAGGAACACGCGGAACTCTTCGACGCCGAAATCGACCGACTGGCGCGCGGCGAGGGATATGACCATGAGCGGTAGGTTCCTGCCCGGACAGGTCATCTCCTACCCGTATCTGTGGGCATGGCAACACGATCGCGGCGAAACGGAAGGCCGCAAGAACCGGCCGACCTGCGTTGTGGTCGCTGTCCGCAGCGCAAAAGACGGTCTGACCCATCTCGGGCTGTTGGCGATAACCACCCAGCCGCCACCTTCCGATCGGATCGCCTTGGAAGTCTCTGCCATCGAGTGCCGCCGCGCCGGTCTGACCGATCTCAAGCGCTGCTGGATCGTGGTAGACGAATACAACTACGATATTGCGGAACGCTCCTGGTACATCGAGCCGGAAAGCCATGCCTTGGGCCGCTTCAGCAAAGCTTTCATGATGAAAGTCGCGTCTGCCTTCGTCGAAGCGCGGAGATCGGGGCGGCGTGTCAGTCGCCTCGATTGACATCTTCAAATTTCATTCCGTCACGGGACAATCCCTCGGTTCTCCTGCGCTCCATCCAGGATGTGCACCTCTGGCAGACGGATAGCACCCACTAGATCCTCGACAGTTCGTTTCCTGGCGCCGGTCCCGCCGGCCGGGCTCTAGTCGCGGCGTACCGCCGCCCCCGACCCGGCTTCTCCGTCTCAGCCTGCGGTGACGATCCCTCGCGCGGGCGGAGGGAGGGGGCGGCCGGAGCGGGGTAGCTGGGTTGAGAGAAAGGAGAGCGACCATGGCGATGATATTTCTGGGCGGATCACGTGACATCTTCGAACTGCCAGCCCCCGCGATCGAGCGGATCGGTTCGATCGTGGCGCAGGAGCACGGCGTGCTGATCGGCGACGCGCCGGGTGCCGATGCCGAGATGCAAGGCTTACTCGCGGGCTATGGCTACGAGCATGTCGGGGTCTTCCACGCCGGGGCCGAACCCCGCAACAATCTCGGCGACTGGGCCGCCTACCATATTCCGCCGCCGGATGGCGCCAAAGGCTTTGCCGTCCACGCCGAAAAGGACCGGGAAATGGCCCGGCGCGCCGACTTCGGTCTGATGGTTTGGGACGGCGTATCGCCGGGCACGTGTCTCAACGTGCTGCGCCTCGCCCTGCTCGCCAGCCCTTGCGTCGTCTACGACACGATGCGCGGCAGGGTGGCAACCGTCCACAACACGTCAGACTGGCGCGCCATGCTTCACAATGCCGGCGTGGCAGTGCGCCGTAAGGTTGAAGCTCGCATGACGGAGGACGAGCGTCAGGCTCTTCCGGCCTAATCTCTGCGACCGTTGCCGGCACCGGACGGCCCGACCCGCCCGCCTTGACCCGGCCGAAGGCCGACCCGGCGCCTCTGTCGTCCACTGCCATCGTTCACCAGCCCCTTGCGAAACCGGCCCGTCGCGGCTCGCTCCGAACGATCCCGGGATGCTTCTTCCCGACCCGTCCCGGCAGAGGCGGGGCGGTTGCGGACGATGGCAGCGCGTCGGGGTGTCCAGCTTGACCGGAAGGGGCGTCAGCCAGTGCAACGACAGATCGTCACTTGCCAGAAGCGACCGCAAAACCGGGCGGCTGATGGCGGTTCCGGCGGCAGGTGACGTCGGCGCGGGACGGCTGGGTTCAGGCAGGGCGATGGATGGCGCGCACGCAGCCGGGGCAAACAGCACTCATGCGATTCCCCTGCGGCTGTGGGGATTTGCGATGGCGGCCGGGGGTTCGTCGCCTTCGCTCGCATCCGGAACATTCCCTTTCANNTGCGGTCAACCCCCGTTGGGGGTACTCTCGACAAAAATTCATGAAAATTCGATTCCGGTTTTTGTTCGCGGGCCAGGCACTTTCCTTCCCGCAAGCGGGGCCCTTGGAAAGTGCGGCCCGCCGTTTGCGGCAAATAGAATTTTCCAGAATTTGTGCCGAGATGACCGCAGCAGGACGGCCCTCTCCTTCGCCGACATCGGGAATGGTCCCGATGCAACCGAAGGAGAAAGTACCATGGCCACCACGATCGCAAACCTCACCGCCAAGGCCGACGGCTCGATGGAAGGCGTGTTCGCCACGCTCAGGGTCAACGCCCCGATCACCATGCTCCCGAACGTCAACAAGTCCCGCGAGGACGCTCCTGACTACCGCATCGTCAACAAGCGCACCGGCTTCGAGATCGGCGCGGGCTGGAACCGGACCTCGCAGCGCACGGGCAAGGAGACGCTCTCGGTCAAGCTGGAAGCCCCCGAGATCGGCGTGATCTTCGGCAACCTCGCTCCCGCCCCCGGCGGCGACGAGACCAAGAAGGTGATCCTCTGGAACAACCCGGAGTGAGCCGCGACGGGCCGGTCCCGCAAGGGGCCGGCTCTCCCTTCGCACACCAATCAGGAGGCAATGATGAGCCGCTACACCATCACCGTTTCCGGACACGGCCGCTCGGACCCGGAAGCCATCATCGGCTACGACCCACCCCTGCGGACCTTCTTCCTTCAGGCTTTTTTCCACGAGGTGACCGATGACCCTGCGCTCTGGCTCGGCACCTACGATCAGGAGTTCCAGTCGCTCGCCGCCTTGCATGCAGCAGCGCTTGCCGAAGGATACCACTTCATGCCGTTGCCCGAGGATGTCGCCGCAGAGCTCGCGCACGACCAGGCACAAGAATCCGACCGGCCGCCGCATCACGGCCCGCTTGCCGCCTTCCTGCGACAATTGCAGTCGAAGTAATCGCCGCAACCGAAAGGCCCGTGCCGGACGACGATCCGGCGCGGGCCTTATTTTTGCCCAGTCCTGACGATGACTCTCTCCTCACCCGATCTCAGGGACATCACAATAGCCGCGTCGGCGCTTGGTTCGCTCGAGTGCCGCGCGGGCAGCGTTGGCTTCTTCCGTTCTCTCATAGAGATCGATGCGAATACGGCCCGGCCTGCCGATTCTTCCCCACTCCCGCACGATACAGATATCGCCAAACAGGCTCGGCGTCGCCGAGAGGCGATAGAACCGTGCCATGTTGCGTGCGGGGTCAATTCGGTGAAGATGCGTCGCGGTTTCCATCAGCATGAAGCCACATTGGCCGCTCGTTGCTGTCGCGTCCAACAAGTTCGATGAATCGATATTGCCTGATCGATTCAAGGCGCTGATGCGTCCAAGGTGGCGATGGATTTGGGCGAACCGCCTGCGGCGGCCGGGCTCTATTCGCGGCGCTGCGCCGCTCACGGAGCCCGCTGCGCGGTCTCCGCCTTCGGTGACGATCCCTTTCGCGGTGCCCCAAGGACCGGATCGACCGGCCCTTGGCGCAAACGAGGGGGACAGCCCCCTCGCGCTCCCCACCGGCTGGTCGCCGGACATGGACGCGCCCTACGGGCGCGGGGTCTTCCTCTGACGTCCAATTATACGCGCGGCCATGCGGCCTCAAGGACTGCGCGGCCCCTCCAATTTTCTGCTCCGACCCCTGGCGGGCCGGATCAGAAAATTGGTCCCTCCGCTTGCCGCCTCCGGCGGTCGCGTGCCGCGATCCCTGACCCCTTTGGCCTTCCGCGCCCCTTCCGTCCGTCAGACGAAAAGGAGTTCATCATGGCAAAAATCTTCAATCCCTGCACGATCATCCACCGCATCGACGCCATCCGCCGCAACGTCCTCATCGGCCACTACGGGTGCCTGACGGAGTTCGCCCGGAACCTTCACTGCAGGCTTCTGGAGAAGCTGGACGCGATGCGCGCCGATCTCGAAAACGAGGTCCCGTTCTGGATTGAGCTGAGCGCCAGCAGGCACAAGTCCGAGGCGGACGAGTCTCTCTTCGAGTTCTACTTCATGCGGCCACGCTTCGCGCAACGCTGGATCGACGAAGGACCACACTCGGTGCTCGACGAGATCAGCGTCCTCGCCTATGCCGACGGCGAGGTGTGCCCTGTGACGCTGAACCACACAGTGGTGCCGGCTTCCGAGCTTGAAGGCCTCGATGAGATATTCGAAGTGATCAAGCGGGATACCGGCGTCTCGATCATCGCCGCGCGGCTCACCAAACGGAGCTGAATTCGAAGGAAGGCAGGCTCGCCCTGCCTTCCTTCCTGCCTCTGAGGACGTTATGCGAGAGCGGCCCGCTAGTCTCGCTTGCTGGGATGAAGGGCTTTCCGTAACCTACGAAGCTTCATTGGTGAATATGGCATCAGGCGTGGCGACTTTTCTTCGCCGGTTTATCCGATGCTTCCCTCGGAACGTCCGTCGACAATTCCTCGACCAGCATCAAAAGATGTTCGGCCGTCGACGCCGGCAGGTTCAGCATCCGCATCATAAGCTTTAGCTTGACCTCCGCCTCCTGTTCGGTCTCACCGAACAGATGCGGGGCCGCAACATAGAGCGCTTCGATCGGCGAGAAATCGAGCAGTTCGGCCAGGTGGATCAGACGCGTGACCCTTAGCTTGGCTCCCGCCTTTTCGTGCCGCGCGTAAATCTCATGATGAAGCCCGACCATCATGCCGACCTGTTCGCGGTTCAGGTTATGCGCATCGCGACGCTCGCGCAGATACAGGCTGAGCGCCTCCTCCATTTCCAGAAAGCTGCGGATCCCGTTGAAGCCCGGCTTGCGGTGGATCGGTTTCTCAACTTCGGAATCGTTTGTTTCGACGAGGCCGTGCCTGTCGATGTAGGTCTGTATGTCCTTGATGGCCATCCGACTGGCTCAGCCCGAATCTCGTTGCCCCGTTTCCCATCAAAACTGATGCGGAAACCCGTCGTTTTGGCTCAGAGCCGAAGAAATCAGAGCCAAAACGGTAGTGACCCTAGCAGGGATTCGGAATCAAGTTCAACTCGCCGCCCGGCGCCTGCAGTCAGGATGCCGCCTCGACGTCAGAAACCGTTGGCATCCAGATACTGCCGGATGGCTTTCTCCATGATGTCTTGCATGGAAGTATCCAGATTGAACGAAGCGAGCTTGAGGCGACGCTTGGTGTCGCGATCCAGATGAACGTTCACAAAATGATTCGCCCCCTTCATTCGCGCTCGCTTCATCTGGCGCAGCGCCTTGCTCGCCTCCGTGGATGTTTCCCCCTTCTCCGGGTGCGTCTTTGTCTCCAGCTTGGAAGGCTGCTCCCGCTGACCTACGCTGTTGCCCCTGTCCGGGCCATATGTCGCTTCCGCACGCTGCTTGCGCGGGGCCGTCGCGAATTCGTCGAGCGACAGTGTCTCTTTTCGGCTCATGCCGACCCTCCCGACCGCAGCGCGCCGTTCAGCAGTTCGTCTATCTCCATCACCAGCGCCTGCGTCTCCCGCCGCGCCTTGGCGATCGCTTCCGTCACCTCCTGCATCTGAAGCGTGCCGATCCCGTTATGGATGTCCTTGTAGACGTTGCGCTCAAAGACCTCGGTGCGGAACAGATAGGTGCCGACCTTGTCCTCGATGATCGGCCTGATCTTCCGATACAGTTCCGTATGCCGAACGGTCACGGTGATACGGGTGCGCAGCACGCCGTGTCTGCATGCCCGGCCGACGGCTTCGTTCACCCGCATCACGTTCTCGAAACTGTCGATAGCGCCGAGCACTTCGCGCTTGGATGGCTGGATTGGCGAGATCACCAAGTCGGACCAGGCGATCACCGGATCGACGATCGACGTGTCCTCGCCCGGCGTGTCGATCAGCACCTGGTCGAACCCGTTGGCGTTGTCCTTCAGCCAACTCTCCAGTCTCCTTGCCGTCTTGTGGCTATGGACCTCGACGCCTTCCGGGAGAGCATCCTTCTCGTGGCAGTCCGTCCACCATCTCATGAGATTGTTGCGGGCATCCATGTCGATCATGGCGACGCGTCCGCCCCGCAAGGCATATTCGCCGGCGATGTTCATCAGCGCCGTGGTCTTGCCAGCGCCTCCCTTGCCGTTGATGGCGGCGATCACGACGGTCATCTGCTCATCTCCCTGGGAAAATGTGTTTCTACTCACACACGAATCCATTTCCGTGTGGACGTGGATTCGCATCGACATTGAAACACACGAACATGGAAAAATACAATCATATTGATATGGAAAAATGCGTAAATGGCGTCAACATGGGATAAATCTCTATCATTTGTGTTGGCAGGATACGGAAAAATGTGATACATTTTTCCTGACGATCGAGGGACGGGCCCTCGATCCGCGGCCGGTGGCCGCAACCACCATGATCAAGGTTGTGCTTTTCGATGGCGGACAACCGCTCCACAGCGTCGAACAGAAGGGACCGGGTGGCACACATCCGCTTCTCACCGGCCGAGCTCGATGCACTCGAGGCCGCAGCGGCGGCCGCCGGCATGACGGTTTCCGCCTTCGTTCGGTCGCTCGCCATGGAAGGTGCGGGCGTGCGGCCCTTCCTCGCAGAAGGGGACCGCGCCGTGCTTATGCTGCTTGCCGAGGGCATGCGTACGATTGGCGGAAACCTCAACCAGATCGCGCGTGCCATCAACACTGGTAGGGTGCCGGCTGAGGAGGAACTTTCGGGGAGCATCAGGGACGCACATATCGTTGCAACCACCGTGGCTTCCGAGTTCGCACAGATGACACGGCGGTCGGCGGCAACCCGGCGCGGGGAGGGCGCCTGATGGAGTTCTTTCCCGGCGCCTTTGAGCGGGAGTGGGAGCGTCGCCGCGACATGCTGCTGCACGAGATGCAGCTGGGTCAAACCGGCAAGCTCGACTGGGATGAGCCGCGAAGGGGAGGGGTGGCGCGACTATCGGAAGAGGGGTTTGGCGGCTTTGGCCGGGCGCGGCGGCTCGGTGGGAACCGGCTGCGGCGGTCGCGGTCCAGCGCCGGCGCGGCCGGCCGCTCGATGCAAACGCGCTTCTCGGCGCTGGCGCGGGGCAGCCAGCCGGCGGTGGTCAAGCTGGCGTCCTATGGTGGCGGCGCACGTGCCGGGGCCATGATGAGCTACACGTCGCGGGGAGGGGAATTGGCGGTCGAGAACGAGCGCGGGGAGCGCATGCTCGGCAGGGATGCGCTCGCCGAACAGCGGGCCGAGTGGGAACACCTCTTCGACAATCGTGCTGCGAGCCGGGATCTCGGCGTCTTCCACGTCTCGGTCGAGGCGAGCTCATTGCGTGACGACGTCGACGAGGACGATCAGCTGCGCGAGATCCTGCGAGCAGGTTTTGGCGATCGGCGGTTTGTCTATTTGTCCCGCGAGAAATCCGATGGCGAGCTCCACGTAAGTGGAGTCGTCGTCCTGCGCGACGCAGCCGGGGAAAGACTGACCGGCGACCGGAAAGCCGCGGAGATCGTGCAGCAGCGCTACGACGATACCGAGGCCGGCCGGGATGTCGAGGCACGGTTCCGCTTTCATGGCCATGGCAACGGCGTGGAATGGGGCACCGCGCGGGTCCGGGAACTGGTCGCGTCAACCGACGGGGAGGTCCGCGACGACACCGGCCGACTGATCGGTGATACGACGCAGGCCGGCGATCTCGTACAGAAGGAATGGCGCAAGCAACTGCACAGCCGCAAGGGCAGGGACGTCATGCACCTGATCGTGTCGGCACGTGTCGGGACGGATGGGGCGGCCTTCGAAGGAGCCGTGCGCGAGTTCCTCGGTGAGCAGTTCACTGGGCATCGCTATGTTTTTGCCGTGCATGATCCGGCGCTCGATCCGAAGGCGATGGCTGACGGCGGCAAGCGCCCGCACATCCATGCCCATGCGATCGTCACCATGCGCTCAGAGACCGGGGAGCGGATTGTCACCAGCCCGCAGATGTTCCGGGAATGGCGCTCTGTGATGGCCGAGAAGGCGCGTGAGCAGGGCATCGACATGGAGCTCACCGACCGTCGCGAGTTTGCCAGCGCGCCGGCCTACACGCGCAACCAGGTCCGGCCGGTCAGCTATCGCGGCCGAACCGAGCATGAGGGCACGAGCGATGCGGCGCACGCTCGATATCGCGCGAAGCGCTCGAATGGGTTGAGCGCGGCAACCTCCGAGCGCAGCAGGCAATACGCGGCGACCGCAGCGCGGGCCTGGAGCGATTTGGCGAGCGAGAAGCCGAACGACATGGAAGGCAAGTTTGCGACGCTGCAAACAGCCCGTCTCGAAGGCGCTGCTGCTATCAATCAAACTAACATTGTTTTTGAACGATCGAAGCAAATTGCTATAAAAAGTACATCCAATATGATAGAGTTGAATCAGATCGTGAATGGTGAGGATGGACAGATGCGGGAGATGACGCGTCCGGAATTCGAAGCCT
>JRYH01019015.1_pt1 | contig 11798 bp, 11 predicted proteins | sample 235351 | NCBI WGS metagenome assembly JRYH01 (sample SAMN03074221, study PRJNA261480) | activated sludge metagenome | biome: Wastewater Treatment Plant; feature: Wastewater; material: Activated sludge; isolation source: activated biomass of a wastewater treatment plant treating wastewater... ... | reverse complement strand
GACCGAGGCGCTGCGCGAGGCGCTGCAGGCCCATGTGCTGTGGCTGAAGTTCCCGTCGCGCGGGCGCAAGGGCGACCTGTCCTTCTGCGACCTTCCGGGCGTCGACCTGTCGCGCATCGACCTGCGCCGGATCAGCCTGTCGGGAGCCAACCTCGTCGCGGCGCGGCTGGCGGGCGCCAATCTGAGCGACGCCGATTTTTTCGGCGCCAATCTGGAGAGTGCGGATCTGCGCGCGGCGCAGCTCAACCGCGCCAATCTGCGCGGGGTGAGGCTGCGCGCCGCCGATCTGGAAGGGGCGGTGCTGCAGGACGCCGATCTGCGCGAGGGCATCCTGTTCCGGCACCAGGGAACCGTGCGCACCGGGCGGATGGAGATGGTGGCGCTCACCCAGGTGGACTCGACCAACTTCATGCGCGCAGACCTCTCGAACGCCAAGCTCTCGCGCGCCGTGTTCCGCAATGCGCATCTGAACGGCGCGAACCTGATGAACGCCGAGATGCACGAGGCCGATTTCGGGGGCGCCGATCTGAGCGACACCGACCTGCGCGGCGCCGATCTCGGCCGGACGGACTTCACCGGCGCCAGGCTGCGCGGCGCGCGCCTCGCCGGCGTCGTCATCGACAAGACCAGGTTCAGCAACGCCGACCTGACCGGCCTCGATCCGGAGGACGCCCGGTCGCTGCGGCCCTGGGCGCCGGACGCGCGGTTCGACGCCGACGGGCCCGGCATGGAGCGGATCACGGCGGCCGAGCTCGAGCGGCGGCTGTCCGAGCACGAGCGCTGGCTCGCCACCGACGGCAAGGAAGGCCAGCGCGCCGCGTTCGACGGCGTCGACTTCTCGAGCCAGGACTTCCACGGCCGTCGGCTGACCCTGGTGACCTTCACCCGCTGCAAGCTGCTCGCCGCCTCCTTCGCGGCCTGCGCGCTCTACAGCGTGGACTTCTCGCGCTCGGACCTGCGTCACGCGAGCTTCCAGGGGGCGGTTCTGCTGGGCTGCCGGCTCGACGAGGCGAGCCTGTTTCAGGCCGACTTCGCCGGCACCAGGATCGACGCGCTGGAGCTCACCGATGGCCGCCGCATCCCGACCAGCTTCCGCCGCTCGACGGTGACCCATGCGAGCTTCGAAGGGGCCGAGCTGCGCTCGGTCGACCTCAGGGAGACCGCGTTCTCCAAGGTGGGGTTGCCGGGTGCTAGGCTGGGCCAGGTCGTCCTGGACGGCGTCTGAGCGCTGCCCGTGACGGCGTTGGACGGAACCGCGCGGGCCGGCGGCGACGTCCCGGTCAGCGCACGCGCTGATACTGCGTGCCGCCGGCGAGGGCGGCGGACGCCACCGTCTTGCGCATGGTGCGGTCGTCGACGCGGACGATGCCGGCATAGGGCATGCCGTCCGTTCCCACGAACAGCGAGATCACTTCCCAGACGATCAGCGGCGCGTCGCGCTTGCGATAGCGTTGGCCGACGGCGATTTCCGAGTCCCGCTTCCGCTTCATCAGCGCCGAGAGCATTCCTGGTCCTGCAGATCGATGATGTCCATAGGGGTCGCGCCGCAGGGCGGCCGCCCGTCGCACAGTATCTAGCACTTTCTTGCGCGGATCGCGATAGCTCCGGCGAGGGTGGGGCAGCATGACGCTCCGGTCCGGAAATCCTGGCCGCGGCGCCGTCCTGATGCTGGTGACGCTGATCGCCGCGGCGGCCATCTACCTCGTCCTCGGGCTGGTCAGCAGCCTGTCCTGGGACGGGCCGGGCTGGGCCCGCGACGGCGAGCAGCCGATCGGCCGGGACTTCGTCGCCTTCTGGGCGGCGGCGCGGCTGGCGCTCGACGGCGGCCCCGGCGCAGCCTACGACCTCGGCGCCATCGATGCGGTGGAGACCGCGGTCGCGCAGCATCCGGTGAACACCGTGCCGTGGCACTATCCGCCGACATTCCTGCTGGCCGTCCTCCCGCTCGGCCTGCTGCCGTATCCGCTGGCGCTGCTGCTCTGGCTCGCCCTTCCGACGGTGGCGTTGCTGGCGCTCGTGCGCCGCTTCGCCGGACCCTCTCTCGCGCTGCCGCTCGCGCTCGTTTTCCCCGCCACCGCGCAGTGCCTGATCAGCGGCCAGAACGGCATCGCCTTCGCCGCGGCGCTGCTCGCCGGGATGCTCTGGCTCGAGCGGCGGCCGGTGCTGGCCGGGCTCGCTCTGTCGCTCTTGGTCTGCAAGCCGCAGCTTGCGCCGCTGCTGCTTCCGGCGCTGGCGGCGGGGCGCCACTGGCGCGCGCTCGGCGGAACGATCGGGGGCGGGCTGCTGCTCGTTGCGGGAAGCTGGCTGGCGTTCGGCACCGAGACCTGGCTGATCTTTCTCGACCAGATGCCCGCTGCCGGCGAGATGCTCGCCGACGGCGCCAAGCCCTGGCCGCGCATGCCGACCGTCTATGTCGCGGCGCGGATGCTGGGGGCGGACGGCGCCATGGCGATGCTGCTGCAGGGCNNCGGGACCGGTCGGGGCTCGACCTCTCCGTTCTGGTTCTGGCCTGGCTCGGCCCGGTCGCCGGCTGGCTCCTCGGCTGGAGGACAGGTATTCCGGCCCTGCCGGCGATCGCCCTGCTGCTTCTCGCCGCCGTGCTGTGGCGGGTCGCCGGGACGCGCCCTGCCGGTCGGCCGGCCCTCGCCGCGTGAGCGGCGGGCAGCAGCTTGCGGGAAGTGGCGGAAATCCTTATTTTCCGCGGCGCGGGGCGTGGCTCAGCCTGGTAGAGCGCCTGCTTTGGGAGCAGGATGTCGCTGGTTCGAATCCAGTCGCCCCGACCAGGTCGACCCGGGCGCCCGCCCGGGGCCGGTCGTCGCCTTCCGCCCCGCCGCGGCGGTCGCGGGCAGAGCGGCGATCGGTGCGGCAAACGAGGTTTGCCCGTCCGCAGGCGCAGCGCTGCCGGTTCGCCAGGCGCGCGGGGCGCTTGCGCGCGGGCGCAGAGGGGAGTCGACAGCGCGAATGAAGGTTCGGATCTATCAGCCGGCCAAGACGGCCATGCAGTCGGGCCGCGGCAAGCGCCGCTGGGTGGTGGAGTTCGAGCCGTCCGCGCCGCGCCGGCCGGAGCCCCTGATGGGCTGGAGCGGCTCGACGGACACCAAGCGGCAGGTCCGCCTGCGCTTCGACACGAAGGAGGAGGCCGTCGCCTATGCCGAGCGCAACGGACTTCCTTACGTGCTCGACGAGGCGCAGACCCGGACGGTCCGGCCGAAGAGCTACGCCGACAATTTCCGCCACGACCGCATCGGTCGCTGGACCCATTGAGCCGCCGGCGGTCTTGCGCCGGCAGCACCGCGTTGCGCGCCCTTAGCTCAGCTGGATAGAGCACGAGCCTTCTAAGCTCGGGGTCGCAGGTTCGAATCCTGCAGGGCGCGCCATTTTCCACCATTCCGGGACGGAGCTGGCACTGGCTGGCCGCATTGCCAGCGCCATCCTGCTTCACTTGGCCTCGGCCCGGAGGCTGGCCATGCGATCGGCCAGCCGCTCATGGCCGGTTGCCCGGAGGCCTGCGATGGCACCGCGATAGTCGCGTTCCTCGCGGTTCTGGCTCAGCTTCGACTTCGCGAGGGTCCTGCGCACCTCGATGCGGAAGGCCACGATGCTGCCGAGCATCCGGCGAGCTCGCGTCAGCAGCCGGAGCCGGTGATCGTCGTCAGGTTGCTGATGCGCGGGCGGTTGTAGGCGGTGTGGTAGAGCCGGGCCGGCTCGAACAGGTCGCCTAGGAAGTAGGGCTGATAATCGTAGAACGCCCCGGCGACGATGACGTTCTGGCCGTCGCGCCACTCTTCACAGCTGCTGCGCGGTCGGACGGAAGATGATCTCGTTCACGTCCACGTCTTCGGGCTGGCTGATCGCGAAGGCCGCCATGCGCGCATAGCTGTCGGCGGGAATGCCGACCTTGCCGACGTAGTCACGGTTCGCCGACTGGACGTCCTTGTCCGAGATGTGGTCGAGCAGTTCGGTTTTGACCGCGCCGGGGCAGAGGATCGTAGTGCGAATGTTGTAGGGCTTCACTTCCTGCCGGAGCCCCTCAGAGATAGCCCGGACGGCGAACTTCGTGGCCGAATAGACCGAGGACGCGGGGAAAACGAGGTGGCCAGCAACGGAAGAGGTACTGATGATATGGCCCGACTTCTGCGCCTTCATGTGCGGAAGCGCGGCGGCGATCCCGTAAAGGACGCCCTTAATGTTAACGTCGATCATCTGGTCCCATTCCTCGATCTTGAGGCTTTCGAGGGGGGACAGCGGCATGATGCCCGCGTTGTTGATGAGCACGTCGATCCGGCCGAACGCTTCGACCGCGGCATTCACGAGCTTTTCGAGATCCTGGCGTCTGGTCATGTCTGCGGCCATCGCAAGAGCTTTGCCGCCGGCACCGTCGATCTCGCTCACCAGCGCCTCGAGGCGTTCGGCACGCCGGGCACCCAGCACCACCTTTGCGCCCTGCTGCGCGAGATGACGGGCCGTAGCCTCTCCCATGCCGCTCGAGGCACCGGTGATGACGATTACCTTGTCCCGGATATTGTCAGTCATTCTCTTTCTCCGAATTCGTTTTCTGGTGGCAGGCCATTGAGCCGAGGCCGGTATCCGCAGCTCCATCGCTCGACGGCGGATGGCAGAACTTTCCGGACGCTCGCTGCAAAAATGCAATCCGTTCAGGGAAGAATGTCGACGCGCAGCAGATGCTCGCCACGAACCAGAAGCGGCGCAGGCCCCTGATCCAGACGGCCGAGCCGGATCAGGCCATGCGACCAGCGATACGGGCCATGAAACACGGCAGCGGCCAAACACGTCTCGTCCGGGAATGTAGAACTTGGTCCCGGCCGAGGTGTTTCAGTCTCGCGCCAGGCGTCATGCCGCCAGATGCTGACCGAAGAAGCTCGTCAGCTTGTCAAACGGGATCAGGTCTACGCGATCGTAAAGGTCGACATGCCCGGCTCCCTTGACCCAGACCAATTCCTTCGGTTCGGCAGCCAGTCTGTAGGCTTCCTCGCTGAACTCCTTGGAATGCGCCTGGTCCCCGGTGATGAACAGCATAGGGCGCGGCGAGATCGTCTCGATGTCGTTGAACGGGTAGAAGTTCATGAACTTGACGGTGCTGGTCAGCGTCGGATGAGTCGTGAGCTGCGGCGTCGAGCTGGCGGGCGTGAACTCGCCGCGCGGCGTGCGGTAGAAGTCGTAGAATTCGCGCTGGATCGGATCGGTGTCGGAGGTCAGCTCGTGCACGGTTCCGCTCGTGTACCGAGTTTCGCCGCCTGTAGCTTCCACCCAGCGCTGCTCGGCCGCTACGGCGATGATCTGCTTGCGCTGCTCGACGGAGAGCGACTTGTTGAGCGCGTTCCGGTTCGCCGCGCCCATGTCATACATGCTCACCGTGGCGATGGCGTGAATACGCGGGTCGATCTTAGCCGCGCTGATGACGAAACTGCCACTGCCGCAGATGCCGATCGCGCCGATACGGTTGCGATCGACGAACGGCCGGGTGCCCAGGAAATCCACCGCCGCACTGAAGGCTTCAGCATAGACATCCGGCGAGACGATCTGACGGGCTTCGCCCTCGCTCTCGCCCCAGAAGGGCAGGTCGATGGCCATGGCGACGAAGCCCTGTTCCGCCATCTTGGTGGCATAGAGTGTCGCGCTCTGCTCCTTCACCGCGCCCATCGGATGACCGACGACGATGGCCGGACGCCGCGCTGCGCGGTCGAGATTCTTGGGAACGAGCAGATTCCCCGCGACATTCATCTGGTATTGGCTTTTGAAGGCGACCTTTTCGAGTGCCACCTGATCGCTGGTGTAGAAGTTGTTTGCGCCGTTTGACATGTCTTGCGCCTTTGCGAAGGGAAGGTTGAAGAGTGGCGCCGCACTGAAGGCGGCAACGCCAGCGCCGGTCAGCTTGAGGAGTTCACGCCGGGGGATGTCCCGGGCGGGCGCTTTCGAAGCGGCCGTATCAGAGGTGTTCACGGGCATTTCCGATCTCCTGTTGGATTGGATTGGGATTGAGCCATACGCCAAACTGATCGTCCTGCCGCTCATTCAGGCTTGAGCAGGCGCCGGCCAGTGCCAATGAGCGCGATCGAGAGGCCGGCTAGAACGACACTGCCGGTGAAGGTTGCGACGATCGTCATGCCGTCCAGAAGCAGCCCGCCGACCGCCGCTCCCAGCAGGATCGACGCCTGGATTGCCGCGACCATCAGGCTGCCGGCCGCCTCGGGCGCGTCGCCGACGTTCTGCGACATCCAGGTCATCCAGATTACCGACATTGCGGTGTTCATCGCGCCCCAGAGCGCAAGGAACAGGCTCGCCGCGATCACCGAGCCGCCGAGAAGCAGGAGGCCGAGCGTGCAGCCGCCCATGAGCAGCGCGGGCAGTCTCAGGAGAGGCGCGACGCTGCCGCTCAGGAAACGGCCGGACGCCCAGGTGCCGACGAAGCCGGCGCAGCCCAGCACGAGCAGCAGGACGGAGAGCATCGTCACATCCACCCCCGTCACCTGTTCCAGATACGGGCGCAGATAGGTGAACATGGTGAAGGCCGAGCCCCAGGACAGCATTGCCGCGATCAGGCCGCGCAGGAAATATGGGCGCTTCAACAGGCCGAGCATGGTTCGGAAGTCCTGCCGCCGGCGAGCGGGCAGGGACGGCAGCACCACGACATGCCAGACGAGGTTGACGGCGACGATCGGGGCGAGCGCCCAGAACACCGCACGCCAGCCGAACATGCCGCCGAGATAGCTGCCGATCGGCGCGGCGAAGGCGGCCGCAATGGCCTGCCCGCCATACATCAGGGCGAGCGCACGCGGCACATCGCTTTCAGCAACCAGCCGCATGATGACTGCGGTCGCCAGCGCCCAGAAGCCGCCAATGCAGATGCCGAGCAAGGCGCGGCCGAGCATAAGCACGGTGAAATTCGGCGCGGCCGCGACCAAGATCAGCGACGACAGCATGACAGCGGTCATCGCGACCAGAACCCATTTCCGGTCCAGCGTGCCGGCGGCGGTGGTGATGACCATGCTTGCCGCGACCGCAAAGAGGCCGCTGATGGAGATTGCCTGTCCGGTCTGGCCCTCGGTTGCACCCAGGCCCTCAGCCATCGGCGTGAGCAGGCTGACTGGCATGAACTCCGAAGCGATCAGCATCGCCACGCAGAGCGCCATGGAGAGCACCGCGCCCCAAGCGGCGGGTTTGCTGTCCGCATCTGATGTGGCGGCGACCGCCATCGGCTTGGCTCCTGCGTGAATTGTTGCAGTGCCAATCTAGTGGTTTCGGCATAAAGCGATTACCCGTCGAAATCGGAATGAACTAATCGACTAGATCGAATAATCTGCTGCGAGACTGAGGAAGGAGGGGACCTCGTGGCCAGAACTGATCTCAACCAGCTGACGTGGTTTCAGGCCGTCGCCGAAGAGCGCAGCTTCACCAAGGCCGCGGCAAAGCTCGGGGTGGCGCAATCGACGCTCAGTCACACGATCAAGCAGCTCGAAGCAGGCATGGGGATACGTCTTCTGACGCGTACCACGCGGAATGTCGCAACGACCGCCGCGGGCGAGCGCCTGCTCCAGACGATTGCCCCGCGCATCGGCGAAATCGAGGATGAGATCGCGGCGTTGATGGCGTTCCGCGAGAAGCCGTCAGGCACGATCCGGTTGACCCTGTCCGACCACGCACTGGAAAGCGTGGTCTGGCCCAAGCTGAAGCCTGTCCTCAGCGCCTATCCCGATATCAACGTCGAGCTGATCCTGGACAGCACTTTCCGCAATATCGTGGAGGAAGGCTTCGACGCCGGCGTCCGGCTGGGCGAGAGCGTCGAGAAGGACATGGTCGCCGTCCGCATCGGTCCGGACTGGCGCTTGGTGGCGGTGGCTTCGCCCGACTATCTCGCCGTTCATGGCGTGCCCGAACATCCGCAGGATCTGATCCGGCATGTCTGCATCAACATGCGTCATGAAACCGCCGGCGGTCTTTATGCATGGGAGTTCGAGAAGGACGGGCAGGCGCTCCGTGTCCGGGTGAACGGCCAACTGACCTTCAATAATTCCTACGCCATGATCGACGCGGCGGTGAACGGCTACGGCATCGCCTATGTCCCGGAGAACATCGTCGAACGGCACATCGCATCAGGGTCGCTGGTCCAGGTTCTGGACGACTGGTCGCCCTTCTTCGACGGCTATTTCTTGTACTATCCCAGTCGTCGCCAGAACCTTCCCGCGTTCAAAGTCATCGTCGATGCGCTGCGGCATCGGGATGAGTCGGGGTCTTGATTTGGCAGTTTCCCGTTTGCGCTAAGTGGTACTTGGTGCCGCGAGCGAGAAGCATCGCCGCATAGAGCCGGAGGGGGCGGCCGCGGCGTCGCGCGAGGGCGTGGAAAGTCGAACGTCGCCCCCACGCTGCAGATACTTTCAATCAGCGGAGTCAGGGTTACTCAGGCAGCCTCACTCACGCTCTTTCGCCTTCCCGTTGGGTATGCCTGATGAAATCGAGCATGAGCGATACGGCCGCAGGCGCGTGCGTCTCGAGCAGCTTGTGCCCGGCGTCGAGAATATGAGCTTCCATCCTCGGCAGCGCCCGCATCCATGACAGGACCTCGGCGAGATCGAAGAAGGGGTCGTGGCGTGCCCAGACCATCAGAGAAGGCGGCTGCCAGCGCGCGAGATATTCGGCGATCTCGTCGAACCGGGCGACGTAGTTCCCATAATCCCTGACGAGCGCTCGCTGTGTATCCATCCGGCCCGACAACTGCATCACCCTCCAGTCCTCCTCCCAGCTTTCGGCCGGGACTCGCGCCGCCACGTCCGGCGGCATCCCGCCGAGATACCCGTTGCGCACGCCCTCGAATGTCAGGTGCGCGGTCGCAGCCGCCTCGTTTTCCGGGTTGGGATGCGACCAGTAGGCCATCACCGGGGCCCATTGCGACCCGAGGCCGGTTCGATGCGCGTTGGCGTTCTGAACGATGAGGCCCAAGACCTGGTCCGGCGCCTGCATGGCGATGTGAAACCCCACCGGCGCGCCGAAATCATGAAGGTAGATGTAGCGCGGCCCGACTGCGAGCCGGCCCAGCAGCTCCGAGATGGCCTCGCCAAAGGCGGGAAACGAGGGCGACGGCAAAACGTCGGACTCGCCGAAGCCAGGCAGATCCGGCGCGATCACGTATGCAGCCTGCGAGAGCTCTGGCACGACCTCACGAAAATAGCCCGCCGAGCCCGGAAAACCGTGCAGGAGCAGCACGGCGGGCTTGGACGCCTCACCCGCGGCGATGAAGGACAATTCCGTGCCTCCGGACAGGCGAAGTCGTTGCCGGGTCGCTGGACGCATGTCCGGAGTCCTCACTTCGATCGTCTGGGTCGTGGCGGCGGAGCCGAGGATGAAGGAACGGCGGGAGAGTTTCGTGGTTCCACTTCGAGCTCAGAACCGACTGGTACTGAGCGCCGATCCGCGCCAGCGCGGCCAGGCGAGACCAGTGCGCGTTCCGCGTCGAGTCGCGCGGCGAACCCGTCCGGCGCTTAGCGGGCGGCGATCGCGGCGCGATCAGCAGCCCGAGCCGGTGATCGTCGTCAGGTTGCTGATGCGCGGGCGGTTGTAGGCGGTGTGGTAGAGCCGGGCCGGCTCGAACAGGTCGCCCAGGAAGTAGGGCTGATAATCGTAGAACGCCTCGGCGACGATGACGTTCTGGCCGGTCGCCACGGTGAGGACGGCGGGCAGGCTGGCCGTGGCGCCGTCCGCGCCGACCAGGCTGGTCACCGCGATGGCGCCGGCGCTCTGCTCCTGCCAGGCGACGGTGGCGGCTGCGGCATCGGGCCGGTGGACCGACGAGACGACGACCCGTCCGCGCGCCGCGAGGTCGTAGGGCGCCATCAGCTGGCGCGCCGCGTCGAAGAGGTCGCACATTTGGGCGGTAGTGAGCGCCTGCTGCTGCGCCACCAGATCCGCCACCGAGGTCGCCGCGCGGTCGAGCTTCTGGTGCAGGAGCACGTAGCGCGACGCCTCGAAGCAGCCGAGCAGGATGGCGACCAGAACCGGGACGGCGAAGCCCAGCTCGATCAGGGCGGCGCCGCGCCGGTCTTCGCCGAAGCGCCGCAGCAGCGCGACCATGGGCGTCATGACGATTGCCCTCCGAGATCGTAGGGTTCGTTCTTCACGGCGACGCTGGCGCTCATGTGGAACACCCCGTCGTCCCCCAGCACCGAGGCGAGGAAGGGCGTGATCAGCGACCAGTCGTAGTCGATGCGGTAGAGCACCACGTCGCCGGAGGCGCCGATGCCGGCCGTGCCCCGGTCCTCGTCCCACTGGGCGTTGCCGTTGAGATCGGTATAGGTCTCGCCGGCATCGTACGCGCCGTTCCCGTTCTCGTCGTCCCACGGCTCCGGCTGGCCCACGTCGTTGAAGCTGTCGTAGACCTTGAAGCTGACGTTGGACGGGCTGGCGTCGACGAATCCCATGGTGTAGCGGTCGATGATGGCGACGATGGCCTCCTCGCGCGTGCCGGTCTCCGGCACCTGCCCGGTGATGCCGTAGCGGGCGGCCTCGCGCAGGCCGCCTTCCACCGAGGTCGACACGAACATCACCATGGCGACCTCCAGCATGCCGATGATCAGCATCAACGTGACCGGCAGGGCCAAGGCGAACTCCAGGGCCGCGGCGCCCCGCCGGCAATCCGCCAGCCGCCGGGCGACCCGGCCGAACGTCCTTGTCACAGCCATGGGTGTTTACCCTTCAATAACCAAGCCGGACCTAGATTTCCGGAATGCGACAGCACATCCGCCATTCCCTCAAGGGTCGCCGTCGCCGCGTGGCGGCACGGCTGCTCGCCGCGAGCCTTCTCGTGCCGCTCGGCGCCTGCGCGAGCGACGGCTGGCTCTCCTCCGGCTTCTCGCCGGCGACTGCCGCGGGCGACGTCGACGCCGCCTCGCTGATGCGGGTGGCGGACGCGACGCGGGCGAGCGGCGATCTCGCCAGCGCCGCCGGCATGTACAACAGGGCGCACCAGCTGGCGCCCGACGACGTCGCGCCTCTCCTGGCGCTCGGCGAGACGCTGCGCCGGATGGGGGCTTCGGCGACCGCCGCCGACGCCTACCGGGCGGCCCTCGACATCGAGCCGCGGAATTTCGACGCGCTGCGCGGGCTCGGCGCGGCGCTGCTCGAAGTCGACCAGCCGGAGTTCGCGATCGCCCAGCTCGAGCTCGCTCTCGACGTCGCCAAGGATCATCGGGTCTACAACGCCCTGGGCGTCGCCCACGACATGCTCGGCGACCACGCGGCGGCCCAGGTCTATTACCGTGAAGGGCTGGACCTGATGCCCGGCAACGCGCAGATCGCCAACAATCTCGGCCTGTCCCTGGCGCTCGCCGGCGACTACGCCGAGGGCATCGCGATGCTGGAGCAGGCGGTGCAGGACCGGGCGGCGACGCCGCGCTTCCGCCAGAACCTGGCCCTGGCCTACGGGCTGGCCGGCCAGCGGGAGGCAGCAGAGCGGGTGGCCGCGATCGATCTCGACCAGGCCGCGGTCGCGCACAACATGAGCTATTACGACCTGCTGCGCCGCGCCGACGACAGCAGCATGACGGCCTCGGCGCTGGGCACGCATCCGGCGGACAGCGGCTCCTGATCCGAACGATCCCGGGAGGCCACGGCGGGCCGGGCGGCGCGACAGCGCTCCCGGCCCGTTCTGTTTGCGGATCGCGGCGGCCGGCATGACGGCGCCCTAAAGCTTCAGCCCGCTCAGCGCGTCGGAGGCCTGCAGGATCGCGGGCCCGATCAGCACGATGAAGAGCGGCGGCAGGATGAAGACGATCATCGGCACCGTCAGC
>JRYH01000991.1_pt1 | contig 11802 bp, 12 predicted proteins | sample 235351 | NCBI WGS metagenome assembly JRYH01 (sample SAMN03074221, study PRJNA261480) | activated sludge metagenome | biome: Wastewater Treatment Plant; feature: Wastewater; material: Activated sludge; isolation source: activated biomass of a wastewater treatment plant treating wastewater... ... | reverse complement strand
AGATTGACGAGGAAGCCCGGCGCGTCCTTGACGACGACAGGAACGCGTCCCATCCGCTTGCCGACGACTTCGAGCGCCAGCGTCACCTCATCGCTGGTATCGGTGCCGTTGATGACCTCGACCAGCTTCATGAGCGGCACGGGATTGAAGAAATGCAGCCCCGCGATGCGGTCACGGTGCGTGCAGGCGGACGCGATGGACGAGATGCGGATGCTCGACGTGTTGGAGGCGATAATCGCGTCACGGCGAACGATTTCCTCAAGCTGGCGGAAAACCTTCTGCTTGATCTCGAGATTCTCGACGATGGCTTCGACAACCACATCGCAATCGGCAAGGCCCACCATATTTTCCGCAACATTGATTCGCGCGGCGGCCTCCGCGCCTTCGGCTGCGTCCATCCGGCCCTTTTCGACGGATCGCTCGATCATCGAGACGATGAAATCCCGCGCTGCCGCGGCGGCGCCATCCGCCGCGTCGTAGATATAGACAGGCATGCCGCCCGTTGCGGAGACCTGGGCGATCCCCCGCCCCATGGCTCCGGCGCCGACGACGCCAATCTTCAAGTCCTGCTTCTGCGGGTCGATGGTCATGTGCTTGTGTTCCTGTTTCTTGTCAAATCGTGCGGGAGTTATACCCCGCGTATTAAAATTGTAAAACCCTGCCTTGATGCTGTGCAGCATAATCCTTACATATCGGGAAAATAGTGCCGTTAGGGCTATTGCTGCTGCAGCCGGAAAGGGTGCAGATATCTCGCTCATTAGAGGAGGAACAGATGCCGCGTCCCCTGTCGTTCAGTCACCCGCTGATGCTGGGTTTTGACCGTTTCGAGCAGATGCTCGATCAATTGTCGAAATCCTCCGGCGATGGGTATCCTCCCTATAATATCGAGCAGATCGGCGAGGATCGCCTACGCATCACGCTCGCGGTTGCCGGTTTCACCGAGGATGACCTGCAAATAACTCTGGAACATAGCCAGCTGATCATCCATGGTAAGCAGAGGGACGAGTCAGAGCGCGTATTTCTGCACCGCGGCATTGCGGCGCGCCAGTTCCAGCGTAAATTTGTTCTTGCCGAAGGGTTGGAGGTTGCGAGCGCGGAAATGGAGAATGGCCTGCTTCATATCGATATGAAACTGCCGACGCCAAAAGCCGAAAGCCGCCAGATCAAGATCACTCGCAAAAATTCGAAAAAAGAAATGAAGACGGTCAGCCCGTCGGAATTTACTGATTAACCCCGTTTTGGGGCGCGTAAAGGAGTTTGATATGCTCTACCAGGAAGCCACACTTCGTCACTTAAGTCCTGCGGCCTTCGGTATGCTGGGGTCGATGGACATGGCTTACGTTCGTCCGGTTACGGAGAACGGCACCGTTATCTATCGCATATTCGCGGCCAACGGCCAGCGTCTCGGCGAGGAGAAAACGGCTGCGGCCGCGCTGGTCGTTGCGCGCCAGAACGATTTCGAAGCGTTTCTCGTCAATTAAAGCGGGGGAATAGCGGAGCCTGAGGCTCAAACTTCCGGCTTCGCCGTTTCCTCGGTGAGGATGGCGTAAAGAGCATCCGCATCGTGGGTGCCCCTGAGCTTCTCGCATCTTTCCTTGTCGCGCAGCGTACGGGAGACCCGGGCGAGCGCCTTCAGGTGATCGGCGCCTGCGGATTCGGGCGCCAGCAGAAGGAACAGAAGGTCGACCGGCATATTGTCCATCGCGTCATAGTCGACGCCGGCGCTCAGCTTGGCGAAAATCCCATACACCCGGTCGATGCCCGGCAGCTTGCCATGCGGGATGGCGATCCCCTTGCCGATCCCGGTGGTGCCAAGGCGCTCCCGCTCGATCAGGACATCGAGGATATCGCGTTCCGCGCAGCCGGTGATATTTGCCGCCCGCCGCGCCAGTTCCTGAAGTGCCTGCTTCTTGCTGGTGGCTTTCACATCCGCAAACACCGTGTGCGGCTGAACAAGGTCGCTAATTTCCATGGGTACTTGAACCAGTCGGTCGTTGTGAGGGCACGGCGCGGATCAGGCGGTTTCGCCGGATTTTTCGATTCGCGGATCTATCCAGCCGATATTTCCGTCCGCGCGCCGGTACACGACGTTCAGTTCCTTCGTCTTGGAGTTCTGGAACATCATTGCCGGAAGATTGGCAAGATCCATCCGCATGACCGCCTCGCCGACCGAGCAATCCGGAATATCGGCGCTGCTTTCAGCAATAATCATGGGCTGCCAGTCGTCCTGCCCGTCAACTTCGGGCCGCTCCTCGTCGGGTTCGGGCGCAAGAACGTAATTCTGGGCGGCGAAGGCCATTTTCGCCTGATAGCGCTCCTTGCCGTGGTGGCTCTTGAGGCGTCGCTTGTAACGACGAAGCTGTTTCTCGATGCGCTCCAGCGCGGCATCAAAGCTGGCATAGGCATCCGCATGGGTGCCCGACGCCGCGACGTCGATGCCGGAACCGATATGGACGTTGCATTCAGTGTGGAAGTTGTGGTTTTTGCGGCTTATCGTAACCTGCGCGTCAATCGCGTTGTCGAAGTATTTTGCGACACCGTTCTCCAGGTTCGTTTCAATATGCTCTCGTAGGGCATCGCCGACATCAATCTGCTTACCTTTAACAATCACATGCATCATAAAGATCCATTCCTGAAGTGAGACCAAATCCGCCGGTCAGGCTGTTGTCGCCATTATGAGGGCGGGACCATAGTTTTAGTATATTGCAATGTCAACACACGTGAAATGATATGGGGAGTTGTCGTCGAGATTGCATCCTCTGCATCCTTCTTTTAGGAAGCGATTAGCTGCTTTTTCAGTCTCCGGCGTTCCACGGAAGACGGAATATTCATAGCATCACGATACTTCGCAACCGTACGGCGCGCAATATCTATCCCCTGAAGTTTCATCAATTCGACAATTTTGTCATCGGACAGAATCCGGTTCGGATCCTCATCATCAATGAGTTGTTTCAGCTTGTGGCGTACCGCGGCGGCCGAGTGAAAGTCGCCGCCGGAGGTTGATCCGATTGCCGAGGTGAAGAAATATTTGAGTTCGAACACCCCGCGCGAAGAGGCGAGATATTTGTTCGACGTCACCCGACTCACGGTGCTTTCATGCATGGAAATCGTTTCGGCGATGGTTTTGAGGTTGAGCGGGCGGAGAAACTCGATCCCTTGCGTGAAGAACATCTCCTGCTCTTCCACCAGTGCGGTAGCGACCTTGAGAATCGTCTGCGCCCTCTGATCAAGCGATTTCACCAGCCAGTTGGCTGAATTCAGGCATTCGGAGAGGAATTCCTTCTCCTCGCGGTTTTTCGATTTTTTGGCTATGACGGAATAATAGCGATTGTTGACGAGGACTTTTGGCAGGGTTTCGCTGTTGAGCTCGACATGCCAGCCGCCATCGGGACGGCGGCGGACGAAGACATCGGGCACCACGGTCTGGGCGACTTCGCCGCCATATTTAAGGCCGGGTTTGGGATCGAGAGCCCGAAGCTCCGCGATCATCTCGGCAAGATCCTCCTGATCGACGCCGCAGACCTCCAGCAGCCCGCGGAGATTGCCGGCCGCCAGCATTTCAAGATTATCCAGAAGCGCCGCCATCGCCGGATCATAGCGGTTCTTCTCCTGCAGTTGCAGGGCGAGACAATCGGCGAGATCGCGGGCGAAGACCCCGGTCGGGTCAAGGCCGCGAAGCTGCGAGAGAACCTCCTCGACGCGGCCCGGCGGGCAGCCGAGGCTTTCGGCAATCTCGCCGATATCTCCGGTGAGGTAGCCGGTTTCGCTCAGCATGTCGGTAAGGAAGGCCGCGATGATCTTGTCCGCCGCGGAGAGGGGGAGAAGATTTACCTGCGCGGCGATATGATCCTGCAGGGAGACATCGGAGCTGAGCGTATTCTCAAGGCTGATATCGGTGCCGGAAAAGGACGCGCTGCCGCTGTTCGCCGCAAGAAAACCGGTAGTGGCGCCGTCGGCATCAAAGGCGCTCTCCGGCGCGTCAGTTGCCGTGTCGTTGGTGTAGATATTGTCAAATTCGGTGTCGGTATCGATGGCGGCATTTTCCGCAAGCGAAAGCGGCACATCCTCGGAGACATGCCATTCTTCAAGGGCCGGGCCGTCGGCATCGATGGCGACATCTGTTCCCTCATCATAGGAGAGATAGTCGTCATCGCCCGCCGTCGCATCCGTGCGCTCGAGAAGCGGGTTCTTCTCAAGCTCCTGTTCCACATATGCCGCAAGGTCCAGATTTGAAAGCTGCAACAGCTTGATCGCCTGCTGCAGCTGTGGCGTCATGACAAGCTGCTGACTTTGTCTTAGGTCAAGTCTGGGCGCTAGAGCCATCTTACTCCTGATCCCGTCAATCTTTGATTGCTAAAGATTGAAGCGATCCCCCAAATAAACGCGTCTCACTCCTTCATCGGATACGATCTCCGACGGGTTGCCTTCCTTTATGACACGGCCTTCGTTAAGAATGTATGCACGGTCAATAATATCAAGCGTTTCGCGGACGTTGTGCTCGGTAATCAGCACGCCGATGCCGCGATCCTTGAGGTGCGAGACGAGGTCGCGGATATCGCCGACGGCTATCGGATCGATGCCGGCGAGCGGCTCGTCAAGCATGATATAGTTAGGCTTGCCGGCGAGCGCCCGGGCAATTTCGACCCGTCGCCGTTCGCCGCCCGAAAGCGCAATCGCCGGTGTCCGCCGCAGATGCGAAATCGAAAATTCCGCCAGCAATCCTTCGAGCATCGCCTCAAGTTGCTCCCGGTCGGGTTCGATCAGTTCCAGCACGGCGCGGATATTCTGCTCGACGGTCATGCCGCGGAAGATCGAGGCCTCCTGCGGCAGATAGCCAATGCCGAGCCGCGCCCGGCGGTACATCGGCAGGTCCGTGACGTCGCGCCCGTCGAGATAGATACTGCCGTAATCGGCGCGCAGCAGGCCGGAGATGATATAAAAGCAGGTGGTCTTGCCGGCGCCGTTGGGGCCGAGTAGGCCGACAGCCTCCCCCCGGTTCACCGTAATGTCGACACCGCGCAGAATAGGACGTTTCTTGAAGGCCTTGCCGATATTCTTCGCCCGCAGACCCGTATTCTCGGCGACCAGCCGAGGGCGGTTTTCGGGGATCTGGGGTCCTGTCGTCATCCGTGTCTCATACTCTACTCGCCGGCTTTGTCGTCAGGAACAAAAATCCCCTTCACACGGCCCTGGTTGCCACTCGTGCTCGCGCCGCCTTCAACCCGGCTCTGGCCGGTGACCAGATCGAGGGTGAGGGTGTCGCCGCGCAACACGTTCTTGCCTTGGGTTAATACCACATTTCCCTGTAAATCAATTTGTTTATTTACGACATCGTAAACGCCCGCATCACCCTGCGCGGTCTCGCGCGGGTTGGAGAAAAAGACGTCGCCATTTGCATCGATCTGGCGGATGTTCGGCGCATCGCCCTGCTTGTTCGCTTCCCGCTCCGAATAATGCACCACCAGCCGCGCGGCGCGCATCCGGATCTCGCCCTGGACGACCTGCACATTGCCCTCGAATATGGCGAGCTGCTTGGCCTGCTGCACTTCAAGGGAATCGGCCGTGATTTCAATCGGCTGGCTGCTGTCACCGGCGCCGCCGATCGCCGATTGCGCCGTTGCGCCGCCAATGCCGAGCGAAATCGACAGCGCAAGCGCGCCAAGCAATGATGTCAGTCCAATAGTCAGCTTCTTCATTCGGGCCTTCCGTAGAGCCGTTCAGGGATTGATGGTGACCTTGACATTGCCGTCAAAGCGTATGTTACCGCTAATCTGATCCGCCGCAAGACGATCCGCCTCGATGGCGCCAAGCGGCCCGTGACCCTGCAGCGGGTTCTGGCTCACAACCGTCTGTTTTTTGAGATCCACCCTCGCCGTGTTGGCGGCAAGCTGGTTGCCGCTGTCACTATAGATATGGATGTCACCGAAGAGATCGAGAATCCCCGTCTCGGTGTCAAGCTCGCCTTCCGGTGCGGTGACGGATATCCAGTCGCCGCTCGGCAGGGTGATATCGGCCTGGATATTCTTCAGCATGACGAGCGATCCGGTCGCCGATTTCTGCGTTGCGGTATCGGCGGTCACGACATACTGCTGCTCGTTGATATCGCTTGCCACATAATGCGGGTTTTTCATCGTCAGCCCGTCATCGGAGATCGTCACATCGGCATAGTCGAGCGTGAAGCCTTCGGGCTGGTCGAGATTGGGCAGGATGAAGGCAAGGCCGATCAGCAGGATCGCAAGGCCAAGCAGGATAAATTTGATGACCGAAACGAAGTGGCTGTAGCGCGCGTTGAACTTCTTTTCCGCCTGACCTGCCGCGTCGAAAAACTTGCGCGCGCCCGACCGCCCCTCGCGCGAGGCGTCGTCCGCATGCTGTAGGTCGGCGGATTTCATGCGCTATATCACCCCGCTTCGCAGGCAGTCGTGAACGCTGATGATGCCGATTGCCGTGCCGTTCTCGACAACAAAGAGGCAGGTTATGCCGTTAAATCCCGTGGAATTCATCTGCGCGAGGGCCTCCCCCGCGAGCGCGTCCGGGCGGATGGTCTGCGGGTTGCGTGTCATCACCTCGCTCACGCTTTTCTCAAGGAGATCGCGGCCCATATGGCGGCGCAGGTCGCCGTCGGTGATGATCCCGACGAGATGACTGTCGCTGTCGAGAATGCCGACGCAGCCGAAACTCTTGCTCGACATCTCAATAAGCGCATCGCTCATCGGCGTCGTATCGCCAACCAGCGGCATGGCATCGCCCGTATGCATCAGATCCACAACCTTGATCAGCGCCGAGCCGAGTTTTCCGCCGGGATGAAAGACACGAAACTGCTCCGCGCTGAAGCCGCGGCGCGAGAGGAGGGCGACGGCGAGGGCATCGCCAAGCGCGAGGCTCGCGGTTGTCGAGGTGGTGGGGGCCAGCCCCATCGGGCAGGCCTCCGGCGCATCGGGCAGCAGAAGCAGCGCATCGGCGCGCCGTCCGAGCGTGCTGTCCGCCTTGCCGACGAGCGCAATCAGCGGGATCTTGAAGCGGCGGGTATAGGCAATGATATCGCTGAGCTCCTTCGTCTCTCCCGAATTGGAGAGGCAGAGGACGACATCGTTTCGCGTGATCATGCCGAGATCGCCGTGGCTTGCCTCGGCGGGATGGACGAACTGCGCGGGCGTGCCGGTAGAGGCAAGGGTCGCCGCGATCTTGTTGCCGATATGGCCGCTCTTTCCCATGCCGCTGACGATCACGCGCCCTTTGGCCTGAAAAATGAAATCCAGCGCTTTGACAAATTCCTCATCAAGGTCGTCGCGGAGGGTCAGAAGCGCCGCCGCCTCCGTTTTCAGAACCTTCCGGGCAACTGCGAGGTCAGGGTCGTCGTCAAGCCCTTGCGTTGCCGCTTCCTTTGAAATTGTCATTAACTGATCCGTCGTCTGCGTGCAGACCTGACGCATGTTCCGCCAGGACGACATCTTATCGCTGAAATCTTATAACTATATAAGAAAACCGCCAACCGTTCACAAGGCCAATAGCGCCGCGGGCGGCCTAGCTGTGCGAGAATATATCAATCTCCGGCCAGCCGTCGAGGTCGAGGCGGGCGCGGGTCGGCAGGAAGTCGAAACAGCGACGCGCAAGATCAGTCCGTCCCTCGCGCGCCAGCATCGCATCGAGCTTCGCCTTGAGCCGGTGCAGATAGAGCACGTCGGAGGCGGCATATTCCTTCTGCGCGTCCGTGAGTTCCGCGGCGCCCCAGTCCGATGACTGCTGCTGCTTGGAGATATCGACGCCGAGAAGCTCCTGGCAGAGATATTTGAGGCTGTGGCGGTCGGTGAAGGTGCGGACGAGCCGGGAGGCGATCTTGGTGCAGTAAACGGGCGCGCAGGTGACACCCAGATAATGCTCGATCACCGCGATATCAAAGCGGCCGAAATGGAATATTTTGAGACGGTCCGGATCGGCGAGCTGGCGGCAGAGATTCGGCGCATTATAGCTTTTGCCGTCGAATTTCACGAGATGCGCATCGCCATTTCCGGAGGACAGCTGGATCAGGCAAAGCCGGTCGCGGTGGGGGATAAGACCCATCGTTTCGCTGTCGATAGCAATCTCGGGTCCGAGGTCAACGTCATCGGGCAGGTCGCCCAGATGCGTATAAATCGTCATTATGATCCTCCGGTACGGCTAGCGCAGTCTGAAGGATAGGAGCATAACCGTAAACATATGCTGAAGATGGTGCCCAGGAGAAGACTCGAACTTCCACTTCCGTACGGAAACTAGCACCTGAAGCTAGCGCGTCTACCAATTCCGCCACCTGGGCAACTCGTCGTTGCCTCTGATATAAAGCGGACGGGCGGATGTCAACTAACTTCGTCGAAAGTTTGAAAGAATTTTGCCGATAGCTCTTGGCGCTGCTCTTTTAAGCGGCTAGATAGTGACAATATCAGGATAAGATCAGGACAATATCAGGACAATGTCGGTACAATAAGGCATTGTCTTTATCGCTGCCGCTGATGAGAGGAAAAGAAGAATGTCGGGTCAATTGATTACCATTTTCGGAGGCTCGGGCTTTATCGGCCGGCATCTGGTTGAGAGGCTTGGGGCGCGGGGATACCAGATCCGCATCGCCGTTCGCGACACGGAAAGCGCCCTGCCGCTGATGACGCAGGGGAATGTCGGCCAGATCGTCGGCTTCCAGACCAATATCCGCAACCAGGAATCGGTGGAGCGCGCCGTTGCGGGCGCCGATATCGTGATCAACCTTGTCGGCATCCTCTTCGAGAAAGGCGCGCAGACATTCGAAGCGGTGCATGTCGAGGCGGCGGCGCGCATCGCCGCAGCCGCCCGCAAGGCCGGCGTGAAGCAGCTTGTTCATATGTCGGCGCTTGGCGTCGCACCGGATCACGCCGCGGCCTATGCGCGCAGCAAGGCGGCAGGCGAGGAGCGCGTCACTTACGAATTCCCGGGGGCGTCGATCATCCGCCCGGCGGTGGTGTTCGGCAATGACGATCAGTTCTTCAACCGTTTCGCCGGCATCTTTGCGCTCGCGCCGGTCTTTCCGCTGGCGGGCGGCGGCAAGTCGAGGATGCAGCCCGTCTGGGTAGAGGATGTCTCGGATGCGATTGTCCGGATTATCGAAACCCCCGAGGCGCAGGGCAAAACCTATGAGCTTGCCGGTCCCGACGTCTTAAGCTTCAAGGAGCTGATGGAGAAGGTGCTGGAGTTCACGCGGCGCAGAACGCTGCTTCTGCCGGTCCCTTACGGGTTGATGAGCGCATTTGCGGCGCTGATGTCCTTCGTGCCCGGCCGCCCGCCGCTCACGCCCGACCAGGTGACGCTTCTGAAGCATGACAATGTGGCGAGCGGCGATTTGCCGGGGCTTGCGGACCTCGGGATTCACGCGTCCTCCATCGATGCGATCGTGCCGGATTATCTGCGGCGCTTCCAGCGCGGCGGCGGCGTGCAGGTGGCTCATCCTTAATAGGTCCAAATCGGACCTATTTTTCGGATTGTTGTAAGGAAAACGATATCGACCTGTGTTATTTGAGCGCTTCGATGAGAATATAAGTCAACTTAATTGACCTATATTTCATTTTTTTCTAGGCATCGCAAAAAAATTACGTTATTCAGGAGTCAATCTTTAGGAAGATTCTGAATGCCTCTTCGCCTGCGCCACATCCGGCAAGAAGAGGGGGAGGATGAACATCTGACAGATTGACCAATTCGCCTGACGTACATGATTCATGTGGAATGCGCCGCTGCGTATTCGGAACGGGATGCCTGATGACGGAAAAAATGCTGAAATTCGTATCGCTCGAAAAAAAAATGCCGAACAAGCGGACGGCGGAAAAACGGCGTCAGGATTTTAACGAAATATACGACGAATTCGATAGCGAGCGGGCGAAGGCGCAGGCCAGCCGCTGCTCGCAATGCGGCATTCCTTTCTGCCAGATCCACTGCCCGGTTCACAACAACATTCCTGACTGGCTGATGATGACGGCGGCCGGCCGGCTTGAAGAAGCCTATGAGGTCAGCCAGGCGACCAATAATTTCCCCGAAATCTGCGGCCGCATCTGCCCGCAGGACCGGCTCTGCGAAGGCTCCTGCGTGATCGAGAAGGGCTTCAGCTCCGTCACCATCGGCGCCGTTGAGAAATACATCACCGACACCGCCTGGGAAAATGGCTGGGTCAAGCCGACCGTCCCGCCGGTTGAGCGGGCGCAGTCCGTCGGCATCATCGGCGCGGGCCCGGGCGGCCTCGCCGCCGCCGATCAGCTCCGCAAGAGCGGCTATCAGGTGCATGTCTATGACCGCTATGACCGCGCCGGCGGGCTGATGATCTATGGCATTCCCGGGTTCAAGCTTGAGAAGGAAGTCGTTGAACGGCGCGCGCGCCTGCTGACCGACAGCGGCGTTACCTTTCACCTGAATTTTGAAGTCGGACGCGATGCAACGCTTGCCGAGCTCCGCGCGCGCCATGACGCGATCGTCATCGCAACGGGCGTCTACAAGTCGCGCGATATCACGGTGCCCGGAAGCGGCCTTGGCGGCATTGTCCCGGCGCTTGAATATCTGACTGCCTCCAACCGCAAGGGGCTTGGCGACAACGTGCCGGCGTTCGAGGACGGCACGCTGAACGCGGCGGGCAAGAATGTCGTCGTCATCGGCGGCGGCGACACGGCGATGGACTGCGTGCGCACCGCCGTGCGGCAGGGCGCGAAATCGGTCAAATGCCTTTACCGGCGCGATCGCAAGAACATGCCCGGATCGCTTCGCGAAGTGGTGAATGCGGAGGAGGAAGGGGTCGAGTTCGTCTGGCTCTCGGCGCCCAAGGCCTTCCTCGGCGATGGCGTCGTTGCGGGCGTGCGCACCATTGATATGCATCTTGGCATTCCCGATTCGACCGGCCGCCAGGTGCCGGTGGAGATCGAGGGGTCGGACCGCGACATTCCGTGTGATCTCGTGATCAAGGCGCTTGGCTTCGATGCGGAGGATATTCCGACGCTGTTCGATGAGCCCGCCCTCGAGGTGACCCGCTGGGGCACCATTTCAGTTGATTTCGAGACGGCGATGACCAATCTCGAAGGAGTGTTCGCCATCGGTGATATTGTCCGCGGCGCCTCTCTCGTCGTCTGGGCCATTCGCGACGGTCGCGATGCTGCAGCTTCCATCCATCAGTATCTGGCAAGCAAGGCGGCGGTTGAACAACAGGTACTGGCGTCCTGACAAAAGGGGTGACGATATGACGAAGAAGATTGAGACACAGTCAACCGACCTCTCGCACGGGGAGGCTTTTGTCAAATCCTGGACGGAGAATGCGGCGCATCTCGCGATGAACGGGATGTATGACCCGGCCGAGGAAAAGGATAACTGCGGCGTCGGGCTGGTGGCGGCGATCGATGGCAAACCCTCGCGCGCGGTCGTTGTTGCAGGTATCGATGCGCTGAAAGCGGTGTGGCACCGCGGCGCGGTGGATGCGGACGGCAAAACCGGCGACGGCTGCGGCATTCATGTTCAAATCCCGCAGAATTTCTTCAAAGAACATATCATGCGCACCGGCCACAACCCGATCGATGGCCGCCTTGCCGTTGGTATGGTGTTTCTGCCGAAGACCAATTTCGAGGCGCAGGAAACCTGCCGCACCATCGTCGAGAGCGAAATTCTTGCCTTCGGCTATTATATCTATGGCTGGCGGCAGGTGCCGGTCGATGCGACGATTATCGGCGAGAAGGCCAACGCGACCCGCCCCGAAATCGAGCAGATCATGATCGCCAATACCCGCGGCGTCGATGATGACGAGTTCGAGCGCGATCTCTATATCATCCGCCG
>JRYH01000967.1_pt1 | contig 11804 bp, 12 predicted proteins | sample 235351 | NCBI WGS metagenome assembly JRYH01 (sample SAMN03074221, study PRJNA261480) | activated sludge metagenome | biome: Wastewater Treatment Plant; feature: Wastewater; material: Activated sludge; isolation source: activated biomass of a wastewater treatment plant treating wastewater... ... | reverse complement strand
ACTGTTACCTATGTGTCCAGACCGTACCCCGGAAAAAGATAACAAGGCGCTCCAGCCGACGTATTTGCCGCCGCTTCGCGTCGCCAAATCCGCGGCTGAGCTTGGACGATGCATGGAGGTAGCCGTGAAGGTTTCGAAGTCCATCCAATTTGATCTGCTCAACAACGCAAAAGATTCTTTGCGCCAGGCTGTGGAATTGATCGCAACGAAAGAAATCGGATCGGACCATGCCCGTCTTAAGCACGCTATTATGGCTTCTGCTCATTCTATAGAGCTTCTGCTGAAGGAGCGCCTTCGCCGGATCAATCCTGCGATTGTCTGGGAGAACGTCGATAAATATCCTAACCTGAGAGCAAGGACAGTGAATGTCCACACGGCCATCTCAAGATTAAAGTCTATTGGCAAGCTTCACCTCTCATTAGTCGATGAGGCACGCTTAAACTCTCTCAGAACAACGCGCAACGCAATCGAGCACTATGAATGGGTAGCGTCAGAAAAGGAGGCCAAAATTATCATTGGCCATGCGATTAGCTTCGCCATCGGCTTTGCTCAAGACGAGCTAGGGACGGACCTTTCTAGCGAATTTAAGTCAGACGATACTTGGACTATGCTGCTCAATGAGTTGTATGAATTCACTAAGGCGCATGGTGTTAGGCTTGAGGCTAGATTTCGGGCCAAAGGAGAGTACCCGACTTGCTGCGACGAGTGTGGCGAGCTGACGGTGCCCATGTGGGGTGGTAGCTGCGAGCTGTGTGGCCATTGGCAGTCTATCGAAGAAGAATGAAACCCAACACATCATTCCACCGGACCTGCATAAAAAGCTGCGCAGGCCGATGAATTCAGGCGTTATAAATCGTGAACTACAGACTCTATGCAATCCTGGGTGCGCTGCTCTTGGCACATGTCATCGTAGCGACGACAGCAACCGTAGTCGTGCTCCGGGACAAGAGCCTGGAGCGCTTCCAGACAATTTCAAAGATGCTGGTGTCCTGGGTCATTATTTATGCTGGGCCGCTATTCGTCCTGTATGTGATGAATGAGCACTCTCCGGAGCTGATACCCAAGTTCGCGCAGAGGGGACTTTTTCATTTGCTGCTTTTCGGTCCAGTCAAGCCACTGCCCCGCGGCAACAAGCCCATGGGAAACGAAGGGGGTTACTATGAAAATGGCGATGCCTCCGATCATGGGATTGGTGGCGAGGGCTCCTGCGGGGGCGGCGGTGACTAGATTTATAACTGTGGCCGGAAAGCCGGGCACCGCCTGTCTGCGTTCAGCGCACAGGCTAGCCGCCAGCGCGCACCGGCTTACATCACTGAACCGCAGAAACGCGAATACAGGCCGCGCTTTGCCCGGGCTCAGCCCGGCCCGCTCATGCCCGCTCAGCACGATGACCAGGGAATCAGTGCGTTACGAGGCTGGATTGGCTGAGACAGGGTGAAATCCGGCAAAATTTAAACGAAGGACAATTCAAATCGGCGCCAAACTGTGGGCTGGCGCGGCTGTGGATACCACTTGAGATCAGGAAATAGGGTGCTTAACATTTCTATACTCGCGCAAGCAGTATATGGATGATATCTTCTCAAGCCGGGCTGCGCAGATGGAGGATGCGTTAGCCGAGGTGGCCGCTTTGGCTGCCGATTCCGGAATGCCGGAAGTAACCTCCGGTCCGATACTGACTAGCGTAGCCAAACGAGCCAGGATGATAAATATGCGATGGACGAAAAGAAGGAAACAAATGACACCGCCTTCCGGAGACAAGGAAGCAATCTCCCACGTCGTGATCGACGCGCAACTCAAGGATGTCGGCTTAAATCTCACCGACGGCCAGAGCGTGCGCTTATCCATAAAGTGATGCGGCGCTTGCCGATACGCGATTCAGTGTCGAGCGTACCTCATACAGAATATCATCTGCCGGCATGTCTGGGTCTTGTTCCACCATCTCAAAACCTAATGCTAACGAATATTCAGTGAACGCAATCTCATAGGCAAGCCTACGGAAGTTTAGATCTTCAACGCTACCTTTGCGTAGAGCGTTTTTAACAACTGGATGATCCAGGTTAATGATAATAGTGAGGCCGGTGCGATCGTACTTAGACCGGTCGGAGTCATCTCCAAGATTTCGAAAATCAACATTGAATCCACCTCGGGGACGGTGCTTCTTGTGACCTGCACCTCCTGCTGCATCTACAGCAGCTTCACCTGCTTCGTTGGGCTGTCCGGTGTGAACAATAGTTGGGTCCGGTCGTTGCTCTGGATGGGGAATGGGCTCTGGCTCAGGTTGGTCAAGCGGTGTTGGTTTGTCAACATCCCCAGGAGTACTGGTGCCTTCAATCCACACACCTTCCTCCATATCGGCATTTGATGTATTCCCAAAATGGGATGCTACATCACCGGGTCGTGCGGAAGCCGATCGTATATCTTGTAACTTTCCCATGACAGATTTGAAGTCCTTATTGAGTATATCTGCAATCCGCTGCGCTTCGGATGCCAGTCGACGCGCTTCCTCGGTTTTTTGCGCTGAGCGTAGTTTCTGAACCTGTTGCTTCCTTACCTCCTCGAGCTTGGAACCAATGAATGGCAAGAGGATGCGAACAACAGGGTGTTGTGGATTAAGCTGCAGTGATCGCGTCACATCGTAAGGCTCTATAGGACTATCGGTGCTCTCTAACGCAATGACGTCGATATCGCCGAGGAGATAGTTGCCAAACTCCTTGGCTTCAATGCCCGCAGTTTCGATGGCTACCAAGTTGCCAAGTCCCGCTGTGATGGTGACACCCTGTTCCACTGAAGGAAGGGGAGCTGTGGAAACCTTAATGGTGAGCTCAACATTGCCAATGATCCGAGCCTGTTCAGGGTTTGGATGGAATCTGTGGACTTCAGCTATGCTGGGCTCGCGGTACTGGCATACATGTTCGTTGACTGCTACTTCTGGCATGCGGGCGCGGAAGATCTGGAGGTGACGTTCGATGTATTCAATGACCGGATTAGTCGTAAGTTTGGGCAGAAAGATCTCTTCAATGGCCACAGTGGTTCCATTAGGAAATTCTGTTGATTCGTTACGAATCATCCAATCCAGATCAATATCTTCACCGCTCGATGCTTCTATAGTGTCGCGGTGCAGTTGAACCACATTCCTCAAACCATCGCGCCTCGTGTCGACACGCAATATCTTGCCAATACCGAATGCTGCTGACTTGCCCGTACCGAACTTTCCACGACCGGGACGACCGCGCACGCGGTCGATGTTTTCACCATGCATCGTAAAAAACTGAGAGAGGCCATCTGCTGTCATACCGCGACCGTTATCCAAAATCTCAATGACTTTATTTCGTGGCTTAACGATAACCTGTATCTTGGGAAGCACGCCTTCTTCAACATACTGGAGACTGTTTACTACATATTCCCAGATGGCTGCCGCCTCGGTCTTGAAGCTCGCGGCCGCTGCCAGGAGATCACGACCAACATGTGAAGTTACTTTCAGTGACTCTGCCGTGTTCATCAGTCTTCTCCCGTTTCCAACACCAAATTTCCTGCATTTTTCAGAAAGCGACTGATATCAGCATCATCCGTAAACAGAGATTGCAGCCGCACCACCTTAATTTCCAACATTTTGCCTGTTGAATATTCATCTATTCGGAATAGGTTACGAGCATCGCGTACGGAAACCGGTGTGCCATTATTCCAACTTTCCAATGCAGGTGACGATAGCAACCGTTTTTTCTCACGTTGCTTACGCTGAGTATCTACGGAACCCGCTTTGCGTTTATCATTGCTCCAGTGAACGCCTGCCTTCTGGAGTTCTTTTCCACGAGAAGCCATCCAACTAAGTCCATTTGCGCTAAGCCGCCAGCCTTCTCTACCTGAACCTGACAACAAAGTCCCATATTGGCCCTTCTTCGCGTTCGACAGAACAACGCGAACAATCTCAAGATTGGGGAGTTCCGGGTACTTTCGCCAAGAAAACAAGCCTGGAGCAAGTTCATGGCACTTTACCGCAATGTCCTCAGTGTCAATAGATCTCTGATCGCCACCAAGTGCATGAACAGCAAGAATCACGAAATCAAGCTGTCTGGCCTCGATTGTCAAGTCTTTTTTGCTTACATTTTTCATTGCGTGTAGAATCATATCCGACATGGAGCTATTTAACAAGCCAAATAATATTGACATCCGATCCATAAGGTGGGGAACCCCCCCAGCACCCCTTCTGCCACGGTCGCTCAGAGCTACATGGGCCTCTGATCCTTTACCGGAGTGGGTCCGTGCCGAGACTGGACTCCCGCCAGATGCGACCCTGGGAGACCTCGGGCCCGGTGTGTGGAAGACCATGGACGCAATGAGTCCCAGGTTACGCCATTTCCTGCTCTTTCTGATCCGTACCCGTGTAAAGACTGTGGAAAGACTAAGGTGTATTGATCGCATCTGGCCCTTGGGGATGAAAGTCCGCGATATCGGTTGGACAGTGCGCACAAGGAAGCGTCTGGAGCAGAAAGGGTTTCTGGATGACGAGCAGCAATTGGCAAAACTTACCTTCGCCGATCTTTTTAAGATCGAAGGGATGGGTGCGATGACGGTGCTGGATTATTGTTCAACCCTGGAGAGTGCAATGGATTTTTATGAACAACTGGACTCGGGTTATGCTAAAAGCCGCATTGAATACAGACCTACAGATTTCCTTCCTATTCTCGAAGAGGTTGCTGGCGAAGAGTGGTCAGCACAGATTAGCAAACAGGATCCACGATTTACATCATTGCTCCCTCCTGGCCAGGGAACCTTACAGGACCGCGTAGAACAATTACTGTCTGAACCGGACGGAATTGACAGTGTCGCTGATGTCTCTTTGTTGATAACATCGATTAATACAATTCAGCGGCAAATCGATGAACTAAAGGAACAACCACTAGAGGATTGTCTTCTTAACTTTCTTAAACTTATATCGAAAACCGAAGGCCACAGGCTGGATGCACTTGCGGCGCGTTTTGGCTGGAATGGTCATAAAATCGCTACACTTGAGGAATGTGGTCAGCAACTTGGGATAACGCGGGAGCGCGTGCGCCAAATCCAAAATAAAGTCTTGAAGCAAATACCTGATCATCAAGTATTTATGCCTCGCCTTGATCGTGCATTGGCGCTGCTTGAGGAGCATACCCCGTTAACGTTAGAGCAGGCATCAAAGATTCTGCAGGAGACAGGTATCACGCATACAAAATTTCATCCGCAATCTCTGCTTGAGGCGGCCCAATTGCTGGCAAAGAAGACAGCACTTAGAATCTGTGACACGCGGACGGGGAAGATGCTGGTTAGTGATAACAGTGCGAAATCAGTGCAGCTAATCCCAGTGCTTGGACGTAAACTTGCAGGTCAATCTGGTGTAACAAGTGTATTTAGCGTACTGGATGCGCTTGAGGATAAAGGGCATGAGATCGAGGAGGAAGACCTACGTCGAATGCTGTGCACAAGTTCCAACTTTCAGTTTCTCGACGATGATTGGTTTTGGGTTACTGATATTCCTATAGCCCGCAACCGGCTCCGTAACGTAGCTCGAAAAATATTATCAGTAGCTTCACCGCAGACTCTCCTGAGCATTAGGGATGGAGTTCGCAAAGTTTACCGTTTGCGGACAAGCTCACACGGGCGGTATAAGAATATGATTGTTCCACCTTTGGAGGTAATGAGAGCTTTTTTCGAGAAGCATTCTGATTTCAAAGTCGTCGGCGACTTTGTGTATCCGGCTCTGCCATTGGAGTACACAAAAGAGCTCGGAGAAACAGACCGGATTATGGTTGATGTCCTTCGGTCTTCTCCTGCAGGAGTGTTAGATCGTAAGAGTTTCGCAGAAGGGTGCTTGGCACGCGGTATGAACGAAAACACTTTCAGTGTCTACTCGACATATAGTTACATACTAGAACATGTTGGCATTGATATTTGGAAACTACGCGGCGTTACGGTTGACCCGGCCTCAATTGAGGCCGTACGTATCGCAAACCATCTCAAGCCAAAGGAAAAGCGTGTGCTTGAGCACGGCTGGGGTAATGACGGTAAATTGTGGATTGCGGCAAGGATTCCGCGCCTTGGAAAGAATTCAATGGTTATCGGTTGCCCAGGTGCTATTCAGCGATATTTAATTGGACAAGAGTTTGAATGCAAGACGAAAGAGGGTAGCCATCGCTGCGGTACAGTTGTCATCAATGATAAGGGCTCATCTTATGGCTACGGGCCATTCATTCGACGCTACGGACTGGATGAGAATGATATCTTATTGGCCGAGTTTGACCTTGGTGAGAGTACAGTGACATTGAGCACAGCAGATGATGAATTACTCGAAGAGTCGATGATGTAGTATCTGTAGGTTGCTTGGAAACCCTTGGTGTCAGGTCTTGTTTCTTGCATTCCGCCCCGCTACTCTCAGGCGAGAGTCGCCGCCTCCACCCGGCATCCAAATGGCCTGAAGCTGCCCTGAGAACGATCGTATCTTGCTTCACGCGTCGTGCTGATGATGCGTAAACCAGGACCCGGCCCGGAAATCACACCCAATCCTCCATCACCAGGCCTTCAATCCGGGAGAACTCGCGCGTGTTGTTGGTGATCAGGGTGCCTTCGATCGCCAGGGCGTGGCAGGCTATCCAGAGATCGTTGCCGCCGATCGGCGTGCCGGCTGTTCTTAACCGGGTGAATTGCTCCGCATAGTGCCGGCATATCGCGGCGTTGGTGGGGTAGAGCACCGGAATCTGTTGCGTCAGAGCATCCAGACGGCTGAGTACGCGGGCTTTGCGGGTGCTGCGTTCGGCACCCTTCAGCAGTTCCGCATAGGTCACAAAAGACATATTCAGCGTGTCTGCATCGCCCAGGGCATCGACCTTGTCGGCAATGGACGGGGGGCGATTCTTGATCAGGTAGAGCAGTATGCTGGTGTCCAGCAGGTACTTCACAAATCTTCCCTGTCCTGCATGGGCATGGGTGCTTGACGATCGGCCTCCAGGGCCGCTATGAATTCGTCATCGAAGCCTTCCAGCGCGTGCAGCAGTGCCTTGCCGCGTGCCTCGCGCAACGGATGAATGATCAGATCTCCCTGCGCATTGCGCGAAATCTGGACCACGTCGGTGTCGAGCCGCAGCTCCGCCGGAATCCGAACCGCCTGACTGTTGCCGTTGTTGAATACTCGCGACTTTAGGCTGGTCATGGGCATCTGTCTCCATGTGTGTACGCCATGGTGTGTATGCTAGATAAAATACTCGTTTTCGTCAAGCCCATTTTCGTGCAGACAGGTGCTCCGACTTTGTGCGCCCGGCGGCGGTTCAGGCGCGCGCCGATTGCGGAGTTGTCGCGACCCGAAGTCAGCGATTAGCCCGGCCGATCCTGGCCACTGGCGTCGTTCTGCTATGCTGCCCGCGTGTCCTTGGAGGGTGGTTGCATGAGCCTTTCGCGTCGCGGTTTCCTGAAGGGCAGTGTCGCGGCGGCGTTGCTGGCCGAGCTGGGCGCGGCGCGCGCGCTGGCCGCGGATCAGATCAGCAAGGCCGCCGGGGCCGGCGGCGCCGAGGCTTATTCTCTGCAATCCGGCCTGACCTACCTCAATCATGCTTCGGTCGGCACGATCCCGACGATCGTGCGCGAAGCACACGCACGTTATCTGCGAATTTGCGAGTCTAACCCGTGGCTGTATATCTGGTCCGACCCCTGGCGCGATTCGATCGCACAAGTGCGAGATCAGTTTGCCGCCTTGTTCGGCTGTCGCGCCGAACGGGTTGCCCTGACCCACAACACCACCGAAGTGATGAACCTGGTCGCCCACGGCCTGCCGCTGGACCCGGGCGACGAGGTGCTGTTCAGCAGCCTCAACCACGACGGCGCCAGTGTCTGCTGGCAGATGCGCGCGCCCGAGCGCGGATTTTCGGTGCGCCGCTTTGACTTTGATCTGGCGCAGACCGAAGCGCTGGACCCGGACGCAATCGTGGCGCGTTACGCTGAGGCCATCGGTCCGAAAACGCGGGTCCTGGTGCTGCCGCATATCGACAATATCATCGGCCTGGCGCACCCGATCACGGCGCTGGCAAAGATGGCGCGCGAGCGCGGCGTGCGTTGGATCATCGTCGATGGCGCGCAGTCGGCGGGCATGCTGGAATTGGGCGACTCGGTTGCCCATGCCGACGTCTACGCCGTCAGCGCCCATAAATGGTTGCAGGCGCCCAAGGGTCTGGGCGCGGCCTGCTTCAGCGATGCGGCGCTCGAAGCGATCCGGCCGATGTGGGTGACCTGGGGCCAGGAGCGCTGGCACGACGCCCGGCGCTTCGAAGACTACGGCACCCGCGCGCTGCCGGCGGTCATGGCGCTGGGCGACGCCCTGAGATTCCAGGCCGGCATCGATCCGGCCCAGCGGCGCGCGCACCACCAACGGATGCGCCGGCATCTTGTCGGGCGTGTTTCGGATCAACCCGGCCTGCGCTGGAACTCGCCGCACCATCCGGCGCTTGCCACGGCCATCCACTCCATCCAGCTCGAGCACGAAGCCGCCAACGAGGCCGCCCGGCGACTGTTCGCCGAACACGACATCGTGGTCCGGCCGTTCGAGGGGCCGGAAATCAACGCCCTGCGCGTTTCGCCCAACCTCAACAACACCGAAGCGGATCTCGACCGGCTGATCGACGCACTGCACCCAATCGTTACATAAATTTTGCTCGTATACTCTACGCGACGGGGGCGGAATATGACGTACCATCGTGGGGTCAAACGAGAAGTTATGCCATGCGACTCACCGCGGAACAGATCGTCGCTATAAAGGAAACCGCCGGAAAGCACTTCGGCAAAGGGGCTTCCGTGCGCCTGTTCGGTTCCCGCGCGGACGATTCGCGCCGGGGGGGAGATATCGATCTTTATATCACGACCGATTTGCCGGACGTGGAAAAGATCATCAAGGCTGAAATCCAATTTCTGGCGGAACTCAAGCGGCGCATCGGCGATCAGAAAATCGACGTGCTGGTCGATTATCCGGCCAGGAAGCGCCACCCGCCGATATTTACCGTCGCAAGGGAAACGGGTATCCCGCTATGAGCGAAGCTTCACCCCTCACGTTGCCTTGGCGCGGGCTTTACGGGCTTTCTTTTTTCGGGTCACCGGTTTGGCCTTGGCCGCCGCTTTACGCCCCCGCCGTTGGCGGGGCAGGGTCGCGGTGGCCGGCGCTTCGCTTTCATAGCAGTAAAGCCCGACGCCGATTTCGGCTGCGGACTGGTCCTTCGCTCCCTTTTTACCCGAGCCGTAAGCGGCGAGCAATTGGCTGATTTGCCCACGGGCCGGTTTGAGCGCGGCCTGTATCTTTTCCCGGACTTCAGGAATTTTGTCGCTCGGGATGGCGCGGGAATAAAGATCTTCTTGCAGTAATGAGGGCTTGTTGCGGGCCAGATTGTGGGCTGCTGTGTGCAGCAGACCGACCAGCGCGTGGCGTAGAGCATCGATCCGCTTGATCGGCGTGCCGGTGTTGACGGCGCGGTGCAGCATCCGGACTTTCTTGCCATCCACTTCGACCAAGCCGCGTTGCAGCAACACTTTCAGCAGGCCGGGGCGGGTGAAATCGTGGCCGTAGCGTTGATGCAACCGGTCGAAAGAAGGGCCGCGGCTGGCCTCGAGCGGTATGGCGTTAGGGAAACGAGGATCGTCGGCCCAGTCATTCATGAAACGCTTGATGGTTCCGTCCTGGTGCTTGTCCGGATCATCCGCCAGCAACAATCTGATGCCGCAGCGGCTGTACCCGACTTCGGCCATGATTTCGAATCGGTTCAGCCCTTCCTCGTCGAGGGCCCTGGTCAAGGTCTGAATCAACAAATGACTCATTCGCTTGACCGTGATGCCCTCGCGTCGGGCAATGGGGAGGAGCGCTAGGAAAAGATCCTTGATCAGCCGCTCTGTGGCTTGAGTGCTTTCATTGCTCATGCTGGTATCCATTCGGTTGAAGTTGTTGTGACGGTCCGATAGATTCTACCAATTCTATTCACTTTTGGCCAATGGCGGGAGGCGGCTCGTCATCGAGTTCATACCAGTAATAACCGATCCCGATCGCCGGCCTTTTTCCCTGGTCCCGCCGTGCCGCCTGGCTCTGGGTCGGGTGCAGCAGTTGGCTTATTCGCTCGCTGGCCTGGTGCAGCACTTCGGAGACCATGCCCCGCAGTTCCGCTTTCCGCTCGACCGGCACGGTGGAAGTCTGGATGTGGCGCTGGAGCAGCGGCGGGTTCATTTCGTAAAGGTTATGGTTCAACGTCGAAAATAACGCCGTAATCGCCTCCTCGGCAGCGGCCAGATCTTCGACCCGTGTCCGGCTCGTCACGCCGCGGCCGAGCGCGGTGATCATCCCGTTTTCGATCTTGACCAGGTCATTACTTTTCAGCAGCTTCAAAAGACCGGTCAACGTGAAATCACTGACGTATTTGTGATAGAGATGGGTGAAAGAAGGCTGCTTTTTGCCTGCCAGTGGGAGCGTCGTCGGGAAGAGCGGATCCGTCAACCAATGGTCCATGAACCGGCTGAGGGGGCTGGTGGTGTCGATTTCGCGATCGTCTTGAGTCAACAGCCGGACGGCGCGGCGGCTGAATCCGGAGAGCGCCACCATTTCGAAGCGGCTAACGCCTTCTTTGTCCAGCAGCCGCAACTGTGTGCGGACCAAAAGCTCGCGCAGCCGTTTGATCGTGAGCCCTTCACGCCGGGCGATCGGCAGGAGTTGTTCGAAGACCGCGCACAATAGATGCTCGGTCGCCTGCCGCGACCGATTGGCCGCGGGATCCATATCGGGATAGAGGGGCGGGGGCGGAAAACGGTTCCGTTTGGGTTTGACGGGGGTTCGGGGCATGGCCGACTCCTTCATCCGGACGGCTGCAAAAATGAGGCGAATAAACCACAATGTCAAGGGTAATTACAACTCATAAGAACTCGATATCGGCCACGCGATGGATTGCAGCGGGCGCAACAGGGCGGTCCTGGGCTGAGTGCGGGTAAGATGTTCTGACCCCGGTGAGGCACTATGACGATGAACGATCAGGCCCGCTCGATTCGACTCGAAGCGAGCTGGAAATCCCGGCTGGCCGATGAATTCGCTCAGCCGTACATGCGCCAGCTCGGCGAGTTTCTGCGCCGGCGCAAGGCCGCGGGTGCGGTGATTTACCCGCCGGGCGGCGAAATTTTCGCCGCCCTGGATCACACGCCGTTCGAGCGCGTGCGGGTGGTGATCATCGGCCAGGATCCTTACCACGGTCCCGGGCAGGCCCACGGCTTGTGCTTCTCGGTGCGCCCCGGCGTCGTCAAACCCCCATCGCTGGTCAACATTCTGCAGGAATGGCATGACGACCTCGGTTTGCCGCTGCCCCGCGACGGCGATTTGACGCCCTGGGCGGAGCGCGGCGTCCTGCTGCTCAACGCGGTGCTGACCGTCGAGCGCGGCCGCGCCGGGTCGCACGCCCAACAGGGTTGGGAGCGGTTCACCGATGCGGTGATCGATCGGCTGAACGCGGGAACCCGGCACTTGGTGTTTATGCTGTGGGGTTCGTACGCCCAGAACAAAGGCCGTATGATCGACCGGACCCGGCATTGGGTCATCGAATCGCCCCATCCTTCTCCGCTTTCCGCCTACCGGGGGTTTTTCGGCAGCCGGCCGTTCTCGCGCGCCAACCGTTACCTCGAAAGCCAGGGCTTGCCACCGATCGACTGGTCTTTGCCGTAACCGCCGGGACGGGCTTCCACCCCGCCCACCCCGGCAAGTGGGGGAAGGCTTCTTTATTCACCCTCCCCCGCTTGCGGGGCGAGGGATGGGGAGGGGGTGAAAAACGACT
>JRYH01013605.1_pt1 | contig 11814 bp, 6 predicted proteins | sample 235351 | NCBI WGS metagenome assembly JRYH01 (sample SAMN03074221, study PRJNA261480) | activated sludge metagenome | biome: Wastewater Treatment Plant; feature: Wastewater; material: Activated sludge; isolation source: activated biomass of a wastewater treatment plant treating wastewater... ... | reverse complement strand
GCACGATGCTGTCGGCCATGACGAGCACCGTCACGGTCGCCCCGCTCACGATGTCCGGCTGCGGAGGCCGCTCCGCGCCCGCCGCGATCGGCCCGATCTTCGTGCCGATCAGCTTGTTCAGCGCCTCCACGACGCGCTGCTCCGGCACGCCGACGAGCACGATGGGCTCCTTGTGCTCGACCAGCTTGAAGCCGGTGATCACGCCCTGCATGTCGATGCCGACGAGGATATTCACCGGCTTGCCGGAGTACCCGATGGCGTTGGTGACGTCGGAGTTCAGATAGACGAAGCCCACCTGGGTCTCGCCGGCGAACACCTGCAGCAGAGGCGGGTCGCCTTGCGGCGCTCCGAAGCGCGTGGCTTGCGGAAAGAAATCCTGCGCCGTGATCTTGCCCACGAACGTGTCGAGGTGGGACTGGGCATCTGCCAGGCGTGCCGTGCTCAGCATGAGCGAAGCGGCGGCCAGGAGGGCGAGCATCCAATGCTGCAGTTTCGAGGCCAAGGGGCACCTCACCGGGACATGCGAGCAAACATGTACCAGCGATGCATCTTACGAAGATTGACCTCGCTCAAGTCGCGGCGCGCCCATCGCGCTAATCTGGGCCTCAAGTCGCGAGCGCGGCGCCATGTCGCTATGAACTATGTCGCTATGAACCATGTCGCTGTGAGAGGCGAGGCGGGCGGGACCTGCCCCGCGAGGACGCCGTCCCGCGGTCAGGACGTGCCGCACGGCGCACACGGCGACACACCGAATCTTTGAGCACGGCATCATCGAGACCATGACAGCCCTGAAAGACGAGCCTGCCGGCCACATCCGCTCCATGAGCGAGTTCTTCGCGATCGCGCACGCGATCGAGCACGATGCGGCGACCCGTTACACGCAGACATCGCGTCAGCTCCGCGCGCAGGGTGAGACGGCCCTGGCCGACCTCTTCGACACGCTGGCCGAGACGGAGCGCGGCCACATCCGCCAGATCGATCAATGGGCCAGCGACAACGAGGGGCAGGCGGATGCGACACTTCCCTGGCCCATACCCGACACGTTCGATGCGACTCCGACGGAGATGGCGCGGACAAAGCTGCTGACGCCTTATCAAGCTCTTGCCTCGGCGGTGCGCCACGAGCAGCGCGCCTTTGCGTTCTGGAGCTATGTGGCCGCGCACGCCGAGACGAACGAGATCAGGAAGGCGGCCGAGCGCATGGCGCTCGAGGAGCTCGAGCACGTCTCTCTCCTGCGTCGCGAGCGGCGCAAGGCGTTTCATGCCGCGCGTCTCGGGGGCCGCCCGGCCGGAAAGGCACCGCTCTCTCTGGCTGCGCTTGCGGCGATCGAGCGTCGTTTGGGCGACCTCATCGAGAGCGAGAGGGAATCTGCGTCCGTGCAGCGTTCGATTGCGCCACTGGCCGCAGCCGCGCGCGAAACCGCTGCGAAGCTCGAAGCTTTGCATGCGGCGTCGGGCGCGACGGTTTTAGTCCCCGCGCTCCCTGCCGAGCGGATGAACGATGCGGTCGCGCTGGCGGAATATCTGGCGGACGCCTATCTGCGCCTCGCCGAGACCGCGCAGGATACGCAGGCGCTTGCCGTCGCGCAGGAGTTGGCGAAGACGGCCATCTCCCGGCTCGGCACGCTGAGACCCGCCGGTGACGCCGATCCCGGTGCGTGAGCCCGGGTGAATGACGAGCTAAGGGCGGCGGCGCGGGCGCGCGATGTCATCCCATCGGCTCACGAAGGAGGGAGCGCCACACTAGAAGCAATGCTTATGCGCCGCTCTCGGGCAATGTCTCCCCGACCGTGAGGGAGATGGCGCGCGCCATCTTCTCATGATGATCGGCGTTCTCATTGAGGATCGGCTCGCCCCGATAGGTCATGCCCCAGAAGCCGACAGCCTTCTGATCCGCGGATCCGAGGCGCGCTCGAGGGCATTCAGGAGCATCTCGCGAACGAGTCTACAGGCACGGAAATCGCGATGATCAGACCGTTTGGACCAAAGGATTTGGTTGCCGTCCCATGCAACTGTCCCTCGACAATCGTGCAGAAGAGCTTGGAGCCGAAACCAGACCCTTGGCATACGGAACTGGCCGCGCGGCCGTCTTCGATCCAACTGATCTTCAGGCGGCCATCCGCGTGACGAATGGCGACACGGAGTGTGCCATCCGCGCTTCCCAGTGCGCCATACTTGACCGCATTTGTCGCAAGCTCATGAAAAATGAGGGCCATGGGCGTTGCGGTGGACGAGTCGAGCTGAAAATCATCGCCCGAGATCGAAATCCGGCCACTCCCGTCCTCGTAGGGCAGGAAAAGCTTCTGCAGAAGGTCGTGGATGGAGGCCGCGTTTGGCGTGGCCCGGCTCCGGATCAGGCTGTGCGCGTCGTGGAGCGCTCTCAATCTGCCCCGGATGGACTCCGCAAGGCATGAAACATCCTCATTTTCCCGCACACTCAAATTGATCATGCCTTGAACCAGCGCAAACAGATTTCCGATCCGATGATCGAGCTCGCAAGCGACGGCCTCCCGCTCGGCTTCCAGCTTCTTGGCATCGTCGATATCGGTGGAGGTCCCGTACCAGCGCACGATCGCGCCCTGCGCGTCTCGCAACGGCTTGGCCTGAACCCTCAGCCATCGATACGTGCCGTCGCGATACCTGAAGCGATAATCGATCGCATAGCCTGCTCCGGTCGCGAGACTCGCCGCCCAGGTCGCATAGACTCGGGCGCTGTCCTCCGGATGCACCAGGTCCCGCCAGATCTCCGGCGTGATGTCCTCGGGCGCGATGCCCGTAAACTCGGACCACCGGCAATTGAAATAATCATGCCGGCCTGAGCCGTCCGTGCTCCACACGATATCGGGAATGGATTCGCTGACGATATTGAAGCGCTTGTCGCTGAGATCGAGCGTCTCGGCCGTTCTCTCCTGCTCGGTCAGGTCGATCAGAATGCCGACCAGGTGCGAGACGAGGTTGTTTCCATCGAGCACAGGTTTGCCGAAAGCGACCAGAAAGCGGACGTCGTCGTTCCCGTAGGCGGCGGTCCTGTACTTGCACCGAAAATCCGTTCCCGTCGCAATCGCCGCATTCAAGGTGTTGCGAAGATGCTTGCGGTCCTCCGGATGAACCATGTTGACGAGGACGTCGCCGACCTGCTGAGCGGTTCTGTACAACACGGCGCGAGACCGTGGGTCTGTCGCCTCGATCATGATGGTATCGGTCGCCACCTCGAGGTCCCACGTGCCGACGATGCCGCCGGCTTCGAGCGCCATGTCGACCCTGCGCCGCTCCGTAGCCAGTTTCACGGCCAGCTTCTCGCGGTTGCGCATCACGATCGACAAGGTCACGGGAGCGAGCGCGATCATGAAGATCGCAAGCCTGACGGACATGATGGCCCGCCCATCGTAGGCGCCGGCCACGTCGAGGAGATATTGTGAGCTGATATGCGTCAGCGACCAGCAGGCAAAAAGGAAAGCCAACGCCGATACGGAAAAAACAGAATACGCAATGCCGCACCATAGCAAGGCGGGCACGGCGAATGCGATAGCGCCGGGGCCGCCCACCGCCATAGCTGCAGCGCACGACAACACGAGCGCCCCGACGGGGGCGGCATTGCGCCATGCTCTTAGATTCCGTCTTCTTTTGAAAAGCCGGGGAAGGCGGAGCGATGGGGCTGATAATATCAGCGGGAGAAGAGCGATATAGTTGACGATCTCGGTCGAGAACCAAAAAGACCAGGCGCTGAAGTAGCCCATTTTCAGCAAAAAAGGGTCTGCCAACGCACCGATGAGGCCGGCAAATGTTGCGCCGATGGCCGAGAGAAAAATGATGTAGAAGACCGACTCGGGCTTATCCAAAGACAACGCATTCGTCGGCAGGAATCGATAGGCGGAATAAGCCGCCGCGACGCCGAAGAGATTGGCACAGTTTAAGAGAAGGCTCTCAGTCAGCGAAGTTCCGGCAACAAAATCCGCCGCCATGAACGCAATAGGCGCCGCAATGCAGACCGCGATGCGCCTGTCCGGAATCCGCAGGAGCAGGCCGAGCGTCAAAGCGTTCGCCGGCCAGATCATGGCCAGAAACCCGCTGGGTCGCGTGAGTATGCCCAGGAGGCACGTAAAGAAAAGAATGATAGCAACGAGGGTAGACCAGCCCAACAACCCAATTTCAGAGTTTGTTTTCCGGAATGCCGAGGTGATCGTCTTGGACGACATCACATCCCCCTGAACTTAGAAATTCATGTCACATTCGCTCCGGATCCCATATTTGCGCTCCAGGCTTCGGGCGCTGTTGCTCGGTCATGGCACATCCTTCTTCGACGCCTGCAACGTGAGCACCCTGAACTTTGTTCCGCGCGCGTCCTATACGCGTCGATTGATGCGGTCACGTCCGAAGGAGAGGAAGAGCGTTAACGAGGGCGATGAAGGGCAAATGAGGAGACAAAAGTTTCGTTGCTGTCTCGCGCCACCCGCACGCCGCGGCGGGCCCGTTGAATCTCAATGACGATAATTGGAAAAATTTTCCAGGGGAGTTTCCGCTGAGTGTCGCCGCCCGGCCGCAGTGTCCCGAGGTGGCACTGTCATGAGCCGCTTCGTGCGCGGCCGTCTGCAGAGAGGCGGGCAAGGACGTGCCTGAAGCGGATGCGGACGCGCGACGATGGCATCGGCGAGTCCCGCGCCGTCCTGCACGTGGCGCAAAGCGGCGACCGGACAAAACCCCTTCTCGGCCAAAGGTCGAAGGCATCAAACGCGCCGACGAGAAATCCGACAGGATGGCCACGATCTTCTGAGCCGTGGCTGACGGAGTCGGTTCACCCTACCGGGCCCGGCAGCGCTTCTTCGGCTTGCGTGAGGACGTCTGTTTCGATCGCTTGGGGTAATCGAGTATCAGGTAATTGCCTCTGTTGAGGCTCGATGCGCCTATGCCTGTACTAACCACTATTATCGTCCGCCCCCGGGGCACATACCAGATACGTCTCTATCGGGCGCCTCTCACGCAAATTACTCTCATGACACGGGTATCCACATTTGCTCCGACCACAAATCCTGCCGACTGAACTCCCGCAAATTTCTGCGTGCAATACGTAACCGCAGCCTCATTGCAGGCGGGGCCATAGGCACCCGCCAATGGAGGTCCGTAGCCGCCTGGCAGAAAATCACAAGATGCAAAAAGTCCTTTTAATTGCCAGATCTCAATAAGTTCGTTTGTCACAATGGGTTTTTGCATTTCAAGCTGCTTCTTAAGTTCCGCGATTTCGTTGTTCCGCTCATTCACCTCCTTGGTGTGCGCATTTTCCAATGCATTTATATGCTGAGATATTTCTGAAGCCCACTGCTTTGGCATCTCAGCGTGGGGTGGTAACGGGAGTAGTAATGATCCCCTGCTGGTGCCTATAACAATTTCTGTTCCTGGATAGTCACTCACGCCATCGGATCCGGTCATGGGTATCCTATCGCAGGTTATCGGAAAGAAATTACCATCGAGTCTGCGGATAGTATCTTTGTCGGCAATCGCTGCTCCTGATGTAGAGGTTGGCGGGAGACGACAGGTTAATTTTTTAGGATCGTAATTTATACCAAGGATGTCGGCGTCATTGCTACCCCGCCGTACTTCGATTGTAATTAGAGATTTACCAACTAATGGCTTGAAATATATTTCAGTTCCTGCCAATGCGACGCATTGGTTGAATGCGGCTAGGGATTCTCTTACTACAGTAGATTTATCGATCGTCTCCGCGGAATATTCGGCGCGACGGGAATCGTAGACTCTGCAGAAATTATCTAGTCTCTGCTCTGCAGTGCCACCTCCTACAGCAAATTTTATTGGAATTGATTCTACAATTGCCTGTATGCCTATCGAGTTATTTGTGGCGACATTTATTGTCGATCCCTTGCAGTAATGATTGAATGTGTTTGCTGCTATTGAGTTTTCGCGCGCCTCGGATGCGTTGTCGCGCCCAGTGAGGGAAAGAATTCCGTTGCATATATCTTGGGCGCACGCTTTGTTAGAAAAGAAATTCAGGGAGATGAGTAAAAATAGAATATTGATACGCATGTCCGTAGCCTGTTTGAGTCTGGAAGGAGTGAGGTGGGAACCATACGTTCTATAATGCTTATAATCCAGGCCTAGTCTGGTGTAATCCATTTATTTTGTAAGAAGACGTATAGTTAAACATCCCCTAGATGGGGTAGATTGATCAATATTGAGCGACGGCTCCCTATCAATGTCGCTATGACCTGGGAGGCAAATTGAGCCAGCTTGCTCGACCGTCTTTCTGAACACTTCTTGAGATGATCCAGTGCGGTATCATGGTGATATCGAGATCGCTTGCAACGCGGGAGTGAGAGAGGTGCGGTATCGTCCCGACACATGCATTGCAGAGGACAGGATCATGAACATGATACGCATATTTGCGAAATCGCTTATTCTTGGAGCGCCACTGGTTTTCTTCCCTGGGTCGGTCAGTTGGAGTTGCGAGCAGGGCGGCTGCAATAACCATCCGACAGAGACCGCGTCACCGGAACGCGAGGCTATTGCCGTTCCATATGAAATTGCCTGTAACACTAGCGAATGCAGATCGGATCAGGCACCTTCCTGCACTACCGACAATTGTAAATTAGATCAGTCGACGCCCTATGACGGAAAGTCATGACTAGATGAGCAGGAGTGAGTGCCAGAGCGGATGAACCTGACGCCTGATTATGAAACTCCGTTATTGCGGAGGGCTGGGCCGGGACTGTAAAGCCACACCCAGCCCGACCCATCCGTCGGCGCCCATTGACTATGTCGCGAGCCCTGTCGGCGCGCATACCCTGAACAGGGTATGACGCCCCAAATCCTCGCCTCGGCAACGCCCTTCAATTCCGCCCGATCGGCGGATCAATCGTTATCGCAAGGCGGAGCAACTCGGCGCGGCGATGCACGCCGGTCTTGGCGTAGATGCCCTTGAACTGCGTCCGAACCGTTGCTTCGGCGACGCCGCGCACCTCCGCAATCTCGGCGGCCGAGAGTCCGGAGATCATGTGGCGGCATACGGCGGCCTCGGCGTCGGTCAGCGCGAACAACTGGGCCATCCGGGTAATGGCGATGTCCCGCTGGCTCTCCGGATCGACGATCATCAGGATCGCGCCCGAAAGATCGCGCTCGAGCTCACCCAGGCTGTCGCGGAGGGGGGCGACCTCGATCATGAAGGGACGCTTGCCGCTCTTACGCTCGGCGAACAGCAAGACCTCGCGTTCGGCCCCTTCGCCCTCCGCGGTCGAGGCCACCGATCGGATCGCCTTGGAGAGCGCCCATGTCGTCTCGGTCTGCAGAGCGCGCCATCGACCGTCTGATGCCATGACGAACCCATCGTCGAGGTCGTGGATGCGGCGCGCCTCGCGATTGGCAACGATGATGGAGCCCGAGAGCAGAACCACGCACATGCCGATCGTGACGTGGTCGAGGGCGGACAGCGCGGCGTGATAGCGCCGGCGCAGCAGCGAGAAGGTGCGGTTGAGTTCCACGGCCTTGGCGAGATGGGGAAGAAGCGTGTCCAGCCGGTCCTGCAGCGCGACGGGCACGTCGGGCCAATCCTGCGCGAACTGCAGGGCAAGGAGATCCATCCAACCCTTGTTCTGCGACAGCCGCACGCCGCCCCGGCGGTAAATGCGGAAATGCTCGCGCAAGTATTTGTAGTCGGGCCGATCTTCGAGCTTCGTCATGTCACCCCAGACGTCGCAGTCGCGCAGGAGTTGCAGCGGTGGCGTCTGCGCAAGACGCGTCGACATGATCGGTTCGTCGTAATGCCCGAAGTTTTCGAAATAGTGCTGCACGGCGTCCCGGCCGAAGTTCGAGGTCGCCTGTTGGATCTCGAAGGGAAGGCCCACGCGGTCGAGAGCGACGAGGATTGCGCCGGCGGAGCCTATGCCGTGGGCGAACGCATCGAGCGCCTGAGGCCAATGCTCGGGTGAGGTCGTCGTATCGTAGATTGCGAGCAGCGCTTTGCCAAAATCGTCATGGCTCATTGGAAGCCCCCATCCCCGGTTCGAAAATGCTCCACGACGGCGCGTCGCTCTGATGCAGCCTTCTCACGGCTTGGCGGAAAGGACATGGGAGACAAAATCCGGGCGCTGCATCCAGACGGGCGTTGCCATGATCTTGGAGACGAGCTCCGCCTGCCGGCTCACGCCCGTCTTTCCGAAGGCATTCTTGAGATGAACGCGTGCGGTGTCGATGGCGATGTCGAGATCGCTTGCGATGTCCTTGAGAGTCTGCCCGCGCACGAGCCGCTCGCACACGCGCGCCTCGGCATGCGTGAGGCCGAACAGGCGCTGCAGCAGCTCGGCGGGGGCCTCGATCGGATCCTCCGGGCGGGAGACGAACAGCATGACGAGCGGCTTGTCGAGACTGCCGGCCGGCCGCTGCGCGCCATGCCAGAGCGTGCCGGCCAGGAGCGGCAGCGGCTCGCGCCCTGAAGGCCGCGTGACGGAGAGAGCTTGGCCCGGAGGAATGGATCCCGCCCGCGCCGCCGCGAGGGTGCTGTGAATGACGCCGCGCAATGCGGTATCCTGATCGGAATCGTGCAGGCGCACGTGGCCGCCGTGCGCCGCGAGGCCGTCGCCCAGCTCGAGGATACGCTGGCCCGCCGCGTTGGCGTGAACGAGACGCGCGCCCTCGTCGACGATCAGAATGCCCATGGCGATGCTGTCGAGCGAGTCGAGAGCGACGCGGCTCGCAAAGTTGACCTCGGCGAGATGCTCGCTGATCTGGATCGCCTGCTTCAAATGGGGAATGATCTCCCCGAAGGTCGCGACATCGTCCTCGTTGAAATATGTGGAGTCCCTGCTGCGAAAGACTCCGAGGATGAGGAGGGATCCATCGTCCTCACCGAGGCTGACGACGAGAGAGTACTCGACATCGGCAAGCCTCAGCATGTCCCGGTAGATCTGGGAGGCATGCAGCTCCGCCTCGCTGATCTCCAGCCGGCATGAGAGCGGCCGCCCTGGAAAGCGCTCCAGCAGGCGCATGCGCGGATCCGTCGGCATGAGCTCCGCGAAATGTCGCTCGAAGCGGGCGATGGCAGCCTTGATGTCAGTCTTTCCCGAGGCGTCGCCGTACATCTTCACCACGTCGTCGTCATAGCCGTACAGCGCGGAGAAATTGAGCATGCTCTCGCGCGGCTGCACGCGAACGATTTGAGACCCCTTCGCCAGGAAGGCCGCCGCGAATTCCTTCAGGAAAACCGGCCATTTCTCGCGATCGATGGCCGCGTCGTAGAGATGCCGGATGGAGGGAAGGATCCTCGCTAAATCGGCTGCACCTTGATGTGTCATGGCTCCCCCGCACGTCGACCCGACCGGGACACACATATGCTCCGCGCAAAGATTGGCATGCTTGTCCGCGGCTTCCAATCCACAACGTGGTCGCGTGCGCCATACCCTATTCGGGGGATGCGTGAGGCGGCCGGCCGTCCCAGTATCGCGGCGCGCACCTTCACGTAGTTTCGAGAAAGAGCCTGATGACGTTGTTTCGAATGATTGACGCGGTCGCCCCGGTTGGGGTCGTCGAGGCCCGCTCCAGGCGAGCCCTGGCAAAGGGCGCGAACCGCAACATCTTTGTTTTCTTTGTTTTTTTAATCCACGCGATGGCAGGCCCTGCATTCGCGGAGCCGAAGAAGAATCCGGCGTCCGCTGCGGACGCCGGAGCGCAGCCACCGCCCGCGATTCCCGCCGATCCGCAGGCCACCTCGGCCACGTACGGCGACTGGGTGCACGTCTGTCAGCGCCACGCCGCGAACGGCGAGCGGCTGTGCGAGATCTCCCAGTCGATCCAGGTGCAGGGCCAGCCGGGGCCCATTGCGCAACTCGCCGTCTCCGCACCGAAAGAGGCCTCGGGCGTGCGCCTGACGGCGGTTCTCCCCGCCAACATCCTTCTCACGGAGGCGCCGCGGGTGGCTGTCGACGAGAAGGACGCGGAGCCTGTCGCGCTGGCGTGGCAGCGATGCCTGCCGGGCGGTTGCTTTGAGGACGCGGCGCTCGACGCCGCCGTGCTCGCAAAGTGGCAGGCGCTGACCGAGCGCGGCCGGCTCGAGTTCAAGGACGGGCTCGGGCGCACGCTCGTTGTTCCGTTCTCATACCGGGGCTTTGCCCAGGCTTTCGATGCACTGGTGAAGAAGTAAGCGATCTCAGGGGTGGGATCTCGGGTGGCGTAATTGTTCGCAATCTGTTTCGAGGGGGGAGCTGTGGTCCGAGGTCGGGCGAAAGCGAATCGCAAGGTTCAGGCATGGGGGGCCGCAGCCGCGGCCTGTCTGATGCTGGCCGCAACGGCGAGCCTGGCGCAGGCGCCCTCTCCGAGCCAGGTCACACCCCAGACGTTGCGTCCGTCGGACGATATCGGCGGCAGAGGCATCGTGCTTCCCGAATCGGCTCCGCTCGATGTGCCGGAAGGAGCGGGCGACCTCTCGGTCACCATCACCGGCGTCCGCTTCGAAGGCGGCTTTCCCGAGCTGGCCGAGGCGGTCGCCGCGCTGACGGCGCAGGCCGTCGGCCGCCCCGTCACGGTCGCCGAGCTTTACGCCTTGGCCGCGTCCGTCGAGCAGATGTATGCCGCCGCAGGCTACGTGCTCGTGCGCGTCGTGCTTCCGCCCCAGGAGATCGTCGACGGCGGCGTCTTCCGTCTCGTCATCGTCGACGGCTTCGTCGAGGACGTCGAGGTGCAGGCGCTGTCGCCGCGCGTGCGCGATGTCGTCGCCCGGCGCATGGCCTCCCTCGTCGGCAAGCGTCACATCACGCTTGCGGAGATCGAGCGCCGCGTCCTGCTCGCGGGCGACGTGCCCGGCCTGCGCCTCCGCAGCACGCTGGTGCGCGGAGAGAAGCAGGGCGGCACGCGGCTCGTGCTGGAGGGCGACCACAGCGTCGTGCAAGGCTCCCTCGGCGTGAACAACGCCCTGAATCGGAGCTACGGCCGCTGGCAGTACACGTCTTCGGCCGCCACGAACAGCATGCTCGGCTTCGGCGAGCAGATCTACGGCTCCTACAGCGGCTCGGACGATCTCGAAGGCACCTTCGACGGGACCACGCCGCTGCGCATCGTCGGCGGCGGCGCCGTCATCCCGCTCGGCAGCGACGGCCTGATCCTCAACCCCGAATACACGCACTCGCGCTCGCGTCCGCTCCTCCTCGATCCGGCGGCGCTGGCCACCAGGGACGTGTTCGAGCGCTTCGCGGTCCGCGTCTCCTATCCGTTCGTGCTGACGCGCGCGCGAACCCTCAAGATCCATGGCGCCTACGAGCACATCGAGCAGACCTCGGAGGCCATCGATTTCGGCGTGGATCTCAACCACGACCGCTACAGCGTCCTGCGCGCCGGCCTCGAGCACGGCCAGGCGCTGGCGAGCGGCGGCATCCTGGTCGTCTCGGGCACCGTCTCCCAGGGGCTCGAAGGACGCGACGCAAAGGATGCCGCCGTCTCCGGCGTGCCGTTGTCGCGCCTCGGATCGGATCCGGATTTCCGCAAGCTTCTGGCCGAGGTGCATTACGCGCACCCGCTCCCCCATGACGTTCGCCTTGGGCTCGCCGTGCGCGGGCAGACATCGTTCGGCGACGCGCTCTTCGACTCCGAGCAGTTCGTGCTCGATGGCCCGGACCTGCTTTCTGGCTTCGACAGCGGCACCTTCGGCGTCGATCAGGGCATCGCCGCGCGGCTGGAGCTGTCGCGCCCGTTTGCTCTGCCCGTCGCCGGCTGGGCGAAGGTCGTCACGCCGTATGTGTTCGGCGCCGCTGGCCGCGGCTGGCTGATGGAGCCCACCGCGGGCGAGCGCGAGAGCGTCAAGGCGGCCTCCATCGGCGCGGGC
>JRYH01005310.1_pt1 | contig 11820 bp, 13 predicted proteins | sample 235351 | NCBI WGS metagenome assembly JRYH01 (sample SAMN03074221, study PRJNA261480) | activated sludge metagenome | biome: Wastewater Treatment Plant; feature: Wastewater; material: Activated sludge; isolation source: activated biomass of a wastewater treatment plant treating wastewater... ... | reverse complement strand
GCCTTGTTGAGCACGATCAGCGCGGTGATGTCCTGGCTCTCGGCGGCGGCGATGCAGCGTGACACCAGCAGGTCGGAGAAGCCCGGCTCGGTGGCGACGACGATCGCCACCAGGCTGAGGTTGGCGGCGATCAGCTTCTCGCGGAAGGCGTCCGAGCGCCACAGCAGGCTGCGGCGCGGGTGCAGGTGCTCGATCGCGCCCTGGCCCTCGCCGCCGGGCAGCACGTCCACCTCGTCGCCGCAGGCGTAGTTGCTCTTCTTGCCGCGCGGCGTGCAGCGCAGCCGGCCCGCGGCGGTGTCGACCTCGTAGTGACGACCGAAGGCGGCGACGATGACACCGGACAGCAGCTTGGCGCCATGGCCGCGGACCGGGCTGCCGCGCTTCACTTGAACTTGTAGTACTGCTTGTTGAGATAGCCGGCGATGTTGCGTTCGTCTTCGGGGAAGAGGTCGAGGTTGAGCATCGTGGTGCACGCGGTGAGCTGCTGCTCGAGCCCGCTCGGGGTGGTGATCCGGCGGTCGTCGCGCAGGTAGATCGTCGAGCCGTCCTGGTCGCCGAACTTGTCGGCGTGGCAGCCCACGCACAGCTCGGCGTGCATCTCCTCGCCGAGGCCGACGTCGGCGTCGTGGAAGGGCTCCGCCGCGGCCGGCAGCGACAGCGCGAGCAGCGCGCCGAGGGCGCCGGCGGGGGCAAGGGTGCGAATGCTCATGTCGTCCTCCTCATCTCTCATTGTGGTGGGGGGCTACAGCGACTGCAGCCGCGCCACGCGCAGCGCGGCCGGCGGGTGGGAATCGAAGAACCGCGAGTAGAGCGGGTCGGGGGTCAGGGTCGAGGCGTTGTCACGGTAGAGCTTGACCAGCGCGCTGACGAGGTCGGCGGCGCGGGTCTGGCGCGCGGCGTAGGCGTCGGCCTCGTACTCGTGCTTGCGCGACCAGTGGCTCGCCAGCGGCGCGAGCGGGAAGGTGAAGGCGGGCAGCGCGAGGAAGAACAGCGCCAGCGCGCTCGCGGTGTCGCTGGCGCTCATGCCGAGCCCGGCGAAGAACCAGGGCTGCTGCATGAGCCAGCCGAGCAGGGCGAGCAGCAGCAGGCTGGCGGGGGCGAGCAGGGCGAGCCGCTTGAGGATGTGGCGGTGGTGGAAGTGGCCGAGCTCGTGGGCGAGCACCGCCTCGACCTCTTCCGGGCTGAGCTTGGCGAGCAGGGTGTCGTAGAAGACGATGCGCTTGGCGGCGCCGAAGCCGGTGAAGTAGGCGTTGCCGTGCGCGGAGCGGCGCGAGCCGTCCATCACGAACAGGCCGCGCGCGCGAAAGCCGCAGCGCGCCAGCAGGGTCTCCACCCGCGCCTTCAGGGCCTGGTCGGCGAGCGGGGTGAAGGTATTGAACAGCGGCGCGATGAAGGTCGGCCACACCAGCATCACCAGCAGGTTGAAGCCGAGCCACAGCGCCCACACCCACAGCCACCAGGTCGCGCCCATCGCCTGCATCAGCCACAGCACCGCCGCCAGCAGCGGCAGGCCGACGACGGCGGTGAGCAGGCCCTCCTTGAGGGTGTCGGCGACGAACAGCGCGGGCGTCATGCGGTTGAAGCCGAAGCGCTTCTCGATGACGAAGGTGCGCCACAGGGTGAAGGGGAGTTCGAGCAGCCAGCCGATCACCGCCAGCGAGGCGAGCAGGGCGACGCCGTGGGCGATGCCGCCGGCGTCGAAGGCGCCGGCCCAGGCGTCGTGCAGCCCCTGCAGGCCGCCGCCGACGGTCAGGGCCAGGACGAGCGCGGTGGAGACCGCCAGCTCCGGCATCGCCAGTCGCATCCGCGCCACCGTGTAGTCGGCCGCGCGCTGATGCGAGGCGAGGCCGATGGCGTCGGCGAAGGCGGTCGGCACCGAGCCGCGGCGGGCGAGCACGTGGCGCACCTGGCGACGCATCAGCGCCGCGCGCACAATGGCGCTGGCGAGCAGCAGGGCGAGGAAGAGGGCGGCGAGGAGCTTGGCTTCGGGCATGCGGGGCGCTGGGGGTGCGAGGGCAGGCGCGCTGGCGGGCGCGCAGGCAGATGGTGTGGGGCCGTGGCGGCCACGGCGATCTCCTCGATCTGTGACACAATCCCGGCCTCTTTTGTTTCGCCCCGGACTATCAGGAAGGCATGCGGATTATGGCACAGGACCCCAAACACCTCATCTGGCTGGACATGGAGATGACCGGCCTCGAACCGGACCGTGACCGCATCATCGAGATCGCCGTCGTGATCACCGACGAGCGCCTCGAGACCGTCGCCGAGGCGCCGGTCATCGCGGTGCATCAGCCCGACGCGGTGCTCGACGCGATGGACGAGTGGAACCGCAACACCCACGGTAAATCGGGCCTGATCGAGCGGGTGAAGGCCTCGACCGTGGGCGAGGCGGAGGCCGAGGCGCGCATGCTCGCCTTCCTCGAAGAATGGGTGCCGGCGCGCACCTCGCCGATGTGCGGCAACTCGGTGTGCCAGGACCGCCGCTTCCTCGCGCGCTACATGCCGCGCTTCGAGGCCTGGTTCCACTACCGCAACCTCGACGTGTCGACCCTCAAGGAGCTCGCGCGCCGCTGGCGTCCCGAGGTGTATGCCGGGGTGAAGAAGGCGGGCGCGCACACCGCGCTGGCCGACATCCAGGAGTCGATCGCCGAGCTGCGCCACTACCGGGACACCTTCCTGAAGCTCGACTGACATGGCCGACGCACCGCGCGCCGGATCCCCCGCGCCGGCGGCGCGCGGGCCGCGCGCCTGGCTGCGCCGCAATCGCCGGCGGCTGATCGTGATCGCGCTGGTGATCGCCTTCTTCTACCTGCTCGGCTACTTCAGCCAGCCGGTGGCGATCCCCGGCATGTGCAAGATCTACGGCTGAGCCGGCCGGGGCTCAGCCGCGCCGCAGGGTCTCGGCGATCGCCATCAGGCCGGCGCTGGTCGCGTCGCGCTCGCCCTCGCCGCCGGCCAGCCTGCGCGCCATCTCCTTGCCGAGCTCGACGCCGTACTGGTCGAAGCTGTTGATGCCCCAGATCCAGCCCTGCACGAAGACCTTGTGCTCGTAGAGGGCGAGCAGCTGGCCCAGATGGAAGGCGTCGAGGCGCGGCATCAGCAAGGTGGTGCTCGGCTGGTTGCCGGGGCATACCAGGTGCGGCGCGAGGCGCTCGACCTCGGCCGCGGGCAGCCCCTTGGCGCCCAGGGCGGCGCGCGCGCCGTCGAGGTCGCGGCCGTGCATCAGCGCCGCCGCCTGGGCGAAGGCGTTGCCGACCAGGTCGCGCTGGCGCGGCTCGTCCTCGCCGACCGGCACGATGAAGTCCATCGGCACGGTGCGGGTGCCCTGGTAGAAGAGCTGATGGAAGGCGTGCTGGCCCACGGTGCCGACCCCGCCCCAGACGATCGGCGAGGTGGGCACCGCGGTGAGGCGGCCGTCGCGCAGGCTGCGCTTGCCGTTGCTCTCCATCTCGAGCTGCTGCAGCCAGGCCGGAAAGCTGCGCAGGCCGTGGGCGTAGGGCAGCACGGCGAGGGTCTCGAGGCCGAGGAAGTCGGTGTTCCACAGCCCGACCAGGCCCATCAGCACCGGCAGGTTGTCGGCGAAGGGGGTGTCGCGGAAATGCTCGTCGAGGGCGCGTGCGCCGGCGAGCAGGCGATCGACGCTCGGCTCGCCGAGCGCGACCAGCAGCGGCAGGCCGATCGCCGACCACAGCGAATAGCGCCCGCCCACCCATTCTGGCAGCGCGAACACCCGCGCCGGGTCGATGCCGAACGCCGCCGCCGCCGCGGTGGCGTTGCTGACCGCGGCGATGTGGCGCGACAGGTCTGCGCCGGCCGGCAGCCGGGCGCGCAGCCAGTCGCGCGCGGCGCCTGCGTTGGCGAGCGTCTCGGCGGTGCCGAAGCTCTTCGAGGAGACGATGAACAGGGTGCGCGCCGGGTCGGCGTGCGCGAGCGCCTCGTCGAGGTCGCGCGGGTCGATGTTGGCGACGAAGCCGACCTCGACCGGGGATTGCGCGACCGTGGCGCGCAGCGCCTCGGCCACCAGGCGCGGGCCGAGATCGGAGCCGCCGATGCCGATGTTGATCACCCGGCTGATCGGCGCACCGCTCGCGCCCGCCACCTCGCCGGCGCGCAGCGCGGCGGCGAAGGCGCGCAGCGGGCGCTGGTCGAGCGTCGTGCCCGCCGGCGTCGCGCAGCTGCCGCGCAGCGCCATGTGCAGGGCGGGGCGTCCCTCGGTGTGGTTGATCGCTTCGCCGCCGAAGAAGGCGCGGATGCCGTCGGCGAGGCCGGCCTCGGTGGCCAGCGCCAGCAGGCCTTCGAGCGCCGCCGGGTCGAGGCGCTGGCGCGACAGGTCGAGGGTCAGCCCCCGCCAGCGCCGCGACAGGCGGTCGAAGCGGCGCGCATCATCGGCGAACAGGCCGGGGAGGGTGAGGGCCCGCAGGCGGGCGGCGTGGTCCTGCAGCGCGGCCCAGGCGGGCAGGGCCTCGGGAGGGGTGACGGGGGGCATCAGCTGGGGGTCCTGCGATAAAGGCGGTAGCGCTCCTGACGCTTGCCACCGCCATGACGATATTCCCAGATTATGTGCCATTCGGGTGCGATGGTGGCGCTCGCCGACGGCTGTTCGCCGACGCGCAGCAGCAGGGGGCAGGGGCTGGTGTCGTCCACGACGCGCACCAGGCGGATCCCGCCGAAATAGTCGAGCGAGGCGCGCACCCCGGGCGGCATGGGGCCGGCCGCGATGCAGGCCGGCGGCTCGCCGGCGAGCGCCAGCTCGAGCGAGCGCACCATCGGCCGGTAGCTGCGGCTGTGATCGAACCAGGGCATGAGCAGGACCACCGCGAGGCACCACAGCATCGTCATGCCCATCGCCCAGCTCGCCGGACCGCGCGAGGCGGTGCGCGGCAGGCGCCAGACGAAGCCGAGCCAGGCGGCGCAGATCAGCACGCCGAGCACGAGCTGGGTGCCGGCCGCGGTCAGTACGAAGTCGGGCGCGCTGCGCGCGACGTGGCGGGCGAGGCCGGGGGGCCAGCCGAAGGCCTGCGCGGTCCAGCCGACCCACACCAGGATGGCGAACACGCCGAAGGTCATCAGCGCGAACCAGTCGAAGGCGTTCGCCGCCCCGCGCCGCAGGCTGGGCACGCCGCCGGCGGCGAGCAGGGCGACCGCCGGCACCAGCGGGATCAGGCGCGCCTGGCGCGGGTCGCCGACGAAGACCAGCCAGGCCAGCACCAGCATCAGCGACAGCCCGGGCAGCAGCCAGGGCAGGGTCGCGAGCCGGCGCCCGGCGCGCCACAGCGACCACAGCGCGATCGGCCACAGCGGCCAGGTGAACCAGCCGAACAGTTCGGCCTGGGTGGCGAGGTCCGCCAGCGTCGGCGCGTGCAACTGGATGTCGCGCCACTGCGCGGCGAGCCAGGGGGTGAATTGCGCCGGCGCGAGCAGGTGCAGGGCGAGCGGCCACACCGCCATCAGCAGCAGGGCGAGACTGAGGCCGAGCAGCAGCCCGCCGCTCGCGCGCGGCGAGCGGCAGTCCGGGCTCAGCAGCAAGGCGAGCGGAAACAGCGGCAGGCTCAGCAGCAGCCCCGGCAGGCCGGCGGCGAGAAAGGCGAGCGCGCTGCCGAGGCCGGCCTGCAGGCTGCCGGCCACCGGCTGCGCGGGCACGCGGGCGAGCCCGCGCAAGGTGAGGGCGAGCATCGCGAACAGCGCGAGCAGCGGCTGGGTCTCGTGGGCGTGGATCACCAGCCCGAGGGTGCCGAGGGTGAGCAGCGCGGCCGGCGTGCGGGTGGGCCGGCCGTAGAGCGCCTCGGCGGTGCGCGCGACGAGGAAGATGCCCATCGCGGTAAACAGCACGCTCGCCAGCCGGGCGCCCTCGTGCGGCGCGAGGACCCCGCTCGCGGCCCAGGCCAGCACGGTCGCGGTCCAGTAGTACAGCGGCGGATAGTCGTACGTCGGCTCGCCGCCGAGCATCGGCAGCAGCCAGCCTTCGCCGCGCAGCATCGAGATCACCGGGCCGAGGTGGCGGGCGTCGTCGCCGCGCCAGGGGTCGTGGCCGGTGAGGCCGGCCAGCAGGTAGAGGCCGACGAGCACGCTGAGGCCCAGCGTGCCGTAGATCCTGCGCTGCAGCAGCGAGTCTTGGGGGGTCGGACTTTGGTTCATGCGCGTTCGGATTCGGGTGGTGCGCGAAGCGCGGGAGGAGTCGGGGCGCGAACCGCTGCGCCTGCCCGATTCTATCCGCCCGCCGCCGCGGTGATGACGACGAAGGACGAACGGCGGACGCGGCCGCGGAGCCGCGGGCAACAAAAAAGGCAGCCGAAGCTGCCTTTTCTTGCTCTCCGCACCGGCATCGCACGGTGCGGCCGGCGATCAGCCCAGGCGCTGAACGTTGCCGTACTTCTGGCGGAAGCGCTCGACGCGGCCGGCGGTGTCGACGATCTTCTGCTTGCCGGTGTAGAACGGGTGGCAGGCGGCGCAGACTTCGACGTGGTACTGGGGCTTGCCGACGGTGGAGCGGGTGGTGAAGGTGTTGCCGCAGGAGCAGGTCACGTTCACGTCTTCGTATTTCGGATGGATGTCCGCTTTCATGGTGTCTTCCTGATGCGCGCGGGCGGCGGTTGTGACCGCCCTGAGTGGTAAAGAGGCGGAATTATCCGCGACTGGGCAATGGCTGGCAAGTGGAAATCGGCTTGCGGCCGCGTCTGGATTAGAATTCCGCTCCCCACGCGGCTTGCCGCGCCCCTGATGAACCCGTTTCGAGGAAGTACCGGTTTGCGCCTGCTGCTCGCTCCGATGGAAGGCCTGCTCGACGACGTGCTGCGTGCCGCGCTGACCGCGTCGGGCGGCTACGACCACGTGGTGACCGAGTTCGCGCGAGTGTCCGGCACGCTGCTGCCCGAGCGCTTCTTCCGCCGCATTGCGCCGGAGCTGCGGCAGGGCAGCCGTACCGAGGGCGGAACGCCGGTGCATGTGCAGTTGCTCGGCTCCGATCCGGCGTGCATGCACGACAACGCGGCGCGGCTGGCCAGCCTGGCACCGGCAGGCGTGGATCTCAACTTCGGCTGCCCGGCGCCGACGGTGAATCGCCATCGCGGCGGTGCGGCGCTGCTGAACGAGCCCGAGCTACTGAACCGTATCGCCGTTGCCGTGCGCGCCGCCGTGCCGGCATCGATTCCGCTCAGCGCCAAGATGCGGCTCGGCATCGACGATGCGGGGAGGGCGATCGAATGCGCGCAGGCGCTGAGCGAAGGCGGTGCCGGCACGCTGGTCGTGCATGCGCGCACCAAGGCCGACGGTTATCGCCCGCCGGCGCACTGGGAGTGGGTCGCCCGCATCGACGATGCCGTGGCGGTGCCGGTGGTGGCCAATGGCGAAGTCTGGAGCGCGGCCGACTGGCGGCGCTGCCGGGCGGTGTCCGGCGTCGACGACGTGATGCTGGGCCGCGGCGCGGTGGCGGACCCTTTCCTGGCCGCGCGCATCCGTGCCGGCAGGCTGGAACAGCCCGATGCCGAGGAGCGGGCGCACGAATGGGCAGCGCTGCTGCCGCTGATCGGCGCCTTCCGCGAGCGCGTCAGGCACAAGGTCGAGGCGAAGCACGCTCCCGGGCGCGTCAAGCAATGGCTTCACCTGCTGGCGCGTAATTATCCGCAGGCGCAGCAGTTGTTCGCTGCCATCCGCAGCCTGCGCACGCTGGCCGAAGTCGAAGGCGCGCTGCGGCGCCACGGCGTGCCGGCGCCGGCCATCAATCCACCGAGCACCGCATGAGCTACGCCAATTCCCGCATTCCGCAAAGCGCCCAGCATGGCATCCATGAGCGCCTCGACGCACTGGTGCGCAAGCATCTGGCCGAGCCCTTCCGCAAGCCGATCACGCCCTGGAACCGCGAAGCCTTCGACCTCAGCCTCGCCGGCTGGGATGGCAAGGCGCCGCTGATCCTGGACGCGGGCTGCGGTGTCGGCCACAGCAGCATCCAGATCGCGCGTGCCCATCCCGATCACTGGGTGATCGGCGTCGACCAGTCGCAGGACCGGCTCGAACGCAAGAAGCCTTACCCGGACGCGCTGATGCCGCGCAACCTGGTGTTCGTCCGCGCCGACCTGATCGACTATTGGCGCCTGCTCGACGAGGCGGGGCTGCGGCTGGCGCGGCACTACATCCTGTATCCGAACCCCTGGCCCAAGATCGGCCACGTCGCCCGGCGCTGGCATGCGCATCCGGTATTCCCCTTCATTCCGCGTCTGGGCGGTGTGCTGGAATGCCGCAGCAACTGGGATGTCTATATTCAGGAGATGGCGGCGGCGCTGTCGATCGCGCTCGGGCGGGAAATACGGTGGGAAAGTTTCCCCGCCGAAGTGCCGATCAGCCCCTTCGAGCGCAAGTACCGCGATTCCGGTCAGACGCTGTACCGGCTCGAAGTCGATCTGCGCGGCGAGCCCTGCTGATTCGCTTGCCGTCCGGCGCGGCTTCGGCCACCCTTGCAGCCATTTCCGGAGAATTGACATGACCGAGCCCCACAACCCCTATCTGATGAGCGACGAGGATTTCGAGGCGCTCGAAGAAGTGCTGACCTCCGACATCGTCCCCGAGGACTGCATGGACCTCGAGATGCTCGACGGCTTCCTTGCCGGCGTGCTGATCTCGCCGCGGCCGATTCCGGTGGAGCGCTGGCTGCCGGACGTCTGGTCCGCGCATGGCGAGGAGGCGAGCTTCAGCGGCGGCCGCGGGCTGCAGCGGGCGATCCGCCTGGTGAAGGCCTATTACAACGAGATGGTAAGCACGCTCGGCCTTGACGACGATGACGAGATCTGCTGGGAGCCTTTCTGCTTCGCCATCGCCGAAGGCGACACGCTGAAAGTCGGCGAGGAATGGCTGGAAGGCTTCGCCCAGGGCCTGGATCTGTGGCCGCAGGGCTGGGAAGAAGGCCTGGACGAAGAGACCGTCACCGCCGTGCGGGACACGCTGGACGAAGTGCTGGCGCCGTGGGCGGAGGATTCCGCTGCCGAAGCCGGCGAGGAAACGCGCCTGGAATGGCTGGGGGCGATGGGCGAAGCGGTCAACGACATCTATGCGCATTGGCGGGATGCCGGCATTCCGGCGCCGGCACTGCTCGAAGCGGATGCGCCGCGCGAGCCCGCCGCCGCCGGCCCCGGCCGCAACGATCCTTGCCCCTGCGGCAGCGGCAAGAAGTTCAAGAAGTGCTGCGGCGCGCTCGACGATGGTGGGGCAGCCTGACGACCACTGCACGCGTTGCGGCGCGTGCTGTGCTGCATTCCGTGTCGATTTCCACCATTCCGAACTCGAAAGCATCACGCCGGGCGGCGTTCCGGATGGCCTGACGGTGCCGGTCACCGCCACGCTGGTGCGCATGCGCGGCACCGATGCCGCGCCACCGCGCTGTGTGGCGCTGGCCGGCGAGATCGGCACGGCGGTGCGATGTACGCTGTATGCCAGCCGGCCTTCGCCGTGCCGGGATTTCGCGCCCTATGCGGCGCTGGGCATCGGCGAGGACGCCTGCGACCGCGCCCGTGCGCGGCATGGGCTGCCGCCGCTGGGTTGATTCCATTGCTGAAAACATTTATGGCGAATGACTGATAAAAAGGCTTTCTGGATGTTTTTGGGCGCTTTTCGCAGTGCTAAGCCTATGCGGCAGAACACACTGCCGGCAACAGTCTCTTCGTCGAGGCAGCCTTATGGATCGCGCGTACCGGTAGCTCCTGGTGCGACCTTCCCAAGGAGTTCGGCCTTTGGATCTAGCCGCCGATCGCATCTGCAATTTGATCGGTAGCCCATCTTTGGCGGCAGGCACGCAGATCTACTATGGTCTGTACGCTATCCGGACCGAGTACGAAATCTACAGCAAACGGGGCGATGCAGCCGTGCCATTCGTTGCCTGCTACCGGTGCGAGCCAAAGGCGGTTGGCGCCTGGCGCAAAGCGACAGACCTCGAACTCAGTGAAATCTGGAATACGGCTTAACCAATGAGCAATCGCCTTGTAACCGGCTTCTTTGGCAGAGAAGATTAACGTAGCCAGCGCCGGGTATATTTCTGGCTGTAGCAGCACACGCTCGGCGGCGGTGCAGCACAAGGCAAGTATGCTTTCTAGTCGCTCGCCTGTAGCGACATTCTCACAATCCAGTCCGATGCCGCCAGCGCCATTGCTGCGCCCCGCCATGGCCGCTGCCAACGTGGGGCTATGGCTGATAGAGCCGACAAAACCCTCTGGCCACAGCGGCACCCCATCGGCATTACGGCCAACGCTGGTCACCACGCAACCCAGCCTGTTCAGTGCCTGCTCGGCACACAACCTGCCGGCCAGAAAAGACAATTGCCGCGCCCGAATCGCACGAGCCGGCATCATGGGATGCAGGTCGGCCAGTGACACACCGTGCAATAAAGCATCCAGCGCTGGTAGGGATACACTACATCTAGCCACCTCTCTTCCTGTACCGGGCAAGTCTTCCCACAAAGTCGACAAAGCAGCCATCAGCGCCGGCATAGTCAGCTTGTTCATCATGGCGTGATCAGAATATTACGCTGATGCCGACCCCCAGGCTGCGTCCCCGGCCCGGCGCGCCGATGCGGGCGTCCGAACCGCCAGGGAAATAGGGGGCGATGTAATAGCCATACAGGTCGTACTGTTCGTCGAGCAGATTGTCGGCCCACAGATAGACTTCGGTACCGCCTTGCTGCAGGCCCAGGCGCAGATCGAGCTTGTTGTAGGCTTTCAGGTCGAAGGTGTTCTGCGGATCGGCCGGCCGCTTGCCGACGTAGCGGTTGGTGAGCTTGGCGTTGAGGCGCGGGTTGGCCATGCCGAGCATCGCCGGCAGGGCGGTTTCGTAGGTGGCCGACAGGGTGGCGCCCCAGCGCGGCACTTCCGGCACGCCGNNCCCGCCGGACAGGGTGAGCCCGCGCGTGGCGCGCCATTGGGCGTCGACTTCGAGGCCTCGGCTCTCGGTGTCGCGGTTGTCCTTGTTGGTCGCCATGGTCATGGGGTCGAACATCAGCATGTGGTCGTTCTTGACGCGATTCAGGAACAACGCGGTGTTCCAGGCCAGGCGCTTGTCGGCGCTTTCGAACTTCAGGCCGGCCTCGTAGCTATTCACGGTGGCGGCCTTGTAGGGAGTGTCGGGCTGCAGGGCGGTGAAGTTGGTGCCTTCGTCGTCGAAGCCGCCGGCCTTGTAGCCGCGCGCATAGATGCCATAGACGTTGAGCTGCGGGCTGAGCGCGTGGCCCAGGGCGACGCGCCCGGTGGCGTAGTTGTCCGACAGCTTCTGATTGTCGCGTGCCTCGCGGATCGGGCTGCTGTTGTCGGGGCTGGCGATCCACAGGGCCTTGTAGGTCTTCTTTTCGCGCGTGTAGCGTCCGCCCAGCGTCAGTTTGGTGGCATCGCTGAGCGGCCAGGTCGCTTCGGCGAAGACCGCGTCGGCGTCGGTGGTGAAGTCGCGGAAGGTGTCGGAGGCGGTCGGGTTGTCCGGGTAGAAGGTANNATGCGGTCCAGCGAGCGATCAGCGCGGTAACGGTTCAGACCGACCACCCAGAACACGCGTGCCTGCGGCGCCGAAGCCAGGCGCACTTCGTGGTTCCAGGCCTTTTCGCGTACCACGCTGCTCCAGCTCGCGTCGGGGGCGAAGCCGATCAGTTGCGTGTAGGTGCGCCCTTCGTAGATCGGCGTGGTGCTGTCGTGGTGGGTGCGCGAATAGCCGCTGAGCAGGGTCAGCACCGAGTGTTCGAAGTCGTGTTTGAGTTCGGCGTTGTAGCGGTTGACCGTGCGGCGGTTCGATTCGCCGCCCGGCGGGCCGTCGACTTGCGCAGGATCGCCGTAGGGGTGGAGCAGATAAATCCAGTCG
>JRYH01003922.1_pt1 | contig 11827 bp, 6 predicted proteins | sample 235351 | NCBI WGS metagenome assembly JRYH01 (sample SAMN03074221, study PRJNA261480) | activated sludge metagenome | biome: Wastewater Treatment Plant; feature: Wastewater; material: Activated sludge; isolation source: activated biomass of a wastewater treatment plant treating wastewater... ... | reverse complement strand
CCCCTGCGCGTCGGTGCACACCGCCTTCATGCGCTATCCGATCGACGTCGTCTTCGTCGCCCGCCACGGCCGCATCCTGAAGGTGGTCGAAGCCCTGCGACCGTGGCGCGCGGCCGCCTGCTGGCGGGCCCGACACACGCTCGAGCTGGCCGCGGGCGAGGCGCGCCGCCTGGGTCTGATGACCGGCGTACGTGTCGCGATCCCATCTTCCGACCCGCCAGACCCGAGCCCGGTGGGAGCGGGCTTGCCCGCGAATGCAGCCCGACAGGATCCGGCACCTCGAGCACAGCGCGGTGCCACCCTGGTCGAATTCGTCGTGGTCGGTCCGCTGGTGCTGTTCATCCTCCTCGTGCTGATGCAGTACGCGCTGCTCTTCCACGCCAGGAGCCAGCTGAATTACGCCACCTTCGAGGCCGCCCGCGCGGGCACCGTCGCCAACGCCCGGCCCGCGGCGATACGCACCGCCTTCGAGCGCGCGATGACCGGCTACCACGGCGGCGGCACCACCACCGCCGAACTGGCGGCCGCGCTCGCCAGGGCAGGCGCCGAAGCGCCCTTCACCCGCATCGAGGTGCTCTCGCCCACCCGGGAGAGCTTCGACGACTACCACAGTCCTGCGCTCGCCGCGCGCCTGGAGAACCCCGGGCGGGTGATCCCCAACACCAACCTCGCCCACCTGGATTGCCCGATCGACCGCCCGGGCTGCCGCAGCAACCCGGCCGCCAACGCCAGCGGCCAGACCCTGCACGACGCCAACCTGCTCAAGCTGCGCATCACCTACGGCATTCCGGTGGGGAAGCAGATCCCGCTCGCCGGTCCGTTCATGGCGCGCGCGATCGCTGCGCTCGACCCCGCCGACGGCGACGCCTTCCGCGCCGGGCTTGTCGCCGGCGGGCGCATCCCGGTGGTTGCGCACACGGTCATGCGCATGCAGTCACCCGCGATCGAGACCGGCAACCCCTCCGCGCCCGGCCCTGGCAACGGCGGCACCCCCATCGATCCCGGTCCGCCACCGCAGGGATCGGGCTTGCCCGTGTGTGCGGTGACCGACCCGGCATGCACGACAGCGCCACGACCGCTACCCGAATCCGGACAGCCGCCCGGCGGCTGCGACCCGCTGACCGACCCAGGATGCCCGTCATCGCCCCAGCGCTGCGAGGCCCCTGCAGATTGGCTGCAGGAATCCCTGCGCCCGGCAACCACGTCCTGACCACGACCTCGCCCACATGCCCCTCGCGCCAGAACGCCTTCGCAGCGCACACGCCCGCGGCCTCCTGGCCCACGGCCTGATGAGCCTGCTGCTCGCCCTCCCCGCAGCCAGCGCTGCCGAGCTCTCTGCAGGCAGCCCCGCTCCTTCGGCGTGGGGGACCCGGTCCTTGCCAGCGTCGAGCGTGTCGCCCGCAGCCTGTGCGCCGCGCGACGGCGGCGATCCGACCGCCGCGCACCCCTGCGACAAGCCGCCCCCCGCAAGCCAGCAAGACCCGGACGGCGTGGACCGCAGCGCGGGCAATCCGATCGACGTCATCACCGGCAACAAGTACCAGCGCGAAACGGACCTGCCCGCGCTGCCCGGGGTGCTCGGCATCGAGATCGTGCGCCACTACAACAGCGCCCAGGCGGACACCGAGGCGCCGCTCGGCTTGCTGGGGCGCGGCTGGCGGCTGTCGTACGAGACCGAGCTGTCCGTGCGCGGGGCGCAGGTGCACATCGTTCAGGCAGACGGCACACGCCTGGTGTTCGCCCCGGATGGCGAGCGACCGCGACGCTACCGCCACGCCGACCCTGCGCGCGGCCAGGTGCAGGCGCTTGCGACCGGCACCGGCAAGCACGCGGGCGGCTATCGCTGGACCTGGCCCGAGGGGCGCGAACTCGACTTCGACAGGCACGGCAGGCTGGTGCAGATCCGCATGCCTACCGGCGAATTCCTCAGCCTCGTGCGCGGACCGGATGGCGCGCTGGTGAAGGTCACCGACCCGCAGGGGCGCAGCCTGAGTTTCGAGTACGCCCCACGCAGCAGCCGCGGGTTCCGCGGCGTGGTCGCGATCACGACGCCGCTCGGCCGCTTCAGCTACGCGCACCAGAACGAGCGCGCACTTCCCGGGCTAAGCAACCTGCTTGCCGTCAAGCACCCCGACGGCACCGTCCGGCGCTACCACTACGGCGCCGAGCGCGGCGAATCCGCGCCGGCCTGGCCACACCATCTCACCGGAATCTCCCTCACGGCCACGCCATCTGCCCACAGCGCGGGCGAAGCCGACACGCAGCGGCTCTCGACCTACGCCTACGACCTCGCCGGGCGCGCGATCATGAGCGTGCCCGGCCTGCCGCGCACGCTCGAGGCTTCCGGCCAGCCCCGGCCGGGCACCGGCACCGAGCAGGTCGATCTCGAATTCATCGCCGCGGACCGCACCGTGCTCACCAACAGCCTCGGCCAGCGCACCCTCTACCGCCACACCCGCATCCATGGCGAACCTCGCGTCGTGGAGGCGATCGGTCCTGGCTGCACGCGCTGCGGCGAGACCAACGTGCGCTACAGCCACGACGCGCACGGCCGGCTTACCCGCGTCACGCGGCTCGATTCTGCCGGCCAGCCGCACCTGGCCACGGGCCTGGTGCGCGATCACCGCGGCCGCGTGCTGCGCAGCACGATCCAGGCCTTCGTCGGCGGCAAGCCACAGCCCGAGCAGCTGCTGGCGCGCTACGAGTACGCGGGTGATTCGCCCAGCCCCGTGCTCGTCGCACGCCCCAGCGTGGTCCGGGGGCGCGAGCACCGGCTGCAGCTCGACTACAACGAGGCTGGCCAGGTCACGCGGATGGTGGAGCGCGGGTTCAGTCCACTCGATGCCGCGGGCGAACCGGTCGCCGACCCCGGGCTGGCGACGCCGATCGAGCGCAGCAGCAGCTTCACCTACACGCGGATCAACGGCCGCTCGCTGCTCACCGCCGCCGACGGACCACTGCCGAATGGTCCTGCAGGTTCGCCCTCCGACTCCGACGTCACGCGTCTCGAATGGGATGCGCAAGGAAACCACCTCACTGCGCTCACCCTGCCCGGGGGGCGGCGCAGCACACTCGAGCAAGACCCCGCGACCGGCGCTCTGGCGGCCGTGCGCAATGAGGAAGGCGTCGTCACCCGCTACACCTATAACCTGCGCCTGCAACCGACGGCCTTGCACCAGGCGGGCCCGGGGCCGGGCACTGGCCATGCGCAGCACCTGGACTACGACGCGCTCGGCCGCCCGGTGGCCGCACGCAACGCCTCGGCGCCGGCGGCGAACTGGCTCCAGGCCTGGGACGAGCGCGGCCGCCTGCGCTGGCACGCCACCGCCCTCGGCATCCTGCACAGCTTCCGCTACGACGGCGAAGGGCGGATGGTGGAGCGCAGCCGGCGCAGCGCGCGCCTCGAGCAGGCCGAGTCCCTGCACTACGACGCGCAGGGCCGACTCGTCTCGGTGCATGACAACGCCGGCCGCGGCCGCCGCTGGCACTACGACGCGGACGGACAACTGCAGCATGCGATCGACGCCGACGGCCTCGTCCACCCCGCGCGACCCTCGCCTGCGGCGGGCGCCGACGGCACGGCTCCCACCGACGCCGTCCGCCACCTCCGCGACGATTTCGGCCGCGTCGTGTGGCGACGCAGCCCCGATAGCGGAATCGTGCTGCATGAATACGACGCCCTCGACCGCCTCGTGGCCATGCGCGACGCCCGCGCCAACCACGCCCGCTACGACTACGACAGCGGGGGCCGCATCGTGCGCCAGCGCATCACCGACGCGCGTAGCGGCGCCGTCGAGGAGACGCAATGGGCCTACGCGGGCGGCCGCCTCGTCGCGCTCGCGCACCCCACCCAGCGCGAACGCTACGAATATGACGCCCGCGGGCTGCGCAGCGCACGCGTCGTCACCCTGCCCACCGAACGCGGCGAGTTGAGCATCGTCACCCGCTACGAGCACGACGCGCGCGGGCAACTCGTCGCCACCACGCTCCCCGACGGCAGCCGCCTGCGCTACGCGCGCAACGGACAGGGGCAGGTCGTGGCGCTGACGCGCGCGCGCTCAGGCAGGCCGTGGGAAGGCGAACGGATCATTGCGCAAGCTTTCGAGCGCGACCTCGCCGGACTGCGCAGCCATGTCAGCGGCAATGGCATCCACACGCTCTACCAGCGCAGCCGCGTGGGGGTGCTCGCGCGCATCGTGCATCGACGCATCGGGCCGCAAGGGCTCCCGACCGCGACAGCGTCCCCGCTGCAATGGCTCGGCCGCAGCACGCGGGAGATCGCCGAGCACCTGCTGGGCATCGCGCCGGCGCATGCTCAACTTCCTGAGCCTCGTCCCGAGGCGCGCGCGCGGCCCGCAGCCAGCCCGGCGGATGACCCCGCCCTGCCCGGCGCCCTCGGCCTCGAGGACGATCCGGCGGCACTCCTCGATCACCGCTACCTCTGGGATGTGCGCGGCAATCTCCTGCACAGCCGCCAGCGCGCGGCTGCCGAAGGCGCGCGGCCCAGTGCCAGCGGGCACGCCTACGACCGGCACGGTCGCCTGCTGGCCTCCGTTCGCGCGCAGGTCGATGGCCTCGCGCCCGCGCGGGAGACCGTCTGGCGATTCGCCTACGACGCCACCCAACGCCGCGTGCTCAGCCAGCAGGGCGTCCGCTCGCAGCAGGAACTGATCGCCGGCACCGAAGCCCTTCGCTTCGAGTCCGGCACGCATCGGCGCACGGCCCCTTCCACACGCCCCTCTACATCCCACCTGCCCACCTCCGAACTGCCCGCCTCCGAGTCGTCTGCGTCGGCGCCCTCGACGGCCGCCCCATACACCGCGAGCGGCCAGCCCGAGCGCTGGGGCGAGCGCGAATACCGCTGGGACGCCCGCGGCCGCCTTGCCGAAGTCCGCGCGCATGGCCGCGTGCTCGCCCGCTACCGCTACGACCACCGCGGCCTGCGCAACACGCGGCAGGTCGGCGCGCGCACGACGCACACGATCTACGACGAGCACCGCCAGCCGCTCGCCGAACTCGACGCCGACGGCCGCATCCTGCGCCAGTTCATCTGGCTTGCCGACCTGCCACTCGCCGTCATCGACACCCCGCAGGGCGCGGTGCCGGCGCAGCCCGCCCGAGGCTTCGCGACGCAGGTCACGGGCGAGTTCCTCGGTCTGCTCCGCACGGCCTTCACGGCTCCCGAGCGCATCGTCTGGCTGCACGGCAACCACCTCGGCGCGCCCGAACTCGCCACCGACGCCAGCGGCCGGGTGCTCTGGCGCGCCCGCTACGCCCCCTTCGGCGCCGCCACCATCGAGTCGCGGGACTTCACTCTGGATCTGCGCCTCCCCGGCCAGGTCTTCGACGCCGAGACCGGACTGCACTACAACCGTGCGCGCTACTACGACCCCGAAGCGGGCCAGTACCTCACGCCCGACCCGCTCGGCACGCCGGACGGGCCGAATCCGTACGCCTACGTCGCGTTCAATCCATTGCGGAATGTGGATCCGGAGGGGTTGATCCTGTTCGCGTTCGACGGGACGGACAACAGCGATGATCCGACGTGGCTGAGCAAGAAAGGAAGCGCCGTAAGCAACGTCGTGCAGTTCCGGCGGGCCTACGACGACGGCTCAAGACACTATGTCACCGGCGTGGGCACCGACCATGCGGCACGAGACACGTACGGAGACATCATCTCGCGCACCTACGACTCCGGTCTGGTGCCCGACCGTGGCGGCAACTACTCCGGCCCCGATCGCATCCAGCGTATGCTTCTGTATTTCAACGACGAGGCTGATGACTTCGAGGACGACCGGGTTATGGATGTCGATATCGTCGGTTTCAGCCGCGGCGCAGCGCAGGCCCGACACTTCGCCAATCGACTGGCGTCAGCGACCAGGGACGGGTGGTATCTCTACTTCAAGCATGACCGCGATGGCTCGCTCCAAATCAAGGATTCGCGACCAGTCGCCGCCTGCCAGCGGGTCAACTTCCGCTTCATGGGCCTGTTCGACACCGTACTGTCCACGAACCGCAGTGATTTGGCCTTCAACCTGAGCATTCCCGCCGAATTTTCCTACGTCGCGCAGGCGGTTGCTTTGAACGAATACCGAAGCGCGCCGGCTGGCTCCAATGCATTCTGGACAGCGCCTCAAAATTTTCTTTTCTGGGATGACACGCGTATAAACCTGCCGGATGACAACCACTACGGAGGGTTTCAACTGGAGAGCATTGGCGCCAGCACAAACCGGATCGGCCAGGTGCGCATCGAACGGGGGTTCATCGGCGCACACGCGGACATCGGTGGCGGCTACGGCGACGATGACAAGTTGTCCGCGGTGGCACTGAACTGGATGGTTGCGCAGGCGCAGCTCGCAGGCGTGGCGATGGACCTGAAGCAAGTGCGCCCCATCGACATGGGCAACCCCTTGATCCATGACCAAAGCAATGTGATCCGCTTTGGTGATCCCCGCAGCGCACCGCAGGAGTTTCACGTCATCGAGGCTGGCGGACCACGCCCGCTCACGCGCCGGTACCCGCTGGAGGATCGACCGGTCGCAGGAGGCCTGGGCGGTGGGACGCAGCGCACACAGGCCTTCGGTATGACGGAAACCGGGGGGAACAGCAGCATGGCCAACGCTGAGACCCACCAGTTCATCACCTACCTGCCTCGCCGCCCGGACAACGTCGAGGCGTTGACCGTACCAACGAACAGCATCGGCGGCCTGCAGGGCGTGCCAATGCATTCCAATCCAAGCAACGCAACCGGCACGGTCGACATGCAGGCCTACATGACCTGGTTGCGCGAGCACGGCTACGTGTTCGCGGGAGATCATCGCCATGAATGAAGCGCGCCGGCGCATTCTGAAATCGCTGCCAGCCCTGGTGGTGCTGAGCAGCGGATGCCATTCGGATTCACCCAGTTCTGCAACGGGCAAGGATCCCGACGCGGCCTTGCGCCACAAGTTTCGCGGCATACGTGGTGGATCGAGGCGCATCGACGCGTTCAAGAAGGAGTCTGGCGTCGCGCTCTACCTCGAGTCGGGGCTTGTGCTTGACGCAGGCGTATTCAACAAGGGCGCAAGTATCTCCGGATACGGTGGCCATTCCGCCGGCGACGAGCTTGTTGTGCCGAAGACGCTACGGTTGGTCCGCTACTCCGAGGATTCCCGCATGCGCGGCGGAATCACCTACCCCGCCTACGACGGCACCCCGATCCTCGACGTCACCGTCCCGGTCGCCGAGCGCATTCCGGACGAGGTCCTGGACCGGATCCGCAAATACAAAGGCTCGCTCATACTCAAGTTCCGCATCCACCCGAAGACGCTGATGGTGGCCTGGGAAGTGAGAAACGGTCGGAGCTATCCGTTCAAGCGCGACGAGTGGGGCAACGCCTACACCACGGATGAAGATGACATGGTGGGAGGAGATTTCTGCGAGCGGCGCGTACAGAACCGCATCATCGACGGGCGCTCGGTGCTGGTCGAATCGAAGGGCTGGTACATCGACCCCGAGACCGGCCAGCGCATCGAGGCGGATTTCTGACCCGACCCGTCGCCCCTTTCACGTGAGACGCTTCCCTACCCCCGGCTCATCTCCTGCAGTTGAATGATCAGCATCGCCAGCCGCCGGCGCAGCGCGCGGCGGCGCGCGTCGCTCTCGGCGAGCGCCTCGATCTCGGCCCGCAGCGCAGCGATCTCCTTGCGCAGGCCGATCTCCGGAGGCGTGAAGCCGGCGTTGCGCAGGATGTGATTGACCATGCGCTGCTCGGGCGAGACGAAGAGTTCGTCGTCGAACACCAGCGGTCGCCCCGCGCCGGGCAGATTGTCGAAGTGGCCGCTGCGCAGTGCATCGAGGATGCGCTGCTCGGCGAGGATGTCGAAGATCGAGGCCATGGCGCCGGCGCCCTTCAACGCCCGGACGGCAGGCCCGGCCAGTCGCCTGCGGTGAGCGCGAACTTGTATGCGAAGGCGCTCCAGGATTCGCCGCGACGGAGGGCGTCGATGAAGCCCTGGCGGTCGGTGATCCAGCTGCCGCCGACCACGGTGACGCCGCGCATGAACAGCGGGTCCGGCAGGCAGCCGGCGCTGGGTCCGATCAGCACGATGCGGTCGGCACGGCGGCAATGCGCGAGGATGTCGTCGACGGTGTGGTTGAGCAGGATGGTGCTGGTTGACAACACCTTGTTGCAGTCCTTGAGCGCCGCTGCATCCAGGGTCACGCGGTAGGCGTCGTAGTGGCCCACGTACTCGCGATTGAGCTCGACCACGGTGAGGCGCGCGCCGGCGGCGGTGACCTGCTTCAGGAGCGGCGAAAACAGCCCGACCATGCCCAGATGGTCGCCAGGCTGCGGATCGATTCCCCCGATCGAGTCGCCCGCGCGCGGCGGCGCGAAGCCCATGCGCTCCATGACCGTGCGCGACAACGCATTGGCGGCGGCAAAGCCCAGCGTGCGCTGGATCCCTGCCTCCGCGCCAGCGCCGGGCGGCGCGGCGAAGGCGCGCGCAAGGGTGAGCGCGTCCATGCCGGCAAGCTGCTGCGCCCCGTGTCCGCTCGCGAGCTGTGCAAGCGTGTCGCCGAGCAGCACGTAGGAGATCCCGAGTGCGCCGTCGTCCAGTTCGAGCGCGCAGAACTCTCCGTTCTTGGAGGCCGCGGCCTCGGGAGGCGGCAGATGCAGCGCGCGCACGCGCGGCACCGGTTGGCCGGCGATGGCACGTTCGAGCGCGGAGACGAGGTCGGCGGCGAAGCTCACGGCAGGTCTCCTCGACGTTGCCCGGCACGCACCGCTGCAGCCGCGGCCTCCGGGCTGAGCGTGCGGGCGCGGTTCTCGGCATTGCGCAAGGCGCCCGGAAAATAGGTCGCAGTCAGGCTGCGCGAGTGCACCGGGGAACCGCCGACCTCGAGGCCCTCGCCACGCGACGCGGCGCCGTCGCCCGCGTGGCCGTAGCGTCGCCAGTCGCGCACCCAGTGGATGTCGTCCGCGAGTTCGAGCAACCCGATCGTCTCCCGATCGCCGATCAGGATGCCCTGCACGCGCAGCCCGCGCGCACGGCGGGCTGCGTCGACGCGGTCGGCAAGCACCGGCGTGGCCCCGAACTCGCCGTCGGACGCGATGAGCAGGTCCGCCCGCTGCCACTCGGCCTCCTCGAGCCGGGCGAGCGCACGCTCGAGCGGCGCGCAGATGTCGGTACCGCCGCCAAAGCTCTGGCCGAGGAAACGCGCCAGGCGCTGCACGCCCTCGACATCGACGCCGAGGGCCATCTCCACCACCTCGTCCGGTCCGCCGAAGGCGAAAACGTGGCACGCACGACCCTCGGCATGCGCGCAACGCACCGCCTCGAGCACCACCGCCTTCGCCACCGCTTCGGCGCCGCCCTGCATCGAGCCAGAGGTGTCCACGCAGATCAGCATCGGGCCGGCCTCCAGGCGTCGTCCCGGCGCCGGACGCAGATCGGGGCGCAGCGCCGAGGCGCGCGCGCGGCGTACCTCCTGCAACCGATCGTCGTCCTCGTAGGCGAGCAGCGTGCGCTCGGCATGGCGCGCATGCCAGACCAGGCGCAGCTGCGGATGGCCGAGCAGCATCGCCTCCGCGGGCAGCATGCGCGCCACCCGCCCGGATCGATGCACGCCGCGCGTCTCGCCCGGCATGTCGGGCACGCGCAGACGGCGGACGACGGTGCGCGCGCGCTGTGCCGGGGACGGAAGCGGCTGCAGCGCCTGGCTCAGCACCGCCTCATCCTCGCTGGGCGCGCTGCGGCCAAGCGCGCGAATGATCCGCACCAGCTCCGGCAAGCGTTCGATGAGCGCGCGGATTCGCACCACCTCGCGCCACTCGCTGCTGCGCAGCAGGCCGCGAAGCGCATCCCAACGGGTGTTCTTCATCAGGTCGCCGAGATCACCGAAGGCCGCGATCAGCTCGTCGAGCTCGCCGCAGCGCTCGCGCCAGTCGTCGGCGAACGCGGCCACCGCCATCGCCTCTGCCTCGCGCACCGACGCGCCGCGGTCGCGGTAATCGACGACGAGATCGAGGTGGAAGAGCAGGCCTTGCAGGACGGTGTCGGCGAGCTCGTCGCGGCCGGCACAGTACGCGGGCAGCTCGAGCGTGGCGAAGACTGCGCGCAGTTCGCGGTCCAGGGCGGAGTGGGGTTCGCCCGCCGGCTGGACGTCCATTCCGCACGCGAGCCGGCCCGCGCCCATGGCGGCGGGCCAGCCCGGCGTCGGTGGCGGCAGGGCCCCGCGCAGCAACGCCATCCGCCAGGCCTCGAGCGCTTCCAGCCGCGGCACCAGCTCGCCCGCAGCATGGGTCAGCCCGCCCAGCCACAGGCTGCGCGGCAGGCGATCGAGGGTCGCGAGCGGGGCCTCCCGCGCCTCGAAGAGCCGCGGCCGGGGCAAGCTTGCGGAGATGGAGGCAGCTGCCGGGCGGTCCATGCCGATCCTGTGCGCCCCTTCAGTCGGCCAGAGGCTCGTGTTCGATCGCCGCCGGCCGCAGGCCTGCCTCGTCGAGAAGCGGCAAGGCTTGGAACCCGGCCCTTGCGGTGGAGGCACGCTGCTCGAGCCCGGCGAGGGCGGCGGCGACGCCGCCGAGGTTACGCTCGGCAGCTGCGATGAATCCGGGGTCCGCCCACACGGCCTGCGCCGACCAGCGCGCCAGCGATTCACGCCGTGCGTCCAGCTCCTCGCGGTAGCCGGCGAGACGGTCCAGCAGCGCGTCGATCTGTCCGGTGCGCGCGGCGACGTGGAGCACGCCGTAGCGACGCTTGCGCGCGTAGGTCATGCGCAACGCCGCCGCACCGCCCTTGGCATCGCCGATCTCGCCCGCTCCCGCAGCTTCTATGTCGAGGGGTTCGGCTGGCGCCCGGTCTTTGAGAACGACGAGATCATCTTCTACCAGATGAACGGTTTCGTCCTCGGCACATTCAGCAAGCCGGCCCTCGAGCAGGATATGAACCGGACCGGGCTTCTGGCTCCGGGCGCCTTCTCGCTCGCCCACAACGTATCCGATCCGCAAGAGGTCGAGCCCGTCATGCAGCGCCTGCTGGCGGCGGGCGGCAGGCTGCTGCGCAAAGCCGACGCCCCGGCGCATGGCGGATTCCGCGGCTATGTGGCCGATCCCGACGACCATGCCTGGGAAATCGCCTGGAACCCGGCCTGGACTATCGACGAGCGCGGACAGGTGACGTTCGGCCTGTAAAAAAAAGCCCCTGCTCCCGTNNGGCCTTCAGCTGCGCCTCGAACGCCTCCACCACCCGCGTCAGTCGTGGCGGCGAGAAGGCCGCGCGCACGCCGAGCCGGGCAGCGAGCCAGTCCGCCACAGCCTGCTGGCCCGCGACGTCGGCAGCGACGCAGAACGGCACCACGCCGAGGTCCCATTCCTCCACTGCCGCCCTGCCCTCGCTCGCCGCCGCCATGCGCAGCAGCAGGCCGATCTTCACCCAGCGCCGGTCGGAGACGTAGTGCGTCTCCTCCGCGAGCCAGGCGCGCAGCTCGCCCAGGCGGTCAAGGACTTCGGCCGACAGGCTCAGCCGCATTGCCGCCGCCAGCAGCGCGGCGCGCTCGGCCGCACCCAGCTGCAGCACCGCCGGCACGCTCCCGAGTTCGCCGGCGTCGGCGACGTATCCCTCGCCGAGCAGCGCACGAAACCCCACCCCGCTCACCGGTCCTACGCTCAGGCGCAGGAGGAAACGGTCGAAGAAGGCCTCGGCGACCTCGTCCTCGGGCACCTGGTTGGTGGCACCGATCACGCTGATCAAGGGGCAGCGCATCCTGCCTGCGCCATTGTCGAACTCACGCTCGTTGAGGAGCGTCAGCAAGGCATTGAGGATCGCGCTGTTGGCCTTGAAGACTT
>JRYH01006350.1_pt1 | contig 11852 bp, 14 predicted proteins | sample 235351 | NCBI WGS metagenome assembly JRYH01 (sample SAMN03074221, study PRJNA261480) | activated sludge metagenome | biome: Wastewater Treatment Plant; feature: Wastewater; material: Activated sludge; isolation source: activated biomass of a wastewater treatment plant treating wastewater... ... | reverse complement strand
CCGGCCGCCTGGGCAAACGCCGGCGAGGCCGGTGCGGCCCCGGCCAGGGCTGCAAAGGCCAGCGCCACGCCGGCCAGCGCGTGGCGAAGCGAAAACCGGCGGCGCGAGCATGCGCCGCCGCCGGCAGGCAGGAGGGAATCGGGAAACTGCTTCGGGAACATCCGGAAATCTCGGGGCGGAACCGCGCAAATGCACAATGCTACCGGAGCGAGACGCTCCCGAAGCACCGATGCGTCGCCAGGCCGCGCCGCGCCTTGCAGGGGCTGCCCGATTTCTGCCCGACTTGACCCCCCTCGGGCCGCTCCATAACATCGCGCAATGGATCAGGAATTGCAGGAACTGGGCGAGCGCGTCGAACGGATGCTCTCGCTGTCTCGCCGCCTCGCCGACGAGAACGCCACGCTGCGCGACCAGCTCGCCGCCGCCAGGGTGGCCAACGAACAGCTGCAGCAGCGCATCGCCGAGGCCCGCTCCCGGGTCGAGGCTGCCCTGTCCCGCCTGCCGGTTCCCGCCTCGGGCGCGGCAGGGTCCGACATCGCCGCTTCCTGACGCGGCCCAAGGCGAGAGTCCCATGCCACAGATCGACGTCAAGATCCTCGATCGCGAGTTCAGGCTCGCCGTCGCCGACGAAGACCGGCCGCGCCTGCTCGAGGCGGTCCGGATCGTCGACGAGAAGATGCGCTCGGTGCGCGACGCGGGCCGCATCTCCGGCGTCGACCGGATCGCGGTGATGGCCGCGCTGCAGCTCGCGCACGAGCTGCTCGGCGGCGACAACTCGGCGGTCGGGCCGAAGTCGGCCGAGCTGGCCGGGCGCATCCGCAAGATGACCGAGGACATCGACGCCGAGATCAAGCGGCAGGAAAGCCTTTTCTAGGTCATTGCGGCGCGCGGCCCGCGCAACGCTGTAGAATTGTCCCCAGACCCTGCAGTGTTCGATAGGGCCATATATTCCTTGAACCAATGCGATGCATCAGGTCGCGGTTCATGGTGCGCCGCTGTTGCGATCGTCCCTTTGCCGGATGAACCTGATGCGGCGCCTACTGCGGCCGAACTGAACTTCACGGTTCAGGATGCCGGTCCGCCGGCACAGGCGGGGTCTCCTTCTTCTTCCTCTCATCGTTTGGCTTCCTGCCCGGCGCCATGGCCCGCAGCTACTGGCTGATGAAGTCCGAGCCGGACGAGTGCTCGATCGACGACGCGCTCGCGGCGCCACGCGCCACGGTCCCCTGGACCGGCGTGCGCAACTACCAGGCGCGCAACTTCATGCGCGATGCCATGCGCGTCGGCGACGGCGTCCTGTTCCACCACTCCGGCTGCGCCGAGCCCGGCATCGCCGGCATCGCCGAAGTGGCCTCGGGCCCGCGCGCGGACCCCACGCAGTTCGATCCCGAGTCGCCATACTTCGACCCGAAGAGCCGGCCCGACGCGCCGCGCTGGGTGCTGGTCGACGTGCGCGCGCTGCGCAAGACGCGCCTGCTCACGATGGCCGAGATGCGCGCCCACCCCGAACTGGCCGACATGGTCGTGCTGCGCCGAGGCAATCGGCTGTCGATCACGCCGCTGACCGAAGCCGAGTGGCGCTTCGTGACCGAGGCCCTGCGCCCGGCCGGCTGAGCACACGGCGCGGCTGAACACGCGGCCCGGCGGCCGCGATGCGCGGCAGTCGCGGTGTTAGCATTGCCGGTTTTTCGCCCCGCCCCGGCTGACGCATCGCCCTGCCGGCCTGCCGGGCGAGTCCCCCGGCTGGAGAGTTTCCGTGATCGACGCGCCGCTGATCTTCTGGTTCCTGCTGCTCGGCAGCTTCACCGGCGTCGCCGCCGGCCTGCTCGGCATCGGCGGCGGCATGCTGATGGTGCCCTTCCTCACGATGCTGCTCTCCTCCCGCGGCTTCCCGATCGACATCGTGGTCAAGGTGGCCATTGCCACTTCGCTGACCACCATCCTGTTCACCTCGCTGTCCAGCGTGCGCGCCCACCACAAGCGCGGCGCGGTGCGCTGGGAGATCGTGCGGACGCTGGCGCCGGGCATGGTGGTCGGCTCGATCGCGGGCGCCCAGGTGGCCCACCTGCTCAAGGGCAACCTGCTGGCGATCACCTTCGCGGTGTTCGTGGGCTTCATGGCCACGCAGATGCTGTTCAAGCGGGAGGTCCGAGCCGACCGGGCGCTGCCCGGGCCGCGCGGCATGCTGGCCGCCGGCGGCATCATCGGCGTGATCTCCGCGATCGTCGGCGCGGGCGGCGGCTTCGTCACGGTCCCCTTCCTGACCCGCTCGAACATCCGGATCCACGAGGCGGTGGCCACCAGCGCCGCCTGCGGTTTTCCGATCGCCCTGGCAGGCACGGTGGGCTACATCATCGCCGGCTGGAACCTTCAGCTGCCCGCCGGCACGGTCGGCTACGTGTACCTGCCGGCCCTGGTCTGCATCGTCGCCACCAGCATGCTGACCGCCCCGCTGGGCGCGAAGATCGCCCACGCGATGTCGGTGGCCGGCCTGAAGCGGGTGTTCGCGCTGCTGCTGTACGCGCTGTGCGCCTACATGCTGTGGAAGGGGCTGACCGGCTGATTTTTAAGGGTTTTACCCAAGAAGAAAGCGGGGTTTGCTGCAGGGAAAAATCGGGGCAATCCCTCGAACGGGGGATGCGGGCGGCATCGAACGGGTGCACAATCGTTCCACGTTCCATGCCTTGCGGGAGACGGGCATGACCTTCCCCGACATCACCCTGGCGCCAGGCTCCGCGGAGAACGCCGCGCTGCGGCCGGGAGCCTCCGTTGCCGGCGCGGCCCATCAGGCAGCACCCTCCGGTCACGCCGGGCATGGCGCCGATGCGGCCCCCGCCGGCTCGCGGACTCGCGAGCGCCGGCTCGTCGACGACATCCGGCGCGCCGAAGCCTGGCTCGCCGACAGGCAGATCGGCCCCATCGTCTGAGGCCCGATCACGCGTTCACCGCCCCCGCCTCGGGCGGGACCTCTCCGGAACGGGTCCGCTCCGGCGTTATCATCGCCGGCTTCGAGACCCGTCCCCGCGATCGCCTTCGATCGCCCCACCCGGAGAATCAGAACATGAGCGGCCCCCTTTCCCACATCAAGGTACTCGACCTGAGCCGGGTGCTCGCCGGCCCCTGGGCCAGCCAGAACCTGGCCGACATGGGGGCCGACGTGATCAAGATCGAGCGCCCTGCCAAGGGTGACGACTCGCGCGCCTTCGGACCGCCCTGGCTGAAGGACGCCGACGGCAAGGAGACCAGCGAGGCGGCCTACTTCTGCGCGGCCAATCGCGGGAAGCGCTCGCTGACCGCCGACATCTCGAAGCCCGAGGCGCAGGAGCTCATCCGCAAGCTGGCCGCGAAGTGCGACGTCTTCGTCGAGAACTTCAAGTTCGGCGACCTCGCCCGCTACGGCCTGGGCTACGAGGACATCAAGGCGGTCAACCCGCGCATCGTCTACTGCTCGATCACCGGCTTCGGCCAGACCGGCCCGTGGAAGGAGCGCCCCGGCTACGACTTCATGGCCCAGGGCATGAGCGGGCTGATGAGCGTGACCGGCTCGCCGGACTCGGACACCGATCCGCACGGCGTGCGATTCGGCGTGCCGATCATCGACATCATCACGGGCATGTACGCCACGGTTGCGATCTGCGCGGCGCTGGCGAGCCGGGCCGAGACCGGCAAGGGGCAGCACCTGGACATCGCGCTGCTCGACTCGGCGCTGGCGCTGACCTCGATCCAGGGCATGAACTGGATCGCCACCGGCGAGTCGCCGGGCCGCATCGGCAACGCGCACCCGAACATCGTGCCCTACCAGGTGCTGCCGACGAAGGACGGCAGCGTGATCGTGGCCTGCGGCAACGACAACCTGTACCGCAAGTACTGCGCCGCGGCCGGCCACCCGGAACTGGCCGAGGACCCGCGCTTCGCGACCAACGCCAAGCGGGTCGAGAACCGCGCGATCATCACGCCCATCCTCGAGGACATCATGAAGACGCGCACCACGAAGGAGTGGTGCGACATTCTCGACGAGGCGGGCGTGGCCAACGGCCCGATCAACTCGATCGCGCAGGCCTTCCAGGAGCCCCAGGCGCAGGCGCGCGGCGCGCTCTTCGACATCGCGCATCCGCTGGCCGGCACGGCGCGGCTGATCGGGAGCCCGCTGCGCTTCTCGGACACGCCGGTGGAATACCGCAGTGCGCCGCCGGTGCTGGGCCAGCACAGCGAGGAGATCCTGCAGCAGGAGCTGGGCCTCTCGGCCGAGCAGATCGCCGCGCTGCGCAGCGGCAGGATCATCTGACCGGCGGGGCCGCGGGTCCGAGCCGGCCGCGCCGGGGCGGGCCGCGCCGGTCCGGCGATTCGTGGGCCGTGCGGCCCACGCCAGTCAGAGCAGCGACAGCACCGCGCGCGACGCGCTGACCCGGCCGTCGGAGAATTTCTGGTGGTTGGACTCGATCTCGTCGAGGTCGTACAGGTAGTTGACCATCAGCCCGTGCGACTGCCGGATGCCCTTGCGTGACAGGTCGGCCGCCGGGTTGATCCGTTCGAGCCGCGCGCCGTTGTTCAGGTGAAAGCGCGCGACCGGGTCCGAGCCCCGCGAGTCGCCCGGCGCAGTGTGCAGCAGGAAGAAGGCGCACAGCCGCTGCAGCATCTGCCGGTCGGCCTCCAGCCGCTTGCCCTCGGCGGTGCGCGCATCGGCCTCGTCGGCCGGCGTGGCCAGGAGCGACCAGTCCTTGCCGTAGCGTTCGCGCAGGTCTTCGAGACCGGCCTGCAGAGCGGCCACGGCGGCCGGCTTGAGCCGACCCGACTCCAGCTTCTCGACCTTGGCCAGCCAGCCCGCGAGTCCGGGGATCGGCGACAGCGTGCAGAAGGTCTTGAGCTTGGGGAACTGGGTCTTGAGCCGGTCGGCCACCCGCTTGATCAGGAAGTTGCCGAGGTTCACGCCGCGCAGCCCCGGCTGGCAGTTCGAAATCGAGTAGAAGGCCGCCACGCGGAAGCGATCGGCGGCCGCGCTCGGCTCGCCCTTGCGGTCGAGCAGCGGCGCGATTGCCGAGGGCATTTCCTCGAGCAGCGCCACCTCGACGAAGATCAGCGGCTCGCCCGGCAGCGCCGGGTGGAAGAAGGCGAAGCAGCGGCGATCGGGTTCGAGCCGGCGGCGCAGGTCGGCCCAGCCGTCGATCTCGTGCACCGCTTCGTGGGCGATCAGCTTCTCGAGCAATTGCGCCGGCGAGTTCCAGTCCACCTCCACGAGCTGCAGGAAGCCGGGGTTGAACCACGACGACAGCAGGTGCTGGAAGTCGGCGTCGACCGCGCGCAGCGAGGGGTCGTGCCTGAGCCGGTCGAGCAGGCGGGCGCGCATCGCGACCAGCGTGCCGGTGCCTTCGGGGGCGAGGTTCAACCTGCGCAGCAGTGCCTGGCGCGGCGGGTCGGCCACGCGGCCCAGCTCGATCAGCGCGTCCGGCGAGCGGGTCTCCGCGTATTGCTGCGCATGGCGCAGCACCTCGGCCGGATCGGGATCGTAGTCGCGGGCAAGCACCTCGAAGAACTGCTGCGTGGCCTCCGGCCCGAGGTGGCGATAGTGCTCGAGCGCGCGGGTGGCGATCGCGATGCTGTTCGACTCGCCGCGCTCGGTCATCAGCTGGCGCGCGTCGTCGAGCAGCTGATCGAGCGCGGCGCGCTCGCGGGCGTCCTTCCTGGCCTTCCTGAATCGTTCGAACACCGCACCGACCTGGTTCATTTCCTTGCCTCCGCCGGCGCTGCGCGCCTCGAGAATGCCAACAGCGCCAGCCCCAGCGCGATCATCGGCAGGCTGAGCCACTGCCCCATCGACAGGCCCAGACCCAGCAGACCCAGGAAAGCATCGGGCTCGCGCGCGAATTCCGCCAGGAAACGCATCACACCATAGCCGACCAGGAACAGGCCGGAGATCGCCCCCATGGCCCGCGGTCGCGACGAATACAGCCAGAGGACCGCGAACAGCAGCAAGCCCTCGCCTGCGAACTGGTAGAGCTGCGAAGGGTGGCGCGCGATGCCGTCGCCGGCCTGCGGGAACACCATGCCCCAGGGCACCGTGGTCGGGCGCCCCCACAGCTCGCCGTTGATGAAGTTGCCCATTCGGCCGGCCGCCAGCCCCAGCGGCACCAACGGCGCAATGAAGTCGGAGATCTCCAGGAAGCGCCAGCCGCGCCGCAAGGCGAATAGCCCCATGGCGGCGATCACGCCGATCAGGCCGCCGTGGAAGGCCATGCCGCCCTGCCAGACCATGAATATCTCGAGCGGATGGGACAGGAAATGCGCCGGCTTGTAGAACAGCACGTAGCCGAGCCGGCCGCCCAGCACCGTGCCGATCGCCCCCCAGAACAGCAGGTCCTCGAGATCGCGCTGGCCGAACTTCGGCGGCACCGACGGCGATCCGGCGCGGATCCGGGCGCGCCCGAGCAGGAACAGCAGCGCGAAGGCAACCAGGTACATGAGCCCGTACCAGCGGACGGCCACCGGGCCCAGGCTGAAGGCGATCGGATCGAACTGGGGATGGACGAGCATCGGCGGGCAGTCGTGTAAAACGGCACGCCCGCACGGCCTGCGCGGGCAACCGGGCCATTCTGACACGATGCGCAATAATGGCCGTTCGACCACTTCCGGGAGCGCGACGATGAAAGGCGACAAGAAAGCGATCGAGTGGCTGAACCGCCAGCTGAAGAACGAGCTGACCGCCGTCAACCAGTACTTCCTGCACGCGCGGATCTTCGGGCACTGGGGATTGCCAGGGCTCGAGAAGATCGAGTACGACGAATCGATCGGCGAAATGAAGCACGCCGACGCGCTGGTCAAGCGCATCCTGATGCTCGACGGCCTGCCCAATCTCCAGGACCTGGGCAAGATCAACATCGGCGAGAACACCCAGGAGATCCTCGAGAGCGACCTGGCCCTCGAGCGGGCCGCGCTCGACACGGTCAAGGGCGGGATCGCCCACTGCGAATCGGTCGGCGATTACGTGTCGCGCGAGCTGCTCGTGGAAATCCTCGAGGAATCCGAGGAGCACGTCGATTTCCTCGAAACGCAGCTCGAGCTGATCGAGCGCGTCGGGATCCAGAACTATCAGCAGACGTTCATGGCCCGCGAGTCTTCCTGAACCGGCCGCAGTGCCAGGCGCTCGTGAACCAGCTCGCGCGCCTGGCGGGCACACTTGCCGCAACACTCGCCGACCCCGCAGATCTCGCGCACCTCGGCCATCGACCCTGCCCCGCCGTCCACGATCGAGCGGATCTCGCGATCGGAGACGGCCCGGCACACACAGACGATCATCGACTGCTTCCTGGATAGTTAATACGAACGATTCGCATTAATATTACCCACACCCCAAGGTTCGCGCAAGCCGCTCAGGCCCCGCGTCCGGCTTGGGGGCTTTGCTAAACTGGCCGGTGATCCTTCAACCGACCAGCGAGCAGCCCGAGAAATGACCGCGAACCGCCGCAGCCGCAACATCACCGAGGGCGTCGCCCGTGCCCCGAACCGCTCGATGTACTACGCGATGGGGTACGTCAAGAGCGACTTCGACAAGCCGATGATCGGCATCGCCAACGGCCACAGCACGATCACCCCGTGCAACTCGGGCCTGCAGGTGCTGGCCGACGCGGCGGTCGAGGCGGTCAAGGCCGCCGGCGGCAATCCGCAGGTCTTCGGCACGCCCACCATCTCCGACGGCATGTCGATGGGCACCGAGGGCATGAAGTACTCGCTGATCTCGCGCGAAGTCATCGCCGACTGCGTCGAGACCTCGGTGCAGGGCCAGTGGATGGACGGCGTGCTGGTGATCGGCGGCTGCGACAAGAACATGCCCGGCGGGATGATGGGCATCATGCGCGCCAACGTGCCGGCCATCTACGTCTACGGCGGCACGATCAAGCCGGGCCGCTGGAAGGGCCAGGACCTGAACATCGTTTCCGTGTTCGAGGCGGTGGGCGAGTTCTCGCGCGGCCGCATGAGCGAGGAAGACTTCGAGGGCATCGAGCGCAACGCGATCCCCGGCACCGGCTCCTGCGGCGGCATGTACACCGCCAACACGATGTCCTCGTCCTTCGAGGCGCTGGGCATGAGCCTGCTCGGCTCCTCCACCATGGCCAACCCCGACGACGAGAAGCGCGTGTCCACCGCCGAGTCGGCGCGCGTGCTGGTCGAGGCGGTCCGCAAGAACCTGAAGCCGCTCGACATCGTGACCAAGAAGTCGATCGAGAACGCGGTCACGCTGATCATGGCCACCGGCGGCTCGACCAACGCGGTGCTGCACTACCTGGCCATTGCGCACTCGGCCGGCATCGACTGGTCGATCGACGACTTCGAGCGCATCCGCAAGCGCGTGCCGATCCTCTGCGACCTGAAGCCCTCGGGCAAGTACCTGGCCACCGACCTGCATCGGGCCGGCGGCATCCCGCAAGTGCTCAAGCTCCTGCTGAACGCCGGCCTGATCCACGGCGACTGCATGACGATCACCGGCCGCACGATGGCCGAGGAACTGAAGGACGTGCCCGACGCGCCGCGCGCCGACCAGGACGTGATCTTCCCGATCGACAAGGCGCTGTACAAGCAGGGCCACCTGGCGATCCTGAAGGGCAACCTGTCGCCGGAGGGTTCGGTGGCGAAGATCACCGGCCTGAAGAATCCGGTCATCACCGGGCCCGCCCGCGTGTTCGACGACGAGCAAAGCGCGCTGCAGGCCATCCTCGACGGCAAGATCGTGGCCGGCGACGTCATGGTGCTGCGCTACCTGGGCCCGAAGGGCGCGCCGGGCATGCCAGAGATGCTCGCCCCCACCTCGGCGATCATCGGCGCGGGCCTGGGCGAATCGGTCGGCCTGATCACCGACGGCCGCTTCTCCGGCGGCACCTGGGGCATGGTCGTGGGCCACGTGGCGCCGGAAGCCGCGGTCGGCGGGCCGATCGGCCTGGTGCGCGAAGGTGACTCGATCACCATCGATGCACGTGAATTGTTGCTCCAGGTCAACGTCAGCGACGAAGAGCTGGCCAAGCGACGAGCCGAGTGGAAGGCGCCGGCCCAGCCCTACAAGCGGGGCGTGCTGGCCAAGTTCAACGCGCTGACCAGCAGCGCGAGCCGCGGCGCGGTGCTCGACGATTTCTGAGAAAGGCGGAAGAGCGGGCCGGCAAACGGCCCGCTCGGCGGAAGCGAAACGGCCCGCTCGGCGTAAACGGCCGGGCGTCTCGGCAGCAGGACGCCGGCCAGACTCCTAACCGCCAGAGTCGTCCTGCGCGCTCGCGCGGGCGGCCACGCGCCGGCGGAACCTGAAGTGCGGGAACATGGCCTCGATCCGCTTGCGGCGGACCTCTGCCAGTTCTTCGCCGGGATCCGACACGCGGTCGAGCCCGAACAGCGGTTCGACGATCTCGAACCACACGAAGGCGCACGCGAATGGCGCCAGGATCCAGCCCCAGGACCATTCGGTCACCGGCTCGACCCCGAACGCGCGCAGCGCCAACAGCAAGATTCCGGCCCAGACGAACGGCATTTCGGCGCTCCCTCCAAGAGAGTCCGACCATCGCCGATTCCGCACGAACGGTCATCAGCGGGCGGTCGAACGGCAGGCAATGCCGCCTCGACGGCGGCCCGGTCAACCGACGCCCCCCCGATACGTTGATGGAAAGGTGTCGAGGGTGTACTGCGGTACACTCTCCCGTACCGGAAACATGTATTCCAGCAGCATCAAGTCAACGGAGCACTCATGAAAGCGATCCGCACCCTCTCGCTCGCCGTGGCCCTCGGTCTCGCCTCCGGCGCCGCAATGGCCAGCGCCGACCTGGCCAAGGCCAAGAACTGCATGGCCTGCCATGCCGAAGCCAAGAAACTGATCGGCCCGGCCTACAAGGACGTCGCCGCCAAGTACGCGAACGACAAGGACGCGGTCGCCAAGCTCTCCGAGAAGATCCGCAAGGGCGGCGTGGGCGTCTGGGGCCAGATCCCGATGCCGGCCAATCCGCAGGTTTCCGAGGCCGAGGCCGAGACCCTGGCCAAGTGGGTCATGTCGATCAAGTGATCGATCCGGTTTCCGGGGCGTGAGCCCCGGATCCAGGGAAAAGGGGCGCCGCGAGCGCCCCTTTTTGCGCGCCGGAACCCTGCTTCGCGGGGATTCCCGACCGCCCGTCGGGCGCAGCGGCCCGGCAATCGCCACGGACGAGACATGGGCCGCGGCCGAGCCCAGCATCGAAGCCAGAGTCTCCGGTTTCCTCCCTGGCTGGTTTGCCCCGCTCCTCCCCGACCGGGGCATTTTTTTTGCGCCGGCACTTCCCGCACTCGCCGGCAGCGCGTCGCCCCCTTCTCCCTTCTCCCTTCCCTGTCCCCGTTGCCCGCTTTCCGCTAGAATCGCGCCGCTTCGCGATTTCGGAACGGATCCCTTCGGCATGGATCCTGCCAGAGCCGAGACGCCGGTCCGCTCCGTGCATTCCGCACGCGATCGGTGCGTGCAGCCACGGAGAGGGACGCAATTGTTCAATTTCGACATCCTGCTTCAGCAGATCCTGAACGGCCTGGTGCTGGGCAGCGTCTACGCGATGGTCGCCCTGGGCTACACGATGGTCTACGGCATCCTGCAGCTGATCAACTTCGCGCACGGCGAGGTCCTGATGATCGGCGCGATGGTCGCGGTCTGGCTGGTGCCCACCCTGCTGGCCGCGGGCGTGCCGGGGCCGCTGGTGCTGCTGATCGTGACCGCGGCCGCGATCCCCGTCTGCATGCTGCTGTCGATGTTCATCGAGCGGGTGGCCTACCGGCCGCTGCGCAACGCACCGCGGCTCGCGCCGCTGATCACCGCGATCGGCATGTCGATCGTGCTGCAGACGGTGGCCATGATCATCTGGAAGCCGAACCCGATCGTGTTTCCCGACCTGCTGCCCACCGACCCGGTGCCGATCTTCGGCGCCATCCTCGCGCCCAAGCAGATCCTGATCCTGGTCGTGGCCGCCACGATGATGACCGGGCTGGTGCTGCTGGTGAACCGCACCAAGCTCGGCCGGGCGATGCGCGCCACCGCCGAGAATCCGCGGATCGCGGGGCTGATGGGCGTGAACGCCAACCAGGTGATCGCCGCCACCTTCGCGATCGGCGCAGCGCTGGCCGCGGTGGCCGGCGTGCTGGTGGCGCTGAACTACAACATCGTCCACTTCTCGATGGGCTTCATCCCGGGGCTCAAGGCCTTCACCGCGGCAGTGCTGGGCGGCATCGGCAACATCACCGGCGCGGTGGTCGGTGGCCTGCTGCTGGGCATCATCGAGAGCCTGGGCGCCGGCTACATCGGCGACCTGACCGGCGGCTTCCTGGGCAGCCACTACCAGGACATCTTCGCCTTCGCGGTGCTGATCCTGGTGCTGTTGTTCCGGCCCTCCGGGATCATGGGCGAGCGCGTCGCCGACCGGGCCTGAGGGAGCGACGATGATCACGCACTTCGTCCCGTCCCTGGCAGGCAAGCCGCGCGCCGCCTTCGCGGCCACGATCGTCATCGCGCTCGTCCTGGCGGTGCTGCCCTTCGTGCTCGGCATGGGCGGCAACCGCTGGGTGCGGATGGCCGACTTCGCGCTGCTCTACGTGATGCTCGCGCTGGGCCTGAACATCGTGGTGGGCTACGCCGGCCTGCTCGACCTGGGCTACGTGGCCTTCTACGCGGTGGGCGCCTACATGTACGCGCTGCTCGCCTCGCCGCACCTGGCGATGAACTTCCCGTGGATCGCGGCCACCTTCCCCGACGGCCTGCACAGCTCGATCTGGATGGTGGTGCCGCTGGGCGCGGCGCTCGCGGCATTCTTCGGCATCCTGCTCGGCACGCCGGTGCTCAGGCTGCGCGGCGACTACCTGGCGATCGTCAC
>JRYH01005526.1_pt1 | contig 11874 bp, 10 predicted proteins | sample 235351 | NCBI WGS metagenome assembly JRYH01 (sample SAMN03074221, study PRJNA261480) | activated sludge metagenome | biome: Wastewater Treatment Plant; feature: Wastewater; material: Activated sludge; isolation source: activated biomass of a wastewater treatment plant treating wastewater... ... | reverse complement strand
GTTCAGCGCCCACAGGCTGTAGCTGTCCGGCAGCTCGAGGAAATTGCGGACGACGTGACGCACGGCCCCGTGCGCGCGATCCATGAGCCCGCGCCCCTTACCCGCAGCCGGAGCGGATCCCGGGGAGGCCGGCGCGCTCGCGGCGGGCGTGGGTGCCTGGCCGTTGCGGCGCAGGGCGCGCTTGGCCAGCCGCCCGATCTCCGCCTCCAGGTCCGGATAGGCGGCCCGATGCACCTCGAGCCCGGGCGGGATCTCCCCCTCGAGCGAGGGATCGGCCACGGCGCTGGTGCCGTTGGGCGCGACGGTCAGCACCACGGCGCGCCAGCCATGGGCCTCCAGATGATTGATGAACTTCGTGGTCCGGATGCGCCCGATCGTCTTGATCGGCGGGAACTCGGCGGCGACCATCAGCACCGTGCGCGCCGGCCGGGTCTCCGCCGCCGATTCGCCGGTGGCCCGCTCCGCGGCGTGCGGCCGGCCGTTCTTCCCGTTCTCCATGGTCCGAGGCTCCGCGTACCGCACCCGGTCAGGCGCGCTCGGGGCTGAAGGCCGGCTGCGGCACGATGCCGGGAAGCGGCCGGGCGCCGATCGCGGCGGGGGCCGGGCGCGTCTGTTCGAGAACGAGCGCCGTCGTCCCCGCGGCGATCGGAATGATGAGATAGACGAGATCGAAGAAGGCGAGGTTCAGGAACAGCCCGGCGGCGCAGTATCCGGTCAGCGAGACCTGCCACATGGACGCCAGGTCGAACGCCCAGCGCAGGTCCGGGCGGTCCTTGGTGAGCTTGCGGATCCTCCAGCCCTTGAGCCAGGTCGCGAGCCCCATCCCGACGAACAGGAAAAGCCCGACGAAGCCGTGCTCGCCCAGCACCTGGAAGATGATGCTGTGGGCCGAGCGCGGCCGGATGGTGGAGTCGTAGCGCACATAGGTATCGTAGCTGAACAGCACGTCCAACCCGCCGCCGACCAGCGGCCGGTCGAGGGCGATCTCGGTGGAGAGCCCCCAGATCTCGAAGCGGCCCTGGGTCGAGGCGTCCTCCTCGTAGGTCTCGATCGTCCCCATGCGGTCGAACCAGTCCTGCGGCAGGAACAGCAGCCCGCCCACCAGGGCGCCGACCATGATCACGCCGGCGAGCATCTTCCGCCGGGTCTGCAGCAGCATCGTGAGGACGGTGACCGAGAGGGCGAGGAAGGCTCCGCGGGAATAGGAGCCGAGCGCCGAGATGATCATCAGCCCCATGGCACCGCCCAGCCCGATCCGGACCAGCCGGTCGCCGCTGTTGAGCTGGAGGTAGCGCAGCAGCGGCACCACCATGATCAGCGCGAGCGCCATGTGGTTGTTGTCCTCGATATAGCTGCCGGCGGGACCATAGACGCGCGCGCCGCCGCCGCTCAGCAGGGTGAAGACGCCCCCCTTGACCCCGTAGAACCCGACGGAGATCACGATGGTCCAGACCAGGACGTGCAGCCGCTCCCGCGTGTTGGTGACGAGAAGCGCGACATAGGCCAACGCGAAGACCTTCAGCACATAGACCAGGCGATCCTGGGCGAGCTCGGGCGCCAGCGCGAAGACCGTGGTCACGAAGATCCACAGCGTGAACAGGATGAACCAGACGGTCGGGGCGCTGGCTGGAAAGCTCTTTCGCTCGGGCGAGATCAGGATGCCAAGAAACGTGACCAGGGCGATTATCTGCACGAACGGAAAGTCGAAGGCGAAGCCCCAGGCCAGCCGGTGCGGCGCCAGCAGCGACATCCAGGTCCAGAGGACCACGCCGATGAACGGCCGGAGAAAGGCGGCCGGCAGCAGGCCGGCGACGATCAGCGCGATGTAGATGTCCCGCATCGGCGGTCACCGCGGGCGCGATCTGAGCGGTTTAGACGTCATGCCGGATTCGCAGCTACGGGCAGGCGCGCCTGCGCGCGGCACCGGATCCGGGGCTGCTCATTTCGCCGCGGCCTCGAAGGCGCCGATGTCGACCGCGCCGTTCCGCGGGCGCGGCTCGAGCCCGGTCGGCGCCACGTACTGCAGATCGGGGATGAGCAGGCCGCCTTCGGCCGCGATGCCGCCGTCGCCGGCGTCGACCGCCGGCGAGTTCGCCGCGAGCCGGAAGTCGTAGCCCTCCGCGTCGACGAGGCCGGCGTCGCGTCCGGTCACGTTGGCCGACAGGCGGCTCGGGCCTTCGCTCACCGACTGGCCCCCGACGAAGATGTTGTTGGCCACGGTGGCGACCGCGTTCCCCTGGTTGCGCAGCAGCACCGCTTCGGAGAGGTCGCTCACGGCGGTGTTGTTGACGACGAACAGGTCGGCGTCGGCCTTCCCCTTTCCGCCCTCGGTCGCGTAGGCGATCATGGCGAAATTGTCGGCGGCGGCGCTCTTGTGCAGAAGGTTGCCGAGCACATAGGCGTCGCCGCCTTCGGACAGGTCGATCAGATAGCTCGAGTTGCCCTCCGCCCCGTCCATGATCCGGTTGGCGACGATGTAGCTTTGTGCCGCGCGGCTCTTCACGTTGTGGCCGATCGAGGCGGCATGGACGTAGCTGCCGCGCAGCGTGAAGCTCCGCACCTTGCCGATATAGATGTTGTGGCCCAGGCTCCCGGTCGCCTCGTAATCGACCGTGTTGTGCGCGAACTCGCTGCCCTCGATCAGGATCCGGCTCTTGCGGTTGCTCCCGGACAGGATGCCCATCTGGTTGTCGTGGATGTAGCTGTTGCGCAGGGTGAAGTTGGTGCCCTCGAGGCGCAGACCGGCCCCGTTCCGATCCGGGACGGTGCAGCCGCTGAGCTCGACGTTCTCGACGGTGACGTTGTTGCCCTGGATGACCCAGATCGCCTTGCCGCCGGCCGAGTTGCCGCCCGCGTCGATATGCGGCCGGCCGCCCACGCCGCGGATCGTCAGGTTGTTCTGCTTCCACACGGCGACGTCGCCGGAATAGTCCGCCGCCTCGATCTCGACCACGTCGCCGCTGCGCGCCACCTTCGCCGCCTGGCTCGGCACCTGGTACGCCCGGCCCGGACCGACCCGGATCGGCGTGGCGCCCGACGGCTTGGTGGCCGGCGGCAGCAGCGGGGCGAGCACCTCGCCCGATGCGATGGCCGCCTGGATGGCGGCCGGCGCCGCCTCGGCCTGGGCGGCTTCGGCATCCGCCGCGCCGGAGCCCTCGGCCGCTTTCCCGTCGTCGAAGGTCACGGATCGCAGGTCTTCCGGCTGGACCGGCAGGCGGATGACGCTGCCGTCCTTGAGCTCGATGACCATGTCGGCCAGAGCCGGCAGCCCCGCGACGGCCAGCAGGAGTGATGCGACCAGAACTGCCCGTCCGAAGAGGCGTGGCATGCGCGTCCTGCGTTGTGCGATCGGCCGGCGACGCCCCTTGCGCCGCAGCGGTCAAACCTATCCGAAGCGGTCCTCGATGACCATAGCGGAGCCCGGTCAGCGCTCCTTCACCGCGACCACGACATGCTGGTCGCAGACATGGTTGAACAGGGTGACCGACGCCGGGCTGAGGCCGTGATAGAGCCGGCCGGCCAGGCTGGTCGCGTCGGGATTGCTGTCCCGCCCCGCCACCGAGTAGTCCCGGAAGACGCTGCCGAGCGACCGGCGCAGCTCGCCGAGCGACAGCAGCTTCTTTCCGACATAGGGCCCTTTCCCCGCCAGCCGACAGGCCGGGTCCATCAGCGGCCGCGGCAGGAATCCCAAACCCCAGATGCCGACATGCGGTTCCGCCGTCACGATGCTGAACCGGTTCGGCGAGTTGAGCAGCGTGGTGCCGCCGGGCGCGAGCACCCGGTGGATCTCCTTCAGGTAGTCGTCGTGGCTGGCCACGTGCTCGATGACGTCCGGCGAATAGACGAAGGCGAAGAGCCCGTCCGCGACCGGCAGCGCCTCGGCGCAGGCGGCGACCAGCGCCGCCTCCGCCCCCTCCTCCTCGATCAGCTTGCGGCCGAGCAGCAGCTCTTCGAGCGAGATGTCGATGCCGACCACCCGCGCCCCGGTCAGCCTCCCCAGTTCGCCCAGCGCCTCGCCCGAGCCGCAGCCGAGATCGAGCACCAGCGACCCCGGCGCGCAGCGCGGCGCGTCGAGCCTGGCGGCGTCCAGCATGGAATGCAGGCGCCGCTTGGCCCGGCTCTGCAGGGTGAGGCGATGCTCGATATGCTTGCGGCGGTTCTCGGGAGGTTGGTCCTTCAGGATCTCCGTCTCGCGGAACTCCACGAGCCCGGCATAGTCGAGACGCCGCGCCGCCTCGTCGAGCCGCTCGACCCGGCGGGCCTCCTCGGCGCGGCTGACATAAGGCGGATCGAAGAGCCGGAGATCGGGAATTCCTGCCACCACCGGATAGCGGTGCCCGGCGCGCTCGGCCACCAGCCAGCCCTCGCGCGGCTGCAGCCGGTCGCCGCTGCGCGGGCAACGGAGCAGGTCGAGGATCGGCGTCTCGGACATGGGCGGCGCTTGGGAACCGGCGGGTGGTACGGGGATGGGGACAGTGTATGGACGCCACCCCGGCTTGTCGACGGAGCAGAACCAGGTGAGTCCTGACGGCCGGCGGGCACCGAACGTGATCGCATAGACCGGTGAACATTGCCCTAACCGGCCGCGGGGCGGCGACGCTCCGTGTCGGCCGGGCTGGAATCTTGCCGACCTGTGCCCGATAATCGCGGCGATCGGCGCCCTTCTTCGCGGCGCTCAGGGCGATCTGGAACCACGGACATGCGGACGCGAGTAGTCTTGACGGTGGACACGGAGCCGTCGGTCGCCGGTGCGTTCACCGACCCGGCCGCCAATCGTCCGCTGCTGGACGAGCCGGTCTGGGGTGAAGTCGACGGCCGGAGCGAAGCCCTGGGCTTTGTGCTGCGTACGTTGCGCGAACATTCCCTGCGTGCGACTTTTTTCGTGGAGACTGCTCACACGGCATTTTTTCCGCCGAGGGTTATGGGCGCCTATGTCGATCTGATCATGGCCGCTGATCAGGACGTTCAGCTCCACCTGCATCCCGTGTGGCTGTCCTTCCGGGACGGCGGGCACGACGACGCAAGCCGTGTGACCGACCAGTGCAGCGAGCTCGAGCTCGCTCAACTCGTCGATTTGATCGATCAGGGCAGCCGCCAGATCGAAAGCTGGACCGGCAGCCGCCCCACGGGCATGCGGACCGGGAACTTTGCCACCTCGATGCACGTGTTCGAAGCGATGAGCGAGGTCGGCTTGGCGAACAGCTCGAATGTCTGCCTCGCCTGCTACGTGCCGGCGGAGCTGGAGCTCGCCGTCCTCAGCGGCGCCCACCGTTTCGCAGGAGTCCGGGAGCTGCCGGTAACTTGCTTCTCGGATATCGGGCCGGTAGGTCGTGGCAGGTTGCGGCCGATGCAGGTCACCGCGCTGGGGGGCGGCGAGCTGCTCCGGCTTCTCGACCGGATCCATGCGCGCCGGGAGCCGATTGCGGTGATTGCGACGCATCCATTCGAATTCCTCAAGCGCAGCGATCATCGCTTCAGCGACATGAAGGCGAACCGGCTGGTGCAGCGCCGGTTCGAGAAGCTCTGCGCTTATCTCGCCGCCAATACCGACCGGTTCGAGGTCACCACGTTGGAAGAAGCGGCCTCCGCGCTGGACGTGACCGATCCCATGCCGCCGCTCGTCGGCAACGTCGCGCGCTCGACGGTGCGGGCGGTGGAGAACTTCGTCAACGACCGGTTCCTGTAGCCGGCATGCCGCTCACATCGCGTGGACGGAACGACGGGCGGCCGCTATCGGGCGCGAGGGCCATTCTCCTGGGGACGGACACGCCGATCGGCCTCGCGGTGGTGCGCGATCTCGGCCGGCATGGCTGCCTCACCGTCGGGCTCGGCCGCAGCCGGAACGCCCTCGCCCGGTTCTCGCGCTACTGCCTCGCCCATGCGGTGCGCGAACGCCAGGAGCAGGCGCTGGTCGCGCAGATCCTCGACCTCGCCGCCCGGCACAAGGCGGGCTATCTCCTGGCGATCGGCGAGGGCGACCTGCTGATGATCAACCGGCATCGGCCGGCGCTCGAGCGCGTCCTCCGCGTGCTGACGCCCACCGACGAGCAGCTCCGCGCCGTCCTCGACAAGCGCACCTGCCAGGCCCATGCCGAGGCGGTCGGGATACGCGTGCCGCGGACGGCTCAGGTCTCCTCGCTTGCGGAGGCGCGGGATATGGCGGTGGGCCTGTCCTACCCCGTCGTGCTGAAATGGTCCGACCCGAACACGGTTTCGGACCGGCTCGCCGCCCAGGGGCTGGAGCTCCTCAAGACGGAATACGCGCACGGCCCGGCTGAGCTTCTGGAGCGGCTCGCGCGCTACGACACCGTCGGCGCCTTCCCGATGACCCAGGAATATTGTCCGGGACGCGGGCTGGGCCAGATGTTCCTGCTGCGCGACGGCGAGGTGCATCTCGAGTTCCAGCACGAGCGCCTGCACGAATGGCCGCCGGAGGGCGGCGTGTCGTCGCTGTGCCGGTCCGTCCCCCTTTCTCAACATGGGGAGGCCCGGGCGCGGTCGATCGAGCTTCTGAAGCGCCTGCGCTGGACCGGGGTCGCCATGGTCGAGTACCGGCACGATCCGGCCACGGGCGAGTACTGCTTCATGGAGATCAACGGCCGCTTCTGGGGCAGCCTGCCGCTGGCGGTCGCCGCCGGCGTGCCGTTCGCCGCCGGGCTGGTCGCCGTCTGTGGCCAGGGCCGGCCGGCTCCCGCCCATCGTGTCGATTATCCGCGGCTGTCCTGCTGCTACTGGATTCCCGAGACCAAGCGGCTGCTGCGCGTGCTGTTCCGGCGCGGGCGGATCCGGGACCCGTTCTTCAAGGCCGATCCGGTCGCGTCCGTGCTGTCCTACATCGCCGCGCCGCTCGATCCCTCCACCCGCTACTACGTCTTTCAGGTTTCCGACCCGATGCCGTTCTTCGCCGACCTCGCCGCCGTCGCGGGCAAGGCCTGGTCGCGCCTGGCGCGCACGAAGGCGGCGCCCTCGTCGGGGCCGGGCGGCTCGCTGGCGCGGTCCTGACCGCCCGGGCGCGCGGACCTCAGATCCCCGGCGAGGCCTTCGACCGATCTCCGGATCCTGTCGAAACAGGCGAGGAAATAGGCTTCGCCGAGCCGGTGCGGGTCGTAGAGTAGGGCGAAGCGCGGGCGGCACCAGAGCCCCAGAAGCCCGACCTGGACGTCCTTGCCGCGCAGGTGCGGGAGCAGGACCGGAATGTGGCGGTCCTCCATGACCAGGCAGAGATCGCCGTCGCGGAACGCGAAGCCGCGCGCGGCGACCGCGCGATGGGCCGCCATGTCGATCGAGAACGCCCCCGCGGCGGCGAGCGCCGTCTCGAACGCCCCCTCGCCTTCGCTCGCGCCGAGGCCGACGGAGGTGACGGGCAAGTCGGCGATGGCCCCTGCCGCGGCGTATTGCGCAAACGGGCTGCGACAGATGTTCCCCTGGCAGATGAAGACCACGCGCTTCACCTTGCCGGGGTCGATGCGGCCGTATTTGCGGTAGGGCCCGAGCCACCAGAGCAGGTCGGCGATCGCCAGCCGGACCAGGCCGCGCCACGACCCGAACCTGCCGTCCAGCCAGCTCTTCGCCCGCCGGATCACGCCTCGCGCCCTCTCGGCGCCGCAGCGAGGCGACCGCCCGCCCGGAGCCTGGCCAGCCCCAGAAGCAGAAGCGCCGCGGCGGTGGCGAGCGTGACATACAGCCCGATCCGCTCGCCGGGCATCCGCAGCCATTCGATCGACAGGACATGCTCGCCGGGACCGAGCCTCACCCGGATCAATCCGGTATCGGCATCGATAGAGGCTTCGAGCGCCCGGCCGGCCTCGATGACCTGCCAGGCCGGGTAGGCGAAGATCGGCAGGACGACGTCCTGCCCGGTCTCGAGGGAGACCGTCAGGGCGAGTCCCGTTCCGCTTCGCTCGGGTGCCGAGCAGGTCATGCCCTGCTCCGCGCAGTAAGCCGGGAAGCCCTTCTGCGCATAGGCCTGGTAGTTCGGCCCCGCGGTGGCCAGCCGGTATTCGGGGACGCCGCGGAATCCCGCCGCCGCGCGATGGCGCTCGACGCATTCGGCCCGGTCCTGGGCGCAGCGCAGGGCGTAACCGGGCGCGTGAAACCGCTCGACCAGCGGCTCGAACGTGTAGCGGTTCTCCGCGATCTCGGGGACGAACGGCCTTGCGTCGAGATGGGAGGCCTTCACGAAGGCCGCGAGGGCGACGAGCACGGAGAGGCAGAGCGCCCCGGCGAGGACAGCCCGCCACCGGCCGTCGCGCCGGGTCCAGGCATGGCAGAGGGCGAGGCCGGCGGCGACGCTCGCCGCCGTGTAGGTCACCGACACGAAGCGATAGGGCAGGTTCACCTGGCTCACCGGGTTCTGGAAGGTCCAGACCGGGTAGGAGAGCTCCGAAGCGAAGAGCACCGACACCGCGGCGGCGGCCAGCGTGCCGAGCAGCGGAAAGCCGAGCTCTCCGAGATCGCTCCGGTTGCGCAGGGCATAGGCCGCCGCCGCCAGGAAGGTCAGGAGCGCCGGGACCGAGATCGGCCACTGGATCGAGATCCATTGCGGCGGGCCGAGAATCAGCGTGACCACCGGCCAGGCGAAGGCCTGCAGGCGGGCGTCGACGATCCAGCTTTCCGGGCTGACGAGCCCGAGATACCGGAGGGCCGGCAGCAGATAGGCGGCGCTGAGCAGGATGCCGGCGCCGGCGGTGAGCGCGAAATTGCCGACGCACCACGCCAGCGGACGGCGCTCGGCGCCGGCCCAGCGGGTCGCGCGCGCCAGGCAGAAGGCCGCGTAGCAGATGAGGTTGATCTCGGCGCTGACGATATGGGTCGCGATGGCGAGGCCGATGGCGACCGCCGCCCAGAGATTGAGCCAGCCGCGCCCCGCCTCCGGCCGCATCAGCGCCCAGAGCAGCAGGCCGTGGGTGAAATAGGCCGTCCCCGCCCAGGCGAAGCCCTGGAACTTGTAGTGCAGCATGACGAGGAAGGGGCTCACGAGCGCCGCCAGGGCGATCGCGACGGCGAAGCGGCGGTCGACGCGCGACGCCGCCGCCAGGTAGACGAACCAGCCGAAGCCCGCGTTCGCCAGCAGCTCGACGATCTGCATCGCCGTCCAGGTGCCGAAGCCCAGCGCCTCGAAGGCCGCCACCAGGTAGTAGTGCAGCGGCGAATAGGTCATGAACACCGGCTCGCCCAGGCCGTAGCGGCCGTGGAAGATCCAGCGCGGATAGGGATCGCCGGCGAAGAGGTTCTCGGAGAACTCCTTGGCCCAGTTGTAGTGCAGGTAGAAGTCGTAGTTGACGTCCCCTTGCAGGCCGAAGAGATGCGGCGCCTGCAGCCCGAAGGCGATGACGAGCAGCAGGGCCGCGGCGGCCGCATCCTGCGCGCCCAGCCGGCCGGGCCGCAGCGTCCGGACTTGCGGAATCGCCGCCATCTATCGTTCTGCCTCTGGCATCTGGCTCCTACGCGGTGTCATGTCCGGCCTTGATCTTGTTTGATCCATCCCGCCGCCAGGCGCCGGCCGATGGATGGATTGCCGGGTCGGGCCCGGCAATGACAGNNCATCCATCCCGCCGCCAGGCGCTGGAACCGCAACACTAGCGGAACGCCCAGAGCTTGTTCATGGCGAAGGTGACGATCGGCACCACGACGAACACGACGGCGAGGGCGATCAGGTAATGCGCGCCCCAGATGTCGACGATCAGGAGGAAGATCCCGTAGTTGAGCGCGAAGCCGGTCGCCGCCGCGATCGAGAAGCGCAGGAAGGCCGCCCGATGCTGCGCCGCGGAGCGGAAGGTCCAGTAGTAATGCCCGAAATAGGAGACGAAGACCGCGCAGCAGAACGCCGCCACATTGGCCGGCGTCGGCGGCAAGAAGCCGAGCTCGACCAGCGCGACCACCACCACGGTGTGGACCGCCGTCGCCAGCATGCCGACCACGCCGAACCGCGCGACCTGGAGGACCATCGCCCGCGCCGCGATCGCCCTCGATCCCGCCAGGTTCACCGGATGCCGCTCCATCCGCCTACCGGTCGCCGCCGTCGAATCCGAAGCGCCGGCGGATGATGTAGATCGGCCGCCGCTTCACCTCGCTGAAGATGCGGGCGAGATACTCGCCGAGGATGCCGAGGCCGAGCAGCTGGATGCCGCTGAAGAAGAAGATGGCGGCGATGATGGAGGCGAAGCCCGGCACGTCGGCGCCGAACGCCAGCGTCCGCACCACGATGAACAGCGTATAGAGGAACGCGAGCAACGCGATCGCCGCCCCGATATAGCTCCAGATCCGCAGCGGCACGGAGCTGAACGAGACGAAGCCCTCGATCGCGAAGTTCCAGAGCTTCACCAGCGACCACTTGCTGCTGCCGGCGACGCGGTTCTCCACGTCGAATGGCACCGCGACCTGGGAGAACCCGACCCAGGCGAACAGCCCCTTCATGAAGCGGCTGCGCTCCCCGAAGCCGCGCAGCGCCTCCACCACCGCCCCGTCCATCAGGCGGAAGTCGCCGGCATCGGGCGGGATGCTCACCTCGCTCATGCTGTTCAGCAGGCGGTAGAACATCCGGGTGAGATAGCGTTTCGTCGCCGTCTCGTCCAACCGCGACCGGCGCACGCCGTAGACGATGTCGTGGCCCTCCCGCCATTTCTCCAGGAAGGTCGCGATCAGCTCCGGCGGGTGCTGCAGGTCGGAATCGATCATGACGACCGCCCGGCCGCTCGCGAGGTCGAGCCCGGCCGTGAGGGCGACCTCCTTGCCGAAATTGCGGGCGAAGTCGACGACCTTGAGCCCCGGGAGCTTGCGCTGGAAGTCGAGGAGGACGTCGAGCGTACGGTCGCGGCTGCCGTCGTTGATGCAGACGACCTCGAAGCTCAGCCCGAGCCCGAGCAGCACCGGATAGAGCCTGTCGAAGAACGCCCCGAGCGCCGTCTCCTCGTTGTAGACCGGCACGACGACGCTGAGCTCGACCGCGCCGCCCTGCGGGCCGGCCGGCAGGCGCCCGCCCGCATCCGCCGTCGCATCGTCCGTCTCAGGCGTCGCGGCCCGAATGCCCGACATCGCTCCTCCTCGGCAACACCCAGCCCGTCGGCGCGCACTCTATACTTCGACCGCAGGGCAGGGCCCGGAATGATAGTCCCGCGCGACCAGGATTGCCTACCGACCCATGAGCTACTCGTCCAGAAGGTTTTCCAGCCTTGCTACCGGAGCTTGAACAACGATCGTCATGGCGATAAGAGCAAGGCACGTAGTCCAGCGACAAATTCTTAATACTTCGATCTTTAAAAATTCGACAAGAAGGCCGAACGGTGGTCTTCCTTCATTACCATCCAGTTACAAGACTGCCGATCGCTCGAGCATGTTTCGCCCACCATCACCACAGCTTTACGGAGAATCGAAATGGTACCGGCGGGGGCGGTGCCGACTGGCAAGACGTGGAGCGATGCCGGACGGCTGATCGACTGGTTTCTGCTGCTGTGCATCGCGCTCGGGGTCTTGGTTGGCGCGGTCCTCTTCTTCGCGCCTTACGACCTCATCGCCGACGAAGGGGAATACCTCGACGAGATCGTCTCGCTTGCACGCGGAGAGCCGAAAGGCTGGATCATCCGGTCCTTCGTCTACCCGGTCTTGCTGGCGCCGGCCGTCCTGATCGCGGACGCGCTCGGGTTCGATGACCCGGAGAGTCTCACTCATGCAGCCCGGCTCCTGAACTGGGTTCCGCCCTGGCTGAGCGCGGCGCTGGCCTATGCCATCGCCGCCCGCGTCCACAGCCGTCGCGCCGGATTTCTCGCAGCCATTTTCCTGCTCTGCTCGTGGGCGTGGATCCTGAATGCCAGGCGCGTCATGATGGACGTGCCCTCGGCTTTCTGGCTCATAGCGGCGCTCTACTTCCTCCTGCTC
>JRYH01002234.1_pt1 | contig 11883 bp, 7 predicted proteins | sample 235351 | NCBI WGS metagenome assembly JRYH01 (sample SAMN03074221, study PRJNA261480) | activated sludge metagenome | biome: Wastewater Treatment Plant; feature: Wastewater; material: Activated sludge; isolation source: activated biomass of a wastewater treatment plant treating wastewater... ... | reverse complement strand
ATGCCGGGCCAGGCGAAGATTGTTTCGGTCAGGATGGCGCCGGCCAGCAGCGTGCCGACCGAAAGGCCGATGACGGTGATGACCGGGATCAGGGCGTTGCGCAGCGCGTGCACGCCGATGACCCGGAACGGCGACAGGCCCTTGGCGCGCGCCGTGCGCACGTAGTCCTCGCCGAGCACCTCGAGCATGGCCGAGCGCGTCATGCGGGCGATGACGGCCAGCGGGATGGTGCCGAGCACGATCGCCGGCAGCACGAGGTGATGCAGCGCCGAGCGGAACGCCCCCGCCTGTCCGGAGAGCAGGCTGTCGATCAGCATGAACCCGGTGACGCTGTCGAAGTAGTAGAGCAGCGAGATGCGGCCCGACACCGGCGTCCAATGGAGGTTGCCCGAGAACAGGATGATGAGGAGCAGGCCCCACCAGAAGATCGGCATGGAGTAGCCGGTCAGGGACAGTCCCATGACCGAGTGGTCCCAGAAGCTGCCGCGCCGCACCCCCGCGACGATCCCGACCGGCAGACCGATCACGATCGCGAAGACGATGGCGCAGAGCGACAGCTCGATGGTGGCGGGAAAGAGCGTCAGGAACTCGCCGAGCACCGGCTTCTTGGTGACGATGGAGCGGCCGAGGTCGCCCTGCAGCACGTCCATGATGTAGATCGCGTACTGCTCGAGGATCGGCTTGTCGAAGCCGTACTGCGCCGCGAGCTGGGCATGACGCTCGGGGCTGACGCCGCGCTCGCCGGCCAGGAGCTCGATCGGATCTCCAGGGATCAGCCGCACCATGGCGAAGGTCAGCAGGGTCACTCCGAAGAAGGTCGGAATGACGAGGCTGAGCTTGGTGAGCAGGAACTTCAGCATGCCCTTCGAAAGCAAATGGCGGAGGCATCTGGAAAGACGCCTCCGCCCGAAGATTCAGTCCGGTCTGCCCGATGCTATTCCTGGATGTCCACGCCGTAGAAGCGATGGATCCCGAGCGGATCGACCTTGTAGCCGGTCACCTCCTTGCGCATCGGCATGTAGACGACCGAGTGGGCGATGGTGACCCAGGGGGCCTCCTTCTTGAACTCGACCTGCGCCTGCTCGTAGAGCCGGGTCCGCTCGGCGACGTCGGAGGTGCGCTTGGCGGCGACCACCAGCTCGTCGAACTCCTTGTCGCACCAGCGGGCGCGGTTCGGTCCGTCCTCCGCGGCGGAGCAGCCGAGCAGGGTGTTCAGGAAGTTGTCGGGATCGCCGTTGTCGCCGGTCCAGCCCAGCAGCACCGTCTGGTGCTCGCCCTCCTGGGAGCGCTTCAGGTACTCGCCCCATTCGTAGCTGACGATCTTGGCGTTGACGCCGACCGCGGCCCAGTCGGCCTGGATCAGCTCGGCCATGCGCTGGGCGTTCGGGTTGTACGGGCGCTGCACCGGCATCGCCCAGATGTCGGTCTCGAAGCCGTTCTCGAGCCCGGCCTCGGCGAGCAGCTTCTTCGCCTGATCGGGGTTGTACTCGAAGAGCTCCTTGACCGTATCGGGCATGTCCGACAGCGGCTCGAAGTAGCCGATGTAGTCGATGTGCTGCGGATAGGCGAAGAGCTCGGCGTTGCCGTTGTAGAACGCGTCGACGATCTCCTGCTTGTTTACGGCCATGTTGAGCGCGCGGCGCACCCGGATGTCATCGAAGGGCTTGGTGTCGACCCGCATCGACAGGAAGGTCCCGGTCGTGGCGAGCCAGCGCGACCACTGGAGGTCGGGGGCGCTCTTCTTCAGCTCCTCGACCGCGCTCCAGCGCACCGACTCGAGCATGTCGATCTGGCCCGAACGCAGCGCCGCATGCTGGGTGGACTCGTCCTTGATGGTGCGGGTGACCAGCTTGTCGACGAAGGGCAGCTTGTATTCCTGGCCGCCGAGCTCGACCTTGTCCCAGTAGCCCGGGTTCTTCTCGTAGGTGACCGAGTTGCCCTGCAGGAAGTCGGTGACCATGAACGGGCCCGAACCGTTGACGTTCTTCCAGTTGGTGGCCCCGGCGTCCGCGACCTCCTTCGGGTAGATCGCCGAGTAGTAGCCCCAGCCGAAGCGGTAATCCCATTCGGAGAAGAAGTTCTTGAAGGTGAAGACCACCGTGTGCTTGTCGGTGGCCTCGACCTTCTCGATGTGGTCGAAGTAGGTGGGGATCTTCTTGGGGCTGGTGTCCAGGCGCGTGTAGCTGGACACCACGTCGTCGGCGACCAGCTCGCGAGATTCCATCACGCCCTGTTTGGCCGGGAACATGATGCCCTCGCGCAGCTTGATCTCGATGCGCAGCGGATTCTCCTTCCACTCCCACGATTCGGCGAGTTCGCCGCGAATCGCGTCGGACGGCAGCCAGGCGTCGGCGAAGAACGCGTGCTTGCCGCCGCGACGCTTGGACTTGGTGAGGTCGGCGGCGAACAGCTGCTCGTAGATCTGGCCGGCGTCCTGGTTGATCTTCCAGTTCCAGTCGGCCGGGTCCCAGGTCAGCACGCTCAGGGTCGGGTTGACCGTGGTGGTCGTCAGGGTACCGCCGTACTGCGGCTTGTCCTGGGCCGCCGCCGGCAGCGCGGTGGCGAGCGCCAGGGTCATCGCGCTCGCGACCCCGAGCGCCCCCTTGTAGAGTCTCATTGTCATGATCTCGTCGTCTCCTCGTTTGATTGGAAATCCGGTCGTTCTGGACGGGTCATGCGGCCGACCGGGGCGTCATCGTGATCCGCGCATGCGCGGGTCCAGCAGGTCGCGCAAGGCATCGCCAAGGACATTGGTCGCGTACACGACCAGCGTGAGGCACAGGCCGGGGACAATGACGAGCCACGGTCCCTGGAACATGTAGGTTCGGCTGCTGCCCGAGAGCATGCCGCCCCAGGTGGGCGCCGGCGGCGGTACGCCCAGGCCGAGGAACGCGAGCCCCGATTCCACCAGGATCACGGTGCCCACGCGCAGCGTGAAGAGCACGATCACCGGCGCCATCACGTTCGGCAATATGTGCCGCCACAGGATGCGCCATGTCGACGCGCCGATCGATTGCGCGGCATGCACGTACATGTTCTCGCGCACCGACATCACCGCGCTGCGAATGATCCTCGAGCCGGCGATGCCGAACAGCAGTCCGAGCGTGCCGATGATCTGCGGCATGCCGGGGCCCAGCACCGAGACCACCACGATGAGGATGACGAGGTCCGGGAAGCTCATCCAGGCGTCCACCCCGCGCTGGGTGACCATGTCGGTCCGCCCACCGACATAGCCGCTCACGATGCCGATCACCACCGAGATCACGGTCGCGAGTGCCGCCGCTGAAAGCCCGATGATCACCGACAGCTGCGCGCCGTAGATCGTGCGCGAGAGCATGTCGCGACCGAGATGGTCGGTGCCGAAGGGGAACTGCCACGACGGCGGCTTGAGCCGGTTGAGCGGGCTGATCTGGTTCATGCCGTACGGCGCGATCAGGTCCGCGAAGATTCCGCAGAACAGGAAGACCAGGAACACGATCGCCCCGAAGGCCCCGAGGGGCTTCTCACGGAAAAGGCGGCGCACGAACGTGAAGAACGCGACGGGGCGCGGCGCCTGGACCACCTCGGACGGTATGGCGGCCATCAGCCCGTCCTCACCTTGGGGTCGAGCAGCCCGTAGCTGAGGTCGACCACCAGGTTGATCAGCATCACCGCCACGCCGACGATGAGGAACACGCCGGTGATGATGGGGTAGTCACGCTGGTTGACGGCGTCCAGCAGGAGCAGGCCCATGCCCGGAATCACGAAGATCTGCTCGATGATGATGGCGCCGCCGATCAGCAGCGGCGCCATGAGCCCGATGAGGGTGACCACCGGGATCAGCGCGTTGCGCAGCGCATGCCGGACCACCACGAGCCATTCGCCGAGCCCCTTGGCCCAGGCGGTGCGGATGTAGTCCTGGCGCAGCACCTCGAGCATCATCGTGCGCATCATGCGCATCGTGATCGCCGACAGCGAAGTACCGAGGATGATCGCCGGCAGGATCATCTGCTTGAGGTTGCGCACCGGATCCTCGAAGAACGGGACGAAGCTCACGTCCGGCGCCCAGCCCCACCAGATCGACGGCAGCACCATCGCCATCGTCCCCAGCCAGAAGCTCGGCACCGCCAGCATGAGGATCGCGGCCGAACGGGTGAGGTAGTCACCCGCGGTGTCCTGGCGGATGGCGGAGTACACCCCCACGGGAATCGCCACCAGCAGGCCGATCACCAGGGCCAGGAAACCGAGCTCGAAAGTGACGGGCAGGCGTTGCAGGAGAAGCTCGCGAACCGGCGTGCTGTGCCAGAGCGAGCTGCCGAAATCGGCATGCAGCAAGATGGCGCTGACCCAGTCGACGTACTGGGTGATCATGGGCTTGTCCTGGCCCAGCGCCGCGACCAGCTGGTCGCGCGAAAGCTGGTCGGCGCCGACGTCGTTCTGGCTCAGCATGAGGTCGATGACGTCGCCCGGGATCAGCCGGATGCTGGCGAAGACGATCAGGCTCGCGAAGAACAGCGTGGGCAGGAGCGCCAGCAGTCGCCGCAGGATGTATGCGTTCATCGCGACCGCGGTGCGACACCGTCGAAACAGGCGCCGCCGCGGCGACCCCCGGCTCGCGGCACCTCGGGCATGCGACATACCCGATGTTCGATTTCGATCCGCAACGCGTGCATCGAGTTGCCGTCTCCTCTTCTTGCCGCCGGCGGAACTGCGAATCGCGCTGCGGCTTTGCGAGGAGAATATCACCGGACGGAGTCCGGTCAAGGCTTTATCGTTGCACCGCCCTACGGGAGTTTCCGTACCGCGATGCAGCATACCCATTTTTCCAAAGCCGGCGCTCCTCCAGGCATCCGGTGGATGTTTCCCGGCCTTTCCTTCTGCTATCGTGCAATGTTGTACCCGGCTCGAGACCGGACCCTGGAGACACGCCCCATGCCGCGACGACCCCTGCTCAACTTCGACGGTACGCCCTTCCCTTTTCGTTCGATGGAGGAGGTCGACGCCATGCTCACCGGGCCGGGCGCGCCCTACGAGATGCGCGAGGTCGAGGTGCGTGGCGAGCGCCTCAGGGTCTGGACGAACGGGCCCGCGAACCTGCGCGACGTGTTCGTGGCGGGGCGGGCCCATGGCAGCAGGACCTTCCTCGTCCACGAGGGCGAGCGCGCCGACTTCGAGTCCTTCGCCCGCGCCACCCTGGCGCTGGCCGCCGAGCTGCAGGCCCGCGGCGTCGGCAAGGGAGACCGGGTCGCGATCGCGATGCGCAACGTGCCCGAGTTTCCCGTGGCGTTCTTCGCGAGCGTGACCATCGGTGCGATCGCCACACCGCTAAATGCCTGGTGGACCGGCCCCGAACTGGAGTACGCCCTTGTCGACTCGGGCGCGAGGATCGCGATCGTGGATGCCGAACGGCTCGAGCGCATCATGCCGCACTTGCCCGCCTGCAATGCGCTCGAACGCATCTACGCCTGCCGGGGCGAAAGCGCGCCGCCCGGCGCTCGCTTCGGCATCCTCGAGGACATCATCGGCAGGCCGCCGGAATGGCATCGCCTGCCCGCCGGCGAGATGCCGGTCGTCGCGATCGAGCCGGAGGACGATGCGACGATCTTCTACACGTCGGGCACGACGGGCAAGCCCAAGGGGGCCATCGGCACCCACCGCAACTCGGTGTGCACCACCCTCTCGGCCGGCTATGGCGCCGCGCGGGCGCTGTTGCGTCGTGGCGAACCCCTCCCCGACCCCGCTACCCGGCCGCAGAAGTCGACGCTGCTCTCCGTACCCTACTTCCATACCACCGGCTGCCAGGCCGTGCTGTGCCCGGCGCTCTACGGTGGCGGCAAGCTGGTGACCATGCGGCGCTGGGACGTCGAACGCGCGATGGCGCTGATCGAGTCCGAGCGCATCACATCGGCCGGCGGCGTTCCGACCATCGCCTGGCAGATACTCGAGCACCCCCGCCGTGCCGAGTTCGACCTCTCCAGCATCGAGAGCATTTCCTATGGCGGGGCGCCGGCGGCATCGGAGCTGGTGCGCCGGATCAAGGAGGCATTCCCCAGGACCGCGCCCGGCACGGGCTGGGGCATGACCGAGACATCGGCGACCTTCACCTCGACGAGCTCCGAGGACTACGAGCTCCGGCCGGGGAGCTGCGGCATGCCGCTGCCCGTCTGCGACATCCGGATCGCCGACGATTTCGGCGCCCCGCTGCCCGTCGGCGAGGTCGGCGAGGTCCTCGCGAGGGGACCGAACGTGGTGCGCGGCTACTGGAACAAGCCGAAGGAAACGGCGGAGACCTTCGTCGACGGCTGGCTGCGGACCGGGGACCTCGGCCGGGTCGACGAGGACGGCTATCTCTACATCGTCGATCGCAAGAAGGACATGCTGATCCGGGGCGGCGAGAACATCTACTGCGCGGAGGTCGAGGCGGCGCTCTACGCGCATCCTGCGGTCATGGACGCGGGCGTCTTCGGCCTCGAGCACCCGACACTGGGCGAAGAGCCGGCGGCGGTCGTGACCCTCACCGCCGGTGCCGAGGCCAGCGAGGCGGAGCTCCAGGCCTTCCTGGCAACGCGCATCGCCGCCTTCAAGGTCCCGGTGCGCATCGCCGTCGTCCGGGACCTGCTGCCCCGCAATCCGAACGGCAAGCTCATGAAGCCGGAACTCCGGCGGCTCCTGGCGCAGGCCGGCCAAGGCAGCGCCGCAACCCATTGAGGACGGCGCCGCGGCGCCTGGGCCGAGGACGGCGCCGCGGTAGCTTCTCAGGCGCTGCGCTCGACGTGTACCTCCACGGCGGGTCCCGTGCCCGAGATCGCGTCGGCCAGGGCGCGCGCCAGGTCGTCCGGGGCCACGGGCTTCTGCAGCACCGCCACCGGCAGTTCGGATGCACGCTGCACTTCGTCGGCATGCCCGGTCATCAGGACCACCCCGAGCCCGGGGTACTCCGCGATGGCCAGGCTGGCGAGGCCCAACCCGTTGCGCCGGCCCGGCATGACGATGTCCGAGAGCATGGCGTCGAACTCGCCGGCCCGGCTGGCGAGGACCGCCTCGGCCTCCTCGGCGCCGTCGACATGCTCGACGCGGCACTCGAGCGACTCGAGCAGGGGTATCGTCGCCTCTGCGACCTCCATGTTGTCCTCCACCAGCAGCACCCGCAGGCCGCGCAGCGCGGCGGCCTGGGCATCGCTGGCGGCCGGTGCCTCGTCGCGTTCCGCGGACGGGAAGAACATCCGCACCGTCGTTCCGACGCCGGGGCTGCTCTCGACCGTTGCCGTGCCGCCGGACTGGACGCAAAGGCCATAGATCTGGCTGAGGCCGAGGCCCGTCCCCTTGCCGATCGACTTCGTGGTGTAGAAGGGTTCGAACACGCGTCCGAGGTGTTCGGGCGGGATGCCGCTGCCGGAATCCGAGAACGCGACCATCACCATCGGGGTCCCGGCGTCCATGCATTCCCCCGGCGTCGCGTTGCGCACGCGGATCTGGATGCGTCCGCCCTCGGGCATCGCATCGCGCGAGTTCACCGCCAGGTTGATGAACGCCAGTTCGAGTTCGGAAGGATCGGCACGGATCGGCGCGGTGCCTTCGTCGATCCGGAAATGCACTGACACGCGGCTCCCCGTGGTCGCCCCCACCAGTTGCAGCAAGGCGTCCCTGCGCTCGGCGAGGTCGAGCACCTGCAGGCTGAGTGGCTGCCGACGCGAGAAGGCGAGGAGCCGCCGGGTCAGCTGGCCACCGGCGGTCACGGAGCGCTCGATCGCATCGACCTGCGGATGCTCGTCGAGCTCCGGCTTCAGGCGCTTGAGGATGTGCAGGCTGTTGCTGATGACCATCAGCAGGTTGTTGACGTCGTGCGCCACGCCGCCCGTCATGCGCCCGAGCGCCTCCAGCTTCTGCACCTCGCGCAGCGCGCCTTCGACCTGTGCCCGGTGTTCCGCCTCGGCCTTGAGCTTCTGCACCGCGGCGATCTCGCGACGCGTGCGCACGAGCGCGATCCAGGCCACCGCCATCAGGCCGAATGACGTCGGGAAGGTGAACGCCGCCAGCACCCCGACATCGCGGTACCAGCCGGCCAGGATGTTCGCGTGGTTGACGCTGCAGGTTGCGTACAGCGGATATTGGCCGACCTTCTGGAAAGCCACGTGCCGGCGACCCCGGTCCGGCGTCGCCTGGACATCGAGCACGCCATCGGGCCTGGAGGCGGACATCGGCTCGAACATCGCGCTGCGGTCATCGATGCGGATCGACGGCCCCGACGGGGAGGGCCAGCGCGCCAGCACCCGACCATCGGCGCGCAGCAGGCTGAAGCCGATGCCTTCGCCGGCCTTGGCCAGCGTGCCGTAGAAGTCGGTCAGGGATTCCGGATAGATCGTCGCCGTCGCAATGCCGGCGAAGCGCCCGTCGGACAGGATCCGCGCGCGTCCCAGCGCAAGCGCATCGATGCCGGATGAACGCGGCGTCGTGTCCGGCCAGCCGATGAAGGTCTCGTAGGGATGCGCGCGCAGCCACTCGAAGCTGGCCTGGTCACCCATGCTCGCCTGTGGGTCCGCCGGGTACTGCCCGCTGTGCGCCAGCGCCTGTCCCGTCTCGCTCCACAGGGCGACATGCTGGATCTGCGAACTCGAGTCGGTGATCCAGACCAGCCTGTCATGGATCGCGCGTTCATCCTTGCGGATGTCCGCCGGGCTCAGGTCCCCGGCAACCTCGAGCGTTCGCTCGAGGGCCGACTCGTTGATCTCGATCGCGCGCAGGACGTACTCCTCGACGGCCCGCACCGAGCGCACGGCACGCTCGCTCGCGGCCGAGAAGGCCCGGTCGTAGCTGAAGACTGCCGCAATCGCGAACAGCAGCGCCGGCAGCAGCAGCGCAACCCAGATCGTGAGCCGCAGGGTCCGGGCGGTCGCGCCATCGGTGATCGAATCGGGGATGGGCGAACCGCCGCCCCGGCGATCGGAGTACTTGGCCGCGGCCACGGCCAGGACGGTCGCCATGGGGACGAACAGCAGGGTCTCGATCCAGGTCCCCGATGCCGTGGGCGGCACCCAGGGAACGAGGATCCAGAGGGTCGCGACCGTCATGGTCGCCAGGGCGGGACCGGCGCCGATCAGCAGGCCGACGAGCGCGACGGCCGGGTACGCGAACAGGTACGGCAGCGCGTCGCTGACGATCACCTCGGTGAACAGCCCGCGCAATCCCATCGCCACCGCGCCGGCGGCAATCGCGATGATCCAGTAGAGAATGTCGGCGGAACGGCCTCGCGCGCGCACCACCGCCTCTTGAGGTGCGACCAACGGTGTCCCCCCGAAATGCGAGGCGTCCATCATAGCGGACGGCACCGCGCCGGTCTGTTACAGGATTTGACAAGGGCGCAGGCCGCTGCCTACCCTTTCGTTAACCTCTTTCCCCGGGGCCTGGCTGGCGTCGTCCATGCCCACCGCCGGGCGCCCCGTCACGAGGGCACGCCGTGAATTCCCTGATCGACCGGCTGCTCGCCGAGCACCGCAACCTCTACCGCCTCGTCGACTGGCTGGGCCAGAATCGCAACCTGAAGGCCGACGCCTTCGCCCCGGATATCGCCCTGATGGTGGACGCGCTCGTCTACCTGACGCGCTTCCCCGATGTCACCCACCATCCCCTCGAGGACAGGATCGCCGAGCGCCTGCTCGCCCGGGACGCGCTGCCGCCCGACCACGCCCGGGAGCTCGAGGCGCAGCATGCGCTCCTGGCGCACGACGGGCAGGTGCTGCTGACCGATCTCGAGGGAGCCCTGCGCGAGGAATCGATGGCCCCGCATCTCGCGGTCAACAGCGCTCGACTCTATGCCGAGCGGCTGCGCCACAACATGGCGTTCGAGGAGCTCACGCTGTTCCCAGCGGCGCAGCGCCACCTGGACGCCGAGGACTGGGCCGCCATCGCGCCCGCCGCGAACGCCGCCGCGTCCGACCCGTTGTTCCGCGAGGATGTCGAGAACATCGAGAAACGTTTCGTGCAACTCCACCAGGCCATCATCGCGCAGGCGGGCTGCGACTGCTGAGAGCCCACGCGGCGCATGCCGTCCGGCCGGCCCGCGCCGCCCGCGATGACGGGACCTGCGGCCTGCAAGGACGGGTGCGGCCATGGCACAGGCTCCCTCGATCGATCTCGGGCGCAAGGCGTTCGCGGCGCACAGCTGGCGCAGGGCGTACGAGCTGCTGTCCGTCGCGGATCGCGAATCCCCGCTCGGGCCGGACGACCTCGAGCGCTTCGCGGCGTCGGCCTACCTGGTGGGCGAGGATACCGGTGCGACCGGCGCCTGGACGCGGGCCCACCTGGCCCTGGTGGACCAGGGTCGCGTCGAGCGCGCCGCCCGCTGGGGATTCTGGCTCAGCCTGCAGCTGCTGCTTGCCGGTGAAGCGGCACAGGCCAACGGCTGGCTGGCCAGGTCCCGACGCCTGCTCGAAGGCCACCGGGACCCCTGCGTCGAGCAGGGCTACGGACTGATCGTGACCGGCCTCCTCGCCCTCGGCAGCGGCAAGCCCGAGGACGCCGGAGCCAGCTTCGCGCAGGCGATCGCCCTCGCGCAACGGTTCGGGGACCCGGACCTGCTCGCGCTGGGGCTGCTCAGCCGCGGCCAGGGCCTGATCCAGTCGCAGCAGGCAGCCGAAGGCGTCGCCCTCCTCGACGAGGCCATGGTCGGGGTCACTGCGGGTGAGGTATCGCCGGTGCTCGCCGGCATCGTCTACTGCGCGGTGATCCTGACCTGCCAGCGGATCTTCGACCTGGAACGCGCGCGGGAATGGACCCGGCGGCTCGATCGCTGGTGCGCCGCCCAGCCGGACCTGGTGCCCTATCGCGGCCAATGCCTGGTGCATCGCTCGGAGGTCCTGCAGCTGCAGGGCGACTGGCCGGCGGCCCTCGTCGAAGCGAGCAGGGCTCGCGAGCAACTGGCGGGCCGCTCCGATACCTTGCTCGGACGCGCCTGCTACCAGCAGGGCGAGGTCCACCGCCTGCGCGGCGAGTTCGCCCAGGCACGCGCGATGTACGGCGAGGCGACGCGCCACGGGCACGAGGGACAGCCCGGCATGGCATTGCTGCGACTCGCCGAAGGCGATCCGGGGGCCGCGGCGGCCATGATCCGCAGCGCGCTCGCATCCTCGGGCGCGGGCCTGCCGCGCGCCAGGCTGCTCGGTCCCTGCGTCGAGGTTCTTCTCGCCGGCGCCGACCTGGCGATGGCGCGGGAGGCGGCCGTGGAGCTCACCGGGATCTCGAGCACGATCGACGCTCCCGGCCTGCTGGCGACGGCCACCCATGCCAACGGCGCAGTCCTGCTCGCGGAAGACAAGATGCCCGCGGCGCTCGCCCTCCTGCACGAGGCCCGGACCCTCTGGCAGCGCCTCGACGTTCCCTACGAAGCGGCTCGCGTGCGGGTTCGCATGGGCCAGGCCTGTGCCGGACTCGGCGATGCCGAGACCGCGCGCCTTCACTTCGATGCAGCGCGCTGCGCGTTCAGGCAGCTGGGCGCGGTTCACGACCTCGCCGAACTCGGGCGCCTCGCCCCCGCCCGACGCGACGATCGTCCGGGCACGCTCACCGGTCGGGAAGAGGAAGTGCTTTCGTTCGTCGCCTCGGGCGCGACCAACCGGGAGATCGCCGCCCAGCTCGGCATCAGCGAACACACGGTCGCGCGCCACCTGAGCAACATCTTCGACAAGCTCGGGGTCGGCTCGCGGACCGCGGCCAGCGCCTTCGCCCGCGAGCGCAGGCTGGCCGGGCCGGCGCGGCATGGTCGATCCTGACCATGCGCACGAGTTCGCAGGATGGTGGATTCGGGCGATGCGCCGCGCATTCGCGCGCTCGTAGGCTGGTGGCGTTCCAGACCAGTGAAGGGAGAGAACGCCATGAACACGCAACAGGCCCAGGAGCGGCAGCCCGATG
>JRYH01002067.1_pt1 | contig 11890 bp, 6 predicted proteins | sample 235351 | NCBI WGS metagenome assembly JRYH01 (sample SAMN03074221, study PRJNA261480) | activated sludge metagenome | biome: Wastewater Treatment Plant; feature: Wastewater; material: Activated sludge; isolation source: activated biomass of a wastewater treatment plant treating wastewater... ... | reverse complement strand
ACATCGCGCGCATGCTGGCGCGTCAGCGCCAGAGTTCGGTCGTGATGCTGGCAGCCATGGTTCTTGCCGCGCTGGCAGCCGGGTCGAGCCCGCAGGCGGCCACCGGACTGGCGTCGCTGGGCTCGACCGTGGCCCAGCAGCAGATGCTCGGATTTTCACGCGATGCCGAACGGGAGGCCGACCGGATCGGTCTGGACATGCTGCGCCAGGGCGGATTCGACGCGAATGCCATGGTCGCCTTCCTGACGCGTCTGCAGGATGCCGGGCGACTTTATGAAAGTGGTGCTCCGGAATATCTGCGCACCCATCCGATCACGTCGGCGCGGATCGCCGACATCCAGACGCGGATCCGGGACGGACGCTATCAGCAGCGTGCCGACAGTCTGGAATTCATGCTCGTGCGCGCGAAACTGCGTGCGTTGACCGACACCAGCGTCGATGGACTGAAAGACGCACGCGCGTCCTTCGAGCGCCAGTTGCGCGATCGGACGATCGATGAGGCCGCCGGCTGGTTCGGACTGGCGACGGTGGCCGCCGCGGCGCGGGATGCGTCCGGCGCACGCGCGGCCATCGCCGAGTTGCGTCGCCGGCTGCCGGCACCGCACCCGTTCGTCGAGGCGCTGGCGGCGCAGGTCGAACTCGATGCCGGCCAGCCGCAGGCGGCGCTGGAGATTCTCGATGCCATGCCCGGCAACGGGTCGCGTGCGCTCGATCGCCTGCGCACGCGGGCGCTGCTCGGCGAACGCAGATACGCCGACGCCGTGCCGTTCCTGCAGCGCGCGCTGCAGCGCTACCCGCAGGATGCGCGCCTGTGGGCCGAGCTGTCCGAAGCACAGCAGGCCCTCGATCGTCCGGCGCTGGCGCACCGCGCTGCCGCCGAGCGGTTCGTGCTGCTGGGTGCGCTGCCGGCGGCAATCGAGCAGTTGCGGTTGGCGCAGCGCGCACGCGAACCGGACTTTCACATCGCTTCACAGATCGACGCACGTCTGCGCGAACTCGAAGCGCGCTGGCTGAACGAGCGCGAAGATTTCTGATTCCGCAGCGGATGACAGGGATCGGTCGCGCATCGGGTGCGACCGATCAGTTCATCAGTGCAGGATTCCTTCGTCGCCGTGCGTCGACGGGCGCAGTGCGGAGTGATGCAGCATGATGCGCCAGCCGTCGGCCTGCTTGACGTAGATGTTGGTCGCCACGCATTCGACCATGTCCACGCGGATCGATGCGCCGCCGGTCGGCTGGAAGGCCAGTGTGTGTTCGACCAGGTTGTGGACGGCCAGGACCGCGCTCGTGTGTGCGCGCACCTCGCGTCGCTGGATGTTGACCGGACCGCTGCGGAAGATCGCCTCCCAGGAAGCGCGGATCGCCTGCAGGCCGATCAGGCGATCATGGCCCGGGTGAATGCACATCACTTCCTCTTCGTCGGCCCACAATGTCATCATCGCTTCCAGTTCGCCCTGCTGCATGGCTTCGTAGAAAGCGTCCTCGACGGCATCGGCCGTGCACAGCACGGTCTGGCGCATCACCATCCGCTGCTCAGACGGCCGGTTTGCCGCTGCCCCGATCGGCAAGGCGGTAGATCGTCCCGCAATAGGCGCACATCGCTTCGCCCGTCTTCTCCAGTTCAAGATAGACGCGCGGATGCGACGACCACAGCGTCATCTGCGGGTTCGGACAGAAAGCCGGCTGATCGTCGGGATCGACCATAACGACGCTGTGCGGCGGCGTGCCCGGCTCGCTGATGGTTCGGGGTTCGTTCACGGTCATTGCCTTTCGATCGGGGTGAGCCAGTGGTGGTAGCGCGGCTCGCGTCCCGCCACGATGTCGAAGAACAGGGTCTGCAGCCGCTCGGTGACCGGGCCGCGCCGGCCGGCGCCGATCGTGCGGTCGTCGAGTTCGCGGATCGGGGTGATTTCGGCCGCCGTGCCGGTGAAGAAGGCCTCGTCGGCACAGTACATTTCGTCCCGGGTGATCCGCTTTTCGCGCACCTCGATGCCGAGATCGTGCGCGATCGTGATCACCGAATCACGCGTGATGCCTTCCAGGCAGGATGCGACGTCGGGCGTGTACAGGATGCCGTTGCGCACGATGAAGACGTTCTCGCCGGAGCCTTCCGAGACATAGCCCTCGGTGTCCAGCAGCAGGGCCTCGTCGTAGCCGTGCGCGCACACTTCCTGGTTGGCGAGAATCGAGTTGATGTAGTAGCCGCTCGCCTTGGCGCGCACGAGCGAAACGTTGACGTGATGGCGCGTGAAGGACGACGTCTTCACCCGGATGCCGGAAGCGATGGCCTCCTCGCCGAGATACGCGCCCCAGGGCCAGGCGGCGATGGCGACGTGGATGCTGTTGTCGCGTGCCGACACGCCGAGCCTTTCGGATCCCACCCAGGCGATCGGACGCAGATAGCACGATTCGAGGTCGTTCCGGCGCACGACTTCCTTCTGCGCCTGGATCAGTTCGTCGAACCCGAACGGCAGCTTCATCTGGAAGATCTTCGCCGAATTCGACAGGCGGCGCGTGTGTTCCGGCAGCCGGAAGATCGCCGTTCCGGCGTCGGTGCGGTAGGCGCGCACGCCTTCGAACACGGCCATGCCGTAGTGCAGCGAATGCGTGAGCACATGGATCCTGGCGTCGCGCCAGTCGACCATCGTTCCGTCGAACCATATCAGACCGTCGCGATCCGCCATCGACATCGTTTTCTCCCGGGACAGCGAGTGAAGGAAATGAGCCGCCCATTCTAGCAATCGTCGCGTGTGCGCCTGCTTCAGACGTCATGATCGGCGCCGAGAAGCCGATCCTGGAGCAACAGCACGGCTTCACGCTCTTCGCGGATGCTCTCCGGGTCGACGCGTGCGCCGACGCCATCGAGGCGCGCCTGGTGCTGCAACCGGCGGTAGCGCCGATAGGCGTCGGCACCGCGCCGGGCCAGCGCCTCATCGACGAGTCCGAGTGCGGCCGCGCGCCCGAGCAGCGCGATATTGCCGGCATTGTCCAGCAGTTCCGGATGTTTCCCGGCGTACGCCAGTACCAGATACTGGACGACGAATTCGAGGTCGATCATGCCGCCGGCGCCGTGCTTGAGATCGATCAGCGTCGCCGGTTCGGCGGATTTTCGCCGGTCGTGATACTCGCGGATACGCGCCCGCATGGCGTGTATTTCCCGGCGCAGGGTGGCCAGATCGCGCGGACGGGCCAGCACGCGCCGTCGGATCGACTCGAAGTGCTCGCCGATCGACGGGTCCCCGGCGCAGAAGCGTGCGCGCGTCAGGGCCTGATGTTCCCAGACCCAGGCGGCTTCGTTCTGGTAGGTCTCGAAAGCGGCCAGCCGCGACACGAGCAGGCCGGACGAACCGTTCGGCCGCAGGCGCAGGTCGGTCTCGAAGAGCAGGCCGGCGGCCGTGCGGGTCGACAGCCAGGCGGCCACCCGCTGAGCCAGCAGCGCATAGGCCTCGGGGGCACGATCATCGTCATCGTCGTACAGAAAGACGAGATCGATGTCCGAGACGTACCCGAGTTCCTTTCCGCCGAGTCGGCCATAAGCGATGGCGGCAAAGCGTGGCGCATCGCGAAAACGCAGACGCAGCTGACTCCAGACGAGCGGGATGACCAGATCGAGTACCCGGTCGGCCAGTTCGCTGAGGTGATCGGACAGGTGTTCGACGCTCAGACGGCCTTCCAGATCCTGCATCATCAGGCGGAACACCTGTGCGTGGTAGGCCTCGCGCACGAGGTCCATCTGGCGTTCGACGTCGGGGCCGCCGTGCTCGCCGGTGCCCGGCAGTGCATGCAGGCGCGTCTGCAGTTCGTCGCTCCACAGCCGGTAATCCTGCGGCTCGAGCAATTCGCCGTCGAGCAGTTCGTCGAGAACCACCGGGTGCTGCATCAGGTATCCGGCCGGCCACTGTGCCCAGTCGAGTACGCGCAGGACGCGCGCAAACGCGCCCCGAAAGCGATCGAGCAGGGCCACGTAGCCGGGGCGGCGGCAGATCGTTTCGAGCAGGTCGGCCAGTCGCGTCAGACCGGCCGTGCCGGTGCCGCGCCCGATCGCGTCGTCCAGCAGGCGTTCGATCGCCGCCCGCGTGTCGGCCCGCGCCGCCCGGTAGCGCTTGCTTTCGCGCAGGACGGCGAACCGGCGCAGGGCTTCGGGATCGGGCGGTGCCGCGCCCGCCTGTGCCGGCCGCAGGTCGTCGGCGTGCGCGGGTGCCAGCAGGCGGTCGAAGATGCGGGCGGTCCGTTCGGTGCAGTCGTCGACGGCCTGGACGAAGGCTTCGTCCGCCAGGCCGAGCATCGCGGCAATCGCCTTGCGCTCGGCGCCGCTGCGCGCGAGCCGGTGCGTTTGCGCATCTTCACGGTACTGCAGCATGTGCTCGGTACGGCGCAACAGCCGATAGGCGTCAGCCAGCGCCACGCTCTCGTCTTCGGGCAGCAGTCCCTTGCGCGCCAGCGTTGCCAGGGTTTCCAGCGTGCTGCGGCTGCGCAGCGTCGGATCCTGTCCGCCGCGCACGATCTGGAACAGCTGGGCGATGAACTCGATTTCCCGGATGCCGCCCCGGCCCAGCTTGACGTCCCGGGCGCGCGGATTGCCCAGGTCGCGACGCGTGACTTCGGCCCGGATCCTCGCGTGCAGCGCATGCAGGGCCTCGATTGCATCGAAGTCGAGATAGCGGCGATAGACGAATGGATCGACGATGCGCGCCAGCGCCGTCTCATCGGCCGCACGTGCCTTGTCGCCGGCAACCCCCGAATCGGCAATGACGCGGCCCTTGAGCCAGGCAAAGCGCTCCCATTCGCGACCCTGCGCGTAGAAATACTGTTCGAGCGTCGGCAGCGACGCAACCAGCGGTCCGGAGGCGCCGTGCGGACGCAATCGCACGTCGACGCGAAAAACGAACCCGTCGGCATCCCGCGTCGCCAGCAGGGCGATCGTGCGCCGGGCCAGCAGGTGCATCCACTCGCTCGTGGCGAGTGTCGTGCCGCCGGGTTCCGGGTGTTCACGATTCCCGGCGCCACGGCACTCACCTTCCCCGCGGAAGACGAAGACGAGATCCAGATCCGAGGAGACGTTCAGCTCCCTGCCGCCGACCTTGCCCATGCCGACCGCCAGCAGATCCTGGGGGCGGCCGTACGGATCGAGCGCGGTGCCGTGGCGTGCCACCAGGGTGGCGGCCGCGGTGCGCATGGCCAGCGCGGTCGCCTGTTGTGCAAACGCGCTCATGGCAGTGCAGACTTCCTCGAGCGACGCCGCGCCGGTCGTGTCGCGCTCGATCAGCGCCAGCAGCAACCAGTTGCGTGCCCGACGCAGGGCAGCGCCGAGCGCGGCCTCGGCCTGCGCCCCGGCGGCCTCGGTGCCGCCAGCGGAGTCGAGGTTGTCGGCGCCCCCCCCGATGCGGCTGCCCAGGCTCTGCTCGCGCTCGATCAGTGCCGCGATCGCCGCTTCGGACAGGACTCTCGAACACAGCGTTCCGAGTCGCTGACGTACCGCGGGTTCTCCGTGACGGGTGTCGAGGGCCGCGAGCGTGCGCCGGAACCAGGCGGAATGGCGCTCACCTTCAAAGTGCATGTCTGCCGTTCCGAAACGGTTATTCTGGGGATTCGCCATCCATTGTCGTTCATGCCAGCTCATTTTTCCCGAGGATGACGGCTTCACCCCTTCACGGTACCGGACGCCTGTTGCGCTGGGCGGCATGGTGCGTGCTTGCGCTCGGCCTGATCGCCGCCGGCTCGGCCGCGCTGTTGCGCTGGGCGATCTGGCCGAATCTCGCACGCTGGCAGCCGCAGATCGAGCAGCAGCTGGGCCGGCTCGCCGGGCGGCCGGTCCGGATCGGCACCCTGGCCGCCGGCTTCGAGGGCTGGCGTCCGTGGGTCGTCGCCACCGACATACGCGTTCGTGATGAGGATGGTGTCGATGCGCTGGTCATCGAACGCCTGCGTGCCATTCCGTCGATCCGCGCGGCGCTGCGCGGGCATTTCGGGCTGGCCCTGCTCGAAAGCGAGGCGCCGGCCGTCCGGATCGAGCGGATCGCATCCGATCGCATCCGCATCGCCGGTTTCGAGCAGACTCCCGATACGCCCGATGGCTTCCCGGGCTGGCTGCTGGCGCAGCACCGGATCGCGGTGCATGCGGCACGGATCGAACTCGTCGATCGTCTCGAGGGACGCCGTGCCGATCTGTCCGGCATCGATCTGGCCTGGAGTGTCCGCGGGCGACGCATGCGCGGCTCGGTGCGCATCCCCGCCTGGGGGACACTGGCCAGCGGCATCGATGCGGCACTGGAACTCAGCTGGCCGGCGTCCGGTGCATCGCTCGACTGGCGGCAATGGCGCGGTCAGGCCTGGGTTGGCGTGCGCGGCATCGATCTGGCTGGTGCACTGGCGGCCGGCCGACCCTGGCTGGAAGGTACCGGTCTGGCGGCGGTGGCGCAGTCGCTCGCGATCGGTTCGGGCCGGGCCGGCTTCCGGCTCTGGACCTTCCTCGACCCCGATGTGGCCAACCGCACGATACTGCGTCTGGCGGCAGACGAACTGCAGGCGCAGGTCGGGGACGAGCCGATCCCGGTGAGCGCACTGCGTCTCGATGCGCGCTCGAGCCATGATGCCGTCGGACGGACCACCATCGTCTTCGAGCGCGCCGAACTGGTCGACGATCGGGGGCAGCGCTTCGATGCGGGCGTCGCCGAGCCGATGCTGCGGCTGCGCGCCGACGGCCTGCCCGTGGCGGCACGCGCGGCGCTGGCCGACTTCGAGGCCGCGCCGGTCATGGACTGGGTGCGCCGCTTTCCGCTGCCGGCCGACATCCGCGCGATGCTGGCGCCGCTGCAGGTCGAAGGCCGCGTGCACCGCGCCGCATTTACCTGGTCGACCGAGCCGGACGAAGCGCATGGCGTGTTTGATGCGGATTTCGAAGGCCTGTCGTTCTTCCGGAACAACCCGGCACCGCTGCAGCCGGAGGAACTGCGCCTGCCCGGGTTCCGCAATCTCTCCGGGAAAGTTCGGGTCACCCGGCAGGGTGGGGAGGCCGATCTGCACGGAAGCGATCTGCAACTCGTGTTTCCGGGACTCTTCGCCGAGCCGGCCGTTGCGCTGGAGCGACTCGATGCACGCGCCACCTGGGAGGTCGGCAGCCCCGGCGAAGGCGCGCAGCCGACGATGCGCGGAACGTCGTTGCCGGCGCAGTCGTCCCGACCGGCATCACTGTCGCCATCCGGCCCGCCGCCGCAGACGCCGCGCGAAGCCGCCGGCGACGCGGACGAAGCCGGCCTTCCGCCAGCGGTGACGCTGCGCATCGAAGCGATGCGTTTTGCCAATGCCGATGCCGCCGGCGAACTCGCGGGCACCTGGCGCAGCGCTGGCAATGGTCCGGGCATCGTCGATCTGAGCGGAAAGCTCGAACGCGCCGATGCCCGACGCACGGCACGCTACCTGCCGCTGGTCGTCCCCGGGGAGGTGCGCGACTGGGTGCACGACGCGATCCGTGCCGGCCACTCGGATGACGTGCGTTTCGTCATTCGTGGTGACCTGGACGATTTTCCCTGGCGTGATCCGGCCAGCGGGCTGTTCCGCGTCGACGTGAAGCTCGCCGACGGACGCCTGGCCTATGCACCGGGCTGGCCTGCGATCGAACGGATCGATGGGCAACTCCGGTTCGAACGTGCCGGCCTGCAGATCGACGCGCAGACCGGCCGGGTCTGGCGTATCGGGCTGGACTCGGTACACGCCGGGATCGGAGATTTCGACGAGCCGATGCTGCGGGTGGAAGGCAGCGGACGCGGGCCGGCGCAGGATCTGCTGCGTTTTCTGCGGGAGAGTCCGCTGGCAGAGGAATTCGGCGCCATCGGGCCCGACGTCACGCTGGGCGGCGACGCGGCGCTGCAACTGGCACTGGACGTTCCGCTCGAAGCGCCGGAGCAGGCGCGGGCCAGGGGAACGATCCGGCTCGACGGCAATGAGGTGGCCGCAGGCGAGGGTCTGCCGCGCTTCGAGCAATTCGCCGGCCGGATCGATTTCACCGAAGATTCGGTGACACTGCGCGATCTGCGTGCGCGCGTACTCGGCGGAACGCTGCGCCTGCATGGCGAGGCCACGGCCAGCGGGCGCCTGCGGGTCGCGCTCGAAGGCGAGCTGCCGGCGCCCGCGCTGGCGCGCTGGCAGCTGGAAGGCATCGACGAAGCGCTTGCCGAGCGCCTGGCGGCGCGGCTGTCGGGTCCGATCGCGTTTGCCGGCGAGCTGGAACGGGACGGTCCGGTTTCGTCGTTCCAACTGCAAACCGATCTTGCCGACGTGCGCAGCGACCTGCCGCCACCGTTCGTCAAGGCCGCTGGCGAACGGTGGCCGGTCCGACTGGTACTGACAAGCCCGTCGACGGGGCTGGAGTCGCTCGACATCACGTGGCCCGAGCGTGGCCGGCTCATCGTCGAGCATGATCGATCGACGGGTGCGGAGGCGTTCCGGCGCGGCGTCCTGGCGATCGGCCCACCGTCGGCGGTGTCGGCCGCGCTGCCGGCAGAAGGGTTCACCGCACGCATCCAGGTGCCCGAACTCGATCTGGATGCATGGACGGCGCTGTCGGGCATGCGCACCGGCTCGGCAGCGCCGGAGGGCGCCGATGATCTGCAGACGCTGGCCGGGCGGTTCCCGCAGAAGCTGCCTGCACTCGACGTCGCGGTCGACCGTTTCATCGTCGGCGGCCGCGCGCTGGGCGCGCTGCGGTTGCAGGCGGAAAACGATGCGCAGGATATTGCGCAGGATGTTGTCGGGAGGCGGTCCGGCAGCACGTCGATGGCACCGCGCTGGCGGGTGCGGCACCTGCAACTGGAGCAGCCCGCCGGGCGGCTCGATGCGTCCGGCACCTGGCAGGCGCGTCAGGCCGGTACGCCGGCGGTCAGCGATCTGCGCTTTTCGCTGGCGGTGATCGATGGCGGCGCGCTGCTCGACCTGTTCGGTTTCCCCGGTGTACTGCGTGGCGGCAGCGGAGAGCTGTCGGGGCAGATCGCCTGGCAGGGTTCTCCGGTGCACCTGGATACACGCTCGCTGTCGGGTGATATTGCGCTCGACATGGGCAAGGGGCAGTTCCTGAAATCCGATCCCGGCATCGCCAAGCTGATCGGCGTGCTCAATCTGCAGTCGCTGCGCCGCCGGCTGGTGTTCGATTTCCGGGATCTGTTTGCCGAGGGTTTCGCCTTCGATACGATTTCGGGCTCGGCGCAGATCGTCGACGGCGTGGCGCACACCGGGGATTTCCACATGAAAGGCGTCACGGCGCAAGTGGCGATTCGCGGACGGGCCGATCTGGCCGAGGAGACCCAGGCGCTGGTGGTGCAGGTGCGGCCCGAATTCGATGCCGGACTGGCTTCGCTGGCCTATGCGGCGCTGGCCAACCCGGTCCTGGGTCTGGGCACGTTTGTTGCGCAGATGGTGCTGCGCGAGCCCTTGCAGCAGATGTTCGGCCACGAATACGATGTAACCGGAGCCTGGGATGATCCTCTGGTGGTGCGCCGCGCCCGTCCGACATCCACCCAGGCGTTGCCACCCTCGTGATCCGGTCTCTCTGGAGTGTCAGCACGCATGGAAAGTCGTACAGTCGAGTCAATCGCCGCCGATCCGGTCGGCCCCGACCGGATCCCCTCGCTGCGGGTGGCTGCGCTGCAGATGGTCTCGTCGACGCAACCCGAGCAGAACCTGGCGCAGGCCGCTGCGCTGATCGCCGAGGCGGCGCGACGCGGCGCACAGCTGGTGGCGCTGCCGGAGTATTTCCCCCTGCTCGGGCGCACCGACCGTGACAAGCTCGCCATCCGCGAGCCGGACGGCGAGGGTCCGATCCAGCATTTTCTGGCGACCCAGGCCGCCGAAGCCGGCGTCTGGGTCGTCGGCGGCACTCTGCCGCTGTTCAGCGATGATGCCCGCAAGGTCATCAACAGCTGCCTCGTCTATCGCCCCGACGGCACCCGGGCGGCGCGCTACGACAAGATCCACCTGTTCGGTTTCGAAAACGGGCCGGAGCGTTTCGACGAGGCTGCCACCATTGTGGCCGGGCGCACGCCGGTGGTCTTCGACATCCCGTCCGGAACCGGCGGGACGGCAGCGGACTGGCGCGTCGGCCTGAGCATCTGCTATGACCTGCGCTTTCCCGAGCTGTACCGGGTTCTCGCCCCGACGGACTTGATTCTGGTGCCTTCCGCCTTCACGTACACGACGGGGTCGGCGCATTGGGAAGTGCTCCTGCGCGCACGTGCGATCGAAAACCAGTGCTATGTGCTGGCGCCCGCCCAGGGAGGCAGGCACGAGAACGGACGGCGCACCTGGGGCCATTCGATGCTGGTCGACCCCTGGGGCAGGGTGGTTGCGATGCAGGCCGAGGGCAGTGGAATCGTCCTTGCCGATGTGCGGCGCAAACGGCTTGACAAGGTACGCACGAGCATCCCGGCCCTGCGCCATCGTCTCCTGTAGCATGGAGAACGATCACGAACCGGTCACGAAAGCGGTCGCCGACCGCGAGTCATCACGATGAAACCCGTTGAAGCCCCCTTCCAGTCACTTGCGCTCGCGCGCTCGGTCCTGCTCGAACCGTACGGGCTCGACGAATCGCATCTGACCCGAGCGCTGTCCGACATTTTCCGGCACCGCGTGCAGTACGCCGATCTCTATTTCCAGTTCAGCCGCAGTGAAGGCTGGAGCCTGGAGGAAGGCATCGTCAAGGCCGGCAGTTTTTCGATCGACCAGGGTGTCGGCGTGCGCGCGGTCAGCGGAGACCGGACGGCCTTCGCCTACTCCGACGTGATCAGTGCGGAGGCGCTGCGCAATGCCGCCAGTGCGACCCGCACGATTGCCGCCCAGGGCTCCGGCAGGACGAAGGTTGCGGCCACGCTGGTGCCCGGCAACGGACACAGCCTGTACGGGCTGGCAGACCCGATTCCGGCGCTGGATGCGGCACAGAAGGTGGCCCTGCTGGAGCGTCTCGAGCGCATGGCGCGGGCGAAGGATCCGCGCGTGTGCCAGGTGATGGCGGGGCTGGCCGCCGCCTGGGATGTCGTTCTCGTGGCCCGCTCGGACGGCCATCTGGCGGCCGATGTGCGCCCGCTCGTGCGCCTGTCGCTGAACGTGATCGTCGAGCAGGGCGGCCGGCGCGAGCAGGGGCACAGCGGCGGCGGCGGGCGCTTCGATTTCGAACACTTCGACGAGGAGCGTCTGCAGCAGTACGTCGACGCTGCGGTCGGCTCCGCGCTGACCAATCTGGAGGCGCGGCCGGCACCGGCCGGTGCCATGACGGTGGTGCTTGGTCCGGGCTGGCCGGGCGTGCTCCTGCACGAGGCGGTCGGCCACGGACTGGAAGGCGACTTCAACCGCAAGCGTTCGTCCGTCTTCTCCGGGCGCGTCGGCCAGCAGGTCGCGAGCCGCGGCGTGACGGTCATCGACGACGGCACGATCGCGCAGCGGCGCGGTTCGCTCAACATCGACGACGAAGGCAATCCGACGCAGCGCAACGTCCTGATCGAGGACGGCATCCTGACCGGCTATCTGCAGGACGTCCTCAATGCGCGCCTGATGAAGACAGCGGTCACCGGCAACGGGCGCCGCGAGTCGTTCGCGCACATTCCGATGCCGCGCATGACCAACACCTTCATGCTGGCCGGAGAACATGATCCGGGCGAGATTCTCGAATCGGTCGACCGCGGGCTGTATGCCGTCAATTTCGGCGGCGGTCAGGTCGACATCACCAACGGCAAGTTCGTGTTTTCGGCTTCCGAGGCATGGTGGGTGGAAAACGGCCGCCTGCAGTATCCCGTCAAGGGCGCGATGATCGTTGGCAACGGCCCCGATGCCCTGACCCGCGTGACGATGATCGGCAACGACCTGCAGCTCGATCCGGGTGTCGGCGTCTGCGGCAAGGACGGCCAGA
>JRYH01005442.1_pt1 | contig 11895 bp, 10 predicted proteins | sample 235351 | NCBI WGS metagenome assembly JRYH01 (sample SAMN03074221, study PRJNA261480) | activated sludge metagenome | biome: Wastewater Treatment Plant; feature: Wastewater; material: Activated sludge; isolation source: activated biomass of a wastewater treatment plant treating wastewater... ... | reverse complement strand
GCGGGTTTCAGCGCGATCTGCGCCCGTGCCTGCGTGCCGATCCGCTCCTGCACATGAGTTTCCGGGTTTTCGACCGCCTGCACGACGTGCGGCGTCATCACGACGCCGTCATTGGCGAGTGTCGCCGTCGCGTGCGCCAGTTGCAGGATGGTGAAGGCGTTGTAGCCCTGACCGATACCGATCGAGGGTGTATCGCCCGGATACCAGGGTTGGCGGAAGCGCCGCTGTTTCCATTGCGTCGACGGCAGGATGCCGGCGCTTTCGTTCTTCAGGTCGATGCCGGTGAGCTGACCGAAGCCCCATGGTTTCATGAAGTCGTGGATCGGATCGACGCCCATCTCGTAGGCGAGCCTGTAATAGTACGTGTCGCTCGAGACGACGATCGACTTGCGCAGGTCGACGGTTCCCTGGCCGCCGGGACGCGAATCGCGGAAGCGATGGTTGCCCAGCTGGAAGTATCCCGGGTCGAAGATCGTGTCCGTCGGCGAGCGCGCACCGCTCGTGAGCGCCGCCAGCGCCATGAAGGGCTTGTAGGTCGATCCGGGCGGATAGGCGCCGCGCAGCGGGCGGTTCAGCAGCGGGTGGTCGGGGTCTTCGTTGAGCCCCTGCCAGGTCTGGGGATCGACGCCGTCGACGAACACATTGGGGTCGAAACCGGGGCGCGAGACGAGCGCCAGCACCGCGCCGGTTGCCGGTTCGATCGCCACCAGTGCGCCGCGCCGGTTGCCGTACAGGGTTTCGGCCAGCTTCTGCAGGCGGGCATCGATCGACAGGACCAGGTTGGCGCCTGGCACCGGCGGCGTGCGCGACAGGGTGCGCACGACCCGTCCGCCCGCCGAGACCTCGACCTCGTCGGCGCCGACCAGGCCGTGCAGGGCCTGCTCGTACGATTGTTCAACGCCGGTTTTTCCGATGTGGGTCGAACCGGCATAGCCGGCCAGCAGATTCTGGTCGTCCAGCCATTCGAGATCCTTTTTCGAGATCCGTCCGACGTACCCGAGCAGATGCGCCGCCGTGTCGCCCAACGGGTAGCTGCGAAACGCACGTGCGCGGATCTCGACGCCAGGGAAGCGGTAACTCTGAACCGCAAGGCGTGCAACTTCCTCATCGCTCAGCCGGGTCTTGAGTGCCACGCTTTCCGAACGGCGGGCATCGCGCAGCAGCCGCCGGAAGCGCATCCGCTCGCTTTCGGAGATCTCGACGATGCGCCCGAGCGCATCGATGGTCCCGTCGAGATCCGCGATCGCGGAGGCGCGCAGTTCGAGCGTGTAGGCGGAGATGTTTTCCGCCAGCAGGACGCCGTTGCGATCGAAGATCAGACCGCGGGGTGGCGGCGCGGGAATCAGTGCGATGCGGTTGTTTTCGGCCTGGGCGCGAAACGATGCGTAGCGGTGGACCTGCAGCCACCAGAAGCGCACGCCGAGCAGGCCGAAGCACACGAGGACGACGAGCATGGCCACGGCCAGTCGCGTCCGCAGGCGCTCCAGATCCCGTTCCGGATTGCGCATCTCGGTCATGAACGGCGTCCGTCATGCGCCGGGTGCAGCCCTTGCCGTGACGATCGTGCCGGCATCAGATCGGGCGATTCTCGTCACGATCGACGGCGCGCCGCTGCGGTGCGAGCAGTACGGCATTGGCCAGCGGCCACAACAGCGTGCAGCTGAGGCTCTGGGCAAACCAGGGCCAGCCGGGAAAGGAGCCGCCGATGGCCAGACGTACGAGCAGCACCACGCATTGCATCAGCAGAAAGAGCGCGAGCACGTGCAGCATCTGGCCGCCAGCCGGAAACCAGGGGACGCGACGATGGATGGTGATCGCGCCATAGGAAAGCAGGGTGTACGCCAGCGCGTGCTCGCCGAACAGTGCGCCATCGTGCACGTCCATCACCAGGCCGGCCAGAAAGGCGATGCCGATTCCCACCATCCGCGGCTGGTGGATGTTCCAGAACACGAGCACGAGCGCGAGCAGGTCGGGGACGCCGGCCAGATGTCCCCAGGGCAGCAGATTGAACAGGAAGGCAGCAACGATCGTGAACAGGATGAACGGCCGGTTTGCCGGCAGCAGCAGGTATTCCGGCGACATCTGCATGGCTTGCGTTCCCTTTCTGGCGAGTCGGTTCGTGTGCGGAGTGCTGTATTCGTTCGTTGCGTGGCGGGCCGGCGGCGCCGGGGATCACCCCGGGTTTTCCGCCGGCGGGCCTTCCGGCGCATTGTCCGGCGGCGGTCCGCTGTCGGGTGGCGGCGTCTGCGCCACCAGCAGCACGAGCAGCAGATGCGCGCGTTCGACGCGAGCGGCAGGCTCGATGATGGCGCGGATGAAGGGTGAACCGGCACTGTCGACGGAACGGATGACGCCGACCGGCAGGCCGGCGGGGAAAACGCCATCCAGCCCCGAGGTGACGATTTCGTCCCCGGCGCGAACGTCCGCGGTGCTGCGCAGGTAGCGCAGCTCGACCGTGCCGGTCATCGACCCGCCATAGGCCAGCGAGCGCTCGCCGGTGCGGCGCAGTTCGACCGGAATGGTCGAGGCGTGATCGGTCATCAGTGTCACTTCGCTCGACAGCGGATACACGCGCGTGACCTGGCCGACGACGCCTTCGGGATCGATCACCGGCTGACCGGCGGCCACGCCCTGCTGCGAGCCCTTGTCGAGCACCAGACGGCGTGAGAACGCATCCCGGGTGTCGTACAGCACTTCAGCGACCGTCGAGCGCGGAACCGCCCGGTCGTGCATGGCCAGCAGACGGCGCAACTGGCGGTTCTCGGTGCTCAGCTTCTCGTTCTGCTGCAGGGTCCAGGCATTCGCGGTCGCGCGGTGGCGCAGATCGGCATTCTCCTCGCGCAGGCTGCCGATGTCGCCGATGTACTGCCGGCCGGTGCCGAGCAGATCGCGTGGCACGAGCAGCACCCGCTGTACCGGGTAGATCACGGTGGCGACGGCCTGGCGGATGCGCTCGAGCACGTCCATGCGCGAGTCGATCACGAGCAGGACGATGGCGAACAGCGAAAAGAACACCAGTCGCGCGTTGGCGGACGGCCCCTGCTTGAAGAATGGCGGCGGGCTGCGGTTCACGGGGTGCCGCTCGCGTCCGTCGTCCGGACCGGGGCGCTGAACCGCGGCACGGCGTTCACTCGTTCGCGAAGATCATGCCCAGTTTTTCCATGCGCTCGAGCGCCATGCCGCAGCCACGCACGACGCAGGTCAGCGGGTCTTCGGCGACGAGGACCGGCAGGCCGCTTTCCTCGATGAGCAGACGGTCGAGGTCGCTGAGCAGTGCGCCGCCGCCGGTGAGCATGATGCCGCGCTCGGAAATGTCCGAGCCGAGTTCCGGCGGGGTCTGCTCGAGCGCGATCTTCACGGCGGACACGATCTGGTTGAGCGGTTCGGTCAGCGCTTCGAGGATCTCGTTCGAGGTGATCGTGAAACTGCGCGGAATGCCCTCGGAGAGGTTGCGCCCGCGCACTTCCATTTCCTTGATCTCGGATCCCGGGAAGGCGCTGCCGATGGTGTTCTTGATGGCCTCGGCAGTAGGTTCGCCGATCAGCATCCCGTAGTTGCGGCGGATGTAGTTCATGATCGACTCGTCGAACTTGTCGNNGCCATCGGCTCCTCGATCAGGTAGACCTGCGATGCGCCGGCGCCCAGCGCCGACTCGCGGATCGCACGGCGCTCGACCTGGGTCGAGCCGCAGGGCACACAGATGATGATGCGCGGACTGGGCGAGAACAGCCGCGACTCGTGCACCATCCGGATGAACTGCTTGAGCATCTGCTCGGTNNGCGATCACGCCGTCCTTCATCGGCCGGATGGCTTCGATGTTGCCCGGTACCCGGCCGAGCATCTGCTTGGCTTCGCCGCCGACAGCGGCAATCGTCTTCTTGCCGTTCGGCCCGCCCTCCTGACGGATCGCGACCACGGAAGGCTCGTTGAGTACAACGCCCTTGCTGCGGACGTAGATCAGGGTATTGGCCGTTCCGAGGTCGATCGCCAGGTCGTTGGAAAAATACTTGCGCAGGAACCCGAACATTTCGCGACCCGTGAAATTCGCGTCGAATGATACCGTATAATTTTTGGTCGACCAGACGACCTGCGCCGGGGCCTGAAAAGATTCCGGCAAGTGATTCCGGCAAGTCGTCGTCGATCCGCCGCCGCGTTGCGGCCGATCCGGTGAACCGGGGTCGCCGGATCCCTGCGCTCGCGCTTTTGCGCCGCTTCCGTCTCTTTCGCTGCACCCCGTCCTTCGCACCCCGTTTTTTCGATCGTACCGCCCATCGTGTCTGTCCCAGCGTCTCCCGAGCCCGTCGCGCCGCTGACGCGCGCAGAGGTCGAGCGCATTGCCGCTCTCGCGCGCATTGCGCTGGATGAAGATGAAATCGCTCAGCATGCCGCGCAGCTCGGCCAGGTGCTGTCATTGTTCGAACAGCTGCGTGCCGTTGATACCGATGGTGTCGAACCATTGACACACCCGCACGAGCCGGTTCTGCGTCTGCGCGACGATGTCGTCGACCAGACCGATCAGCGCGAAGCCTGCCAGGCGCTGGCGCCGGCGGTCGAACGCGGGCTGTACCTGGTGCCGAAGGTCATCGAGTGAGCGCCGCAACGTTTCCGGAGCGCATGACGCTGAGCGGCCTGCGCGGCCTGCTCGACGCGCGCGAGGTTTCAGCCGTCGACGTGGCGCGCGAATGCCTGCGCCGCGTGGCCGCCAGCGACCTGAACGCGTTCATCGATGTTCAACCCGAGCGCACGCTCGAACAGGCGCGCGCCGCGGACGAACGGCTGGCGCGTGGCGAACGTGCTCCGCTGCTCGGTATTCCGCTGGCGCACAAGGATCTGTTCGTGACGCGTGGCTGGCGCACGACGGCGGCCTCGAAGATGCTCGAGCACTACGTCAGTCCGTTCGATGCGACCGTCGTCGAACGGCTGGCCGCAGCGGGCGCCGTCTGTGTCGGCAAGACCAATTGCGACGAATTCGGCATGGGCGGGTCGAACGAGCACTCGTACTTCGGCCCGGTACTGAACCCGGTGGACCGGACGGCGGTTCCGGGCGGCTCGTCGGGCGGCTCGGCCGCCGCGGTGGCGGCGGGCCTCGTGCCGGTCGCCACCGGCACCGATTCCGGCGGGTCGGTGCGCCAGCCGGCAGCCTTTTGCGGTGTCACCGGGCTGAAGCCGACCTGGGGACGGGTGTCGCGCCACGGCATGATTGCCTACGCGTCCAGCTGCGACCAGGCCGGCGTCATCGCCACGAGTGCCGCCGACTGCGCACTCGTGCTGTCGGCGATGGCGGGCTTCGATGCCCGCGATTCCACCAGCACCGAGCGGCCGGACGAGGACTTCGCGCGCGCGCTCGGGCAGCCGGTTGCCGGCCTGCGCATCGGCGTGCCCGGCGAATTCTTCGGTGCCGGACTGGCCGACGACGTCCGCCATGCCGTGCAGGCCTCGCTGGATGCGTTGCGCGCACTCGGGGCCGAGCTGGTCGACGTGTCGCTGCCGCGCACCGGACTGGCAATTCCGGCCTACTACATCATTTCACCGGCCGAGGCTTCGAGCAATCTGTCGCGCTTTGACGGCATCCGCTACGGACATCGCGCCGCCTCGTACGAGGATCTGCGCGAGCTCTACTGCCAGACGCGCGCCGAGGGGTTCGGTGACGAGGTCAAGCGGCGCGTGCTGATCGGCACCTATGTCCTGTCGCACGGGTATTACGACGCGTATTACCTGCAGGCGCAGAAGCTGCGCCGGCTCATCGCCGAGGATTTCGAGCGCGTGTTCGCCTCGGTCGATCTGATCGCCGGGCCGGTCACGCCGTCGGTGGCCTGGGATCTCGGCTCGCGCGTTGATGATCCGGTACGCAATTATCTGGCCGATGCCTACACGCTGCCGGCGTCGCTGGCCGGTCTGCCGGCCATCTCGCTGCCGTCGGGTACCGGTGAGAAAAATCGCCCGGTGGGTCTGCAATTGATCGGGCGCGCCTTCGACGAGGCGACGCTCGTCCGGGCCGGGCATGCGCTGCAGCAAGCGGGCGGGTAGGCTGTTCGTCCTGCTCGCGGCCGTGCTGCTGGTGGCGGCCTGCATGCCGCTGCCCGGCAAGAGAGCAACGACCCCGCGCGCGCATCCGCTGCCGATCGCCGATGCGCCGATCAACCTGCAGGGGGTGTGCGTTCGCACCGAGGAAGACGGCTTTCGTGAAAACGCGATGCTGCGTGTTCGGGACAGCCAGGTGCAGGCCTTCGGCTGGGATGTACAGATCGGGCGACGCGGCAGTTGCAGCTTCCGGCAGGCGGAGTTCCGCCAGACGCAGGCGCGTCCGCATATCGAACTGCTGGCGCGTGACGGCAGCGGCTGCCGGTTGCTGATCTGGCGTGACCCGCGGCGGGTGACGATGGCGCATGCGGGCTGTGAGAGCCGCTGTACGCCGGGCGTATACGAGCAGGCGTGGCCGGTGATGTTCGATCCGGCCAGCGGCGGGTGTGCGCGTCTGCAGCCGTGACGGGACGGTTCGGCAGGACGCGGCGCACAAGGGAACGGAACAGGGACGGAAGGGCGGACCGATGCAGTGGGAAATCGTGGTGGGGCTCGAGACGCATGTGCAACTGGCAACGCGCTCGAAGCTGTTTTCCGGAGTGTCGACGGCGTTCGGCGCCGAGCCGAACACGCAGGCCGGATACGTCGATCTGGCGCTGCCGGGTGCCTTGCCGGTAGCCAATCGGGCGGCGGTCGAATGCGCGATCCGCTTCGGTCTGGCGATCGGGGCGCAGGTGTCGCGGCGCTCGATCTTTGCGCGCAAGAATTATTTCTATCCGGATCTGCCCAAGGGCTATCAGATCAGCCAGTTCGAGATTCCGGTGGTCGTCGGTGGTGGCCTGCAGGTGCACTGGCAGGAGGCGGCCGGCGGCGCATCGGCATCCGCGCAGGGGTCCGGACATGAGCACGCACATGAGCGTTTCGTGCGCCTGGTCCGGGCACACCTGGAAGAGGACGCCGGCAAGTCGCTGCACGAGGATTTCGTCGGCCTGAGCGGCATCGATCTGAACCGGGCCGGTACCGCATTGCTGGAAATCGTCACCGAACCCGACATGCGCTCGGCGCGCGAGGCGGCCGCCTATGCGCGCGAACTGCATGCGCTCGTCGTCTGGCTCGGCATCTGCGACGGCAACCTGCAGGAAGGTTCGTTTCGCTGCGACGCCAATGTCTCTGTGCGCCCGCTCGGACAGGAGAAGCTGGGCACGCGCTGCGAAATCAAGAACCTGAATTCGTTCCGCTTCCTCGAGCGGGCGATCGAGCACGAAGCGGCGCGCCAGATCGAGCTGATCGGCGACGGTGGCCATGTCGTCCAGGAAACGCGCCTGTACGATGCCGATCGGGACGAGACGCGTTCGATGCGCGGCAAGGAAGACGCACACGACTACCGCTATTTCCCCGATCCGGACCTGCCGCCACTGGTGATCGGGGAGGACTGGATCGAGCGCGTGCGCGCGGCCATGCCCGAATTGCCGGCGGCAATGCGCGAACGTTTCATCCGCGAGCATGGCCTGTCTGCGTATGACGCGGCGACGCTGACCGCTTCGCGCGCGCTGGCGGCCTATTACGAGGCGGTGGTGGACGCCCTGTACGGGGGCGGCGACGCCGCCCGGAGCGCGTCGCCGGACGGGTTTGCCGCGCGCATCAAGACGGCGGCGAACTGGGTGATGGGCGAGGTCGCGGCGGCGCTGAATCGCGAGGAGCGCTCGATCGGGCAGTGTCCGGTGGCACCAGCGCAGCTCGCGCAGCTCGTGACGCGGATCGATGACGGCACGATTTCCGGCAAGATCGCGCGCGACGTCTTCGGCGAGCTGTGGTCTGGGGCCACGACGGAGGCTGGCGAGGTTGACCGCATCATCGATGCCCGTGGCCTGCGCCAGATCAGCGACAGCGACGAACTCGGGCGCATCGTCGACGAGGTCATCGCGGGCAATGCGAAATCGGTCGATGAATACCGTGCCGGCCGTGACAAGGCGTTCAATGCGCTGGTCGGCCAGGTGATGAAGGCCACGCGCGGCAAGGCCAATCCGCAGCAGGTCAACCAGTTGCTGCGCGAACGCCTGGACGGGTGACTCAAGGCGCTCCGTAGCGCTCCCGGTACGCGGCCACCCGTTCGCGGTGTTCGTCCAGACGCAGGTCGTGCGCTTCGTCCGAATCGAGGAACTGCAGCAGATCGTCGAGGGCGGCGATGGCGATCACCGGAATGCCGAGTGTCTGCCGGATTTCGCCGGCGGCCGAGCGCTCGCCGATGTCGACGGCATCCCCGCTGCGCTCCTGGCGATCGAGCGCGATGAGCACTGCCGCCGGCTCGGCGCCCTGCGCGCGCAGGATGGCCACGGATTCGTTGACCGACGTGCCGGCACTGATGACGTCGTCGACGATGACGACGCGTCCGGCCAGCGGTGCGCCGATCAGTGAACCGCCTTCGCCGTGATCCTTGGCTTCCTTGCGGTTGAAGGCGTAGCCGACGTTGCGTCCCGCCTGCGCCAGCGCGACGGCACAGGCCGACGCGAGCGGAATGCCCTTGTAGGCCGGGCCGAACAGCATGTCGAAGGCGACGGTGCCGTCGCCTTCGGCGGCCAGCAGGGTGCGCGCATAGAAGTGCGCCAGCGCCCCCAGCGACGCGCCGTCGCAGAACAGGCCGGCGTTGAAGAAATACGGTGACATCCGGCCCGCTTTCGTACGGAATTCGCCGAAACGCAGCACGCCGGTATCGAGGGCAAAGCGGATAAACTGCGCGCGCAGGTCAGCGCCTGCGGGCGCAGCGGCAGGATTCCGGTCGTTTGCAGTCGGTGTCGCTCTCATGTTCGTTTGTTCATCATCGAGTGGGTTGTCGCTCGCCGGCGCGCGCCGGGGCCGGGATCGCCCGATCGGGACCGGGTGGCGCACGGCCGTCATCGCGGAAGGAACCGAAGTCGCAGAATGATACGGATCATCACACTGAATCTGAACGGTATCCGTTCGGCCGCCAGCAAGGGCTTTTTCGAATGGCTGCCGCAGCAGCACGCCGATTTTCTCGGCGTGCAGGAAATCAAGGCGCAGGCCGACGTCGTCGAAGGGACATGGTGCCGCGTCGATCGGCTGCAGGGGCATTTCCAGTACGCCGAGAAAAAGGGCTATTCGGGCGTCGGCCTGTATGCGCTCGACGAGCCGAGCGACGTCGTGATCGGGATCGGCGTACCCGAATTCGACGCCGAAGGCCGCTGGGTCGAGAAGCGTTTCGACCGGCCCGGACGCAGACTGAGCGTGATCAGCTGCTATTTTCCGAGCGGATCGAGCAGCGAAGAACGGCAGCAGGCGAAATTCCGCTTCCTCGATTTCATGGAGGAGCATCTGCGCCGCCTGCGCGACGAACGGGAGTTCGTGCTGGTCGGTGACGTCAATATCGCCCACCAGGAAATCGATCTGAAGAACTGGCGCGGCAACCAGAAGAACAGCGGCTTCCTGCCCGAAGAGCGGGCGTGGATGACCCGTCTGCTGGCCGATGGCCGGCTGGTCGATGTCTATCGTTCGCTCGAGCCGGAAGCGACCGGCGAGGCCTACACCTGGTGGAGCAACCGCGGGCAGGCACGTGCGAAGAACGTCGGCTGGCGCATCGATTACCAGATCGCCACCGCCGGTATCGCCGTCAGCGCGAAGGCCACCTCGGTCTTTCGCGATACCCGCTTCAGTGATCACGCGCCGCTGATCGTCGATTACGACTGCTCGATCTGAGGCGATCTCCACGCGTGCGCCCGTGCCGGCGGACGTCGCACACCTTGTCGAAGATCAAGAAGAGGCCGAGCCGGACGGGTTGTAGTTACGCACTCGACATCGTCACGCCGGTGAACGCGCGCTGAACGCCAGGCCGGCCGGGGGAGATACCGTGCTGCAGATCATTGTCCAGGGGCGGGGCGGCCAGGGTGCGCAGACCGCCGGCAACCTGCTGGCGATGGCCTTTTTCGCCGAAGGCCGCCAGGTCCAGAGTTTTGCCAGTTATGGGGGTGCCCGCCGCGGCACACCCGTGAGTTCGTACATCCGCGTTGATGACCGCCCGGTGCGCGTGCGCTGCGACATCGAGGTGGCCGATGCCATCCTGTGCTTCGACGCCAGCCTGCTCGAGGGCAGATTGCTCGCGAGCGCAGCCGCGCACACGCTGATCGTCGTCAATTCGGCGCAACCGGCGCAGCATTTCGCGACCGCGCTGCCGGGCCGGCGGGTCATCGCCGTCGACGCGCTGTCGATCGCGCGCCGGAACGGGCTCGGACGCATCGTGAATTCGGCGCTGCTCGGCGCGATGGCGCGCGCCGTCGGCGAGCCGTCGCTCGAAGTCCTGCAGCGCACGGTGATGGAAGAAGCACCGCGCAAGAAGGAAGAGAACGCCACCGCCTGCGCCGAAGGCTGGCACACCGTCGACCATCAGTTGCAGCGGAGCGCGGCATGAATGCACCGGACAGGATTCCGCCGGCGATCTGGACCACCGGCAATACCGAGGTCTTTCGCACCGGCACCTGGCGCGCGCGTCTGCCGCGCCACATCAGTGCCCCTTCCCCCTGTCACGGCGCCTGCCCGGTCGACGGGGACATTGCCCACTGGATCGGTCGCGCACGCGAGCGTGATTTCCGCTCCGCCTGGGAGATCCTCACGCGCAACAATCCGTTTCCGGCAGTGTCGGGGCGCGTCTGCCACCATCCGTGCGAGACCGCCTGCAACCGCCAGGGATTCGACGAGGCGGTATCGATCTGCAAGCTCGAGCGCTTCGTCGGCGATCTCGGGCTGGAGCACGAATGGGCGTACCCCGCGCCGGCGGCAGAGCGCAGCGAGCGGGTGGCGATCATCGGCGGCGGTCCGTCGGGGCTGGCAGCCGCCTATCATCTGCGCCGGCGTGGCTATGCGGTGACGATCTTCGAGGCGCAGGAGCAACTCGGCGGTCTGATGCGCGACGGCATTCCCGCCTATCGGCTGCCGCGCGCCGTGCTCGACGGGGAAATCGACCGCATCGTCGCACTCGGCGTCACCGTGCGCACCGGCGAGCCGATCTCGTCGCCGGAAGCTTTTGCGCAACTGCGCGCCACGCACGATGCCGTCTATCTGGCGGTCGGCGCACGCCGTCCGAAACGCCTGCCGCAACTCGACTATGCCCGGCCCTGGGTCGTCGAGGGCGCGCACTGGCTGGCGCAGGCGAATGCCGGCCAGGTGCCGGCACTGGGCCGGCGCATCGTCGTGATCGGTGGCGGCAGCGCGGCGATCGACGTTGCGCGCAGCGCCCGGCGGGCCGGCCACGAGGTGACGATGTTGGCGCTCGAAGCGCGTGGGCAGATGCCGGCGCAGGCGGCCGAGATCGAGGAGACGCTCGAAGAGGGTGTGCAACTCGTCGACGGTGCATCGCTCGTGCGGGTCCGGGCCGGTGAGCGTGACGACGATGGCGGCGTCGTGCTCGAGTGCGTGCGCGTGCGCTTCACGGCGGGCGCTGAACGCGGACGTTTCCAGGTCGAGCCGGTCGAAGGCAGCGAATTCCGCCTGGAGGCCGATGCCATCGTGCCGTCGATCGGACAGGATCCCGATCTGGCGCCGTTTGCGGAAGCGGTCTCCTCCCATGGCGCGCTGATCCAGGTCGACGACCGGCAGGCGACCTCGACGCCAGGCGTTTATGCCGGTGGCGACGTCGCCAGCATGGCGCGTTTCGTCACCGAAGCCTTCGGCATGGGCAAGCGCGCCGCGCTGGCCATCGACCGGGCCCTGTCGGAGCGGTCCGGGGCCGCTGCACCGCCATCGGCGGACGGGGCGCAGTCTGCGGGTCGTGATGGCGGTGACTCCCACGGCATCCATGGCGGCGCCGTAGCGGAAGCGTCGGATGAAGTGCCGGAACCGGCGCTGCGCGACCGGCTGGCCGGAGAA
>JRYH01003618.1_pt1 | contig 11896 bp, 11 predicted proteins | sample 235351 | NCBI WGS metagenome assembly JRYH01 (sample SAMN03074221, study PRJNA261480) | activated sludge metagenome | biome: Wastewater Treatment Plant; feature: Wastewater; material: Activated sludge; isolation source: activated biomass of a wastewater treatment plant treating wastewater... ... | reverse complement strand
GGGCTGAGCGTCCGCGCGACCAAGCGTTTCGCCGAAGGCGACAGCGCCTCGGGACCGGGAAAGGCGCCCGGCTCACGTCCCTGGCCTCACCGCCGCTACACTTGACTCGTATCGCGGGGTGCGAGTCCCCTGCGCCGCCGAGTCGACACGAGGAACTGGCAATGCGAATCACCTGTGGCACGGATTTCAGCGAACGGGGGCGCGAGGCCGCCGACGTGGCGGCGCTGCTGGCGGCGCGTTCGGGAGGGCGGCTCGAGCTGGTCCACGCGCTGGACACGCGCGGGGCGGTGTTCGGCGCGGCGCACGTGCTGCAGACGCTCGAAGAGGCTGCGCGCGAGCGGCTCGACGCCGAGGTCGAGCGGCTGCGCGGGCTGGGCGCCGCGGTCGAGGGCGCGATGCCCGACGGCTGGCCCGACGAGGCGCTGCTGGGCGAGGCCGAGCGGCACGACTCGACGCTGATCGTGCTGGCTGCCACCGGCTCGCGGGACGGAGCTGGGGTGTCGGTGGGCAAGACCTGCGAGCGCACCTTGTCGCGAACGCGGCTGCCGATGCTGGTGGTCCGCGACCCGGCGCCGCTGCTCGCCTGGCTGCGCGGCGAGCGGCCCCTGCAGATCCTGGTGGCCTTCGATTTCTCGACGCAGGCCGCCTCGGCGCTCGCCTTCGCGGCGCGCCTGGCCCGGCTCGGCAACTGCCGGATCGTGGCCGCCTTCACCGACGACCCGAAGCGCGAGGCCCGCAGGATGGGGCTGTCCGACACGCCCGACGAGGCGCAGTCGCGCCTGCAGGAGGCGCTGGCGAACCGGGTCGCGGAGCTGGAGCCGGAACTGCCGGCCGACGTCGTGGTGTCGGCCCACCTGGGCGACCCGGCCGCGCGACTCGCCCACCTGGCCGAGCGCGAGAACGCCGACCTGGTCATCGCCGGCACCCACCAGCGCGGGCCGCTGCTGCGGCTGATCGCGGGCTCGGTCTCGCTGCAGCTGCTGCGCGACGCGGCCACCAACCTGATCGTGGTGCCCACCACCGACGCCGCTGCCGCCGCGCTCGCCGCGACGCCGCACGAGGTGCGTCGCGTGCTGGTCGCCACCGACCTGTCCGAGACCGGCGACCGGGCGGTCGCGCACGCGCTGGCGCTCGCCCCCGCTGGCGCCGAGGTCCGGATCATCCACGTGATGAGCCCGAACCAGATGCTCGAGGGCGCCTACGGCCGTCCCTCGTATCGCCAGTTCGAGGCCGAGCACGCCGCCGAGCGCGCCAACCGCCAGCAGGCGCTCGAGGCACTGGTGCCCCGGGACGCGCAGGCCGGCTCGCGCAGCGTAGTCTGCGAGGTGGTCGAGCACGACCTGCCGGCCAGGGCGATCGCCGAGCAGGCCGAGCACTACGACGCGGACCTGGTCTGCGTAGGCACGCTGGGCCGTTCGGGGCTGTCCGCCGCGCTGCTCGGTTCGACCGCGCAGGACGTGCTGAAGCAGCTGCGCCGGCCGCTGCTGCTGGTGCCGCCCGCGGAGCGCTGAGCGCGCATTCAGGCGCGACCCTGCTGCGCTTCGGGCCGGGGACCGGCTCCGCCGGCGACTCAGTCCGGCGCAGGCGCGCCCACCGCAGCGCGGCGCAGCCGGTCGGCCGCCGCCGCCCACTCCCCGGTTTCGGGCGGTCGCTCGATCAGGATCCGGTCGAAGCCGGCCCGGTCGAGGCGGCGAAGCGTGTCGTAGAGGGCGCGCGCATAGGCGTCCGGCTCGGCCGCCGCAGGCTCCCAGCCGGCCTCGCCCCGGTCCGGCCGCTGCCGCGACCAGGCCACCGTCTTCACGCCGCGCGCGGCAAGCGCGCGCACCCGCTGTCCGATCGCGTCCGCGTCGAGGAGCTCGAGCGGGGTGCGCGGCGCATAGTGGGCCGCCAGCGTGCCCGATGCGCGTGGCGCCGCCGCGTCGGGCGACGCGAGCGGCTGGCCCAGCACCGCCTCGATCCGCGCAGCGGGCAGACCGCCCGGCCGCAGCAGCACCGGCCGGCCGCGCGACAGGTCGACGATCGTGGACTCCAGGCCCACCTCGCAGGCGCCGCCGTCGAGCACCAGCGGCGCGTCGGCGCCGAGGTCGTCGATCACGTGGGCAGCCCGGGTCGGACTGACCCGGCCGAAGCGGTTGGCCGAGGGCGCGGCCACCCCCATGCCGCCGAGCCGCTCGAAGGCCTGCAGCAGCGCGCGCGCCACCGGATGCGCGGGCGAACGCAGGCCGATCGAGGGCTGTCCGCCGCAGGCCCAGGCGGGCGCGCCGGGCAGGCGCTCCAGGATCAGGGTGAGCGGCCCGGGCCAGAATGCGTCGGCCAGCCGCTGCGCCGCATCACTCCACTGTGCCCAGCGGCGCGCCTGGTCGGCGCCGGTCACGTGCACGATAAGCGGATGGTCGGGCGGCCGGCCCTTGAGCCTGTAGATCGCGCCGACGGCCTCGGCCGAGGCGGCGTCCGCGCCCAGGCCGTACACCGTCTCGGTCGGGAAGGCCACCAGCCGGCCGGCGGCCAGTTCCGCAGCGGCCGCCTCGATCGCGGCAGCGTCCGCGGGCCGCGGGTTCATCGCGCGGCGCCGACCACCCGGGCGACCTGGCCGGCCACGTGCACCGCGTGGGCCAGCGAATCGGCCACCACGGTCACGTGACCCATCTTGCGTCCGGCCCGTGCCTCGGTCTTGCCGTACAGGTGCAGCTTCGCTTCCGGATAGGCGAGCACCTCGGCCCAGGGCGGCTCGCCGCCGGCCGCGATCCAGCAGTCCCCCAGCAGGTTGAGCATCACCGCGTGCTGGTGCTGGCGGGTCGAGCCCAGCGGCAGCCCCGCCATCGCGCGGGCCTGCTGTTCGAACTGGCTGGTGACGCAGGCGTCGATCGTGTAGTGGCCGGAGTTGTGCGGCCGCGGCGCCATTTCGTTGACGAGCAAGGCGCCGTCGGCCAGCACGAAGAACTCCACGCAGAGCACGCCCACGTAGTCGAGCGCCTGCGCGATCTTGCGGGTGGCGGCCTCGGCGCGCGCCGCGACGTCCTGCGACACGCGCGCCGGCACCGTGGAGGTGGCCAGGATGCCGCCCACGTGCACGTTCTCGGACACCGGATAGGCGACCGCCTTACCGTCGAAGCCGCGGGCCACGATCACCGAGACCTCGAGCTCGAGCGCGAGGCGCTTCTCGAGCACGCAGGGCACGCTGCCGAAGGACTCGAAGGCCGCGACCGCCTCTTCCGCCGAGGCGACCGTGGCCTGGCCCTTGCCGTCGTAGCCCAGGCGGGCCGCCTTGAGGATGCCGGGAAACAGCCCGGGGTCGGCCGCGCGCAGCTCGTCGGCCGAGCGGATCGGCGCGTAGGGCGCCGTCTCGATGCCGCAGTCGCGCACGAAGGCCTTCTCGACGATCCGGTCCTGCGCGACCGCCACCGCCGGACCGGCGGGACTCACCACGCAGCGCTGCGCGAGGAAGTCCAGCGCCTGCGCCGGCACGTTCTCGAATTCGGTGGTGACCGCGCCGCAGAGGCGGCCGAGCTCGTCGAGCGCGGCTTCGTCGAGATAGCCGGCCTTGAGGTGGCGATCGGCCACGCTGCCGGCCGGGCTGTCCTCGGCCGGATCGAGCACGCAGACCCGGTAGCCGAGCGACTGCGCCGCCATGCAGAACATGCGGCCGAGCTGCCCGCCGCCGAGCATGCCGAGCCAGGCACCGGGCGGCAGCGGCGGAACCGGGACCCTGCGGGCAGCGCCCGAGCTTCGTTCGCCGGCCATCATTCGCTCGCCGGCAGGGTCATCGCGCGCGCCGCGGCGCTCTGCTTCGCCCGGAAGGCCTCGAGCCGCTCGGCCAGCGCCGGATCGGTGCCGGCCAGCATCGCCACCGCGTACAGGCCGGCGTTGGCGGCGCCCGCCTCGCCGATCGCGAAGGTGGCCACCGGAATGCCGCGCGGCATCTGGACGATAGACAGCAGGGAATCCTCGCCGCGCAGGTACTTCGACGGCACCGGCACGCCCAGCACCGGCACCGTGGTCTTGGACGCGATCATGCCCGGCAGGTGGGCCGCGCCGCCGGCGCCGGCAACGATGGCGCGCAGCCCGCGGCCGCGCGCCTGCTCGGCGTAGGCGAACATGTCGTCGGGCATCCGGTGGGCCGACACGACGCGCGCCTCGTGCGGTACGCCGAATTCCCTGAGCACCGCGACCGCGTGCTGCATCACGTCCCAGTCGCTGCTCGAGCCCATCACCACGCCTACCAGCGGAGCGTCCATCTCAGTCTTCCAGTTCGATGCCGGTGAGACGCCGCAGCGCCTCGCGATACTTGGCCGCGGTGCGCGCGATCACGTCGGCGGGCAGGCTGGGCGGCGGCGGGCGCTTGTTCCACCCGGGCACCGTTTCGAGCCAGTCGCGGACGAACTGCTTGTCGAAGGACGGCGGCGAGATGCCGGGCCGCCATTCGTCCGCCGGCCAGAAGCGCGAGGAATCGGCGGTGAGCACCTCGTCCATCAGGTGCAGCGTGCCCTGGTCGTCGAGGCCGAACTCGAACTTGGTGTCGGCGATGATGATGCCGCGGGTGGCCGCGTACTCCGAGGCCCGGCGATAGAGCTCGAGGCTGATCGTGCGGATTCGCTCGGCAAGTTCGCCGCCGATGCGCGCGGCCATGTCGTCGAAGCCGATGTTCTCGTCGTGCTCGCCCAGCTCGGCCTTGGCCGCCGGCGTGAAGATCGGCTCGGGCAGCTTGTCGGCCATCCGCAATCCGGGCGGCAGCGCGATGCCGCACACGGCGCCGGTGGCCTGGTAGTCCTTCCAGCCCGAGCCGATGATGTAGCCGCGCACCACCGCCTCGACCAGGATCGGCTTCAGTCGCTTGACCACCATGGAACGGTCACGGACCTGCTCGCGCTCGTCGGGCGCGACCACGGTCTCGGGGTCGACGCCGGTCAGGTGGTTGGGCACCACGTCGGCCAGGCGATCGAACCAGAACAGGGCCATCCGGTTGAGCACCCGGCCCTTGTCGGGAATCGGCTCCGACATGATCACGTCGAAGGCCGACAGGCGATCGGTGGTCACGATCAGCAGCTTGTCGTTGCCGACCGCGTAGTTGTCGCGGACCTTGCCGCGCGAGAGCAGCGGCAGAGAATGAAGCGAGGACTGGTGGACGACGGCCGCCATCGGTACGGCTCCGGCAAAAACCGCTATTTTGCCTGATCGCCCCGCGGCGGCCTCGAAGCGGCGGCGCTTGCCCGCCCGATCAGCGCAGCTCCTTCAGCCAGCCGAGACCCTCGCTGGTGCCGGCCCGCGGCCGGTACTCGCACCCGATCCAGCCTTCGTAGCCCAGCTCGTCGAGCAGCGCGAACAGGTATGGGTAGTTGAGCTCGCCCAGGTCCGGCTCGTGCCGCTCGGGCACGCCGGCGATCTGGACGTGGCCCACCCCCGAAAGGTGCTTGCGGATCTTCATCGCGAGGTCGCCCTCGACGATCTGGCAGTGGTAGAGGTCCATCTGGACCTTCAGGTTGGGCTCGCCGACCTCGGCGATCACCGCGTGCGCGTCGGCCTGGGTGTTCAGCAGGAAGCCGGGGATGTCGCGCGTGTTGATCGGCTCGATCAGGCCGGTCAGGCCGTAGGCCGCCAGCCGCTTCGCCGCGCGGCGCAGGTTCGCCACGTAGGTCGCGCGCTGCTCGGCGCGGCGCGATTCGTCCGCGACCAGCCCGGCCATCAGGTGGATGCGCGGGCACTCGAGCGCCTGGGCGTAGTCGATCGCCTTGTCGAGCCCCTCGTCGAATTCGCGCTCGCGGCCCGGCAGGCTGGCCACGCCCTTCTCGCCGGCGGCCCAATCGCCGGGGGGCGCGTTGAACAGCACCTGCTTCAGGCCGGCGCCGCGCAGCGCGGCGGCGACCTCGGAGGCCGGGTGGTCGTACGGAAACAGGAACTCGACTGCCTCGAAGCCGTCACTGGCCGCCGCCGCGAAGCGGTGCAGGAAGGCGTGCTCGTTGTACATCATCGAGAGGTTGGCGGCGAAACGAGGCATGACGGCTCCGGGAACGTGGATCTGTTGCCGCAATCTTAGGGCCAAAACCGGCGCGACACCCGACATCGCCGCGGGGAAACCCGACATCGCGCCACCGGCTTTGCGGGTCGGGATCCGGCGAAGCGCGATGATTCCCGGGCGTCCCAGCCCCGCCGGAAAGCCCGATGCCGATGTCCGCCTCACCGCCCGCCCCGGCCCGCGCGCTGGTCCGGCTTCTGGTCGCCGCCAGCCTTGCGGCGCCGGTCGCGACCTTCGCGCAGCCGGCGATGCCGATCGCCGACATGCACCTGCACTACAGCCACGACGCGGTGGCCTCGGTGCCGGCCGACGACGTGATCGGACTGATGCGCCAGGCCGGGCTGCGCCGGGCGCTGGTGTCGAGCTCCGACGACGCCGGCACGCAGAAGCTCCTGGAACTCGCGCCCGATATCGTGGTGCCCAGCCTGCGCCCCTACCGCTCGCGCGGCGAGATCGGGACCTGGTTCCGCGACCCGACCGTGATCGACTATCTCGAGCAGCGACTGGCGCGCCATCGCTACGCGGCGATCGGCGAGTTCCACCTGTACGGCGCCGACGCCGACCTGCCGGTCCCCGCCGCAATGGTCGCGCTGGCCCGGCGCAAGGACCTCATCCTGCACGCCCACTCCGACGCCGACGCGGTCAAGCGGCTGTTCCGGCAGTGGCCGGAGGCGCGCATCGTCTGGGCCCACGCCGGATTCGACTCGCCGGAGAACGTTCGCGAGATGCTGCGCGCGCACCCGAAGCTGTGGGCGGATCTCGCCTTCCGCAGCGACCACGCGTCGGGCGAGCGGATCGACCCGGGCTGGCGCGAGGCCTTCCTCGAGTTCCCCGAGCGCTTCATGGTCGGCACCGACACGTTCACGCCCGAACGGCTGTTCTACATCCCGCAGCACGCCGCGTGGGCGCGGAGCTGGCTCGCCACGCTGCCGGCCGAGGTGGCCGAGCGGATCGCCTGGCGCAACGCCGAGTCCCTGCTCGCCGCGGCCTGGCCTGCCGGCGGGTCCGCGCCCGCGGCCGGAAATCCCGAGCCCCCTTCCTGCGCGCAGGCGGGCAACGGCGTTCGCAGCCTGCAGGGCAAGGCGGCGCGGCTGGTCTACCGGACCGAGCCCGCCGCGATCGCACTCGGCGAGCCCTTCCGCCTGCTGGCCAGGCTCTGCCCCGGAGCCGAGGCGCGCGCCGGCGTACGGACCAAAGCGGGCGCCGACTCGGGCGCCGGCGCCCGCCTCAGCGTCGACGCCACGATGCCCGAGCACCGTCACGGCATGAACTACACGCCCCGCCTCGCGCAGAGCCCGGACGGCCTGGTCGCCGACGGCCTGCTCTTCCACATGGCCGGGCGCTGGCAGCTGGTGGTGGAGGCGCGGGAAGGCGATGCCGTCGAGCGCTTCGCCGACGACATCGTGATTCGCTGAGCCGCGCCCGCATGCCGCGCCGCGCCGTGCCGGCCGGGCTCGCGAGGCTGCTCGTCGCGCTCGCGCCGCTGCTGCCCGCGCACGCACAGGCGGACGGCGGCATCGCGGCCGGGTTCACCGAGGCCGAGATCGCCACGATCCTCTCGCACGGCCCCTGGCCACCCGAGCCACGCCGCGACCCGACGAACCGCCTGTCGGGCGACCCCGATGCCATCGCGCTGGGACGCGAGCTCTTCTTCGACCCGGGCCTGTCGCGCGACGGACGGATCTCCTGCGCGAGCTGCCACGACCCCGCGAAGGGGTTCACCGACGGGCTGCCGCGCGCGCAGGGCCTCGCGCGCCACGACCGGAACACGCAGGGCCTGCGCGACCTGGGCCTTCAGCACTGGTTCGGCTGGGACGGCGGCGCCGACAGCCTGTGGGCGGCCTCCATCCGGCCCATGCTCTCGCCGATCGAGATGGGCGCGGACGCCGCCGGTGTCGCGGCTCGGCTTCGCGAGCGCCCCGACCCGGCCGGTCGCCTGGCCGCCCGGCTTCCGCAGGAGGCGCCAGCTTCGGACGAGGCCCTGCTGGTCTACGCCGGCAAGGCCATCGCCGCCTGGCTGGAAACCCTCGTGTCGCCGCGAACGCCCTTCGACGGCTTCCGCGATGCGCTGGCCCGCGGCGACGATGCAGCGATGCGCACCTACCCGGCGCCCGCCCTGCGCGGCCTGAAGCTCTTCACCGGCCGCGGCAACTGCTCGGTCTGCCACGCCGGCCCCGCCTTCAGCAACGGCGAGTTCCACGACATCGGCCGCCCCTTCCTCGTCGAGCGCGGCCGCGTGGACCCGGGCAGGCACGCCGGCATCCGCCGGCTGAAGACCGACTCGTACAACCTGACCGGACGCTGGAACGACCAGCCGCCCGCCGAAGGGCCCGCCGACGCGTCGCTGCGCTCCCGCACCGTGGCGCTGCAGCACCGCAACTGGGGCGAGTGGAAGACGCCCACGCTGCGCGGCCTGCCCGCCACCGCGCCCTACACCCACGACGGCAGCCTGGCCACGCTGCGCGACGTGGTCAGGCATTATTCGGAGCTCGACCTCGACCGGCTGCACGCCGACGGCGAAGCGCTGCTGAAGCCGCTGAAGCTGAGCGACGCGGAGATCGACGATCTGGTCGCCTTCCTCGAATCGCTGGGCGCGCCAGTCGGGCGCACGGCCGCGGCGAAGGCCGGCGACGAACAAGGACAGGAGAAGAAGGAATGATCAGCGAACTCGTCAGCTTCGCGCTGCCGGCCGGCATGAGCCGCGAAGAGGTGATCGAAGGCATGCGCGAGGTCGCGCCCAACTGGCGGCGCAACCCGGACCTGATCCGCAAGACCTTCCTCTACGACCCCGAAGCCGGCCAGACCGGCGCGCTCTACCTGTGGCCGAACCGCGAGGCCGCCGAGCGCGCCCACGACCAGGCCTGGCGCGAGCGCATCCGCGCGAAGTACGGCAGCGAGCCCACGATCCGCTATTACGAGACGCCACTGGTGGTGGACAACGCCCTCGGCGCCATCATCGACGCCTGAGGGTCTGCGGGCGGGCTCGGGCTCCATGCCTTGGCTCGGGCTCCGTGTCTTTTCTCCGTCCCGAGGCGCTGTCCGCTTCGCGGAAACGCTTGGTCGCGCGGCTGTTCAGCCCCGTCGCGGAACGCTGTTCGAAGCCCGCCGCAGGCGGGCTNNTGGGTACGTATAAATTACACGGAGCCCGATCCCGCTAGAGGTGGCCGGCACCGGCACCAACGCCGCAGCACGCCGTGCCGCGGGTTCATTCGACGCACGCGAAGAGCTTGACGGATTTTCGCGAGACGAGTGTCGTCCTGCTTCGCCGGGCCGGAGGCGGTGCGGTTTNNGGCGGGCTGAGTTGCGTTCCGCGACGGGGCTGAACGGCCGCGCGACCAAGCGTTTCGCCGAAGGCGACAGCGCCTCAGGCCCCGCAAAACCGCACCGCCTCCGGCCCGCCGCCCGAAGCAGGCCGGCCAAGAGAGCTCAGCGAACCGCCGTCAGCAGCGAAGCGACCGCAACGGAGAGCTTCTTCGCGTACCCGATGTGCAGGAACTCATCCGGCCCATGCGCGTTGCTCTGCGGGCCGAGCACGCCGGTGACGACGAACTGGGCCTTCGGGAAGCGCTCGCCCAGCATGGCCATGAACGGGATGGTGCCGCCCTCGCCGATCCAGGCCACCGGCCGGCCGAAGGCGCCCTGCGAGGCTTCTTCGAGCGCGCGGGCCAGCCAGGGCGCGGTGGGCGCGGCGCTCCAGCCTCTGGCCGCGTGGTCGGGCTCGAAGCGCACGACCGCGCCGTAGGGCGGGTCGCTTTCGAGCGCGGACTTCATGGCCACGGTCGCGAGCTCGGCGTCGACGGTCGGCGGCAGGCGCATGCTGAGCTTCAGCGTGGTGCGAGGCCGTAGCACGTTGCCGGCGTCGCGCGGCAGCGGCAGGTCGGCCGCGCCGGTGACCGACAGCGCCGGCCGCCAGGTGCGGTTCAGCAGCCCCTCGACCGGGTCGGTGGTGGTCGGCTGCGCCTGCAGGTGGCCGGGCGCGGCGTGCGCAGCGGCCTGGGCGCGCAGCCTGGCGGCCGCATCGAGCCCCTCGACCTTCGGCTGGGGAAGGTGCTCGCAGGAAGCCCAGGGGAATTGCTGCCAGACCGCGTCGCCCAGGATGGCGCCCGCCTGGCGGGCCTGTTCGAGCCGCTCGGCCGGAATCTCGGCGTGCAGTTCGGGCAGCAGCACCCGGCCGGTCGCCGGATCGTCGAGGCGCGACAGCAGCTGGCGGGCGATCCGGAAGCTCGACGGCACCAGGCCGCTGGCAGCGCCGGAATGCACGCCGTGGCGCAGGATCTCGACGGTCAGCGTGCCGCCGGCCAGCCCGCGCAGCGAGCTGGTCACCCAGAGCTGCTCGTAGTTGCCGCAGCCGGAGTCGAGCGCGCAGACGAGCTGCACGTCGCCGAAGCGCGGCGCCAGCGCCTCGAGGTAGGCCGGCAGGTCGGGGCTGCCCGATTCTTCCGAGGTCTCGATCAGGCCCACGCAGCGCGGCCGCGCGATGCCCTGCGCGTCGAGCCCCTGGAGCACCGACAGCGCGGCGTAGACCGCGTAGCCGTCGTCGGCCGCGCCGCGCCCGTAGAGCCGGCCGTTCTCGATGACCGGCACGTAGGGGCCGAAGCCCTCGCGCCAGCCCGCCATCTCCGGCTGCTTGTCGAGGTGACCGTAGAACAGCACGGTGCGCTCGTTGCCGAGCCCGCCGGTGGCCGGCGCGTCGAACAGCAGGCAGGGCGTGCGGCCCGGCAGCGCGACGATCTCGAGCGTGAGCCCGGCGATGCCCAGGCCCTCGGCCCAGCGGCGGGCCTCGTCGAGCACCGAGTCGAGCTCGCCGCGCGCCGCCCAGCCGGCGTCGAACATCGGCGACTTGGCCGGCACCCGCACGTAGTCGACCAGACGCGGCACCAGGTCGTCGTCCCAGCGCGCATCGAGCAGCGCGCGAATGTCGGCCAGATTCATTGCTTTCCTCAGGCCACGACCTGGGCGAGCTCGCCCTTCGCGTAGCGCTGGACCATCACCGACAGCGGCACCGCCTGGATCCTGCTGCCTTGCCCCTCGCAGCCGAACTCGCGGTAGCGGGCCAGGCAGATCGCCTTGGCGGCCTCGCGGGCCGGCTTCAGGTATTCGCGCGGGTCGAACTTCGACGGGTTCTCGGCCATGAAGCGGCGGATCGCGGCGGTCATCGCCAGCCGGATGTCGGTGTCGATGTTGATCTTGCGAACGCCGTACTTGATCGCTTCCTGGATCTCTTCGACCGGAACGCCGTAGGTCTCCTTCATGTCGCCGCCGTACTTGCGGATCTCGGCGAGCAGCTCCTGCGGCACCGACGACGAGCCGTGCATGACCAGGTGCGTGTTCGGGATGCGCCGGTTGATCTCCTTGATCCGATCGATGGCCAGGATGTCGCCGGTCGGCTTGCGGGTGAACTTGTAGGCGCCGTGGCTGGTGCCGATCGCGATGGCCAGCGCGTCGACCTGGGTCTGGCGCACGAAGTCTGCGGCCTGCTCCGGATCGGTCAGCAGCTGCTCGCGGGTCATCGTGCCTTCCGCACCGTGGCCGTCTTCCTTGTCGCCCTTCATGGTCTCGAGCGAGCCGAGGCAGCCGAGCTCGCCCTCGACGGTCACGCCGACCTTGTGGGCCATGTCGACCACCTTGCGGGTCACGTCGACGTTGTACTCGTAGCTGGCGATGGTCTTGCCGTCTTCCTNNGGTCGATCGCGCCCTGGCAGACCGCGGGCGACTGGCCGTGGTCCTGGTGCATGACGACCGGCACCTTCGGGTAGGACTCGACCGCGGCCTGGATCAGGTGCTTGAGGAAGTCCTCGCCGGCGTACTTCCGGGCGCCTGCCGAGGCCTGCATGATCACCGGCGCGTCGACCTCGCTGGCGGCCGACATGATCGCCTGGACCTGCT
>JRYH01003160.1_pt1 | contig 11922 bp, 10 predicted proteins | sample 235351 | NCBI WGS metagenome assembly JRYH01 (sample SAMN03074221, study PRJNA261480) | activated sludge metagenome | biome: Wastewater Treatment Plant; feature: Wastewater; material: Activated sludge; isolation source: activated biomass of a wastewater treatment plant treating wastewater... ... | reverse complement strand
GGATTGAGGGCCAGCGTTTTCTCGATGGCCTCGCGTCCGTTTGAGGCGACGCCGACGACTTTGAAGCGCGGATCGGATTCGATCTTTTCCGGGAGAACGCCGCGCATGAACTGCGAATCGTCCACGACCAGAACGCGGATGAGAGGTGCGGACATGTCGACCGTGAAATCCTTGAGGTCTTTGCGGCAGCGGACGGAGACCAATCCGTCCCTAATCGTTAATGGTTATTCGTTTCTATTCCGTTACGGCCGCGTCCATCGCGGGCATGTCCATCCCTACGGCCCCTTTTTAGAAAGGTCCTATTAATCCAATCGCAAGCAATGGGGCGGCATACTTTCCGCTCAGAGGCAGATATGACCCGCGCCGTGCTCCGTGCCGATGGAGTGAGCGCGCATGGGGGTTGTGGAAGGGGATAGAGCGTATGAGCACGAATGACATGCCTGTACTCGTCGTGGACGATTACAGCACCATGGTGCGGATCATAAAGAAGCTTTTGAAACAGATCGGCTTCGAGAACGTCGACGATGCCGCCAGCGGTGAAGCGGCGCTGCAGAAGATCAAGGCGAAGAAATACGGCCTCGTCATCTCCGACTGGAACATGGAGCCGATGACCGGCTACGAGCTTTTGAAGGCGGTCCGGGCCGACCCGGCTTCGAGCGATACGCCTTTCATTCTCGTGACGGCGGAATCGAAGCAGGACAACATCAACGCGGCCAAGAGCGCCGGCGTGAGCGGCTACATCATCAAGCCCTTCAACGAGAAGGTGCTGAAGGAGAAGATCGACCTCGCCCTCGCGGCGGCGGTCGCGGCCTGAGAGACGGCCGAACGGCTACGAAGAAAAAGCCCCGCGCGGCGAGCGCGGGGTTTTTTGTTTTCGAAGGTGGCGCGCTCACATATAGCCGCGCTGCATCAGGTCCTTGCTGTGCAGCACATCGACGACCGTATCGCCCTCGACCACCACGACGTTGGCGATCCGCCGCTCCTTCATGAGCGAGACGGCCGCGCTCATCACATCGTCGATCGAAACCGTGAACGGTCGCCACGTCATGATCTCCTGAGCGGTCTTGCCGAACATATCCGGCGCGAACGCCCGCCGGAGGTCGCCTTCCGTGATGAGGCCGAGCAGCCGGTTCGTGCCGGCTTCCGTGACGACCACGCAACCGCGCTGGCCTTCCGCCAGCCGGATGACGACATGGCCGAGCAGCTCGTCGGGCTGCACGGTCGGCACCTGATCCTGGAACTCCTCCGTGTAGCGGCGCACCGTCGAGAGCAGAAGGCCGAGCCGTCCGCCCGGATGCAGCTTGCCGAAGTCGGAGTCCTCGAACGAGCGTTGCTCCATGAGGAGCACGGCAAGCACGTGTCCGGCCGCCAGCGTAATGATGGCGGACGAGGTCGGAGCGAGGTTGTTCGGACAGACTTCCTTGACCTTGGGAAGCAGGAGGCAGATCTCGGACTGCCTCGCGAGCCGGCTGCCCGCATTGGCCGTGAGCGAGATGACCTTCGCGCCGTTGGCAGCGCAGAAGTCGAGCACCGGGAAGAGCTCCTTCGTCATTCCGGAATTGGAGATGGCGAGAATGACGTCCTGGCTCGTCACCATGCCGAGATCGCCATGAGAGGCTTCGGCTGCGTGCAGGAAGAAAGAGGGCGTGCCCGTGGACGCGAAGGTGGCAGCGAGCTTGGCCCCGATATGCCCGGATTTTCCGACGCCCGTGACGACGAGGCGGCCGGTGCATCCGCGGATCAGGTTCGCGGCCTTGACGAGATTGTCGTCGAAGCTGTCGCGGAGAAGGGCGAGCGCCTCGATTTCCTGGTCGACGATGGCGCGGGCGCGCTCCAGGGCCTGTTCGACGGTCGCTTGTCGCATCGAGGACGCCTTGATTCCGGAATTTTCAGGGGACGCGGTACGATGAGGCCGCTACTGATCATCACGCAAACAGGCTGTCAAGCGCGCTGGACTGGCCGTCCTCGCTGCGAAATTTGATAACGGCCTGGCGCGAGGTCTGTCGAAGGGCCGGCATCGGACCTGCGGGCGAAAGCGTTGTCTCTCCCGGGTGAGCACGCTAAACTTAGGCGGGATCCATGAGCATTGACGGTTCACGCCTCGTTCGGCCTGGGACACGACACGCCGGATGGCCCAGTATGGCGTGGCGCCTTTGTAAGTGATGAGCAGAGACGGGATCGGTTTGTCCAGCGCAAAGCCAAATCGTGCCGTTCTGCTCGGCGTCGCGTCCGCAGTTGCGACACTCCTGTGCATCGCCGTCCCGCGGATCGGTCCTCTGATCGTCGCATCGGGCTCGCTGGCGTTTGCGATCTTCCGGATGGCCGCCGATGCGCGCGAGACCGACGGGCCGGCGCGGTTGCGGGCACTTTTGCTCCGTCCGGAGATGCTGTTCGCCGCATGGATCCTGATCGCGTGCTTGTGGGCGTACAGGCCTTTGGATTCGTTCTTCGAGGCCTTGTTCCTGGCGGCGCTGATCGTCCACGCCGTCTATCTCTCAACGGTGGTCGGGACCGTTCCCGAGCCGGACGTCAAAGCCGTCGCGCTCGGCATTCTGGCGGGCTTTCTGCTTGCCGGTGTTTTCGTGTGCTACGAGATCTGGGCGCGCGAAGCCATCGTGCGCTACGTCCTCACCCATTTTCCGGGCCTTGAGCGCGGGCTCGAAAAGCACGCCCAGGTGGACCAGGGAAAAATCGTTGCCGTTACGGGCAACCTGAGTACGCGCTCGTCTGCCGCGTTTGTTCTCTTCCTCTGCCCGGCCCTGCTGGCCGCGTGGCGTTACACGCGCGGAGGCCTGAGATGGCCGATCCTCGCCCTCATCGCGGCCTTCTGCGCCGTAATCGTGTTCAATCGGGAGACGCAATCGCAAACGGCTCAGATCGTCGTGCTGATCATAGCGGTCATCCTGCCTCTGGCCTTTCTCTTGCCGAGGGTGATGCTCTGGCTGGTCGGGGCCGGGTTTGCTGTCAATCTGTTCCTTATCGTTCCGATCGCCCTCGGCTTGTTCGGGGCGGACATGCATAAGAGCCCGAAAATCTTCTGGTCGGCACGCGCGCGCGTGATCATTTGGAACTACACGGCCGAACGCGTCCTGGAACGGCCGTTGCTGGGGGTCGGCACCAATTCGACGCGCTATCTGGATGAGGAGCGTGTCCGGCGCGGCGAAGTGGTACGTCCGAAAAGATTTGCCGCGGCGCCCCAGACCCGCGCTCATCCCCACAATATCTATCTTCAGATCTGGTATGAGCTCGGGGTCATCGGCGTGCTGGCCTTTGCGGCGCTTGGCCTCTCGCTCTTGCGACGGATCGGGAGCCTGCGTCCTCCGGTTTATCCCATCGCGATCGCGCATTTCGCAGGCTGCATGACCCTGATCGTGCCGACCTACGGGCTCTGGCAGAACTGGTTTCAGGCCGCCATCGTGATTTCGATCCTTGTGCTCGTCCTGATCGGCCGGTCGCGATCGGCGGAGCCCCAAAACGAGCCAGGCTGAAAGCCCTCACCGTGAAACACAGTTTCACCGGCGGCTGGCCCTCCCACGTGGCGTCGGCGCGGCACGGTGCTCGAGAGCCATCCACATCTGCAAGTAAGTCATAACAAAAACAATAAACTACAACGTAGCTCTCAGCACTCTGACGGGCGCTGCGGCCACAGATGATATTGCATGGCGCGGTGCATGCCGTACAGTGACCACAAATCGCCGCTTCGAGAGAGTCGTTTTCGACGCAGGACGCCGCAGGACGCCCGAGCCGTCGCGCTATCTGATTTTGCCGCAATGCACATTGATATTGCCGATGGTGTTTTCGCCAGCTAGGGAACGGGGGCCTGTCAGGCGCCTTCCGGTCCGGTCACACCACCAACCCGAGGACGAGCATTGAAGTTCAAGCGTGACATGGGCGGGATGGCCTCGCGGTTCCGCCATTGGCTGCTGAACAAGCCGCGCTATCACAAGCGTGCCATCCTCGTGACGATCGATCTCGTTCTCGTCGCGTTTGCGCTTTGGGTCGGCTTTGCGTTCCGCCTCGGCGTCACCTATGTCCCCACGCATGCGGCCACGATCGCGCTTCTTCTGGCTGCGCCCCTCATCGTCTGCGGCACGCTCTGGTGGTTCGGCGTCTATCGCCTCGTCACGCGCTACATCGGCTCGCGCGGCACCACGCAGATCTGGATGGCCGTGGGGCTGGCCACGCTGATCTGGTCGCTTATCGTGTTCCTGACGGGGCAGAACAGCATTCCCCGCTCCCTGATCATCCCGTTCGGCATCAGCTCGGCGCTGTTGATCACATTCTCGCGCCACATCATTCAGCTCGTGCTCGAAAGCATCGATATCCGCGTGTCGGTGCCGGTGGCCAAGGTGCCGGCGAAGCCCACCGTGATCTACGGCGCGGGCCGCATGGGCATCGAGCTTCTGGCGAACGTCCGCCGCGCGCGCGACCATCAGATCGTCGGCTTCATCGATAAGTCTCCGACCTTATGGCGTCAGTACGTGAATGGCGTGAAGGTCTACGCGCCCCATCGCCTGCCGCGCCTCGTCGAGCGCGAGGGCGTGTGCGAGGTCCTCGTGGCCATCCCCCACCGCCACGATCGGCGCGACGTGCTGCGCGAGCTCGAGCCGCTGTCCGTTGCCGTCAAGGTCCTTCCGGCCTACGAGGAGATCGCATCCGGCAAGGTCGACGTGCATGACCTGCGCGACGTCGAGGTCGGCGACCTTCTCGGCCGCGATCCCGTCACGCCCAATCCGGAGCTGATGACGCGCAACACGAAGGGCAAGTCGATCCTCGTCACCGGCGCCGGCGGCTCGATCGGGTCGGAGCTGGTCCGCCAGGTCGTCAATCAGGCTCCGCGCCAGCTCGTGCTCCTCGATGTCTCGGAGCCCGCCCTCTATAAGATCGAGCTTGAGGTCACCGAGGCCCTGGCGAAACTTCCCGAGCTGGCGCCGCGGCCGAAGGTCAAGTCCGTGCTGGGATCGGTTCTCGATGCCAAGCTCATCAAGGACGTCATCGCCGAAAACGGGATCGAGACGATCTTCCACGCCGCCGCCTACAAGCACGTGCCGCTGGTCGAGCACAATCCTGTGGCTGGCCTCAGCAACAACGTCTTCGGCACCCGCGTCGTCGCCGAGTGCGCGCGCGAAGCCGGCGTCGAGCGTTTCGTTCTGATCTCGACCGACAAGGCGGTGCGGCCCACGAACACCATGGGGGCGAGCAAGCGCCTCGCGGAGCTCGTGCTGCAGGCGATGGCGGCCGAGCAGCAGTCGGGGACGGTGTTCACCGTCGTCCGCTTCGGCAATGTGCTCGACAGCTCGGGGTCCGTCGTGCCGCGCTTCCGCCAGCAGATCCGCGCCGGCGGGCCGATCACCGTCACGCATCCGGAGGTGACGCGCTATTTCATGTCGATCCCTGAGGCCGCAGCCCTCGTCGTCCAGGCCGGCGCCATGGCGAAGGGCGGCGAGGTCTTCGTCCTGCAGATGGGGGATCCCGTCCGCATCGACGACCTGGCGCGCCTGATGGTCCGCTTGTCGAACCTCGAGGTGCGCGACGCGGCTAACCCGAACGGCGACATCGAGATCGTCTACACGGGCCTGCGTCCGGGCGAGAAGCTCTACGAGGAGCTTCTGATCGGCGCCCACACGGCGGCGACCGAGCATCCGCGCATCTTCAAGTCGGACGAGCCCTTCCTCGTGTCGTCCGAGATCGAGAGCGAGCTTGAGGGGCTGCGGGCCGCCATGGCCACGCGCGACATGACGGCCATGCGCGCCATCCTGATGCGGACGGTCGAGGGCTACCGCCACACCCCGCATAGCTCCCCTGCCGATCGTCCCGGTACGCCCGCCGAGGACCATTGGAGCGGCAACGTCCCCCAAACCTTGCATTGACCGGCATCCGCCAACGTTGTTAGCAACGGCGGGGGCGGGCAAGGCGCGAAGCCCGGGCCGGCCGTCGGCGTCCGCCGAGCCGCGACGTGCGCCAGGCACCGCATCGTTCGAACCGGCAGCTACCTGGGGCAAGCGCAATGGGGTCGATCACGCCGGAGGAGATGGTCGCCATCGGGCTCTCGCTGCGCGTGGCCACGGTGGCGATGCTCGTCAGCCTGCCGTTCGGGATCCTGGTGGCCTACGCCCTCTCGCGGGGCCGGTTTCGCGGCAAGATCCTGCTCGACGGCCTCGTCCATATGCCCCTCGTGCTGCCGCCCGTGGTGACGGGCTACGTGCTTCTCGTGCTCTTCGGCCGCAAGGGAACGCTCGGAGCGTTTCTCGAACAGACCTTCGGCCTCGTGCTCTCATTCCGCTGGACGGGCGCGGCGCTTGCCGCCGCGGTGATGAGCTTTCCCCTCATGGTGCGCGCCATCCGCCTCTCCATGGATGCCATCGACCGGCGCAGCGAGGAGGCCGCCGCCACGCTTGGCGCGCCGCCGGTGTGGGTGTTTCTCACCGTCACCTTGCCGCTGGCGCTTCCCGGCATCGTCGCCGGCGCCATGCTCGCCTTCGCCAAGGCCATGGGCGAGTTCGGCGCGACGATCACCTTCGTCTCCAATATCCCCGGCGAGACGCAGACCATTCCGGGCGCGATCTACGCTTATACTCAGACCCCGGGCGGCGAGGCGGGAGCCTTCCGGCTGTCCATTGTTGCGGTGGCGATCTCGTTGGCGGCGCTGATCGCCTCCGAGCTGATGAGCCGGCGCACGGGCCAGCGCACGGCGGGGTTCGAATGATCGCCTTTTCCTGCCGTCTCGCGCGCCCGCGCTTCACGCTCGATGCGTCGTTCTCGGCCGCGGGCGGCTGTCTGGCCCTGTTCGGCGCCTCGGGGTCGGGCAAGACGACGATCGCGAAGCTCATGGCCGGGCTCGAGACGCCCGATCGCGGCCGCATCGTCGTCGGCGACCGTATCCTGGTCGATACCGAGCGGCGGATCCGTGTCCCCGTCCACAAGCGCCGGGTCGGCTTCGTGTTCCAGGACGGCCAGCTCCTGCCCCATCTGACGGTCCGCCAGAACCTCGACTATGGCCGCTCCTTCGCCGCCCGTGGCGAGGAGGAGATCGCCACGCCCCCCGCCGTCGTCGATCTGCTCGGCATCGGTCACTTGCTCGGCGCCCGCCCGGCCACGCTCTCCGGCGGCGAGCGCCAGCGGGTTGCGATCGGCCGCGCACTCCTCGCCGCCCCCCGCATTCTGGTGATGGACGAGCCGCTGGCGTCTCTCGACAGCCAGCGCAAGCTCGAGATCCTGCCTTTCATCGAGCGCCTTCGCGACGAGCTGGCCTTGCCCATGATCTACGTCTCGCACGCGATCGAGGAGGTTGCCCGGCTCGCCACCAAGGTCGTCCGTCTCGCCGAGGGGCGCGTGGTGGCCGAGGGCGCGCCCGCCGAGGTGTTCGCCGCCATCGGCTTGGGCACGGCCGACGAGCGCTCAGAGGTAGTGTCCTTCCTCTCGGGAACGGCCGTGCGAGAGCTTGCGGAGTTCGGCATGACCGTGCTGGCCCACCCGGCAGGCGAGATCACGCTGCCCGGCCGCTTCGGGACGCCCGGCTCGCCGCTCCGCGTCGCCGTGCGCGCCACGGACGTCACGCTCGCCACCGAGCCGCCGCACGGCCTCAGCGTCAGAACCGCGCTCGAGGGGCGCATCGTCGAGATCGTCGAGAGGGGCGCCTCGGCCGCCGTGACCGTCGCGCTCCCGGGCGGGGATCGCTTGACGGCGCTTCTGACGCGGCTCGCCGTCGCGGACCTCGGCCTGACGCCGGATCGGGAGATCTACGCCCTCATCAAGACGGCCGCGATCGATGAGCGCGCCATCGCATCGATGGCGGACACGCCATCCACGGGATCAGAGCGGAGGTTACCGTGAGCTCTCCCATCGCCGCAGGCGATCAGGGAGCAAAGCGACCCGGCGCAAGCGCCGCCCTCGCGGAGCGCATGAGCGGAGCGAATAGGCGCGTGAGCGAAGGAGAATGGTGCCCAGGGGGTGAATTGAACACCCGACACTGCGATTTTCAGTCGCATGCTCTACCAACTGAGCTACCTGGGCTTTTTGCTTTTTTGAAGCGGCTCGGCCGCCAAAGCTCGGGCTTTATAGAGTGGTTCAGGAGAAGAGGGAAGCGCTTTTCGAAGCTGCGGCACGAGGGCGCGAGCGGATCGGGTGCCCCCTTTAATCCGCCCCTCCGCCGTCGTCTCCGTCCGGGTCCTGGCCGCCCGGCGTCGGCCCGCCGGGGAGCGTGCCGGCAGAGGGGTCCGAGGCGCCGTCCTCGTCGCTGTCGCTGTCCCCGCCGGTGATCACATAGGCCCCGGCCACCCACCGGCCGAGATCGATGTCGGCGCAGCGCGCCGAGCAGAAGGGGCGCGATTGGGGCGCGGCCGGCGCTCCGCAGATCGGACATTTTCCCCTCACGGGTTTCGGCTCCGAGCTGGACGATCCCATGACGCGCCTCCCTTCACTCGGCCTCGACCTCGGCGGCCCTGAGCCAGTTGAAGTGGACCGGGAAGCCCTCGCCGATGAGCAGGCTCACGACCTCGGTGAGCGGCAGTCCGACCACGTTCGTGTAAGAGCCCGTGATCGTCCGCACGAAGCAGCCCGCAAGCCCCTGGATGGCATAGCCGCCCGCCTTCCCGCGCCACTCGCGCGAGGCGATATAGGCTTCGATCTCGGGCTTGGTGAGATGCTTGAAGCGCACGCGCGTGTCCACGATGCGGGTGCGGATGCGGTCGTCGGGCGTGATGAGGCACACGCCCGTCAGCACCCGGTGCGAGCGGCCCGAGAGCCGCTCCAGCGTCGCCACGGCCTCGTCGAGGTGCTCGGGCTTTCCGAAGACGCGCCGCCCCACGCAGACCACGGTGTCCGCCGCCAGAACGTAGGCGGCCGCGATGTCCGTGTCGTTGGCGATCTGGTCGCGCGCGGTCTCGGCCTTGGTTCGCGCGAGCCTCGTGGCGAGCGCACGCGGCATCTCTGCAAGACGCGCCGTCTCGTCGATGCTGGCGGGGCGCAGTGCGTCGGGCTCGATGCCGGCCTGGGCGAGCAGCATCAGCCGGCGCGGGCTGGCGCTCGCGAGCACGAGCTTGGGCGCCCCCGGCGGCCCGCCGTCGCGGGCGCGCTCGCGCGCCAGCTCCCGGCGCAGCGTCTCGCGGCGCGGACTGTCGGTCCGTTTGAACGAGGAGAGGAAACCGGCCTTGGCGGAGCTCATGAGGAAGCGCTCGTGACGATCTGCTGGGTTGAGCGGGATCGGAGGATGGGGTCGCCGTCCGGTGCGACGCGAGCAGGCCCGCACGGGCGACACCCGCAACCTCTCCCCATACGGCCCGCAACACGGCCCATCCACACCGCTCCGCGCGGACGGGCCGAAGCGCGCCGGAGCCCCCGAAAACTGCGGCGAAGAATGCAGAGAGCGCACCGGAAAAGCAAGAAGCACATTGCCAATCCGGCCCGATCCCGCGAAACTCCGGCCACGTCTTACGGTCGGCGGAGCAGGCGATGGTTTCCAAGGATGCCCTTCTGGAGATGCTCGGGCGAACGGCGCTGTTCGGCGGGCTCGACGATGCCGAGAAGAAGGCCGTTCTGCAGGAGATGCGCGAATCGTCGTTCGATGGCGGCCAGGCCATCTTCGCCCGCGGCGACGAGGGGCGCGACATCTACTTGGTCACGTCGGGTCGCGTGCGGCTGTCGGTGCTGACGTCCGAGGGCCGCGAGCTGTCGTTCGCGCATGCCGAGCCGGGCCAGATCTTCGGCGAGATCGCCGTGCTCGACGGCGGCGTGCGATCGGCGGACGCCACTGCCGTGACGAAGGTGACGACGCTGACGCTGTCGCGAGGCGCCCTCGCACGCCTCATCGAGCAGCGCACCGTGCTGCGCGAGGCCGTCATCAAGTTTCTCTGCAAGCGCCTGCGCGAGGCCGATCACCAGCTCGAAGGCATCGCGCTCTATCCGATCGAGGTGCGCCTCGCCCGCTTCTTCCTCGCGACGGCGCGCCAGAGGAGCGAGTTCAAGCCCGGCGCGAAAGTGGTTCTCGATCTTCCCATCTCCCAGAGCGAGCTTGCGCTTCTGATCGGCGCCAGCCGTCCCAAGGTCAACGCCGCGCTGGCGCTGCTGGAGGATGGAGGCGCCATCGCGCGCAAGGAAAGCCGGTTTACGTGCGACATCGACGAGCTCGAGGACATCGCCGGATCCTGATGGGCCCCCTTCGGGCGCATCCGGAGGCGCGGGGCCCCAGCCCGTGGGAGGAGCGCCCGCCGTGCCGCGTCTGAGCGATCCTGATCCCAATCCTGATTCCGCTGCCAGTCCGCAATCGTCGCCGCCCGCTCAGGCCGTCGGCCGTCGCCCCCAGGCCCGCGCCGGGCGGCTGGTGACGGGCCTGGGCTATTGGCTCGACCGGCTCGTGCGGGCGGGCACCGCGGGCTACGATCCCGAGACGCGGCGCCGCCTCATGATCCTGAACATGATCGCCTATCTGATCGTGCTCACGACGCTGGTCTATGCGCTTCAGCAGGCGGCGCTCGATTATGGCCGTTACCGGCCGATCATCCTCATCAACTTCGCGATCGTCGTCATCGTTGCGGCCGTGCCGCTCGTCCACCGCCTGAGCCCCGTCGCCGCGCCTTTGCTGATCCTCGTCACGGAATGCGCGGCGTTGTTCGCGCTCACCTACTACCTCGGCCGCAGCTCCGGTCTCCACATTCAGTACATCGCCTTCTCGGCCGCCGCCTTCGTCGTCTTCGGATTGGGACGGCTGTGGCTCGTGCTGCCGTCGATCCTGGTGGCGCTCGCGCTCCATGTCGCCTGTTGGTTCTGGTTCCCCGAGGCCGCCCTGGTGACCGAGCAGAGCGTGCTGGACTCGCTCTATATTCAAGCCGCCATCACGACGTTCGGCCTCATCGCGGCCGCCGTCTACTACGCCTTCCGCCTTGTCGAGAGCGCCAAGGCCGAGACGGAGGCGCTGCTCCGCAACATCCTCCCGGACTCCATTGTCGAGCGCCTGAAGGAAAAGCCGGGCGCCCATGTTGCGGACACGTTCGCCGAGACGTCGATCCTGTTCGCCGACATTGCGGGCTTCGTCGCGCTGGCGCGCCGGCTCGGCGCCTCGGAGACGGTGCGGCTCCTGAACACGCTCGTGACGGTCTTCGACGCCTTGGCGGAGCGTCACGGCATCGAGAAGATCAAGACCATCGGTGATGCCTACATGGCCGCGTCCGGCGTGCCGACACCGGCCGCCGACGATGCGGTGCGGCTCGCGCGCATGGCGCTCGACATGCAGAAGGCGGTCGAGGCCGTGCGCGCCGAGACGGGCCATCAGATCGCGATGCGCATGGGGATCGCAACGGGGCCGGTGATGGCCGGCGTCATCGGGCGCAAGAAGTTCAGCTACGACGTCTGGGGCGACGCGGTGAACCTCGCGGCGCGGCTCGAAGGTACGTCCGCGCCCGGCCGCATTCACGTCTGCCCGGTGACACGCCGCGTGCTGGGCGACGCGTTTGCGTTCGAGCCGCGCGGATCCATCGAGATCAAGGGCGTGGGCGCCCAGGAGACCTGGTTCCTGCTCGAATGAGAGACGCACACTTCACTGACCTCTCCCCGGCAGGGAGAGGTCGCCGTCCACGCTGCGCGTGGACGGCGGGTGAGGGACTTCGCTCTGGCTCCCCGCCATCCGCCGGGCAGCCCCCCGCTACACGCTCGGCCCGCTCGCCGGCATGAAGCGATCCTTGACGCGCTGGAAGATCACGTCCCGCACCTCGCGATAGGCGGCCATGATCGTCGCCCGGTCCTCGCTTTCGAGCACTGCGGTGGCGTCCGGCGTCGGCCAGTATTCGATCGCGGCCGGCATGCTGCGCGTCAGCTCCACCCCGTGATGATGGGCCTCGGGCGACAGCGTGACGATGAGATCAAACGTTTCCCCCTCGAGGTCCTTGAGGGGCGCGGGCTCGTGATCCGAGATGTCGATGCCGATCTCGT